>JGI26246J51724_1000058_pt1 | contig 48158 bp, 36 predicted proteins | sample SaaInlLV_10m_DNA_FD_51724 | JGI IMG/M metagenome (IMG submission 51724) | reverse complement strand
CCTAGTCCTCAGACTACAGACTTTATTTTAGATACTGCGGTTATAGCTGCACCTTCTTGTTTAACTCCTACAGGTTTAACTGCTTCAGATGTTACACCTACAGGTGCTACGTTAAGTTGGGTTTCAGACGGNACAGCCTTTATGGTTGAGCTTCAGCCTGCTGGTTCTGCACAAGGAACTGCAGGAGGTTATGTAATCGGAGACGTTGAAAACCTTACAACTACATCAGTTACTATTCCTGAAGGATCATTAGCGCCAAGTACAAGCTACGATTTCTTTGTTGTAAATATTTGTGGAGNAGNAGATTTAAGCGAATATGCTGGTCCATCTACATTTAACACACTACTTGAGGGACCAGGATGTGGAGAGACTTTGTCATATGACTATCCAACAGGAACAAGTGGAGGGTCTGGTTTTGCTACTAACTTTACAGCGGCTAACTCAGCAGACCTACTATTTACTTCTACTGTAGATAATGCAGGAGACTTACTTACTTTAGATATAGGTGGTTCAACTGAAAATAATTACGATTGGGTTTATGTAACTGACGGTGCAGGTAATGTGCTTTTAGCTCCAGTTTCAGGTACTTTATCTGAAAGTGTAGCATCAGAAGACGGTACAGTTAATGTTTATTTAGCATCTGATACTTCGNTAACCTCTGGTCCAGTTACATTTACTGTTTCATGTGAGCCGCAATCATTCACGCCTCCAACATGGGCAGGAGACTGGTACATAGATCCTACAGCTGGAGCATTAGCAGTAGGTCCTAATGCTGATGATTTAGGTTGGTGGTCAAGTAGTGCAGATGATGTAACTACAAGAGCATGTTTATTTGATGACATCTACAGATTTGGTGTAGATGGTACATTTGAAAATATACTAGGAGACCAAACTTGGTTAGAAGGATGGCAAGAAGGACAAGAAGGAGAAGGTTGTGGAACACCAATTGCTCCTCACGATGGATCGAATCCAGCGACTTATTCTTATACCGATAATTCAGTTACAGTTTCTGGATCTGGAGCATTCTTAGGACTAGCTAAGGTTCACAATACAGGTGAAGACGGAGCGCCAGTTGATGATACAATTACATATGAAGTAATATCAGTAGATGATACTTATATGACAGTACACATTAACTTTGGTCCTGGAGTATGGGCATTTAGATTCATCAATTCAACTGCATTAGGAATAGAAGATGTTAATCCAGTATCTAACTTTAACTTCTATCCTAACCCAGTAAACGATATGTTGACAATTAAAGCGCAAGCTTCTATTGACAGTATTACAGTTTATAACATGTTAGGACAAGCAGTTGTTAGATCGACGCCAAATACAACGGATAGTACAGTAGATATGTCTGCATTACAGACAGGTGCTTACTTTGTACAAGTGTCAATTAACAACACTCTTAAAACAGTTAGAGTAATTAAGAATTAAAGGATAACTTAATTCTAAAACTTAAAGCCTCGCTAAGAAATTAGCGAGGCTTTTTTTTTACACAATATTTTTATTAAATTAATTCAATCCCCTTAGTGGATATACAATCTAAATATTAATTATAATAGTTTTAATTTTTAAGAATAGATCTAGAAATCACCATTTTTTGAATTTCAGAAGTTCCTTCATATATCTGAGTGATTTTTGCGTCACGCATTAGCCGTTCAACGTGGTAGTCCTTTACAAAGCCATTTCCCCCATGGATTTGAACTGCTTCAACAGTGTGTTTCATTGCAATTCTAGAAGCGAATAGTTTAGCCATTGCACTAGATGTATCGTAATTAATTCCTTGATCTTTCTCCCACGCTGCTTTCATAACCATATGTCTGGCAGCTTCAATATCAGTTGCCATATCTGCAAGTTTAAAAGCAATCGCTTGATGATTACAAATCTGTGTTCCAAAAGCTTTTCGTTGTTTTGAATAATTTAATGCTAGTTCATATGCTCCTGAAGCAATGCCTAGTGCTTGCGCTGCAATCCCTATTCGTCCGCCTGACAGTGTTTTCATTGCAAATTTAAACCCAAAACCATTTTCACCAATTCGGTTTTCTTTAGGGACTTTAACATCATTAAATTGTAATGTGTGGGTGTCACTCCCCCTAATCCCGAGTTTATCTTCCTTAGGACCAATCTCAAAACCATCCATTTCTTTTTCTATAATAAAAGCATTAATGCCCTTAGCCCCTTTAGATCGATCTGTTTGTGCTATAACAATATACACATCGGAGCGTCCACCACTAGTAATCCAATTTTTAGTTCCGTTTATTAAATAATGATCTCCACAATCTATGGCTGAAGTCTGTTGAGATGTAGCATCGCTTCCTGCCTCAGGTTCGCTCAAACAAAAGGCACCCACAAATTCTCCTGATGCTAATTTTGGTAGGAATTTTTCTTTTTGTTTTTCTGATCCATACTTTTGAAGNCCATAGCATACAAGAGAATTATTAACAGAAACTATTACTGAAGCCGATGCATCTATTTTAGACAATTCTTCCATAATTAAAACATATGATATGGAATCCATACCACTACCTCCATACTTTGGNTCTACCATAATNCCCATAAAACCCAGTGCTCCCATTTTTTTCACTAAATTGTCAGGAAATTCTTGAAGTTCATCACGCTTAATCACACCAGGCTTTAGCTCGGTTAGTGCAAATTCACGCGCTGCATTACGCACCATTAATTGTTCTTCTGATAATGAAAAATTCATATTTTATAAATTATTATCAAATATAGTTATATTTACTATGCGTGCATAGTAAATGTCAAAAAAATACACTTTGAACAAAACTAGTATAATTAATAAATCCGTTTTTAATGTAATAGGGGTAATGTCAGGTACTTCTTTAGACGGGATTGACCTTTGTTATGCTCGTTTTGAGCAATTGGACTCTTGGAAGTTTAAAATTATTGATGTACAAACTGTAGATTATCCACAAAAATGGATAGAGCTTCTACAAAACGCAATATTACTAAGCCCTTCAAAGTTAGTTCAACTAGACACTAATTACACTCTTTTTTTATCAAAAGTGATCTCTAATTTTATTAAAAAACATCCTGAAGTAACAATCGATGCAGTTTGTAGCCATGGACACACTGTGTTCCATAAGCCTAAGTTAGGAATGACCCTTCAAATTGGAAACCTTCCGGATTTGTCTAATTATCTCAATCAGACAGTTGTCTGTGACTTTAGAACTCAAGATGTACGTCTAGGAGGTCAAGGAGCTCCGTTAGTTCCCGTTGGTGATGCATTGTTATTTTCTGAATATGAATATTGTATCAATATTGGTGGTTTTGCGAATATTTCTTATGAAAAAAACAATGAGCGCATAGCATTTGATATTTGTCCAGTTAATATTGTTATGAATCATTATGCAAAAACTATTGGACTACAGTACGATTCAGAGGGTAATAGAGCTTTGAAGGGAACCGTTTGTTCCCCCTTATTGGATAAATTGAACTCTTTGAAATTTTATACCACTCCTTTCCCTAAATCACTTGGTCTAGAATGGGTACAAGAATACATCTTTCCATTAATTGATTCCTATGAACTTAGTATTGATAGTATCCTTAGAACCGTAGTAGAGCATAGCGCTTTTCAAATTACAAAAATATTAAAAGGTATAAATCTGAAAAAAGGATTATTTACAGGTGGTGGAGTGTATAACACTTTTCTAATGAATCGTATTCAAAGTCTTAGTAATCATGAAATAGTTAAAGCTAATGCTGATATAATTGAATTTAAGGAAGCATTAATTTTTGGGTTTTTAGGAGTACTAAAGTTAAAAGAAATACCCAATTGTCTGTCCAGCGTAACAGGCGCTAGTTATGATCATGTGAGTGGATGTGTTTATTTACCTAAAAATATTATAAATTCTGTATAATGATTATATAGTTTTTTATATTTGTTTGATTACCTAATGTTAGTCGATAATTTAGCTTTAAAATACTAAACAACAGTGATGGAAACAGTTATAATAATTGTATTTGTACTAGGTTATTTAGCAATAACTCTAGAACACACTTTAAAAATAGATAAATTAATTCCAGCTTTAGTTATGATGGCAGTTAGCTGGGCCTTGATTTCGTTTGGTATTGATGATTTCCAAACTTGGTTTGATTCTAGTAAGCATGCTTTGTCAGAGAACTTTCAATTTTTAGATCACGATGATAAAATGTATGTTCTTGAAGAAACTTTACTACATCATCTTGGTAAAACTGCCGAAATACTTGTATTTTTATTAGGAGCAATGACCATAGTTGAAATTATTGCTTACTTCAATGGCTTCTCGACGATTAAAAATTTTATTAAAACAAAAAAGAAATCTAAGTTATTATGGATTTTTGCAAGCTTAGCTTTTGTATTGTCAGCTATCATAGATAATCTTACTGCTACAATTGTTTTAGTATCATTACTTCAAAAAATAATTAAAAACCGTAAAATGCGCCTGTGGTTTGCTGGCCTAATAGTAATAGCTGCTAATGCAGGAGGGGCATTCTCTCCTATAGGAGATGTAACTACAACAATGTTGTGGATAGCTAACAAAGTTAGTACAGGGTATTTATTTGCGTACTTGTTGTTACCTTCAGTTGTGTGTATGATTGTTCCCACAATTATAGCCTCTCGCCTTCCTGTCTTTAAAGGGTATCTTGAAATTGATACTTCAAATCCTGAGCCTGCAGGTCGTTTCAGTGGGACTATGCTTTATTTAGGATTGGCAGCGATTATTTTTGTTCCAATATTCAAGGTTTTTACGCACCTTCCTCCATATGTTGGAATGATGCTCTCATTGGGAGTTGTTGCAGTATTTGCAGAGCTTTTTAGTTCTTCAAAATTTAGTATGACGGAATTGGACAAAGTAAATGAAAACCCACCCGTTCATCATAGTCCGGTACATTATTCTTTGTCAAAAATAGAATTACCTAGTATTTTATTTTTCTTAGGTATCCTAATGGCAGTAGCTGCCTTAGAATCTCTAGGAATTTTATTTGGGTTTGCTGACTGGCTTAAAGTTTCTACGCCTATGTTAGGTTCTGAGTTGGCTGGGGCAGAAGTTTCTGATTTAGTTGTTCTTTTATTAGGAGTTGGGTCGGCAGTAATTGATAATGTACCATTGGTGGCCGCATCTCTTGGAATGTTTACTGAGCCGATGGATCATGAATTATGGCATTTTATTGCCTATGCAGCTGGGACTGGTGGAAGTATGCTTATTATTGGGTCTGCAGCCGGGGTCGTTGCTATGGGAATGGAAAAAATTAACTTTTTCTGGTATTTAAAAAAAATATCTTGGTTAGCATTAATTGGTTTTTTAGCAGGAGCTCTTACTTTTTTCTTCACAAGAACCATGCTTTAAAGATAATTTTTATCAGTTTTCAACGTTTTAATTAAACTAGTTTTATATAAAAATTTATGATTCAAGAACTAATTGCAATTACTTTAGAGATTGAAACAATCGAAAAAACACTATCGATTGTCGAATTAATTAAAAGTGGAGGTTTCGCTGGTCAACTTATTATAGCACTGTTGACTTTTTTACTTATCGTAACTTTATATATTTATTTTGAACGTTTATTAACAATAAAATCAGCTTCCAAGGTTGATCCAAATTTCATGAATGAAATAAAGGATTATGTAGTCAATGGGAATTTCGATGCAGCTAAAGTGCTCTGTATGAACGTCAACTCTCCAGTTTCTAGGCTAATTCACAAAGGAGTTTCAAGAATTGGACGCCCACTAGCGGATATTAATTCATCAATCGAGAATGCAGGAAAGCTTGAGGTTTACAGCCTAGAAAAAAATGTAAGTGTTCTTGCTACAATTTCTGGCGCAGCACCCATGATTGGGTTTTTAGGAACTGTAATAGGAATGATTTTATCTATTTTTGAAATTGCTAATTCTGGAGGTCAAATAGATATTAAATTATTAGCCGATGGATTATATACGGCTATGACAACAACTGTAGGTGGCTTAGTNGTTGGAATTATAGCTTATATTTCATATAATCATATTGTAGGGCGAACTAATAAAGTCGTCTATCAAATGGAAGCTAATTCTGTAGAGTTTTTAGATTTACTAAACGAACCTACTTGAAATGAATCTTAGAGGTCGAAATAAAATCACTCCAGAATTTAATATGTCTTCAATGACGGATATTGTTTTTCTGTTGTTAATTTTTTTCATGATAGCATCTACGTTAGTGACTACTAATGCAATCGATATCCTCTTACCTAAAGCAAGTGGAAAAACTGAAAACAAAAAATCAGTTTCTGTTAGTATTCAGAAAGATTTGACTTTCTATATTGATCAAAGAATAGTGAAGGTTCAAAATCTAGAATCTGAATTACTTGTTTTGTTTCAAAATGAAACTGCACCATCAATTATTTTAAGAGCAGAGAAATCGGTTCCAGTTGATTATGTAGTTAAAGTGATGGATATTGCCAACCGGAACAAATTCAAAATTATATTAGCTGTAAACCCTAGTTAAGATGCCCTATTTTAAGACGAAATATCAACGATATTCGGCACGATTGACTGCTGTAATTATGTTGTTGTTTATATTGCTCTTATTTTATGTTGGGCCTGGATATATGGATCCGCCGTTAGAATATGGTGTTACTGTTAATTTTGGCTCTTCTGATGTAGGCAGCAGTATGGTTCAACCCAGGGAAACTCCTACTTCAGAATCAACTCCAGCTATGGAGCCAATTGAAGAATTAAAAGTAGTAGCCACAGAACAACTAAGTGAGTCTGATCCTTTAGAAGAGGTGCTTACTAATGAAGATTTAGAATCTATTGCCTTTAAAAATGTGCAAGTAGAAAAAGCAAAACTCGAGTTTGAGGCCATTGATCAGGAGAAATCGGAAGCAAATGTAGAACTTGGTCGCTTAAAAAAAGAAGCTGACTTGAAAGCAAAAAAGAAAGCGCAATTAGATGCGCTTATGGGCGGAATATTAGCTGACCAAGGTACTGACAAAGGATCAGAAGGCGAGGATGAATCAGATGGGGATAAAGGCCAGTTAGACGGAAATCCTTATGCGTCAAGCTATTTTGGATCCCTGGGGAGTGGTAAGGTCGGGAAAGGCTATGGCCTAAGTGGTCGAGGGCAACTATTAGAAAAGGGAATAGTGATTCCTGAATGTGATGAAGAAGGGACAGTTGTTGTTGAAATTTATGTTAACCAAAACGGATCAGTCATAAAAGCAATCCCTGGAGTAAAAGGGACAACTGGCGTTAGCTGCCTATTTGATGCTGCCAGAAAAACAGCATTGTCCTATAAGTGGCCAGTAGACCTTAAAGCCCCTTTAAAGCAAAAAGGTTTTGTAATTATAGATTTTAGAGTCCAAAAATAAATGAATTATTTAGAAACCACCAACTGGCTTTTTTCTCGGCTACCATTTTACCAAAATGTGGGAAAATCAGCTTATAAAGCGGATTTGAGTCAAACGCTTAAACTTGCTAAATATCTTAGCCATCCTGAGAATAAATTTAAGTCTGTCCATGTTGGAGGTACAAACGGTAAAGGATCTACGGCTCACATGTTGGCATCTGTTTTACAAGAAGCAGGCTATAAAGTTGGGTTATACACTTCACCACATTTAAAAGATTACCGGGAACGTATCCGAATTAACGGGGTAATGATTAATAAAAAATCTGTAGTTGATTTTGTAGCGAAAAACAAATCCTTTTTTGAAGATAATTCTCTTTCTTTTTTTGAAATGTCAGTAGGAATGGCATTTGATTTTTTTGTACAAGAACAAGTTGATATTGCTGTGGTTGAAGTTGGGCTTGGAGGTCGTTTAGATTCTACGAATATTTTAAGTCCTGAAGTGTCAGTAATTACCAATATTGGGCTGGACCATACTCAGTTTTTAGGGACTACACTCGAGTCCATAGCTGGTGAGAAAGCGGGTATTATTAAATCAAATACACCCATAGTGATTGGAGAAACTCAATTAGAAATAGAAAATGTTTTTATAGAAAAAGCGAGTAAAGAACAAGCGCCACTCTATTTTGCTGATCAGTTAATAAAAGAAATATACCCATTTAGTCTGAAAGGCGAGTATCAGATTAAAAATATACGAACGGTACTTCAAATCATTGATATACTTAATAATGGGAAGTTTGTGATCTCCAAAGAAGCAGTTCAACTTGGCTTATTAAAAATAAAAGAGAACACAGGACTCCGCGGTCGCTGGGAAGTTTTGGGGAGCTCTCCAAAAATAATTTGTGATACCGCACATAATAAGAATGGGCTGTGCTTGGTTTTCAAACAGCTCCTAAATGAGAAATTTCAAGACTTACACATTGTATTGGGTATGGTTAATGATAAAGATATTGGTTCATTAATAGAGTTTTTCCCCAAAGGCGCAAAGTATTACTTTTGTAAACCCAACATCCCAAGAGGCCTAGAAGCGACTCAGCTTGCTGAAGTTTTTATAGAAAATGGCTTTAGTGGATGTGTATATTTATCCGTTAATGAGGCTCTAATTGCCGCCAAACAAAGTGCTTCCCAAGACGATGTTATTTACGTTGGTGGTAGTACTTTTGTAGTAGCTGAAATAATTTAACTTTTTCTAAAAAACCTTTTGTGAATTGAAAAACTAGACTATATTTGCAGTCCTATAAATAGGGCGCGTAGCTCAGTTGGTTCAGAGCACCTGGTTTACACCCAGGGGGTCAGGGGTTCGAATCCCTTCGCGCCCACCATACAAAAAGCCCACTCATTTGAGTGGGCTTTTTGTATGAATCCTATTCATATAGTTGTTTATAAAAACTACGAGCCTCCCAATAATATTATTCTTGAGATATCTTCCCGTCTTTGACCTTTTTAAGGTTTAATATTTAGATTAACATGGTTACGGGGTTCTCAACGTACCCTTTTAGAGTTTTTAAGAACTGTGCTCCTGTAGCGCCATCAACGGTTCGGTGGTCACAAGCGAGGGTTAGTTTGATTGTGTTACCTATAACAATCTGTCCATTTTTAACCACTGGTTTTTGAACAATGGCACCTACTGATAATATCGCTGAGTTAGGTTGGTTAATGATTGATGTAAAACTCTCTATTCCAAACATACCTAAGTTAGAAACAGTAAATGTACTACCATCCATTTCTTGTGGGGTCAATTTTTTATTTCGTGCACGTCCAGCAAAATCTCTTACAGCAGCGCCAATTTGAGGTAAGCTTTGCTCATTTGCAAAACGTACCACAGGAACTACCAAACCATCCTCAACAGCAACGGCCACGCCGACATGTACGTGGTTATTAAGCTTCATTCTGTCGCTATACCACTGAGAATTTACTTGAGGGTGCTCACGAAGTGCTAATGCACAAGCTTTAACGATAATATCGTTAAATGATATTTTAGTGTCTGGAATAGAGTTGTATTGGGCTCTAAAAGCCATTGCATTGTCCATATCAAACTCTACATTCAAATAGTAATGGGGTGCTGTGAATTTAGATTCACCCAAACGTTTCGCAATGGTTTTACGCATTTGCGAATTTTTAATTTCTTCAAAGTTTTCTTGTCCAGTTGGTACAAATTTAGCTGTTGTAACAGACGTGTTTTGTAAAGAAGGGGTGAAGTTTTCAACATCTCGTTTAATTATACGGCCATTTTCTCCACTACCAATTAATTGATTTAAGGATATACCTTTGTCTTCTGCCATTTTTCGAGCTAAAGGCGAAATATGTAGCCGCCCTGTGGAATTTGATAATATTTCTTTAGTAGTAGTTGAAGGAGCCGAAGTTTCAATTTTTGTAGCTTCTTTTGTAACAGAATCCACAGGTTTAGTAATCTCTTCTGTTACTACTTCAATTTTAGTTGATGTGGTAGAAAAATTAGCAGCAATAGCCGTAACATCGGTTCCTGCTGGACCTATAATAGCCAATAGATCATCAACTTTTGCCGATTCACCTTCATTAAGTCCAACAAATAACAATGTTCCTTCATTAAATGATTCAAATTCCATCGTAGCTTTGTCAGTCTCGATTTCAGCTAAAATATCACCTTCTTCTACTGCGTCTCCAACCTTTTTTAGCCAACTCGCAACAGTACCTTCTTCCATTGTATCACTTAAGCGCGGCATTGTAACTACAATAACTCCTTCCGGTAGGCTTGTTGTGTTTAGTATATCACTAGCGTTGTCTTTTTCAGCTTCTGTTGTGTTTTTATCTTCTTTCGGACTTTCTTCATTAGCTATATCTTGGTTAGATAGAATTGAAGAAATATCTTCCCCTTCTTCTCCAATAATAGCTAAAAGCTCATCGACCATTGTGGTTTCTCCTTCTTGTACACCAATATGTAGTAATATTCCCTCATTAAATGATTCAAATTCCATGGTCGCTTTATCGGTTTCGATTTCAGCTAGAATATCACCTTCTTCAATTTTGTCACCTACTTTTTTCAACCAGCTAGCCACGGTTCCTTCTTCCATGGTATCGCTTAGTCGGGGCATATTAACTATGATTGCCATAACTTATAATTTATGTTGTAAAAATGGATAATCTTCTTGTTCATAAACGACATCATACATGACATTTTTTTCTGGATATGGTGATTCGTCAGCAAACTTCTCACATTCAGAGACCAGGTCTTTAACTCGTTTATCGATTACTTTTATGTCTTCCTCTGTAGCGTATTCTTCACGAAGAATCACGTCTAATACTTGAGTTATGGGATCAATTTTTTTGTATTCTTTTACTTCATCTTTTGTTCTGTAGTGCTGTGCATCACTCATAGAGTGTCCTCTATAGCGATAAGTTTTCATTTCTAAGAAAGTTGGTCCATCACCTCTTCTAGCGCGTTGTATAGCTTCGTCAAATGCTTCTGCCACTTTTATGGGATTCATTCCATCTACTGGGCCGCATGGCATTTCATATCCTAAACCTAATTTCCAAATATCAGTATGATTTGCAGTTCTATCAACAGAAGTTCCCATTGCATATCCGTTATTTTCACAAACAAATACAACTGGGAGCTTCCAGTTCATAGCCATGTTAAATGTTTCGTGCAATGAACCTTGACGCGCTGCGCCATCACCAAAATAGCATAGGGTTACTGCTCCGGTTTCATTATATTTATCTCCAAAAGCCATTCCAGCTCCAAGAGGAATTTGCCCTCCTACAATTCCATGACCCCCATAAAACCCTTTTTCTTTTGAAAAAATATGCATGGAACCTCCAAGACCTTGTGAAGTTCCAGTGGCCTTACCAAAAAGTTCAGCCATTACACGACGTGGGTCAACACCCATACCAATAGGTTGAACGTGATTTCGATATGCTGTGATCATTTTGTCCTTGGATAAATCCATTGCATGTAAAGCACCAGCTAATACCGCTTCTTGACCGTTATATAAGTGTAGAAACCCTCTTACCTTTTGTTGGATATACACTGCAGCAAGTTTGTCTTCAAACTTTCGCCACAACATCATATTTTCGTACCAGTTAAGGTAAACTTCTTTGGTTATCTTCTGCATGCTTTTACAGTAATTTAATTTAATCTAAATACAAAAGTAATACTTTGATTGATAACCTAAAAAGAGTAGGAGTTAATTTTTTAAAAAAACGTTATAGTACTGTTTTGTCAAAAACCCAGGGCAGTATATTTTCCACTGATTTTGATGAAGCTATCTCGCCTGAGGTGCCCATAAAATATAACTCTAATGGATTTGATTGTTTAAGTTCATATTCTGAAAGTGCTTGTCTACAAGCACCACATGGCGGTATTGGTTTAGTTGTTGGATTTTTAGTAGATCCAGCGACTATTGCCATTCGAAGTATTTTTTGATTTGGAAATTCAGCACCTGCGTAATAAATAGCAGTTCTTTCAGCACACAAACCNGAAGGATAAGAGGCGTTCTCNTGGTTATTTCCTAAGATAATCACTCCATTTTCAAGTTCTAGCGCTGCTCCAACTAAAAATTGTGAATAGGGAGCATAGGCTTTCTCACGAGCCTCGGCTGCTTTTTTTAATAGTTTTTGGACAGGTATTGTCAATTCTTCAATGGAGTCGTAAACAATAAACTTACTTTCTATTTTTATTTTTTTCATAGTCAATAAATATAAAAATTACTGCAGCCAGCAAGAATTCTTGTTAAACAGATCAATATTCTGAGTACTCATCATCCCCAATATTGAATGATAAAGAAAAACGCAGTGTGTTTTCAAGTGGGCTTTGAACTTTAGAGGCTGAGAACAAGTACGACAAATCAATATCAATTGTTGTGTACTTAAAACCAGCTCCAAGGGCGAAAAACTTTCTCGCTCCTTTAGATTCATTTTCACTAAAGTAACCGGCTCTTAGGGCAAATGAATCTTGATATAAATATTCGGTTCCTAAAGCAAAAGTAAACTCATCAATCTCTTCACTAAATCCACCTGGTGCATCATTAAATGATTGAAAAATACCTGACATGAAACTCACATTAGGGTCTTGACCTTGAATAATGACGTTGCTATTAACTATAGACCCTCTTGTGTCAATGTCTGGATCATAAACTCCGTTATCATTAGTGTCTGTGTAGTTGTATTCAGTTCCGTAAACAGGAGGGGTTGGAACCAGTAACTTTGTGACTTCTGCGGTTACATTTATTCTATTATATTGATCAAATATGAAATCAAATCCTCCGCCAAGTCTTAAGTTCGTTGGTATGAAGTTTTCTCTTCCTGCATCATCGTATTTTATTTTAGGGCCTAAATTTTGAATGGCAAAACCACCTCTCCAACGGCCATTAAAATCAGAGTATGCTTCTTCTTCACTTTGGTAATATCCGGAAATATCAACACCAATAGAACCAGCGGCCTTGGAGCTTGGATCAAAGGCCGAAATTTTTAAATCAGAACGTAAATAGCGCAGAGCAACTCCCATTGAAAATTGGTCTGATAATCGTAAAGAGTATGAAACGTCAAGTGTTAGCTCGTTTGGTTTTTCAATCAGGGCCTCTGAAAACTCATCTTCACGCAATTCAATTTCTCCTAGTGAAAAATATTTAAAACTAGCAGCAAATGCACTTCTTTCGTTCAGTCTATTAAAATAGGTGACATTTCCTAAAAACATATCATTTACTAATTTACTTAAATATGGTGTGTAGCTAATTCCAAAACCAGATTTTGTTTCTGAAAAAGCATATTTAGAAGGATTCCATTGTTGAGAGTAAGTATCCACTGAGGTTGCGACTCCCATGTCACCCATTCCTGCTGCGCGCGCATCTGATGCAATCAATAAAAAGGGTACTCCAGTTGTGATTACTCTGCTATCAAGATTTGGTATTATGGTTGTTTGAGCTTCTGCTTTATTAGATAATAAGGTCATAAAAAACAACAATCCTAATCCCAGTGTTTTATGAGTATTTTTAAGTAGATTCATTTTTGTTTTCAAGTTAGGTATTAACAAATATAAGTTATTATTAAAGTATTACAAGTTTTTCAATTTTCTCAGATTTTAATCCAGTACTTTTTGAATGGACCTTTAATTTATAGACATAAACTCCTTTTCCTACTTTGCTTCCAAAATCATCTGTTCCATTCCATGTTAAATCTCTTGAAATTGAACTACCTGCTAGCGATCCAGTATTTGTTTGTCCGTTTAGTGTTTTAATTAGTTTTCCTGAAATTGTAAATATTTGTATTGAAACGTCCAAAACCGCCGCACTATTGTGGTTGAACCAAAATTCTGTGTAATTAATAAACGGATTAGGATAATTTAATACATTAGTAATTTCTAAGCTTTCATTCTGATCAAACACAATAAACTGTATTTCTTGAACTGAGGCGTTATTGTAAACATCCCACGCTTTGAGTTTAAGTGTGTGAAGACCAGGACTAAGGTCTCTAAAAGGATAACTTAAGCTTCCACGTTTGTAGTCATCTACCGCGGCTGTATAATAGTCGTTTAACTTAAAGACATTAGTTTCATCTCCATCCAAAGTAGCTGTGATGTCATGGCCAATCCCACTTGCAGTATTAATGCCATTTTCATCAAATAAATCTGCTATCAAAATAGGATTTTCATTTGTGATTCCACCTGAAATAAAAGCCTCATCATTCATGAATAAGTCAATTGTGGGGCCTGTGTTATCTTGCGGAGCATCAAGGTTAACCCCGCCAATGACTATATCATAACTAAAACCTCTGTTGTTAGATAGTGGAGCCTCTGTTTTTGAATATAAACTAATTTTGCCATTTCCTTCAGAAACATTAATATCCCTGGGAACTATAAATTCAAATTCAAATAGTCCATTTGATATACTTGCCTGTCCTCTAAAAATAACTTCTCCCATTGTGTCAAAGTCAAGAATAATTAAATTGGATCCATCTGTTACGCCATCATTTCCAATTGTTGATCGTTGTAAATCTTTATCAAAAATAGTCGCTGTTAGGATACCATTGTAATTTGTTTGAATCTCCCCTTGATTATTGGTAACATTTCCAGTAATTTTTGCAGGACTCAAGGCCTTCAAAACTTGGTTATTAAGATTAATGTCTTCGTCATTAATTTTAGTCACTCTAATGTCTGGATCAGCCATTGGAATCTTTAATGCTGGGTCCCCTATGTAAAAAACCAACCTTCGCTGACTGATGTTTGTAACCATAGGGTCATTCTTGGTTCTTCGAAGTGCTTCGCCTACACTTATAAGTTCATTATTTCCATAGGAAAATAAATATTTGCTGAGAGATTTATTAAATTGAATTCCAACATTAATTAAAATTTGTCTAGTAGTTGTTATTAAGCTTATTGCTCCCCCTGTTTTGTTCAAGAAAAGGTATTCTCCGGCAGACTTTCTATATGGATTGTCAAATTTTGTGTACTCACATGTAATTGTGACAAAACAATTTAGCTTATTTGGATTGTTAAGCTCTTGTGCATTTAGTTTGTCAAAAATTCTTTCTACTGCTAATCCGTCTTCTCCACCATGACCAAAATAATTAACAACTATGGCGCCTACTTCAAGGGCATCAAAAATGGCTTTATTGACTGATGTGTAACGCGCTCCTCCAGATGTAGTTTCTTGAACATATGAGTCAGAATGAATTTTAAATACATTTAAGAAAGGTTTTTCTAACTTAACATCCTCCGCAATAATATCTGTAGTTTCTTGTATCAGACGATCACTAAACTCGTCAACGTCATCCGAAATCATAAGGAAGTTATTCCTCCAGCTTCCATATGTTTCCTTTTTGTAGTAGGATTCTACTTTATCGACCATTTCATTAGCTTGCTGGGAAGAGTTTGCTAAAATACGCCCTACAGCTATATCTAACTTATCTGAGTTAGCCATAGCTCCTTCGTTTGAATCCATCATTCCAAAAAAGTCATCTGATAAAAATGAACTTGTTAAGCTGATACTATTTACAGAATACCAAGATGGAACAATATTTGTATTGTTTGGGACTCTGTTTTTATAATCAAACGATGCATCTCCAAATAAACATAGGTATTTTAGTTTTTTTGAAGGTTCGCTAGCATTATCATACACATACCTTATAAAATTTCGAATGCCAGATATGTCTTGCATCCCTGAACTAAACTCTTGGTAAATCGATTCCAAAGAATAAACTTTTACATTTAAGTTTTGTTGATCTCTATTAATGTTTGCCAAGCGTTCTGCCTGTGGGATTAAAAATCTAGGGGTAATGATTAAATAATCAACGTCTTCAAATTGTCCTTGATTGTCTAAAAAAACAGTACCCTTAATATCTTGATTGTCAACATTTGTGTTGTCGGCTTTTCTAGGAACATAAAAGTCGCTACCAAGGGCTTGATAGACACTTGCAGTTCCTAAATTAGTTTTAAAGGTAAATTGAGATTCTAAGTTCTGATTTTCATAAAATTGAATTTCATAGGGATTTGTAATGTCCCAAACTTGACTAGTAGAATTAGCATTTGAAATGATAAAAGCTCCAACACCAGATAGTATTGCAGAATTTTTATGTTTGAATTCGAATTGAGTTCCCAAACTAATTAAAGAACGCTCAGCTTCTATAGAAATATAGTCTAGATATGCTGAAGCAGAGGGGTTGCCATTGTTGTTATAATTCAGCTCAACAGAAACTGTACTCGAGCTAATGTTTAATAACTCATTAAAAGAATCTTCTGACGCTAATAATTGACTATCAATCGAGCTAAAGGAGAAGTTGTTTACCTCAGATCCATTTAATTTAAGCGACATTGAAGTATTAGATTCTGAAGTTGCTGCTACATATACTTTCAAATTTATTTGACTGGATGTTATTATATTTGGAAAATCAAAATTAAATTCTCTAGTATTTTCAACATAAAATCTGTGTCCAAACCAGCGTCTTCCTAATTTTGCAATATTGTATTCATCAGATTCCACGAACTTATAGTCATGGAAGGTTTCAAATGTCACATTTGCAGCCGTATTTGGTTCAGTTGCTAGATTCATTCTTGATCCATTACCAGAACTAATATTCAAATAATAAAAAGCATCATCACTGTAGGGGTTTATGTGCGAATTATTATCTGAATTATATTTTTTAGGGCCAATAGCATACATTAAAATATAGTCATCGTCATTGAATGTGAAGTCGTCTTCACCAATTACCTGTATGGTATTTTCAATCATATCATAAGATTGGGTATCAGAATTTAATAAGGGTAAAGACTTGCCTCCATGACCATATATTTTAATATTTTTGGGATTGATAGTAGCAGTATTTACCCCCAAGCTTCTCAAAAAATTTGAAGTCAGTTTATGAACTCCAGTTGTATCGACTTTAAATCGGTACCAATCTCCTGACTTTAGTGAAGAGCTAGAAATAGTTGTATTAATTGATGATATTCTTGTTTGTGTTCTCAATCGATACTCTACAGTAAATCGAGTGATTTTAGTTAAAACTCCTTTGTTATAAAAGATTGGATAGATTTCAATGGCGCCATTTATTTTACCTCTCGAGCGAGCATTTGATATTGTTAATTGAGGCCCGTTTGGTATTGTATTTATTGGAAGTTGCTTCAATTCACTCTTCGATATTTCAATAGTTTCAAGGTTGGTTATTTTTCCAGAAGTTTCATTGATAAGCCCGTTGACTGTCCACTGATTTGAAAAAAGAAGTCCTTTTTCAAATGAGAAATTGTGGTTCTCTACATCAAAATAGGGTACTTCAATTGATTTATTTGCAGTACTAATTATTGAAGTACCAGTCCAATTAATGTTAAATGTTTGAGATTGAGAATACCCAAAAAAACAAAATATTAATGTGAAGTAATTTACTAGGGTTTTCATAGTTTAGGAACGCTAACTTGGGGTTGTTAGTATGTTGTAGTAAAAGCTAATACTCAAAACTACAATAATAAATTATGAAATTCATCGTTTTTAATAAAACTAAAGGCAAATAAATTACAATTATTAAGCTTAAAAAGGAACTCTTTTTTTTATTGCATAATAATCTATAATTACTATCTTGCATGACTGAATTCAATTATTTACACAATTTTATGTTGAATATGAAAAATATCAAAAAATTAAGCCTACTTTTTGCAGTAGCACTATTATCATCTTTGACAGGATGTAAGAGATCATCTTTGTCGGGTAATACATCTAGAGGTACTGGTTGGCAGATTAATGCTAAAGATGGTGGCTTTCAGTATAACACTAGATATAAAGGTCAAGAAACAGCTCCTGGATTGGTTTTCGTTGAAGGCGGAACTTTCACTAGAGGTAATGTACAAGATGACGTCATGCATGACTGGAATAACTCTCCGAATCAACAACATGTCGCCTCATTTTATATGGACGAAACTGAGGTAACTAATTTAATGTATTCAGAGTATTTGGATTGGATTAAACGAGTTTACCCCCCTAGTGATGAAAAGTTTAAAGAAATATATGCTAGTGCAGTTCCTGATACCCTAGTCTGGAGAAATCGCTTAGGAAACAGTGAAGTATATGTAGAAAATTACCTAAGACATCCTGCTTTTATGAATTACCCAGTCGTTGGAGTTAGTTGGATTCAAGCGGTTCAATATGCTGAATGGAGATCCGACAGAGTTGCTGAAATGGGTCTACAAAAAGAAGGGTATTTAGAGAGAGATTCACAACTTTCTGCATCAGCTGAAGAAAATTTTAGTATTGATACATATGTTAATGCACCTACTAAATCTTTTGGAGGTAATGATAGTATCACACTTCCTGTTAAAAGACGAGCCAAAGTAATAGGTGAAGATTCAACAAATTTATACGCTAAACGTGAGTCAGGAGCAATTCAGCTAAAGTATAGATTACCAACCGAATCAGAGTGGGAGTATGCAGCTCTTGGTTTAACAGAATTAAGAAATTATAATGTATACAGAGGTAGGAAAAAATATCCATGGGATGGTCAGTACTCGCGATCTGGCGAACGAAAAAATAGAGGAGATCAATTAGCTAATTTCAAACAAGGAAAAGGAGATTATGGTGGTATTGCGGGGTGGTCTGATGATGGTGCCGATATAACTAATGAAGTTATGTCTTACGAACCCAACGATTTTGGCTTGTATGACATGGCTGGAAATGTATCTGAATGGGTAGCTGATGTTTATCGCCCTGTTGTGGATGACGAGTTTAGTGATTTTGGATATTTTAGAGGAAATGTTTATACTAAAAATGCAATTGGTTCCGATGGAACTTTGAAAGTGATTGGTGTTGATGATATTCAATATGATACTCTTTCTAGCGGAAGAATTATTGCTAAGGCACTTCCTGGTCAATTGGTTAAAGTAGAAGTTGACTCTACAGATATGCTAAATAAACAAAGAACAAATTTTGACAAAAGTAATAATATAAATTTCAGAGACGGAGACAGAGCTTCTTCAAGAAATTTCGATGATTTTAATGATAGAAGTGAGGACTCAACTAATGAAGATGAAACACAAGACATGTATAATTCTCCAACTTATAAAACTGACGGGATGTTAGCTTTTGACGATTCCAATGATAGAACCTCTCTAGTTAATGATGAAGTTAGAGTTTATAAAGGTGGTTCTTGGAAAGATAGAGAATATTGGTTAGACCCAGCGCAAAGACGTTATTATCCTGAGCAAATGTCAACAATGGACATTGGTTTCAGATGTGCAATGTCTAGAGTTGGTTCTAAATCATTATCAAAAAAGAAAAAGAAAAACTAATTTTCATATTTTCAAAAATATTAGGTCCTAACAAGTTTATTTGTTAGGACTTTTTTATTAATTTTAAGAGATGGAACTAAATCAAATTCATGAGCTTTATTTGAGTTGTTCAGCTATATCTACTGACACTCGAAATATTGAAACAGGTGCAATGTTTTTTGCGCTCAAAGGCCCTAGTTTTAATGGGAATAAGTATGCACTTAATGCGATTGATAAAGGAGCTAAGTTTGCTATAGTTGATGAAGTTTCAGTTCCACTAAATGATAAAATTATTCAAGTAGATGATGTTTTAACGACTTTGCAAGATTTAGCTCGTTTTCATAGAGAATATTTAGGTTTACCAATTATTGCTTTAACCGGAAGTAATGGTAAAACGACAACAAAAGAACTAATTAACAAAATCCTTCAACAGCGTTATAAAACAATAGCAACCAATGGTAATCTTAATAATCATATAGGAGTCCCCTTAACACTCCTTAGAATGACTATTGACACTGAAATTGGTATTGTTGAGATGGGTGCCAATCATGCTAAGGAAATAGAGCTGCTTTGCAACATAGCAAAGCCAAATGTGGGTTATATTACCAATTTTGGAAAAGCCCACCTTGAGGGGTTTGGGTCTGAGCATGGAATTATACTTGCTAAAAGCGAGTTGTATGACTATTTAAAATCCAGCAAAGGTCTGATAGTTATAAATTTAGATGATCTTAAGCAGGTGAAACAAGTAGGGGAGTATTCAAATACTTTTTCTTTCTCAGAATCTAAACAAGCCTCAATTAATATAATTTTATTAGAATCTCAGCCTTGTTTGAATGTTTCACTAATCGATACAGTAATTAAAACACATTTAGTAGGAGTTTATAATTTTCATAATATAGCAGCTGCATTGGCAGTTGGCTGTTATTTCAAACTTACAACTAAACAACTTAAAATTGGAATTGAAGATTATGTTTCGGCAAATAACCGATCTCAAATTGTTAAGCAAAATTCGAATCAGATTTTATTAGATGCTTACAATGCTAATCCAAGCAGTATGGGAGTTGCTATGGAAAATTTCAAAAGAATTCAAAACTCAAATAAAATTGCCATATTAGGAGATATGTTTGAATTGGGAGCTACTAGTGCAAAAGAACATTTAGAAATTATTAATCAAGCAATTTTAACTAAGGGTTGTATATTTTATTTTATAGGGTCTCATTTTTTTGAGCAAAAAACATCGCATTCAAATTTTTTGTTTTTTGAAACATTTGAAGATCTTAAATCTCATTTGAAAGAAATGGCTATTTCAAATACTAGCATCTTGATTAAAGGTTCCCGAGGGATGGCCCTAGAACGTGTTTTGGAACTACTTTAAATTAAGAAAATTTAATTTTTTCATCATGCAGATAATAAGAACTTTTATTCTCATATTTAACTTTTGATTTATTTATGTTTAAGTCTTAATCAACATCTACAAATAGATAATTGAGGGTTTTTTTTTAAACAAAACTATTTGATAGTTTTATGAAAATCATAAGCTTTATACTTATTTTTGTGTTAACTCCTAACTTTTTTAATTACTAAAATATATATCCATGCGGCTTTTACTAAAATTATTTTTGTTTTCAAGTATTTCTATAATGAGTCAAACCAATGCAGAACAAGAAAATATTAAAGAAAAAAGTTATTCTTTAACTGCTGTAGGTGATATAATGATTGGAACTAACTATCCGTCTGAAATCTATTTGCCCCCAAATGATGGTACTGGTTTTTTTGATTCTGTCACAGAAATATTAAATAAATCTGACATAACCTTTGGTAATCTAGAGGGAGTTATAATGTCAGAAAATATTTCACCCAGAAAGAGATGTAAAAAACCAGAAAATTGTTACGTATTTAAGATGCCTGATAATTATGTAAATCATATTAAAAAAGCGGGTTTTAATCTTCTAAGTATTGCTAATAATCACATTAATGACTTCGGGCCCAAGGGTGTTTTAAATACCACTAAGCTATTGGATCAATCAGAAATTTCTTATGCAGGAACACTTTCTAACCCCACAACCATAATTAATTTTAAAGATTTAAAAATTGGTTTCTGTGCATTTTCTCCGAATTATGGAACTGTCAATGTAAACGACTTAAAAAATGCTAAAAAAATTGTCTCAGACTTAAACGGTAAAGTTGATATTGTAATCGTATCATTTCATGCTGGAGGTGAGGGTGAAAATTTTCAACATATATCAAATAAAAATGAAATTTATCTTGGCGAGAATAGAGGGAATCCATATTTATTTGCTAGACAAATGATTGATGAAGGAGCTGATATAATATTAGGTCATGGTCCACATGTAACTCGTGCAATAGATATATACAAAAATAAGTTTATTGCATACAGTTTAGGGAACTTTGCTACTTACGGGAGGTTTAATTTAAGAGGGCCAAAAGGTATATCTCCAATAGTTGAAATTAAATTTGATGGTAAAGGTGATTTTATTTCTGGAAAAATAACCTCTATAAAACTGATTAATCGTGGTATTCCTGTTATTGATAATAAAAATTCTGCACTTAAAGTTATTAAAGATTTAGTAAAAGAGGATCTTCCAAATAGCACGATTAAAATTAGTGATAATGGAGAGTTTTTTAAGGACTAATTTTTATTTAATTGTATATAATGCAACCAACAAAATTAACCAGATATTACTATTCTTATTTTGATAACACATTTTTTGATAAATTTTTTTTCATATACTTACGCAAGTTTTGTCAAAATTTTATTATTCAATACACATATGAAATCAAATAAATCTATACTAAAATTATTTTGTTTTTCGTTCTGTTGTTGTTTTAGTAATTTTAATAGTTTTTCTCAAAATAAGCTAAAGTTAGCTGTAGATACAATTACTACTAGTAACGATAATATCATTCTATATGATGACAAAAGCTGGGAATATCTCCCAGTTGTAAAAAGAAAAAACTATTTGAAGGCTTTTGCAGATACATCATCTATTTTCACCAAGAATTGGAAAAATAGTACCTTTGCCTACAAAGACAAATTCCCTCCTGATAGCGTCTTAATTACATATTTAGATGATCAAGATAAATATGTTATTCCTGTTATAGATAGAATTAATTCAGGATTTAAACTTCGAAATGGTACATTCCATAAGGGACTCGATATACACCTAACAAGAACAACACCAGTTAAGGCTGCTTTTAATGGTAAAGTCAGGTATGCTAGATTCAATACAGGCGGTTATGGTAATCTTGTGATCATTAGGCATTTTAATGGATTAGAAACATATTATGCGCATTTAAGTAGACTTGATGTTAAAGAGGATCAACTTGTTCAAGCAGGCAAAGTTATTGGATTAGGCGGAAATACAGGAGTGAAATGGTCAGGTCCTCATTTACACTTTGAGGTTAGATATCATGATTTTGCTTTTGACCCTGAAAAGATATTCTCAATAAAAGACTCTGTGTTATTAGGTGATAAGATATTATTAAAGAAAGCTGACTTTCACTCTGTTATAGCTGCATCAAGAAAATATCATAGGATTAAGTCTGGGGAAACATTATCATATTTAGCTGTTCGTTACAATACCACTGTATCAAAAATATTAAAAATCAATCCTAAACTTAATATAAATTCTATCATCGGAATTGGAATGAAGATACGTGTCAGATAATAGCAAATATAATTTTGATAAAAACTTTCAAAAGAGTACTCTGTAACCATCAGAGTATGGTAGATTTGAACTGCTGTCCTGTGGGGAATTAATCCTATTATTTGTTGTAAAATTAATGATATATTTGAGTTATGTATCTTTACCTTTGATTTATACTTAATTTTAAACAAATATTGAGGTTATGACGTTTTTAGCTAACCAAACGTTTCCAAATTATATAATTGATTTCATGTCTAGTGAATGGATTCTAAATAATATTATTGTTGTCGCCGTTGTTGTCTTATTTTTAATAATTGGACGCAAATTATCAACTCAAAACAATACTAGGGTCACGTATTTAATGGGTGTTATTTTGTTTTTTTCATCTGTGATAACTCCCTTGCGCACCGCTTTAAATGGTGACTGGAATATGGCTACAGATTTGCCATTTCATCTTTGTGGAATTTCTGGTCTTATTTGTTCTTTCCTTCCTTTTATTAAAAGAAAACAGTTTTTATTTGATTTTGTATTTTATTCTGGAATTATTGGAGGGATCATGTCCGTTCTTACCCCTCAAATGAATGGCTATGACGGTAGTCATTTTGCATATCTTGAATATTATGTAAGACATGTTTTAATTTTGTTATTACCTCTGTATATGTTTAAATACTTAAATATTCAGCCTTCTAGATACTCCAGTCTTAAATCTTTTTTGATTTTAAATATTTTAATGATCATCATCATGCCATTAAATTTCTATCTTGGGTCAAATTACATGTATTTAGCTGAGCCACCTCAAGTTGACAACCCTCTAGTAATAGGAGTATGGCCTTACTATCTCTTATGGTTTGAGGTTTTTATCTTAGGTCTAATGGCTGCATTTTATGGTCTCTCTACGCTAAAATTAAATGTAAAACATTCAAATTAATATTATTTATTAAGGTCTTTGTACCTTCACCTATGACATTGATTAAATCCTAAGTATATGAAGCCAACTAAAACAGTTATAATTACAGGAACTAGCCGTGGTATCGGATTTGAATTAGTACACCTTTTTGCTAATTCAGGTTATTCTGTTTTAGCACTTTCTCGAAACGCCAGGCCAGTTTCAAATTTAAATTTTGAAAATATAACAGCTTTGTCATTTGATCTCAACAAGTCTGAAGATTATGAGCATGTCGAAGCTTTTGTTCAAAATGAATGGTCTCAAGTTGATATTTTAATTAATAATGCTGGAACGCTTATAAATAAGCCATTTTCAGCCACGACTTTTGAAGATTTTAAACAAGTGTACAATACTAATGTTTTTGGAGTCGCAGAGCTTACTAGACGCATGATTCCATTCATGCCTAAAAATGGTCATGTGGTTACAATTAGCTCTATGGGAGGGGTCCAAGGCTCCGTTAAATTTCCTGGCTTAGCCGCCTACAGTTCTAGTAAGGGTGCGGTGATTACTTTGACTGAGCTATTAGCAGAGGAATATAAAGAGTCTGGACCTTGTTTTAACGTCCTTGCATTAGGTGCTGTTCAAACAGAAATGCTTAAAGAAGCATTTCCAGGTTATGAAGCGCCAAATACAGCGGTTCAAATGGGTGCTTATATATTTGAATTTGCAAAAACTGGGCAGCAGTTCTATAATGGTAAATTATTACAAATTTCGAGTTCGACTCCCTAATGAAAAGTATGTGTTATTAAAAATAACTCCTTAGGTTTAACAGCTCATTAACGTTCTTACCATAAAATATTTCTTTACTTTTACAGCTCGATAAAAATCCATTTTATGTTTAATAACTTAAGTGAAAAATTAGATAAAGCTCTACACGTCCTCAAAGGACATGGGCGTATTTCAGAAATTAATGTTGCCGAAACTCTAAAAGAAGTTCGACGGGCTTTGTTGGATGCTGATGTTAATTATAAAATTGCTAAAGAATTTACCAACCGGGTTAAACAAAAAGCAATAGGTCAAAATGTATTGACAACGCTTCAGCCTGGCCAATTGATGGTAAAAATTGTAAAGGATGAGCTCACCGCGTTAATGGGGGGTGAGGTTGAAGATGTTAACTTATCAGCAACTCCGAGTGTGATTTTAATGTCCGGATTGCAAGGGTCGGGTAAAACTACTTTCTCCGGAAAGCTTGCAAACTATTTAAAAACCAAAAAAGCCAAAAACCCAATGCTGGTAGCCTGTGATGTATACCGTCCAGCTGCAATTGATCAGTTACATATTGTAGGGGAACAAGTTGGTGTTGAGGTTTACAGTGATTTAGATAATAATGACCCCGTAGCCATTGCTAAGGCTAGTATTGAGGCTGCTAAATCTAAAGGTTGTAATGTTGTTATTATTGATACAGCTGGTCGTTTGGCGGTTGATAAAGCGATGATGACCGAAATAGCAAATATTCATTCTGCAGTCCAGCCACAAGAAACGTTATTCGTAGTGGATGCAATGACTGGACAGGATGCAGTCAATACAGCCAAAGCATTTAATGATATACTTAATTTTGACGGAGTCATACTTACAAAACTAGACGGGGATACTCGTGGTGGTGCTGCGATTTCGATAAAGTCAGTCGTCAATAAGCCAATCAAATTTATCGGTACTGGTGAAAAAATGGAGGCAATTGATGTTTTCTATCCAGCTCGTATGGCTGAGCGGATCTTGGGAATGGGTGATGTGGTTTCCTTAGTTGAGCGTGCACAAGAACAATTTGATGAGCAAGAGGCTCGAAAAATTCAAAAAAAAATTGCTAAAAATCAATTTGGTTTTGATGATTTTTTGTCTCAAATACAGCAGGTCAAAAAGATGGGTAATATGAAGGACCTAATGGGAATGATACCTGGGGCCGGAAAAATGATGAAAGACGTAGATATAGACGATGATGCCTTTAAGCATATTGAAGCTATTATCCAGTCAATGACCCCTAATGAACGAGCTAAGCCCACGCTTTTAAATAACAGTCGTAAAAAACGAATCGGTTCGGGCTCCGGAACATCTGTTCAGCAAGTGAATCAACTTATGAAACAGTTTAACCAGATGAGTAAAATGATGAAAATGATGCAAGGTGGCGGGGGTCGAAAAATGATGGAAATGATGAAAAATATGCCACGATAAATATAATTTAATCACCAATTTATAATGATTTTACTAGACGGAAAACAAATAAGTGCCAATATAAAAGTTGAAATAGCTTTAGCAGTTACTGAAATTAAAAAAGATGGAAAAAGGCCCCCACATTTGGCAGCAATTCTTGTAGGTACTAATGGAGCTAGCATGACCTATGTAGGTGCTAAAGTTAAAGCATGTGAACTTGTTGGTTTTAATTCAACACTAATTGATTTACCAGTTCAAACAACAGAAGCTGAATTATTAGCTGAAATATACGCGCTAAACGATAACCGTGAAATAGATGGTTTTATTGTGCAGCTTCCGCTTCCCAAGCATATTGACGAACAAAAGGTTTTGATGGCGGTACATCCAGATAAAGATGTGGATGGCTTTCATCCAATGAATGTTGGTAGAATGGTACTTGATTTACCGACTTTTCTCTCTGCAACCCCTTATGGAATCATGGAGCTACTTGAGCGCTATAGAGTTCCAACATCTGGAAAGCATGTGGTGGTCATAGGTCGAAGTCACATTGTAGGACGTCCAATGAGTATATTAATGAGTCAAAAACGACCTGCAGGAGATTCAACAGTAACTATAGCCCACAGCCGAACAACAAACCTAGAAAAACTCACATTAGATGCAGATATAATAGTTGCGGCACTAGGAATTCCTGAATTTTTAACAGCTGAAATGGTAAAACCAGGTGCTGTTATTATTGATGTTGGAATTACAAGGGTGGCTGATGAAACTAAAAAAAGAGGCTATAGAATTACAGGAGATGTTCATTTTGAAAGTGTCTCTAAAAAAGCAAGTTATATCACACCAGTCCCTGGTGGTGTTGGTCCAATGACCATAGCGATGTTGCTTAAGAACACGCTTTTAGCATGCGAACGTCACGCTTCTAAATAAGCTATTTAGCAAAAATGTGAGAGGAGTCTTTGAACGCCTTGAATTCCAAAGCATTTCCGCAAGGGTCATAAAAAAATAAGGTAGCTTGTTCGCCTTGAAGTCCTTCAAAACGAATGTAAGGATCTATAATAAATTTCAATTTCTTTAGTTTTAAGTGTTCTGAAAAAAGTTTAAAATCATCCCATGAGAGGATAACTCCAAAATGAGGAACTGGTACTTGTTTCCCGTCCACTTTATTTGCATGTTGATTAGTGTCGGCTCCTTTTGGCTTATAATGAATTACTAGTTGATGGCCGAAAAAATTGAAATCTATCCACTGGTCACTGCTGCGCCCTTCTTTACATTTTAAAATATCTCTATAAAAAATACGGCATACCTCTAGGTCCCAAACAGGGATTGCTAAGTGGAACGGAGCTACGGAACTCATTCGATTGTTTTTTTAGAGTCTTTCAAAGTTTCATTTAACGTTTTCAATTCTTCATTAGTTAAATTGCGGTATGTTCCAATGTCGCATTTTTGATGAATATTCATAATGCGTGTGCGCTTTAGGGATTGGACATCGTAGTTAAGATACTCGCACATGCGACGAATTTGACGATTGAGTCCTTGTGTTAAGATTATTTTAAATTCAAATGTACTTATTTTTTCTACTACGCAAGATTTGGTGGTTTTTCCTAGTTCTTCTAAAGGAATTCCTGTTGACATGCGTTGTACAAAAGTTTGTGAAATAGGTTTGTCTACTCTAACAATGTATTCTTTTTCGTGATTGTTACTTGCGCGAAGAATTTTATTCACGATATCACCATCATCTGTCAGTAAAATTAAACCTTCACTGTCCTTATCTAGTCGTCCAATTGGAAAAATTCTGATCGGATAATTAATGTAATCAATAATATTGTTTTTCTCAACACCAGTATCGGTAGTGCAAACGATTCCTATAGGCTTATTAAAAGCGATATAGGTTCTTTTTTTAGAGTCATTAAGGATTGTTTTTCCGTCTACTTTCACTTTATCTCCGTGAACTACTTTGGTGCCCATTTCTGGTACGAAACCATTGACAGTGACACGCCCTTCGTTGATTAATTTATCTGCTGCGCGTCGCGAGCAGTAGCCTGCCTCACTTAAATACTTATTAAGCCTTGTTGTTATTGAGTTCATATAGCAAATTTACAAAACTTTAATGGCACAAAAACTTTATTATTTCATTAGAAATATAATTACCTTTCAAAGAGTGTCCAAGTCCTTTTGTAGAAATAAGCGTGGCGTTTTTGAACTGTAAGTCTATTTCAAGTGCATCTTCATAAGGGATGATAGAGTCTCTTTTGTCATGAAAGATTAAGCCACTGGAGTCTATGTTTTTGATAAGGTTTGCAGTTGAATAATAGCTAGGAGGGTGTCCAAACGTAAGTTCGATATAGCGATCAATGCCGTTGTCTATTTTTTTACTAAAGCCCATCATTTTCTTGTAGCGCCCAATAATACCCGTAAATGTTGATGGAGCACCCAAAAGCACAATTTTATTAGCATCGCTGTAGGTTTTTTTGTTAAGAAAAAATATGATTGACATTGCTCCGACCGAGTGACCTAGAAATACAGTTGGTTTAAATTTTTGACTCACTACATTGATGAATTCTGAATAGAGCACCGCATTAAAGGAGTCACTTCCAGAGCCACCATGAGCAGGAGCGTCCAGGGCAATAATATCGTAGCCTTCTTTTTGTAACTTTTCAATTTCATTTCTCCAGCGACTGCTGTTGCTTTCCCAGCCGTGCACTAAAAGTATGGTTTCTTTTGGTCCTTTCCATTGGTAGATTTGAATATTGAAATCAGCGAAATATAGTGTTGACTTGGTAGCTGTGTCTAAAAACGAATGTGCGTTAGTAGTTAACTTACCTTTTCGGGGTTTAGAGAATACTTGTAGTGCGAGTCTTGAAGCGAGTTTGGAGTTAAAAACCCCAATACTATTTAAGGTTGCTCCGACAATTTTTGGCAGGAACGAATTCATTAATTCGTCTCTCTATTTGCGTTTTCTAATGAAAATGCAGGGGTACAAATGGCTATGTATTCACAAGGCTTACTAAAGGGATTTGAGTATTGTACTCGAGAATTTTTATAAATCTTTATAGACTGACCAGTTTTTAAAACTATTTTTTCGTTGTCAATAATAAATTGTTTTTTTCCCTTAATGATGTAAGTGAACTCGTCGAAACTTGGAGTTTGGAAAGGCTCACTCCAGTAGGGCGGAGCGACCATGTGTGCAATGCTAAGGGCGCTGTTTCCGTCAGTCGCTTTACCGAAATATTCTTTTATTAATTTGCCGTCTGTTGTTGGGACAATAAACGGTTTTTTTGATATTTTATATCCTGCCATAATTTAGTACCAAGTAATATAAAAATCTTTTATTTTAGCATTTTCTGGTATTGAAATCGCTTCAATTTCGCTATTTATATCATAACGTATTTCTTCAGGAAGTTCTGATTTGCTGATTGTAAAATAGGCATTGATTTCATCAACTGAAATTATTAAGTTTCGAAGTGTATTTTGAATGCTTGAAATCTGATATTTTGAATTGATATAGCCAAAGCTGCTAAGTCTATTTATGCCGTCTTTGTTCTTAAAACGTGAATCCATAATGCGGATTGTTCGAATGGTAGATAGTGAGTCTAGAGAGTAATCTGGGTCCAGTTCAAGTAGTAGGTTCCCTGAAGTTTTTTCGTAAACACTAATAGTGTTCATAGTTCCTGTAAACTCGTCACCACCAATATGCCTACTCAAGGAGTCGTTTATGAAGATCGATTTAAGCTCTTTAATCTTTGTAGAGTCCGTTAATTGCCCTATACTATTTGTGGAGATCATGAATGGGTCTATTGATTTTTCACAGGCTACAAAGAAACCTAATAGTGCTACTAAAAATAAATAATGTTTCATATTACTTGGTGCTAAATTATTTTTACTCAAATTCTCAAAGTGAAATTTATCTAAAGCTGAGTATTTAAGATTTTTTAAAAGTTAGATTAATGTTTAAACTTTAAATTTGAGTAAAAATAATTGAACTTTTATTACTTAAACCAAAAACAGTAAACTATTTTTGCTCATTATGTTGAAAACCGAAATTAAATCACTTGTTAGTATGGGTGAAATGCTTCCTCTTATGGAGGCCTTTTATACGATTCAAGGAGAAGGCTTCCACAAAGGATCTGCAGCTTATTTTATCAGGATAGGAGGATGTGATGTAGGGTGTCATTGGTGTGATGTCAAAGAGAGTTGGAATGCAGAACTGCATCCCCCTACTTCAGTAGAATCTATTGCGGACCAAGCAGCTGGTAGCAGTCAAACAATAGTAGTTACAGGAGGAGAGCCACTGATGTGGGATATGAGTCCATTAACAGCAAAGCTAAAACTGAAAGGAATGCAGACTCATATTGAAACATCAGGTGCATATAAGTTGACTGGAGATTGGGACTGGATCTGTTTGTCTCCAAAAAAATTAAAAACTCCATTGAAGGAGATTTATTTAAAGGCTCACGAACTTAAGTTGATTGTTTACAATTTAGATGATTTAAGATTTGCTGAAGAACAAGCGTCAAAAGTAAATTCAAATTGTATTCTTTACTTGCAACCGGAGTGGAGTAAGCGTGATAAAGTCATGCCTTTTATTGTAGAATATGTCATGAAACATCCAAAATGGAAGGTTTCGCTTCAAACACATAAATATTTAAACATTCCATAGTAAAATTTAGTTTAATTGTTTCTTTTTGTTACTTATTATCTCTTTTTAAATTAAATTAATTTCATTTTTATATTAAATTTATTAATTAAGCTTATATATGTAACCTTTTTGTTGTTTAATATTTAAAAAATGAAACTAAATATTAATATTTGACCTTTAATATATAATAATAAACTATGTGTGGAATTGTTTGTGCCTTTGATTTAAAGCAAAAACCAGAAATATTAAGACCTTTGGTTCTTCAGATGTCAAAAAAAATTAGACACCGTGGTCCCGACTGGAGTGGGATTTATAGTGACAATAAAACTGTTATGGCCCATGAGCGTTTGGCGATTGTTGATCCAGCATCAGGCAAACAGCCACTTTTAAGCTCAGATCATAAGTTGATTCTTGCAGCTAACGGGGAAATATATAATCACCGTGAAATAAGAAATCTATATAAAGACGTGTATGAATTTCAGACTCAAAGTGATTGTGAGGTTATTTTAGCTTTATACAGAGAAAAGGGGCTAAGTTTTGTCGATGACTTAAATGGGATATTTGGATTTGCTATATATGATGTTGAAAATGATGAATACTTTATTGCTCGTGACCACATGGGGATTATTCCTCTGTATATGGGATGGGATCAAAATGGGACTTTCTATGTAGCTTCAGAATTGAAAGCTTTAGAAGGGTATTGCACCAAAATTGAGTTATTTCCTCCAGGACATTTTCTGTCAAGTAAGGATGGTAAATTGGTTCAGTGGTATAAGCGTGAATGGGGTGAGTTTTCTGCTGTTAAAGATAATGAAACACATATTTCAGAAATTAAAAAAGCACTAGAAGATGCAGTCCATCGCCAGTTAATGTCTGATGTCCCTTATGGGGTATTATTGTCTGGTGGGTTAGATTCTTCTGTGACTTCAGCTATTGCTAAAAAGTATGCTTCAAGACGCGTTGAGTCTGATGATAAGGCTGCTGCGTGGTGGCCGCAGTTGCATTCTTTCTCTGTTGGCCTTGACGGGTCTCCAGATTTAGCTGCAGCTCAAATAGTAGCTGACCACATTGGGACTGTTCATCATGAAATAAAATTTACTATTCAAGAAGGTCTAGATGCCATAAGAGATGTAGTATATAATCTTGAAACATATGATATTACAACGATCAGGGCTTCTACCCCTATGTACCTAATGGCTAGAGTCATAAAATCTATGGGTATTAAAATGGTTCTTTCTGGAGAGGGAGCAGATGAGTTGTTCGGAGGATATTTATACTTTCATAAAGCGCCAAATGCAGAAGAGTTTCATGATGAAACCGTTCGAAAGCTAAGTAAGCTTCATATGTACGATTGTTTAAGAGCTAATAAAAGCTTGGCAGCATGGGGCATTGAAGGTAGAGTTCCTTTTTTAGATAAAGAATTTATTGATGTAGCTATGCGAATTAACCCTCAAGATAAAATGATAAATGGGGAGCGCATGGAGAAATGGGTGGTTAGAAAAGCATTTGAAGATATGTTGCCTGAAAGTGTAGTTTGGCGACAAAAGGAACAGTTTAGTGATGGGGTTGGGTATAGTTGGATTGATACTCTAAAAAAAGTTGTAGGGCAGGCGGTTACTGATGAGCAACTAGCTAATGCGCGTTTTAGGTTTCCAGTTCAGACTCCACAAAATAAAGAAGAATTCTATTACAGATCTATTTTTGAATCATATTTTCCTAGTGATGCCGCTGCGCTTTGTGTTCCTCAAGAAGCGAGTGTAGCCTGTAGTACTAAAATAGCGCTGGAATGGGATGAAGCTTTCAAGAATGTTAATGATCCTAGCGGAAGAGCGGTGTCTAAAGTGCATGACAAGGCATATGAATAAGTTTTATTGACTGAAAATAAGACTCTTTCAGCTATTTTCTAAAAAGTTTTAAAGACTGTATAAATTAAAAAGTTATTAAATCTATTTTAAGCCCGTTTTTGGTTGATTTAAGCATGTTTAGATATATTTATTAATTGTTAATAATTACAGTTAAATTCTCTAAAAACCACTTTAAGATGCTTTGAGGATTATTTATATTTGTTAATGTCACGAAGTTTTCTGTGATAACTCGAAATTTTAATAAATACAAACAAAATAATGAGCGAAGAAATTAATAAAGGCAGTTATTCGGCTGATAGTATACAAGCTTTAGAAGGCATGGAGCACGTGCGCATGCGACCTTCAATGTATATCGGAGATGTAGGCTTAAGAGGATTGCACCACTTAGTATATGAGGTTATCGATAATTCCATAGATGAGGCTTTGGCAGGACATTGTGACAAAATTACAGTAGTCATTAATGAGGATAATTCAATAACTACAGAAGATAATGGTCGTGGTATCCCTGTTGGTTTACATAAAAAAGAGGGTGTTTCAGCTCTTGAAGTTGTAATGACCAAAATTGGAGCAGGTGGTAAATTTGATAAAGATTCTTATAAAGTTTCTGGAGGTTTGCATGGTGTTGGTGTTAGTTGTGTGAATGCACTTTCAGAGCATTTGAAAGCAACTGTTTATAGAGACGGGAAGGTTTATGAACAAGAATATGAGCGTGGAAAAGCCATGTATCCAGTAAAACAAACAGGAGAAACTGACAGAAGAGGAACTACGGTTACGTTTAAGCCTGACCCACAGATATTTACTCAGACGTTAGTATATGTTTATGAAACTTTAGCGAATAGACTTAGAGAGTTAGCTTTCTTAAACAAGGGAATTACCGTAGTGCTTGTAGACCACAGGGAAAAAGACGAGAAAGGTGAATTCTTAGGAGAAACATTTCATTCAGATGAAGGGCTTTCAGAGTTCATAAGGTATTTAGATAGCAACCGTGAACCTATCATGAAAAAAGTAATTGCATTTGAGGGTCAAAAAAATGGAGTTCCAGTCGAAGTTGCAATGATTTACAACACCTCATATGCTGAAAATTTACACTCTTATGTCAACAACATTAATACTCATGAAGGAGGAACACACTTGTCAGGTTTTCGTCGTGGATTGACACATACTTTAAAAAAGTATGCCGACGAATCTGGTATGCTTGATAAATTAAAATTTGATATAGCTGGCGATGATTTTCGTGAAGGGTTAACAGCTATTATTTCTGTTAAGGTCCAAGAGCCTCAATTTGAGGGTCAGACAAAAACAAAATTAGGAAATCGCGAGGTTTCTGCTTCTGTTAGTCAAGCTGTTTCTGAAATGCTAACAGACTATTTGGAAGAAAATCCAGATGATGCAAAAATAATTGTTCAAAAAGTTATTTTAGCAGCTCAGGCACGTCACGCAGCTCAAAAGGCTCGTGAAATGGTTCAGAGAAAAACAGTAATGAGTATGGGGGGGTTGCCTGGCAAACTGAGTGATTGTTCTGAGCAAGATCCTGCCAAGTGTGAAGTCTTTCTTGTAGAGGGGGACTCGGCAGGAGGTACAGCTAAGCAAGGTCGAGACCGTGCATTTCAAGCTATTTTACCTTTGAGAGGAAAAATCTTAAATGTTGAAAAAGCTATGCAGCACAAAGTATTTGAAAACGAGGAGATTAAAAATATATTTACAGCACTAGGCGTAACCATCGGAACCGAAGAGGATAGTAAGGCCCTGAATTTAACGAAGCTACGTTATCATAAAATTGTAATTATGTGTGATGCCGATATTGACGGTAGCCACATTGCAACACTTATTTTAACTTTCTTTTTTAGATATATGAAGGAGTTAATTGAGAGTGGACATGTATATATTGCGACACCTCCATTATACCTTGTTAAAAAGGGTCAGAAGAAACAGTATGCGTGGAGTGATGCTGAGCGAGACTCAATAGTTGATGGTTTTGGTGGAAGCGCATCAATTCAACGCTATAAGGGTCTAGGAGAGATGAATGCCAGTCAGCTTTGGGATACTACTATGAATCCTGATTTTAGAACTTTACGTCAAGTTCAAATTGACAATGGAACCGAGGCAGATCGTATTTTTTCAATGCTTATGGGGGATGATGTGCCGCCCAGGAGAGAATTTATTGAAAAAAATGCTATCTACGCAAATATTGATGCTTAGTTGCTTTTTTTAAGTTTTTGAATATGAAAAAATTCATCATTTTTTGTTTTTTTTTCTTTGCGATTATTACAATCAAAGCGCAGGTAGATTTTCAAAACCCACCTAATTCAACAATAGCATTTGGAGATATATTGCTTGCTGGAGAAGATGCCAGTTTACTGGCTGAAAACTATCTCAGGCCGTCTGTTAATAGTATGATTAGTGGAATGAATAGTGGCTGGTATTCAACGGCGAAAACCCATAAGAAATTCGGTTTTGATATAACTATTGGTTTCAATGCTTCTTTTATACCTTCAAAAGATCAAATGTTTGATTTTGTTTCTAGTGACTACAACTATATTTCAATTGCTGATGGTTCTTCTGAGCTACCGACAGTATTAAGTGAAAATGAGTCAGAGACCATTTTCAGTGTTTTAATACCGGTTCTTAGTGGTGACTATAAAGCTGGTTCGTTCACTATGCCAGGTGGAGTAGCTGGAGATTTGCCTGTAAACGCATTACCAACTCCTTATGTGCAACTTGGATTAGGTTTACCCTTTAGAACAGAAGTAAACTTAAGATATGTGCCAGATTTAAATTATGATTCTAAAGTAAATGGAAGTTCAATAGGGGTCGGAGTTCAACATGATTTGACTCAATACTTAGGTTTAATAGGGAAGCTTCCATTTAGTATTTCAATTATGGGAGCTTATTCTAAAGTAAATATTGATTATGCTATAGGTGAAAATCTATCAGATGGAATTTCGGCAAGTAATGGTTTAGCAATCTTTAGGTTAGACACATGGACTATTCAAGCATTAGGGTCTTTAGATTTGAAAATCCTTACATTTTACGCTGGAGTTGGCTATAACAGTGGAACATCCAAATTTAATATAAATGGAGATTATACATTATCTTATGATCTTCAGGATTCAAATCAAAACTCTGTTGGTACTATTATTGAAAACATCTCAGATCCTATCAATTTGGATTTTAGCTCTAGTGGAACTCGAGCAACAATAGGAGCACGTTTGAATCTATTATTTTTTAAGATTTTTGCAGACTATACAATACAGGAATACAATACATTATCGCTAGGGGCTGCCTTTAGCATCAGATAATTAACTACAATAACAAAAAAATAAAATTATGAAAATAACAGTAGTAGGCGCAGGGGCCGTAGGGGCGAGCTGTGCAGAGTATATTGCAATTAAGAACTTTGCTTCAGAAGTTGTTTTATTGGATATTAAAAAAGGCTTTGCAGAAGGAAAAGCAATGGATTTAATGCAGTGTGCATCTCTAAATGGATTTGATACAAAAATAACAGGCTCTACCAATGATTATAATAAAACCGCAGATAGTGATATTTGTGTTGTTACTTCAGGTATTCCAAGAAAGCCCGGAATGACTCGTGAAGAGCTGATAGGTATTAATGCGGGTATTGTTAAAACAGTAACTACTAGTTTGGTAGAACACTCACCAAATACGGTTCTTATTGTTGTTAGTAATCCAATGGACACGATGACATATTTAGCACACAAGGTTACTGGACTTCCAAAACATAAAATTATAGGAATGGGAGGAGCTCTTGATTCAGCTCGTTTTAAGTTTCGATTGGCTGAAGCTATTGGAGCACCGATTAGTGATGTAGATGGAATGGTAATAGGAGGTCACAGTGATGTTGGTATGGTTCCTTTGATCTCACATGCAACTCGTAATAGTATAAAGGTTTCAGAGTTTATTTCAAACGAACGATTAGAAAAGGTTAAACAAGACACTAAAGTTGGAGGAGCTACATTAACTAAGCTTTTAGGGACTTCTGCGTGGTATGCACCTGGGGCAGCAGTTAGTGGCCTAGTCCAAGCCATTGCATGTGATCAGAAAAAAATATTTCCATGTTCAGTATTACTCGAAGGAGAGTATGGTTTGTCTGACTTGTGTATCGGAGTTCCTGTTGTTCTAGGAACTGATGGAATTGAAGATATCGTTGAAATTGAGTTAAGCGATAGTGATAAAGCTCATTTATATACAAGCGCTGAAGGCGTAAAAAAAACAAACTCATTATTAGAATTTTAGGATTATTTTAGAGTAATTTCGGATTTGACTTTTTAATAGTGTTCCAAATTATCTTTTGGTGAAAACAAAGGAAACTATTGTCAAATTACATCGTAAATCATATATTTGCTCGTTTATTAAAAATTAAAGCATACAAAAACAATTCATAATGCAAAATAAAGGACCCGTAAAGTTATTTGCTCTATTATTTGGTTTGGTTAGTATTTACCAATTATCATTTACTTTTAAAGCAGATCAAATAGAAGATAATGCAAAGCAGTTTGCTGTTGAAAAGATTTCTGATTTAGAATCTGATTACGACGCTAAGCGCGCGCTTGAACAAGCTAAATATTTAGACTCTCTTAAAAATGAGAAGGTTTTTAATATTGGAATCGCGGAGTTTAACTATGACGAAGTTAAGGAGAAAGCCATGAATCTTGGTTTGGATCTTAAAGGAGGAATTAATGTAATTCTTCAAATATCAGTTAAAGATATTCTTGTTGGTTTAGCCAGTGGGAGTAAAGATCCTGTATTTAGAAAAGCTTTAAGTGACGCAGAAGAACTTCAGAAGGATAGTCAAAACACTTATTTAGAAGATTTTTTTGTTGCTTTTGAATCAATTCAAGGGGAAACTAAATTAGCGTCACCAGATATTTTTGCCAACCGTACATTAAGCGAAGAAGTTACATTTGATATGTCAGATGATGAAGTTAAGCCTGTACTTTCAGCTAAGATTGATGAATCTATTGTATCGGCCTTTGAGGTTTTACGTAAGCGTATTGATAAATTTGGGGTGACACAGCCAAATATTCAACGTATAGGAAATTCTGGTCGTATTTTGGTTGAATTGCCAGGAGCGAAAGAAATTGAACGTGTTAAGGGTTTATTACAAAGTACAGCTCAGTTAGAGTTTTGGGATGCTTTTAAGGGTGAAGAATTTGGAACATTTATTTTTCAAGCTAACGATATCTTAAAAGAAATTGTTGATACTGAGGCTAACGTTGATTTAAATCAAACTCAAGAATCTAAAGCTGACGCAATTTCTGATATCATTGGGGATACTGATGCCGAAACAGGAGACGACGGAGAACTAAATCCATTAATTGATTTAATCCGAGCCCCTGGATATAATGGTGGTCCTGTAATCGCTTCTTTTGAACAAAAAGACAAGCAACTTGTTACGGATTATCTTAACAATCCTCAAGTACGCGCTTTATTAACTGCGGAACAACGGTATACAAAGTTTGTATGGGGTATCCCACAAGTTCAACAAACTGTTGGAGAAGACTCTCAGAGTGTAGAACTAATTGAATTGTATGCTCTTAAAGGTAATAGAGATAACACCCCCCCACTTAGTGGAGCTGTAATCACTGACGCTCGTCAAGCATTCCAGCAAAACGGGAGCCCAAGCGTTTCGATGCAAATGAACCTCAAAGGAGCTAAAGTGTGGGAAGATATGACTGCAAATGCTTTCAATACGGCTGGTCAAATTGCAATTGTTTTAGATGAAATAGTATATTCAGCACCAGGAGTTACTACTGGACCCATAGCTGGAGGTAATTCTGAAATATCAGGTTCTTTTACTTTGAATGAAGCAGTGGATTTAGCAAACGTATTAAGAGCTGGTAAATTACCTGCATCAGCTGATATAGTACAAGCTGAAGAAGTAGGGCCTTCCTTAGGACAAGAAGCCATAGACAGTGGAATGAAATCATTTTTAATTGCATTAGCTTTGGTGCTTTTATGGATGCTATTTTATTATGGCAAAGCAGGAATTTATTCAAATATTGCTTTAATATTTAATATTATATTAATTTTTGGTATTCTCTCTGGTCTTGGAGCTGTCTTAACATTACCTGGAATTGCAGGGATTGTCTTAACAATTGGTATTGCTGTAGATGCAAACGTTCTTATTTATGAGCGAATTCGTGAAGAACTATTTAAAGGTAAAGGTTATAAGGAATCTGTTAGGGATGGATTTAGTAATGCATTGTCATCTATTTTAGATGCTAATATCACGACTGGTCTTACGGCATTAATATTATATGTATTTGGATCGGGACCTATCAAAGGATTTGCAACAACTTTGTTAATCGGTATTTTAACGTCATTATTTACAGCAATTTTTATTTCAAGATTATTAATTGACTGGCACTTAAATCGTGGAGGTAAATTAGAATTTTCAACCGGGATGACAAAGGGGTTATTTAGATCGATAAACATAAAATTCCTTAAGAAACGTAAAATAGCTTACTTTATTTCAGGAACAATTATAGCTGCTGGTCTCTTTTCGCTATTTACTACTGGCTTAGACCAAGGGATAGACTTTGTAGGAGGAAGAACTTACACAGTACGTTTTGCCCAAGACATGAACACTGAAAAAGTTAAAACAGCTTTAAATGATGTATTTAATAGTGCTGAAGTTAAAACAATTGGGAGCGCAAATCAGCTAAAAATATCTACTAAGTATAAAGTGAATGAAAACTCTGCTGAAGTAGACCAAGAAGTTCAGCAAAAACTATATGAAGCTTTGGTGCCTTTTTTACCAGCGAAAACAACATACAGTCAGTTTATAAATGCTGAAAACAATGTTGGTAAAATGTATTCTGGGAAAGTAAGTCCAACTATTGCCGATGATATAAAAAAATCATCTGTGTGGGCTATCTTAGGATCTCTAATAGTAGTCTTTCTATACATCCTATTAAGATTCAAGAAATGGCAGTTCTCACTAGGAGCCGTAGCTGCAGTATTTCATGATGTTTTAATAGTTTTAGGAATTTTCTCAATTGCTTGGAAATTCTTACCATTTAGTATGGAGATCGATCAGGCGTTTATAGCAGCAATTTTAACTGTTATCGGATACTCCTTAAATGATACTGTGGTTGTGTTTGATAGAATTAGAGAATACCTAAACGAGCATACTAGCTGGAAATTTGACAAAGTAGTCAACAGTGCTTTAAGCAGTACTTTGAGTCGTACGTTAAATACATCTTTAACCACTTTGGTTGTATTACTAGCAATGTTTACTTTTGGGGCCGACTCACTTAGAGGCTTATTATTCGCACTTATTGTTGGGGTTTTAGTCGGAACTTATTCATCGTTGTTTATTGCAACCCCAATAATGCATGACACTCTAAAGCGTTTGGATAAAAAAGAGTAATGTATTCTATTAATTATTATACAAAAAAGTCACTTATCTAAGTGGCTTTTTTGTATGCGTAAAGTTTAGTAAACTAATTGGTTTTTGGTTTAAAAAAAAACATAAAGTAAAGCCCACAAACAACAAAAGGGATACTTAACACCTGCCCAGTGTTTAAGCCTAATATCCAGTCCTCTCGACTGTCAATCTGTGCAATTTTAAATTGCTCAACAAATACCCTAACGGACATTAAAAGAACTAAGAAAAGTCCAAATAAAAATCCTGACTGTGTACTCTTTTTTGTTTTCCAGTATAACAAGAAGAGTGTTATAAACACAAATATGTACCCAAATGCTTCATATAACTGTCCAGGATGTCTGGGAACACTATCTAATTGTCGGAATATAATAGCCAGAGGGAACCCTTCTTCAGTTGGCTTCCCTATCATTTCAGAATTGAAAAAATTTCCAATTCTAATGAAGATGGCTCCTAAAGCAGAGGCAATAACCACACGGTCAAGTATCCAAAGCACAGATTTTTTTAGTATTTTTTTGTTATAGATGTACATAGATGTGATCATGCCAATTGCCGCTCCATGACTTGCTAATCCACGAAATCCAGTGAACTCAAATCCACCGCTGAAACGAAAAGGAAGAAAGACACTTAAAAAATCTTCTCTAAATAATTCAGACTGATAGAATATTACGTGTCCTAGACGCGCACCAATCATAATTCCTAAAACAGAATACATGAACAGTCCATCAAGTTTCTCATCTGACTGGTCTTCATTTTTGTATATTTTTTTCATAATGTACCACCCGGTAACAAAGGCAGCCATCCACATAAGGCTGTAGTAGTGAATTTTAAAATCTCCAAAAAGAGGAATGCCATCTGAAGCAGGATCCCATATGGTTTGTAGCAAATACATAGTTGTTAATTTAGTTTGTAAATATAGAAAATTGAGATTAATCTAGAACTTAGCTAAATATTATTTTATTTTTTTGGAACTGGGTCATGTCCAGATCCTCCCCATGGATGACACTTTAAAACACGCTTGATTCCCAGAAAGCTTCCTTTGAGAATTCCGTGAGCCAGTAAGGCATCTTTGGCATAATGAGAACAAGTGGGTTGAAAACGGCAACTTGAAGGCAAAAACGGAGAGATTAGTTTTTGATATAACTTTATTATAAATAAAAAAGGTGCAATCAAAATTGTTTTCATTTATTTAATCTAAAGTAAATGTAGTGCCATCTTTGCCATCTTTGAGTTGAATCCCTATTTCAATTAATTCATCTCTAATTTTATCGGAAAGTGCAAAGTTTTTATTGGCCCTGGCCTCATTTCGCATTTTTATTAATAGTTCAACTGTTTCTCCAAGTTTTTGGTTTTGGTCATTTGATTTTTTATTTTTAAGTCCTAAAACATCAAAAACAAATTCATTCATTGACTTAGTAAGTAACGTCAAGTTCAATTCGTTAATACTTGTTTTATTATCCTTAATTTGGTTAATGTATTTAACAGCACTAAAGAGCTCTGCGATTAGAATAGGTGTATTAAAGTCATCATTCATAGCTGAATAACAATTAGACTTCCATTCAACTACATCAAATTCTTTTGAATCTTGTGTTGGCTCAATTTTAGACAATGTCTTCACGGCTTCTAGCAGTTTTAGAAATCCTTTCTCAGAAGCTAGAAGGGCGTCATTGCTAAAGTCCAGAACACTTCTGTAATGTGCTTGCATCATAAAAAAGCGAACGACTGAAGCTGAAAACCCTTTAGTTAGTTTATTAGTGTTTCCATTCAAAATTTCAGCAGGCAAAATATTATTTCCAGTAGATTTAGCCATTTTTTGGCCATTTAGGGTAAGCATATTAGCATGCATCCAATAATTTACCGGTGCGTGGTTATGCCATGCTTTTGCTTGTGCAATTTCGCATTCGTGATGGGGAAATTTTAGATCTAACCCACCTCCATGTATATCAAAGCTTTCTCCTAAGTACTTTGTACTCATTGCAGTACACTCCAAGTGCCAGCCAGGAAATCCATCGCTCCATGGGGACGGCCAACGCATAATGTGTTGAGGTTCTGCTTTTTTCCAAAGTGCAAAATCTTGAGGATTTTTTTTATCAGATTGACCTTCCAACGTTCTTGTATTGTGAATGAGGTCTTCAATATTCCTTCCACTTAAAACTCCGTAATGATGCGATTTATTATATTTTAAAACATCAAAGTAAATAGATCCATTTTTTTCATAGCCAAATCCCTTATCTATTATTGCTTTAACAATTTCTATTTGTTCAATGATGTGTCCTGTAGCGGTTGGTTCAATGCTAGGAGGTAGTAAATTAAACGTGTTTAGTATGTTATGGAAATCAACAGTGTAACGCTGTACTACTTCCATAGGCTCAATTTGTTCAATCCTTGCTTTTTTTGCAATTCGATCTTCTCCTTGATCTGCATCATTTTCAAGATGCCCCGCGTCTGTTATGTTTCGAACATAGCGAACTTTGTAATCTAGGTGCTTAAAATATCTAAATATCATATCAAAAGACATGAAGGTTCGTACATTTCCAAGATGTACATTGCTGTAAACGGTAGGGCCACAAACATACATTCCAATCCTACCGTCATTTATAGGCTTGAAAACTTCTTTTTTACCTGTAAGAGTATTGTAAATGTGAAGTTTATTTGAATTGTATTTTGCCATGGTTAGATGATTAAAATTTTGTTTCCAATTTGATATAATCTAAAAACTCTCTTTTAGTTTCCTTTTCTTTAAACTTCCCGCCAAATTCACTTGTTACAGTGCTACTCTCGATATCTCTTATTCCTCTAGAGTTAACACACAAATGTTTTGCATCAATTACGCAGGCAATATCGTTTGTGTTTAGTACCCTTTGAAGTTCTTTAACAATCTGAATCGTAAGCCGTTCTTGTACTTGCGGACGTTTTGAAAAATAGTCAACAATACGGTTCATTTTTGATAATCCAACAACGGTTCCATTTGAAATATATGCAACATGCGCTCTACCAACAATTGGAAGAAAGTGATGTTCACAAGTTGAGTATACCGTGATGTTTTTTTCAACAAGCATTTCTCCATATTGATATTTGTTTTCAAAAGTGGATGCTTTAGGTTTTTTTTGTGGATCAAGCCCTCCAAAAATTTCATTAACAAACATTTTTGCAACTCGGTTTGGTGTACCTTTTAAACTATCATCAGTAAGGTCTAAACCAAGGGTGTTCATGATATTTTGGACGTCTTGTTTAATTAGTCTTATTTTTTCGCTTTCATTTAGTTTAAATGCATCATCACGCATTGGTGTTTCAGATGACGTGCCAATGTGGTTGTCACCAATTATATCAAAAGCTTCCTTGTTATTTTCTAGTCCCATTTGGATTGTAGAATAAAGTTATTTAAAATTTAGATTTACAAAGATAAATAAATTCACTCTTGGGTTGTTTTATTTACAAATAATAATTGCATTTNTTTTTGAAATAATAATAAAAAAATCACTACTTTTCAAAACCTTATTTTTGNCTGTTCAATGTTAGGGGATGATGTAATCCGAGAAATAACAGCTTTAAATAGTAATTTAATAGTTTCCCAAATGAAATTAAATATACTTTATATAATCGTTTTTGCTTTTTCATTCCTAAAAGGTAATTCACAAATTGTCAAGAACAAATCTACTCAACCAATAGTCTTTAATGAAAACACCTTCTCAGAATTTACACCAAGAGAAATTAAGATGCTTAATACTGTATACGGAAAGATGTTAAAAAATGAGATTTTAGATTGGCCTACCAGAGTTCTTGCAATGAAAGAGATTTTAAGAAATAGGGTAGAAGTAATTCAGCTGACTGATCCTAGACATCATAAACCCTGTCCTATGTTATCTGAAATCCCACTTTTTAATGTTTTTAACGATAGTCTTAAAAGAGATCTTAGTTTTAATCCCATGAAATTTAATCCCCTCAAATATAATTTTAAGTTTCACAGTGCTGATACTCAATTAATTCGTGTTGACAATTCAGATTATTTTATTATTATCAAATCTCAACACTACAATAACTAGTTATGAAAAATAAATTAATTGTATTTATATTTTTGTTTTTTGTTTGTTTGAGTGTTGATGCTCAAGAAAGAGAATGTGGAATGGAGAGCCATATGATTGAAATGATGAAAGATCCTGATTTTGCACGCGAATGGGAACTAAATCAAAATAAATTTAAAAGTGCGGTCAAACAAAGTTTAAATACCAGTTTTAGACAAAATTTATTGAATCCGATTGTTATCCCAGTAGCTGTTCATTTTCCTGAAGCAGATGAGTCAGATCGTGCATGCTTGGAAGCATTAGCACAAAATCAAATAGATATATTGAATGGCGATTTTACAGCCACTAACCCTGATGCCAACCTTTGGCCAGATGCAAGCGGCTTCTACCCAGGAGTAAATCATGGTGCAGCAAATATACAGTTTTGTATCGCTACAGCATTTCACCCAGAAGATACTGACGAAGATCTTGTTGAAGGAGGGCCTGCTGTTACTATAGGATATGATTTTGGTGGAGGCAACGATGCTGATACTAATTGGTCTGGTTATATGAATTTTCTTGTCAAAGACATTGGAGGTGGTCTACTAGGGTATTCTCCTTTAGGAGGCAGTATTAACGCAGGTCAATCTGTTGTAATCAATCTTGGCGCTTTTGGTTCTGGTGCTGGCTGTCCAGACTCAGGAATTGTTCCAAATGCTCCCTACAATTTAGGGAGAACAGTAACACACGAATTAGGACATTTTTATCAATTAGAACACCCTTTTTCTGGCTCATGTGACTCTGATGATGGAGTTGCGGACACTCCAAATATTATTGATGCTAATTATGGTTGTCCAGCTCCCGGAACAATCGATGGTTGTGAAACAGGTGAGTTTGCACTTACAATGAGTTATATGGACTATGGAGATGATGCTTGTCTTTATATGTTTTCTGAGGGTCAAACGGATATAGTAGATATTTATGTAACTGATGTTCTTCAAGCTCAGTTTAAACCAGGCACAGTACCAGTCTGTGTAGAAGTCCCCCAATATATAATGAGTAATGACACTGTTACAACATGTAATGGCCTTTTTTACGATTCAGGAGGGGCTGATGATGGCCCCCAGGGAAACTATGGTAACAACGAAGTTTTTACTTTTACTATTTGTCCTGAAAACGAAGGTCAATCTACACAGCTGAATTTCACTGAATTTGCTACGCAAAATAATGCAGATATCATGAGTATATACAATGCTTCTGATGCAACTGATCCTGCTACTCTTATTGCAGAATACTCTGGAACAAATGGACCAACTGAACCGGTTATAGCTTCACTGACTAATCCAACTGGTTGTCTAACGGTTGTTTTTACAAGTACTGGAGCTATTACAGATTTTGGTTGGTTAGCATTTATCTCTTGCGTTGATCCTCCGGCAGAATGTCAAGATATAATTGCTCAATTAGACACTACATCGCCGGGAGTAGATTCTGAGGGTGTTATTTTAGTTTGCCCTGGAGAAGAAATCACTTTAACTGGAAGTGGGCAATTNTCAGAACCTGGCGGAGGAGTTGGTGCGGCTTATATTTGGGATATTGGGGATGGTACTTCAATTAGTGGGCAGACGGTGACCTTTTCATTTGACGAGCCTGGTGTGTATATTGCTAATTTAAACATATGGGATACCAATACATCGGTTTTTCCAGAGGGCTGTAAAAATGACAACAGAATTAATCAGTATATTCAGGTAAGCACAACTCCTGTTTTTGAAGCTACAGAAGACACAATTAATCCAATTTGTTATGGAGATTCCTCTACAATCACACCACTTATTACTCCCACTCCCTATATAAATGAATGTACAGTTCCAGAAAGTAATGTTACATTCTTGCCTGATGGAAACGGAGCTGTGTACCAAACTTGTATTGTTGTAGATTGCTTTGAAGAGGGTCAAACTTTAGAACTAATAACCCAATTGCAGGATATTTGTTTGAATATTGAACATTCTTACTTAGGAGATTTAGATATAATTATTGAAAGCCCTAATGGTCAACAGGCTTTTTTACATCAATATCCATCAGGATTTGGTACCTACTTAGGATCTCCTCTAGATAACACTGGTAGTGGTACAGATCCTGGAGAAGGTGCGAATTACTGTTTTTCAATGGATGCAGCAACACTATTAGTAGATGGAGCTACAGTTCAAGCTGGAAATCCTCAATCAAATTCTATCGAAGCAGGAAGTTATTTACCTGTGGATTCGTTTAATCAGCTAATAGGTAGTCCATTAAATGGAAATTGGTGTATAACAGTGCAGGATAACTTAACAATTGATAATGGGTATTTATTTTCATGGACCTTGAATTTTGATACTTCTATTGTTCCTACGTCTTTATCGTTCACTCCAGAAATTGTTTCTGGGTTCTGGGAAGGAGATGAGCCAACAATCGATGCAATTAACGGTGAAGTTCTAACCGTTACTCCAGATTCTGATGGCCAGTTTTGCTACACTTACACTGCTTTGGATAACTTTGGCTGTGAATATTCTGACGAAATTTGTATTGAGGTCTTACCAGAACTTGTACATGATTTACCAAACAACTTGTTTATCTGTGATCCAGTATCCTCTGACGCAATTTTCAATTTGTCTCCGAACGAAGCAATCGTACTAAACCCAAACCCCAACCCTGACAACTTTGTGGTTACTTTTCATAATTCAGTTGAAGATGCTGAAAATGATATAGATCCTATTGCAAATCCGTCATCTTATATTGGATTAGACGAAGAGGTTGTATTTCTTCGATTTGAATACCTTGATTCAAATTGTTTCGAAATAGAAACATTCCAATTATTGTTATTAGATGCTCCTGAAGTTTTTCCAACTGACGATTTGGTTCTATGTGACGATGTTAGTAACGATGAAGTTGAGACTTTTGATCTTGAACAACAGACCGTCGAAGTTTTAGGAACCCAATCAGCATCTGACTACACAGTAACATATCATACTAATGGAGATGATGCAGATTTAGGGGTTAATAGTATCTCTAGTCCCTATAATAATATTTCGAATCCTCAACCAATTTATATTCGTATTCAAAGTCTGGTCGGAGCAGGTTGTTATGTTGCAACCAAAGACCCTGTTTTCAATTTAATTGTAACTAATCAAGCTGAAGCTATCACACCTGATGACCTTATTCTATGTGATGTAAGTTCTACAGGAAACTTGGAAGCTAGTTTTGATTTAGACCAGCAAACTCCTGCTATTTTAGGAGACCAAGATCCTACTACTTTTACGGTTACTTATTATTCATCTCAGGCTGATGCAGATTCAGGTGATTTACCTTTAACAAGCCCTTTCTTGTCATCTGCTCAAACTATTTATGTTCGTGTTGAGGAAGCAGGTGTTCCAAACTGTTATGGTACAACTGAGTTTAATTTAATTGTTAATCCATTACCATTCACTATTGAGATGACTCCATTATCTATATGTGCTGACGATACAAACGGTTTTGCATCTTTCAACTTAACAGACAAGGATACAGAAGCCATAAACGGTCAAGATGATTTAGTGGTAAGTTATCATGACAGTGAAGCTGACGCAGATTCTGGGAGTAATGCTTTATTAAGCCCTTATACTAACACAGTTCAGGACGCTCAGACTATTTTTATACGCTTAGAAAATATAAACACACTTTGCTTTAATACAATGCCTTTAGACTTAGGGGTTGGGCCATTACCAGTTCCAGTTACACCTCCTTTACAAACAGTATGTGATGATGATTTTGATGGATTTGCAAGCTTTGATTTCACGGGTATTGATTTAGTTGTTTTGGGTGATCAGACAGCAATGGATGTAAGCTATCATTTAAGTGAAGCTGATGCAGATACAGGAGAAAATGCTTTGGCAAGTCCTTTCACAAATACAGAAGCTAACACTCAAACGATATTCATACGACTAGAGACAATTTCAACTGGTTGTTATGCCACTACGACTTTAGATTTAGAGGTTTTTCCTTTGCCAGTTGTGCCAGTAATTGCAGACTATATATTATGTGATAATACAGGTTTAGGAGATTTACAAGAGCAATTTGATTTAAGTACTAAGGATTTAGAGATTATAGATGGGCAGAATTCAAGTGTTGCATATTACGAGAGTCAATCCGATGCAGATGCTGGGATCAATGCTTTAGCTAATACTTATCAGAACACTTCAAGTCCACAGGTACTCTTTGTCTCGTTAACAGATTTGACAACAGCTTGTGTCTCAACGGGAAGCTTTACATTAATTGTCAATCCTTTACCTTCCTTGCAGTTACCTACTCCTTTAGAGGTTTGTGATGACGGGACACCAGATGGGTTAACACAGATTGATTTAACTACTAAAGAT
>JGI26246J51724_1000045_pt1 | contig 51592 bp, 62 predicted proteins | sample SaaInlLV_10m_DNA_FD_51724 | JGI IMG/M metagenome (IMG submission 51724) | reverse complement strand
AAATCTAGGCGCCGGGCACGCATGGCCACCTGCTGGGGAGATTCCTCACCAGTCACATAGAGCGCGGTATTATTTTCTGCCAGCTTGCATAGAGTCTGCAGCAACAATGTACTCTTGCCGGCGCCAGGCTCACCGCCCACCAAAATAGCCGAACCTGGAACCAGGCCTCCGCCCAGCACCAGATCTAGCTCGCCGGTGCCTGTGCTGATGCGGGGAATTTCATCCAGCGCAATTTCCGCCAAGGTTTTTACCGCACCATCTACAGCGCCAGCGAACCCCGGACGCAAAATCTTGCCGCTGCGGGCCGCAGGCCCTAGACGCACTTCAGACAGGGTATTCCAGGCGCTACACTCACCACACTGGCCCTGCCATTTGCGATAGTCGGCGCCACAGTCATTACACACATAGGCTGATTTGGATTTTGTCGCCAAGGTACTCTCCCATTATTAAGTCTTATTTAAGCCTATTACTGTTATTATGTACAGTAATAAAAGTCCTGCTTGAACGATAAGATATGGGACACAAAAACTAACATCAATAGCTGACTCCCTATGTCATTATCTATACGTCAGGCCAATATCCAAGACTGCCCATTAATTCTTAAATTTATTAGGGAGCTGGCCGACTATGAAAAACTGCTTCATGAAGTGGTGGCCGATGTGGCTGCACTGGAGTCGTCTCTATTTGGCGACAAACCTCATGCCGAGGTNGTGATTGCCGAGCATCAGGGGCAACCCCTGGGCTTTGCACTATTCTTTCACAACTATTCCACTTTTCTGGGTCGGCCTGGCCTGTATCTGGAAGATCTCTATATTCAGCCAGAGATGCGCGGCAGAGGCTTTGGCAAAACATTGCTGGCCTATCTGGCTAATCTGGCACTGGAGCGCAACTGCGGCAGGCTGGAGTGGTGGGTGCTAGACTGGAATCAGCCAGCTATAGATTTCTACCGGTCTCTGGGCGCCGAGCCAATGGATGACTGGACCGTCAATCGTGTAACCGGCGATGCCCTAAACACACTTGCCAGCCACTTTTCAGCGGAAGACCAATTATGATTACCAATGATCTAAAGGGTAAACGAATTTTAGTCACTCAGGCCAATACCTTTATGGGCCCAAAGCTCTGCGAAGTTTTTGCCGAGATGGGCGCCGAGGTAATCACCGACAATCAGCTTCTGACCGATCCTGCACTGCCCGGCGAGATCATTGCAGCCGCCGGCACCATAGATGTGCTGGTAATTAATTTGGCGGTGCCCGCCCCCTTCACCAAGCTGGACAGGGTTGAGTCACAGGAGTGGCAATCAGTTTTTGCTGCTCTGGTTGACCCCTTGCCACGACTGGTCACCGCAGTGCTGCCCCAGATGATGGCACGTCAGTCTGGCAAGATTTTGCTGATGGGCAGCGCCTCGGCCCTGCGCGGTATGAAGCGCGCCTCCACCTACAGTGCTGCCCGCGGCGCACAGCTAGCTTATGTGCAGGCCGCGGGAGTTGAGATGGCCCCTCAGGGCATTCAGATCAATGCCATTGCTCAAAACTTTGTCGACAACCCCACTTACTTCTCCGCTGAGACCAAGGCCAACCCAGCTTTTCAGGAACGGCTGGCGAGAGAAGTCCCACTGGGGCGACTGGTGTCCATGGACGAAGATGCCCAGTTTGCCGCTTATCTCTGTTCCGATGCCGCCGACTGCTTTGTGGGTCAGGTGTTTCCGGTAAGCGGCGGCTGGGCCAGCTAAAAAATGTTCCCTGCCTCAGGATTCTCTCGTTCATAAGCTGGCTTTCTGATAGAGTATTCCGATGTCGCTAATTCCCGAAAAACCTATTGTAATCTCACCCAGTCTGGCGGCCACGCTGGGTCTTGAGGAAGCGGTGCTATTGCAGCTGCTGCAGGAATGTATTGCCCATGGCGATACACTGAGCAGCAGCGGGTTTAACTGGGTCACTATCTCAGGGCAAAAGCTGCTGAGTCTGACACCATTTTGGCGTGAAGAAGATATTCGGCGCCTGTCGGCGAGCCTNCATGAGAAAGGCTTGTTACTGATAGGCGGCGGCGCTTTTTCTGCGCACCAGGACTTTCGTTTTGCTTTTAATGAAGTATCAGCAACTCAGGCCTCAACCCAACAGGCTAGCCCGCGACAGACAGGGGGCCCCAGAGCCCAACCCAACCCAGCCAGCAATATCCCCCACGGAGCGCAAACCATTGGCGGCAGCTGGCAGCCGAGCGATGATGCTCTCAGACAGCTGGCTCAGCTGGGTGTAACCCGCGAGTTTGCCCAACAACAGATTCCCCAGTTTGTGGCTTACTGGCGAGAGCGCAATGTGCCTCGTCATAGTTGGGAGTCAAAATATATCAAAGAGGTATGGCGTCAGTGGCAGCAGGCGGCAAGCAAACATCACCAGCGCAGCCGTGAAATCTCTGTCACCAGTGAATGGCGACCCTCGGCAGATGCCCTGGATATTCTGATTAAACAGGGTGGCATCAATCCCAACTTTATTGAGGATGCGGTGCCGGAGTTTATTCTCTACTGGCGCGATCGCGGNGATGTCTCCAGCACCTGGGATTCAAAATTTATTCATCATGTGCGCCGTCAATGGCAGTTTTACACTGGTATGATGGATCAGGACAGCATGCCCAGAGCTATTCCCGATCAGTGGCAGCCGAAAGAAACCGTTTATGATGTTCTGCAGATGGCCAATATTGATCGTCAATTTGCGCAGCAGATTATTCCCGAGTTTGTTCTCTACTGGCAGGAAAATGGCACGCCCCATGGTTCCTGGAGTACCAAATTTTTGCAATATGTAAAGCGTCAGTGGGCGCGACACAACCAATCTCAGTCAGCGAGTGTTAGTCATGGCAACCAAGGATCTAATTCAGAAGGTCGCATCCGGGATCGCAGCATCATCGACGCGCTCTCAGACCGCAGCTGGGCAAGCTAAAGCCCCACCAGCTAGCCCTGAACTGATTGATGCTATCAATCAGATTTTTGCCCTGTTTCAGGTTAATTATCACAATCAGTACTATGCAGCCTTTGGCGACAATACCAAGTCAGAAAACCTGGCCAAAAAACTCTGGCTGTCCAAACTCAGCGACTTTGGCCCAGAGGTGATTCTTGCCGCGGCAGAGAGAATTATTGCCGACAGCGAGTACCTGCCTACATTGCATAAAATGCTCAATGCCTGTCGCTCTGCCGGCATGCCCTCAAATCTGCCCAGTGTCCGCAGAGCCTATGAAGAAGCCTGCAATAAGCCCAGCCCAAAAGCTGAACAGAAATGGTCTCACCCAGCGGTCTATCTGGCGGCCAGAGACTGTGGCTGGCATTTGCTGGCCAATGAAGTGGAGTCCAAAGCTCTGCCCGCTTTTACTCAGGTCTACAACCAGTACTGTGATCTGGTTGTGGCTGGTGAAGAATTTATTATCGAGCCTCCCCAGGCTCTGCCGGAAACATCTCAGGTAATGGCCAGTAAAAAACACAATCGCCAACAGCTTGATCAACTTAAGCGGTTATTAAACTAGGCCCAGCCTATGGCAGGACAGCTACTTACTCACAACTCCACCGCGCGGCGTATGGCCAAAACCATTCTCAATGGTTTTCGCAGCTATTTTGCCGACTATCTAAACTCTACCCTCAGTGCCAAGGCTCGATTTGAAAAAGCAGACTGGCATGGGGTGCAGCAGGCCAATGTGGATCGCCTGGAGCTCTACAAAACCAAAGTAGCTCAGACTGTTCAGTATCTGGAAATGGTGACCAATAAAGATATTGCCAATCTTCATCTGTGGAGCGAAGCCAAACTGGCCTACACTCAGCTAGTATTTAATTTCCCCAACTTTGAAATTGCCGAGACTTTCTTTAACTCGGTATTTAGTGATATCCATGATCATGACAAGATTAGCGACGATATTATCTATGTACTCTCATCACAACTGATTGAGGCGCCAGAAGCCGAGTACAGTATCTTTGTGCGCTATGAGGGCGAGGGTCTTCGAGATACCTTTAGACGTATCCTTAAAGAATCTGAGTTTAGCCTGCCGGGTGAAGATATAGAGCTGGATCTTGACTGTATTACCGAGGTCTTTAATCAGGAAGTAGCACCACAACTTCTGGGTACGCCAGAGCAGCTAAAGTTTGATATTTTGGAATCTACCTTTTACCGCAGCAAGGCAGCCTATATGGTGGGTCGGGTGGTCGATGGCGATCAGACTTTTCCCATGGCACTGGTTTTTCTCAACACCGAGAAAGGACAGCTCTATGTGGATACAGCGCTGTTTAATGACGATGATCTCAGTGTTGTATTCAGTTTTACCCGCAACCACTTTATGGTGGATGCGCCTCTGCCCTACCAGTATGCGCACTTTCTAAAAACATTAATGCCCCGCAAGCTGGACTATGAGGTCTATAACAGCCTGGGTTTTCCCAAGCATGCAAAAACTGAATTCTACCGACAGCTGGTAGGTCATCTGGAAAACTCTAGCGACAAGTTTATTGTGGCGCCAGGTATCAAAGGCATGGTGATGACTGTGTTTACCCTGCCCTCCTACAATATTGTATTTAAGATTATTAAAGACAGGTTCGCACCCCCCAAGGAAGTCACTCATCAAACGGTGCGGGAAAAATACCGCCTGGTATCTCGCCATGACCGCATTGGCCGCATGGCTGATACCCAGGAATTTGACAACCTGGTTTTTCCTCTGGATCGCTTCTCTGACGAGCTGATCGAAGAACTGCATAAAGTGGCCAGCTCCTCAATCGAAATACGCGGCGATAAACTGGTTATCAAGCACCTCTATACCGAGCGTTACATGACCCCGCTCAATATTTATCTGGAGACAGCCGACGATGATCAGATTCGCAACGCCATGGAGGAATACGGCAACTGCATCAAGCAGCTGGCGGCAGCTAATATCTTCCCCGGTGATATGCCATTAAAGAATTTCGGTGTCACCCGCCATGGCCGTGTGGTTTTCTATGATTACGATGAGATTGCTACATTGACTGACTGTAATTTCCGCGAGATTCCGCAGCCCCGCACTGAACAGGAAGAGATGCAATCTGGCACCTGGTATACAGTGGGGCCGGATGATATTTTTCCTGAGGAGTTTCGTTTATTTTTCTCGGGCAATATTAAAGCGAGAAAAATGTTTGAAGAAATTCACGGCGAACTTTATCAGGTTAGTTTTTGGACCGGGCTGCAAGAGCAGATTCGCAATGGCTATGTGGTCGATGTCTTTCCCTACCGTCGAGCCAAGCGCTTTGATCGCGGCAAAGACTCTATACTGGAAGTGTTTTCCGACTAGCCCTTACCTATAGGGCACAAACTCTCTGCGCTGACCGGCACTGATTTCAATACCGTCGANACCCACGGCAATCAGAGTCCAATGATTATCCAGCTTATCACCCTGGCGAAAACTTCCACCGTTGGCAAACAGTCGATTGGAAGCCGAGCCCTCTGCCATATACATATGCCCCGAAATTTGCAGCTCTGGCAGTGCCAGAGATTTTGGCTCCGGCTGACTTACATTAACAGGTGCTGGTGCTAGAGACTGCCTAATAGGTTGGGGCGCAGGGGCCTGCTTGGTGATCTCTGCGGCTGGCGGTTGCGGCTGTATCTGAGGCCTGGTTAATAACTCGGAATAAATCACTAGGCCAATCACCGCAACAATAATACAGAGCAGCAGAATTATATATTTCAGTACATCAGATTTAGGTTCTTGCTGATAGGGATCCCAGTTAGAGCTAGCAAAATCATCCAGCTCTTTAGGGTCTTCGCGCAAGCGATCTCGCTCGGCTTTTTTTAGAGCATCGAGAATATAGGACATCAGTTGCTACCCTCGGTCAGCAGCGGAATATCGGCTCTGGTTAATTGATTGAGTCGCAGCAGGGTCTCCCTTCCAACCACTCCGTCAGCGGTAATATTCTGTTCGCGCTGAAATTTCAGTACCTGGTTGGCAATAGCCTGGGTGTAGCGGCCGCCGCTAATAATTGCTTCTGCGCTTTGATCTACCTGCTGCAGCTGGGATTGCAGCCAGCTTACAGCCTGCGCATCTGTGTCCCCCAGCGCTAGGCGCTCAACCTCGATAGGGGGTCGCCAGAGATAGATAAAACTGCGCGACCAGATATCGCGAAATGCCTGGGCATCCAATAGTTGGCTGTCAGAGCCGCTGGTAACCGTAAATCCTGAGGAGTCGATCTGAGTTAGCAGGTAGCTCTTTAGATAGCCGGCTTGGGTCTGCAGTCGCACAATACCGGGACGATTAATTATCTCTAGATCAATCACCTCGGCGTCAGAGATTTGATGGGATTGCAGACCCTGAAATTCGGCCAGCGCAATAAAGTCTTCCTGGGAGTAGACCTCTGTGCCCGTCACTGACCAGAGACCCAGTAATTCGGCAAATGGGTTTAGGTTTGGGGTTTGGGCTGTTGGAACTGGTGCGGTGGGTAGTGATATTGGCTCTTTATCCGCTGAGGGCTCTTGATAAGCTGAGGGCTCTTGATTCTCGATCCCAGATCCGGCGGCGATAAGCCAGACGACTATTGCAAGCAGTGCAGCTGCCAGCCCATGGGGCCAGTACTTTACCAGAGGCTGGGATGACTTTTGTTCGCCAAGTATTTCTACGGAAGCCTGTTTAATCAATTTTGGGGTGATGATTCTGGCTTCGGTGGAATAGGCGGCCAGCAGAGAATGTTGGCAGACCAGATTAATTAATCTGGGTACTCCTTTGGTTAGTCTGTAAAGCATCGACATACAGGCACTGTCGAAGATCGGTTGTTTTGCACCGGCACGGTGCAGGCGATGATTGACATAGTTGGCCAGGTCATCTTTGTCCAAGGGCAATAAATGAAATCTAGAGACCACCCGCTGATTAAGCTGACGCAACTCTTTCTGGGCCAATATTTCCAGCAACTCCGGCTGCCCCACCAGTAAAATATGCAGCAGCTTATGGGTATGGGTCTCCAGATTACTCAACAACCGCAGTGTCTCCAAAACCTCGGAGGTAAGGTTTTGCGCCTCTTCAATTACAATCAATGTTTTCTTGCCCTGGGCATGGGCCTGGAGTAAATCCTGGTTGAGCGCGTCGGTGCAGAGTTTTGTAAATGACAGGCTACTGTTGCCAGGCAACTCTATAGATAGCTCAGTACAGATACTTGCCAGTGCGTCACTGACTTCAAGCTTACTATTGAGAACATAGGCCACCCGCACATGGGCTGGCAGGCGTTTGAGCATGGTGCGGGTCAATGTGGTTTTGCCTGTGCCCACTTCTCCCGTCAGCAGAATAAAACCACCTTCCCTATCCAGGCCATACTTTAGATGGGCAACGGCCTGGCGGTGGTGATTACTGGGGTAGAGAAAGCCAGGATCGGGCACAATCGAGAAAGGTTCTCGAACCAGGCCAAAATGCTTGAGATAAATACTCATAGCGCAAAATTACTCGGTTGACTTGTCTGCCTCTTGGTTGTCCATAAACTCTTCCAGCTGCTTGGTGAGCGGGCCTTCTTTTTTACCGTTTAAATCTCTGGTGATCAGATGCTCAAACTTATTTTTGGATAGCTTGCGGGCATCTTCTGCGGTGCGAATAATGGTCGGACGGATAAACATCATCAACACCTTCTTGGTATCCCCTTTAACTGAGGAGCGGAACAGTCGGCCCAGTAGAGGAATATCTCCCAGCAGCGGAACCTTTGAGGCATTGCCTGAAGTCTGATCTTCAATCAGGCCACCCAGTACCAGCAGCTCTCCATCCTGAATCATCACATTGGTCTGCATAGTGCTTTTGGATGTGGTCTGCAAACCGGGCTCACCACTCTTAACCTTAGAGGACTCCTGCTCAATTTCCAGCCGCACACCATTGCCTTTGCTGATCTGGGGCTTAACCTTCAACATCACGCCCACTTCTTCCCGATTAACTGTAGTAAATGGATTGCCATTGGATGTGTTACTGCTAATACTGGAGAAGCTGCCGGTGACAAAGGGTACCTCTTCACCCACGGTTAAAACGGCTTCTTCATTGTCCAATGTCACCACCGAGGGTGTGGAGAGAATATTGGTGGCGCCGTCGGTTTTCAAAGCCTGAATCAAAATACCCATGCCTTTGCCAGTCTCTTGATCAAAGTCGCCAGCCACGCCCAGTGCCGACTGGGGCAGGCTGCCAATCGCGGATGCTAATGTGCTCGAGTCTGTTTGACCGCTGACTCCCAGTCCAAGCAGTGAGCCGAGCAGCTGATCGAAATTAGTCAGGTAGCCGCCACGGCGCTTGCTGGCATAGGCCAGTTCAGTGCTCAGGGTTTTCGCCTGGGACTCCGACAGCTCTGCAATCACCGCCTCGATTAATACCTGGGGCCGGGATAGGTCCAGCTTGCTAACCACATTTTTAATCTCGCGGATCACTGCAGAGGGTGCGGCTACCACCAGAGCATTATTGAGTTCATCGATTTCAATTTTGTAAGCAGCTTTAGCCTTATCTTTGGCGCCAGCTTCACCGGCCAGACGCAAAAAGATATCCGACTGCAACATGCCCTCAACTATGGGTTTCATTTCTGAGGCGCGGGAATAATCCAGATAAATCACTTCGACGCTGCCTTTTTTGGTCGAGGGCAAATCCAGAGACTTAAGCATGGTTTTAAATGAAGTTCGGGCAATGCTTGGGCCGCTGACAATCACGCGGTTATTTAACCCGTCTTCAACCAGCGACAGATCCTGTTTTTGCAGCTGCTTTAACTGACCCGCAATATGCACGGCTTCGGCCGCCGAAATATGTTCCAGATTAATTACCTCAACGGCACTGTGATCCGGGTCATCCATCTGCGCGATCAGGCGCTTGACCTGGTCGACATTGGTGCGAATATCAGAGATAACCAGATAGTTACTTTCGTTAAAGGCCTGCAGTCGTGCACCGCTACTCATCATGGGCTTGAGTACTGGCACCATAGTGGCGGCCTGCACATATTTAATTTTCAGCACTTCAGTTTGCAGCTGGTTGTTACCTGTGCCACCGGCAAAATTAAATGCCTGATTAAAGGGCACAACACGAATCACAGCGCCGTCTTCTATGGCCTGAAATCCCTGCACCTGAATGGCGGACAGCACCGCTGGATACAGCAGAGCTGAATCTATGGGATCTGGGGCGATAATAGTGACTTTGCCTTTGACGCGGGGATCCAGCACAAAAGACTTGCCAGTGATCTCGGCAACACTCTCAATCACACTGCGAATATCCGCATCGCGAAAATTAATGCGCACCTGTTCCTCGGCGCTGGCCTCTACAACAAGGCAGAGGGTAAAAATCAGGGAGCCTAGCCATGCAATAAGACTGCGCCCTTTACGCTGAGAACCGGCTGCCATAATGTTTGTCCGCTTAGTTATTTTCGTTGTCATTTTATCGGGTTAATCCAAGATTCGGTAATATTTTCGCTGACAGGCTGGCAGCATTGACATAGATAATCTCTTCCTGGCCCTGCCGCATAACGGTAACGGGCAGGCTGTTGTTACTACTGTAGCTGACCCACTGAGCTGGATTGGCCATCAGCTCCTGCACTGACTTGCCATCTACCTGAACCACTACGTCGCCCTCTTGCAAGTCGGCTAAAGATGTTAACTCTGCTGAGAGGTTATTTAATTTAAGCCCCGCACCATTGCCAGCCATTACAGGTACGGCGCCAAACATATTGGCCAGAGCAAAACCCTCCTCGGGCTGGCTGGAGGATTCAGTAGAGTTTTCTGCTGGCGATACCTGTTGAGTTTCGATAATGCCCTTAGGCTTTTTCATCAGCACCTGTTGGTTGATACCATTCTTGCGCACCACAATTCTGAAGGACTCTATATCCACCAAACTAAAGCCGGAACTTAGGTCGTCACCAACGCGATATACCGCCTCTGGCTTGCCATTAAACTTTAGTGTCGCCAGAGAATCTTCGCCGCCCATCATAACCCCCAGAAGTACGGCGTTAATATTGGCCTCTGGCAGCTCGCCATGTTTTTCTACCCTGTTGGTCTCGGCAACCAGGGAGTTGCTGCTAAACCAGTTCCAGTAAAGGGCTTTTGCCGAGGGAGCCCGGGCGATATCTCTCAACTCTCTGTCAGCAGAGGGGATAAATTGCAACAGTATGGAGACAGCCAAATACAGACAGGCAACCAGCAGCGCAGCCACCAGGGCAAGACGGGCAAGTTGGCTGGAGGGGCGATCCAGAAGCCTGCGACTAATTGACATAGCTAACCTCCATACTCACATCCCAGAGATTGGGTTGGTTGGCTCCCTCAGTCACCTGGATACTGTCGACCACAAACCCCTGACAGGCAATCTGATGTGCAATGCGCACTGTGCGGTTGGCATCGCTGGAGCTAAAGCTCAGCACCAGGCCATCGCCGACTTCGCGCAAATTTTTCAGTCGCAGTTGGTTGCGGCGAATCAGTTTAGTCAACAGGTCTCTAGCAGATTCTACTGAGGCTGTTGAGGATGAACAGCTATTGGTTAGCCGAGAAACCACCGCTTGCTGTTGCTGCAGCCAGAGTATATCGGCCTGAAGTTGTTTTTGCTGGTGGGCTAAATCAGTATTTCGGTCCAGCTGGGGTATCAGTGCTGTGTACAGCAGAGCCAGTAAAACTGCAGCTGCTCCACCACAGACAAACAGCTTTTCCCGCTGTTGCAGACTGGCAAATTTATCCTGCACCCTGGCTAGTAAAGCTTTCATCGCCCACCTCCTGCGCTCGAGATCAGGGTCAGCACAATAGACTCTGCCCCCCTGTTGGGCTGCGGGGTAATTGAGGTTTGGTAACCCGGAATATTCAGCGCCTTGGCCTTTAGTTTGCCGCCATTATCAATCACCAGCGACAGCTTGTCGGCATCTGCTGTCATAGATACTAAATTACAGCCACAGTCAGTCATCAGGCCATCCAGAGCAGTTAATCCGGCAAGGGCGCCAGTACTCAAACTCTGTTGTTGCGCAAACAGATAGCTCAGGCGCTGCTCGGCCAGGTCTCTGGCACCTGCCGCTTTAATATTGCCAGTGCCAAATAATTTTGAGCTGCCAGATACCAGCTGCTGCTCTAGTTGCTGCACCTGCTTGCTGAGCTGGCTATTGGCAATCTGCAGATAGGCAAACAGCAAAACCAGAGCTAAAACAGCCAGCCCAGCTATGGGCAGCCAACTAGTCTGACTGCTATGCCGACTGCGGGGCCTAAACTCCCCCTGCAATAAATTAGGTGCTGCGGGAATATCGGCAAATTCCCAGTCGATAATGGAGTCATTAATATCCGCCATCTGCACAAGATGCTCAGGCACCAGACTCTGATCTGGTATAGAGATAGACAACCTGGGCTCAATGTCGGCGCCTTGAATCAGGCGATCAACCATTGCCCAGGCCATATCGGGGCTAGCGGCAAAACCCTGATCTGTGCCACTGCGCACCAGAATGGTTCCCTCGCGCCAACCCACATTGATGCGACCGGCTTCCCAGGGCAGCGCCAAGTAATCTGGCACCATGCTGCTGGCCGCCACTGCAGAATTTTCAGCGACCCGGCACCAGTGCCGCATATCTTCACGACTCACCGCCAATACTTGCAGCTGGTTGTCAGGAGAACGGCCGGTGATAATAAAGTGCATCTCTTCGACCGGCTGCAGTATGCGGTCTTCCAGCAGCCAGGGTATTAGTTGGGACCATTTGCGCTCGGGGGCCGTAGGCACATCCACCTGATGAAAACCAATGCGCTCGGTCGGCACCCACAGCTGCATAGGGCTGGCATTGAGCACATCAATAGAGCCCAGTGCATCGCCCTGATTGGTGATGCGGCGGTCTAGACTGTGGATATGATCAACTGATGGATGCATCAGTAGGCTTCCCCGATCATTGTACAGGCTGATTGCACGTTATTAGTCTCCGTAGACTGGTCTTCATCTGGGTTTTCACTCGGCTCTGGGTCAGAGCTGTCGTCAAACAGTTCATCCAGTGCTGAGGAAGCCGGTTTCGGTAATCTCGCCGGCACCATGGTAATTTCCCGGGCCAGTATCACTGGCTCTGTGAGCCCGGCTCTGTCCATTATACTTTTTACTTCGATGCGTGCCTCCCCCAATGTCACTTCTAAATAAAGTTCAAAGTAATTGGAGTTCACCCCGACAACAGTGACGGGCCAACGGGTTTTTACCAGGGGCAGAGCCAACTGGGTGCGCTCAGCTATAAATTGATGAAATGCATCCACAGAGCTAAACGGCCGCCGCTCACTAACCATCTGCTCAAACTCAAGACCCATACTGCCTCCCAGAGCTGTCAGTAGCTGGGTGGAGGCGGTGTTGATATTGATTGGGGTAACGCGCGGCAGTGCACTTATCCAGGGTAAAAGACGCTGTACCTCCGCCACCTCATAGCTACCTATGGCCGCCAACTCTGTGGTATCGGTAATTAGCCCGTTAGCCGGCACCCGCGGCGGTGTATAGCCGTCGTAATCAATCTGCTCCGCGCCCCAGCTATTAATTAATTCTGAGTCTGGGTCCAGCCAGTCGATAATGGTCGCCGAGCGGGACGGGTCTGCGACAATCTCCAACGAGACCAGCAATGCCTCCCAAACCCTGGCATAGCCGCTGGTATCTGCACCCATCTCTGCTTTTAGTGTCTGGCTGGTGTAGCCACTAAAGTTATTGAGATTAATTCGACCCTGCAAATCTGACAGACAGCCTGTCAGGGTGCCGCCCTCCACGGGTAGCATTGGCATGGCCTGGGCCCAGTCTTCCTCAAAATGATCGACACCGCGGTCGTCACTGCTGTCGCTCAGTAGCTGCTTTGCCCAGTTTTCCCCACTGATGGCCAGAAGAATAGCCTGATCCGTATGCCGAGCACCTGTAGCCTGAGAGACATCAATCTGATGGCGATAAAAAATATTACCCATGGTGATCACCAGAGCTAACATCAAAATAAGCGCGGCCAGCAGAGCAACGCCTGTCTGACGCCCGGGATACTGACCGCTCTGGAGCCTGCTCATTGGGCTACCAGGCCGGGAAACAGTCGCGAACTCTCACCCAGCCCGTCGACTGTGATAGTCACGCGAATCATTTTTGGCAGACTGCTCAGGCTGTGAGTTTCATTGATTGGCGGCCAGTCGGGGCTGTAGAAAAAATCCTTGGTGAGATGTTCGAAAACCACCTCATCCACATTGTCCATAAGGATTAATATGCTGCCCTCAGACTGCCGGGGAGACTGGGTTATTGCCCAGGACTGGCGCTGCAACTGTTGCTCGCGGTTGATGCTGTATTCGACCCGGCGCAGCCCGCTGGGGTTGGACTTAACCATGGGTCCGCCGCCACGGCTAAAGCGCACACCAAATTCACTTCTATCCGTGACATAGGCTGGTTCGCGCATGCCCAGGCCATCGACAAAAGGCCGTGCTCGCAGATGCATAATATCCCTGCCTATAATTTGCCAGGCTCGCTGCAGGCTCGCCTCTTCGGCCAGGCCCTGACGGCTGCGCTCATTGGTGGCCAGCACCGCATCCACGGCCTGATAGGAAAGCACTGACATCACCGCTAGCAACAGCATTGAAACCACTGTTTCAATCAGGGTAAAACCGCCCTCGCTATGCCTGCTCATGAGCTCGGCTTGCCGACAAGATAGAGCGCCAGAGAGCCTGAGAACCTAGCGCTACCCTCTGGTCCAGCCTTGACCTCATAGCGATAGAGGTCCTCACCCATGGCCGACTCAACCTTCATCTCCCAGCGCCAGGACTGGTCAATTTGATCCTCGACACCCTTGGTTTGTCTGCTGCTGCGGTCTGAATCTGGCACCCAGCCCTGAGAGTCCTGGTAGCGTTCCAGCAATCGGTTCCAGGATACCTGGGTGGCAAAAAAACCCTGGCGCAACTTTAACCGCTCGTCAGCATATTGCTGCACCAGATACAGGGCACCTCCCAGCACCCAGCTCAGGATGGCCAGTGCCACTACAACCTCAATTAAAGTAAATCCTGCGGCTGACCTAGTTTTGGGGTAATAACTCATGGCTGCAAGCGCTCCATCGAGAGTCTGGCTCCAGCCTCTCCCCAGTAATAGTTAAACTCCAAATCCGTAGAGCTGAAACTCAGACGCATATCACCCTGGGGCTCAATATAGCCATCGGGCAAAAACGCCATATATGGCAGCAGCAGTTTTTCCGGCTCCGTATCCATTGTGCCCAGACCCACCAGATCTCTGCTCTGCTGCTCTTGCTGGGGCAATAACTGATCCTCTTCGTCCAGTTCTACCTGCCATTCCACGCGGGCATCATCGGACAGTTCAAATGGCTGAGGTGCTGTTACAGCCACCCAGCGCTTGCGATAGTAGATAACAGCGCGCAGCTGAGCTAGATCAGATGCTTCCGGGGTCTCGGTAATCACTCCGTAGGCGGCGCCCTGCAGCGCCGAATACTCAGCCAGCTGCTCCAGCCACACCAGCAGCCTGTCAGCCTCACTGGAGTAGCGGCGATCAAAGGCCTGATTGATGGCCAATACACTCATGGCGGCCATGGTAGCCACNATCATGACCACTACAGACAGCTCGATAAGGGTAAAGCCCCGCTGGCGCTTACCGGNAACCATACTCAGACCAATAGAGACTGAAAATCGAAGTGATTACTCACTTGATATTCCAGTTTCCCCAGTCTTTATTAGAACCTTCACCACCCTGCTGACCGTCCACTCCCAGGGTAAAGATCTCCACGTCTTTGCCGTGGGTGCCAGGGTTTTGATAACCGTAGGCAACACCCCAGGGGTCCTCTGGCAGTTTCTCCAAATAGGGGCCATTCCATTTGTCAGCGCCGGTAGCCGGTGGTTTGACTAGAGACTCCAGCCCCTGGGCCTGGGTGGGATAGCGATAATTATCCAGGCGATAAAATTTGAGGGCGCTCTCGATCACTCTGATATCCTGGGCCACTCGGGTTTCTTCTGCCTGCTGCACCTTACTAAACAGAGTGGGTCCGATCATGGCACCCAACAGTGCNATCACCACCACTACAACCATCATTTCAATCAGGGTAAAACCCCGGTTTGTTTTACTATTCACCATTTTTTACACCTAAATGTTATCTATCTGTTCGGCCTTTTCTGCAGTGCTTTTTACAGCAGAACACACTAGACCATATTGTTCATATCCATAATGGGCAGCATCACTGCTGCAACCACTGACAGAATTATCATTCCCATAAAAATAATCAGAATTGGATTGATCAGCTTTAAGAATACCTCTATCGCGTTGGCTAGTCTCAGGGAGTAGTAATCAGCCACCCGCATCAACATTTTGTCTAGCTCGCTAGAGGCTTCACCGCTGCCAACCATATGAATCAAAAAGCCACTGCCCACCTGTTGCTCTTCGAGTGCTTTTTGCAGACTGCTGCCGCGACGCATACTCTCGGTTACAGCTTCCATTTTGCTGCGCAGATGCAGGTTGCTGACCACCGCAGAGGAAATTTTCAGCGCGGCAAGTGCGGGCACACCATTGTTGAGCAATACGCCCAAACTGCGCGACCAATCGGCAATGTTGGCCATGCGTGTCCAGCGCCCCAAGCCAGGCATATTTAAAATTATCTGATGCCAGCGCTGACGGCGAATCTGGTCGCGCATCAGTCGAGAAAACACTAAAAAGCCAGCAATAACGGCAGCTAGCAGATAGAGCCCATACTGCTGGGTAAAATTACTGAGACCAATTACCACCTGAGTGATAAAGGGCAATTCCCTGTTGGAGCTATCAAAGATAGCGGTGATTTTGGGCACCACCCAAACCATCATAATGGCCACTACAATAATGGAGGTGCCCACCAATGTGGCTGGATATATAAGAGCTCTGGTGACAGTTTTNCGGTTTTCGGCACTGGTTTCCAGATCCTCAGCCAGGCGCAACATNACCCGATCTAGATGTCCGCTCTCTTCNCCCACCCCAATGCCGGCAATCACCGCCAGTGGAATTTTATAGGGCGAGCGTCGCAGTGCTTCGGAGAAGCTGCGACCCTCAACGATCTCACTGCGCCAGCTCTCTACCATGCGCCGCTGTTTGTCAGTCTCTGCCTGCTCAATGGTCATACGCAGGGCATCTTCAAGGGGCAGCCCCGACTGAATCAGGATTGCCAGTTGCTGCAAAAGCAGAGATAAATCAAAGTTATTAACCCGCGCCCCTCGACTGCGGCCAACACCTGAGCGCACGGCCTGACTGGCTTCAGCCACTGTAGACGGCAAGAGGTTTTTATCTTTTAGCAGACGCCTCGCATGGCGCTCAGACTCAGCTGTAACCACCCCGTCGACCAGTTTGCCGGCGGAGTTGTAGGCGGAATAATCAAAGACTGGCATAGCAGTTAGACGCTGGTAACGCGAAGCACTTCTTCGACAGTGGTGACGCCCTGGCGCACCAACTCGAAGCCAGCATCACGAATACTGGGAACACGCTGGCGAATAGACTCTTCAATCTCAATTTCACCCGCATTTTCGTGGATTAAAGATTGCAGCGACGGATCCACTGTCACCAGCTCGAACATNGCCTGACGACCAGAGAAGCCTGTATTGTTGCACTCTGCGCAGCCTTTAGACTGATAGATGCTAGCGCCAGGCTCAAGTTTTAAAAGGTTGCGATTAAATTCATCGGCCTGCACCTCTTGCCTACANTGGCCGCAGAGTTTGCGCATCAGTCGCTGGGACAGAATACCGCGCACAGTGGATGCCAGCANAAAACTATCAACCCCTAAATCCTGAAGCCTNGTAATGGCTCCGGCGGCTGTATTAGTGTGCAGGGTCGACAACACCAGATGGCCGGTCAAACTGGCTTGGGTCGCAATTTCCGCGGTCTCACCGTCGCGAATCTCGCCGATCAGGATCACATCAGGATCCTGACGCAAAATGGCCCGCAGCCCACGCGCAAAGGTCATGCCGGCGCGCAGGTTGATCTGAGTCTGGCTGATACCGGGCAGATCGTATTCCACCGGGTCTTCGACCGTCATAATATTGCGTTCCTGGCGATCCATCTGCTGCAGAGCCGCATACAGAGTTGTGGTTTTACCTGAGCCTGTGGGGCCAGTGACCAGAATAATGCCGTGGGGACGAGANACCAGCTCTTCCAGNTCGGCCCTGGTGCTGGCAGCCATGCCCAGGTCGTCTGTCTGTAGCTTGCCTGCATCCTTGTCCAGCAGGCGCATTACCACCCGNTCACCATGGCTGGAGGGCATGGTAGAGATTCGCAGATCAATGCTTCGACCACCCAGGCGCACGCTCATGCGGCCATCCTGGGGCAGGCGTCGCTCGGCAATATCTAGTTTGGACATCACTTTGATGCGCGAGATAAGCAGTGGCGCAATCTGAATTGAGGGGCTGAGTACAGTTCTCAGCACGCCATCCAGACGGAAGCGCACCAGGGCTTCTTTTTCATAGGGTTCAATATGAATATCAGAGGCATTTTCTTTGAGCGACTCGGCCAGGATGGCATTGAGCAGACGCACTATAGGGGCATCATTTTCAGCGTCGAGAAGATCACCCACTTCCTCCAGCTCGGCAGCGGCCGACTCCAGATCCACAAAGTCTTTGATATCTTCCATTACCGACTCAGAAGAGCCCTGCTTGCCTGCATAGACCTGACTGAGCACCGCATCAAATTCCTCATCAGCCACAGCACTGACCGACAGATTGCCACCAGCGGCACGGCTGACCTCAGCCACTGCCCAGTCAGGCGCATCTGGCGCCAGCAGCAGATTTCCCTTATCGCTCTGCAGCAACAGGCGATTGACGCGAGCAAACTCGTAGGGCAGCAGCTCCATGGTATTCTGAGTCATTCACAACCTCTGGTTAACAAACCACTTAATCGGGCAAAACAGATGCGCTAAAACAGGGTTCGACTTTACCACAGTCAGACATTGGTCTTACATTGTTTCGGCTTTATTACAGCGCAGATTAGGGTTCTTTTGACTCAGCTTAAAATCCCAGCAAGCGAGGACCAGACCAGGATGAATGCAATCTAGTCTTTGGCGGGTTTGCCGCCGGCCATATTTGGAAACGGGAATGCACTGACATTGCCGCCAGTAGGGGCTTCGGTAATCTTGCAGGTACCCTCTTTTTCCACTTCATCTATACGCACAACCGACTGCATGGGAATAAAGCTGCGCTTGATATCAGAAAACTCATTTTTCAGCTTCTCTTCTGCAGGGTCTACAATCATCTGCGAGCGCTCACCAAAGATAAACTCTTCGACCTCGAGAAAGCCCCAGAGATCGCTCTGAAACACATGTCGGGCATAGATCTCGTAAACCTGCCCCTGATTGAAAAAAGTGATGCGGTAAATAGGTTCGCTGGTCATTAATATTCTTCACAATAGACTGTTAAATTGGCGGCGGCATCATACCACAGGGCGATTTTAGATCACCGCATAAATGTTGCGAATCAGCAGCGCACCGCTATAATGCCAGCCCTCGGTAATTGATCAAAGAATAACCATTTTAATGACTGAAAAAGCGGTTAAAAAGCTCCATATCGTAACTCATGGCTGCCAGATGAATGAGTACGATTCTGCGCGTATGCAGGATCTACTAGGCGACAGCCACGCTATGGTAGCCACAGACAATGCGGCTGACGCTGATGTTATTCTGCTCAATACCTGCTCGATCCGCGAAAAAGCCCAGGAAAAAGTCTTTCACCAGCTGGGCCGCTGGAAACATCTTAAACAGGCAAACCCAAATCTTGTAATAGGTGTGGGCGGCTGTGTAGCCAGCCAGGAGGGCGCGGCTATCGCCAAGCGCGCGCCCTTTGTCGACGTTATTTTTGGGCCCCAAACATTGCATCGCTTGCCAGAAATGATGGAAACCAGCAAAACCGATGGCACAGTGGTTGTGGATATCAGCTTTCCTGAGATTGAGAAATTTGACCGCCTGCCCACCCCAGAGGCTGACGGTGCCAGCGCCTTTGTGTCAATTATGGAGGGCTGCTCTAAGTACTGCACCTTCTGCGTGGTGCCCTACACCAGGGGAGAAGAAGTCAGCCGGCCCATGCCAGATGTACTGACGGAAATTGCCGAACTGGCCGCCCAGGGGGTTCGCGAAGTCAACCTGCTGGGTCAGAACGTCAATGCCTACCGCGGTGAGATGCCTGACGGGTCGATCTGCGACTTTGCCGAGCTAATTCCCTATGTGGCAGATATTGAGGGCATTGATCGCATCCGCTATACCACCAGTCATCCGGTGGAATTTTCTGATGCTCTGATCGCTGTTTACGATCAGGTACCTGAGCTGGTCAGCCATCTACACCTGCCGGTGCAAAGTGGTTCCGATCGAATACTTATGGCCATGAAACGAGGCCATACGGCAATTGAGTACAAATCAAAAATTCGCCGTCTGCGTGCGCTGCGCCCGGATATCAGCATCTCTTCAGACTTTATTATCGGATTTCCCGGTGAAACAGAGGATGATTTTGCAGCGACCATGAAATTGATTGAGGAAATCGGTTTCGACACCTCATTTAGCTTTATTTACAGCGCCCGTCCCGGCACCCCCGCCGCAGACCTTCCCGATAACACCAGCGAAGAAACCAAGAAGCAGCGACTGAAGATTCTCCAGGGCCGCATTAGCCGAAATGCCGCCGAAATCAGCCGCCGTATGGTCGGCACCACAGCGAAATTACTGGTGACAGGGATCAGCAAAAAGGATCCGGGGCAGCTGCAGGGCCGCACTGAGAACAACCGAGTGGTGAACTTCCGCAGCGACGACCACAGCCTGATTGGCCAGTTTGCCGAGGCCGAGATTACCGAGGCCCTGCCAAACAGCCTGCGCGGCAACCTTATTTCCGCCTAATTCTGCGTATAAAAGCGCCCCTTTTTATGCTTTTTGTATCATAAAAAAAGTTTACGCTCGTCTTGAGTTCGCGCTATGCTANAAACATGACTTATTCAAAAAGGCCTTAAAGCAACTATTGAAACGATTGGATACTCAGCCATCAGCCTACAGCATTACTCTCGAGCCCAACGACGCCCGTCGTCTCGCCTCACTCTGCGGTCAATTTGATGAAAACCTTCGCCTAATCGAACAGCGTTTAAACGTGGAAATTCGCTCGCGAGATAATTTTTTTGCTGTCTATGGCGATNCTCAAGCATCCCAAGCTGCCGCCGACATAATTTATAACCTCTATCAGGAGACCGCCCACTACTCAGAGCTGTCACCAGAGGAGGTTCACCTGCATCTTCGCCAACAGGAAAGAGAGACGCCTATGACTCAAACTGCCAGTAANCTGCAAGCCACCGACAATGTTGAAAATTTTTCGGTGATCCGCACTAAAAAAGGCAATATCAAACCCAGGGGGCTCAATCAGCAGCGCTATGTGCGCTCCATTCAAACCCATGATATTAATTTTGGTATAGGCCCGGCCGGCACAGGCAAGACCTACCTGGCGGTTGCCTGCGCTGTAGAGGCGNTGCTGCGCGACGAAGTTGAGCGTATTTTACTGGTAAGGCCCGCAGTTGAAGCAGGCGAGAGACTGGGCTTTCTGCCTGGAGATTTGGCTCAAAAAGTAGACCCCTANCTGCGNCCTCTGTACGACGCCTTNCACGAGATGCTGGGCTTTGAAACCGTCGCCAAACTGCAGGAGCGCAATGTAATAGAAATTGCTCCACTGGCCTACATGCGCGGACGCACTCTCAATGGTGCCTATATTATTCTCGACGAGAGTCAAAACACCACTCGCGAGCAAATGAAGATGTTTCTGACTCGTATTGGTTTTGGCTCCACCGCTGTGATTACCGGTGATATGTCGCAGATTGACCTGCCTCGCGGTGTCAGCTCTGGCCTGGTGCACGCCTGTGAGGTGCTGCAGCATGTTGANGAAATCAGCTTTACCCACTTCGAATCACGNGATGTAGTGCGTCACCCCATAGTACAGAGCGTAGTAGANGCCTACGATCTGTATGAAAAAGGCGCAGAGCANTAACCCATGAGTNTTTCGCTGGATATTCAGATGGCCTGCCCATCAGAGGAGGCTCCTGAGGAAGACAGTATGCAGCGCTGGGCCAGCGCAGCGCTTCGCGACGAGCGAGACAATGCCGAGCTCAGTGTGCGAATTGTCGATGAACAAGAGAGTGCGACACTCAATCAGCAGTATCGCGGCAAAGCCGGCTCCACCAATATCCTTTCCTTTCCCTTTGATGCAGTTACCCCCGAGCCTCTACCGATACTGGGGGATCTAGTTATCTGTGCGCCTGTAGTTGTCCGCGAAGCCGCTGAACAAAATAAGTCTCTGGAGGCCCACTGGGCCCATATGTGCGTACATGGAGTACTGCACNTGCTGGGTTATGACCATGTGGGCGACCGAGATGCTGAAGTGATGGAAACATTAGAAACCGATATTTTACTGGGCCTGGGTTATCCCGCGCCCTACTCCTTTTCCGATAGTAGCGAACAATAATAATGAATGACGAGACATCAAATACTAGCCAGGACAACTCCTTTCTCAAGAAAATCGGCAAGGCGTTTTCCGGCAGCCCCAGCAACAGCGATGAAGTGGCAGATATGCTGCGCAGTGCCGAAAATGAAGCCATCATTGATGCCAGTGCCCTGCAAATTATGGAGGGGGCTTTAAAGGTCTCTGATCTGCAGGCTCGGGAAATTATGATTCCTAGATCACAGATGAAAGTGATTGAAGAAGACTTTAGCCTAGAGCAGATATTAGAACTGGTTATTCAGTCTCAGCACTCTCGCTTTCCAGTGGTGGGTGAATCATCTGACGATGTGTTGGGTATTCTATTGGCCAAGGAGCTGCTGCCCCTGGTGCTTTCGGGCAAAGAGTCCTTCGACCTCAAGAGCCTATTGCGCCCAGCTACTATTATCCCCGAGAGCAAGCGCCTAAATATACTGCTGCAGGAATTTCGCGAGCAGCGCTACCATATGGCCATAGTGGTTGATGAATATGGCGGAGTCTCTGGCCTGCTGACTATTGAGGATGTTCTGGAAGAGATTGTCGGTGAAATTGAAGACGAAACCGACGAGCATGAGGCTGAGCAGATTCGCAATATAGGTGACAACCTCTTCAGCGTCGAAGCCATTACCGAAATCGACGATTTTAATGAATTCTTTGATATTGGCTTTTCTGACGACGAGTTTGATACAGTCGGCGGCCTGGTGGTTCACGCCTTTGGGCATCTGCCAAAAATAGGCGAATCTGTCAGCATTGAGAACTTTAACTTTAAAGTGATTGATGGCGATAACCGCAANGTCAATAGTCTCGAAGTTAGCAAANNCTCCCCGTGACCGGGCTCTAATTATGCGCCTGAGCCGAGGACAAAACTTTCTGGCCCTGTTTGCCTCAGGTGCGCTACTGCCGCTGGCTCTGGCGCCAGCCTCGATCTGGCCCATAGCCATTGTCAGTATTGCGGTTCTCTTTTGGGCTCTGGAAAACCAAACCCTAAAACAGGCATTTATCAAAGCCAGTATCTTTGGCTTTGGTTTGTTTTTTGCCGGCGTTAGCTGGGTCTATGTGAGCATTCATGATCACGGCTATATAGCCGCTCCTCTAGCTTTGCTTGGCACCAGCCTGTTCTGTTTGTTTATCGCCCTGATATTTGCCGCCCCCTTTGCGCTCAGCGCCCTGATACCGCAGTCTCCATGGGCTATGACCCTAGGCTTGCCCGCCCTCTGGGTGCTCAGTGAATGGTTGCGCGGCTGGCTGTTGACCGGCTTTCCCTGGCTCTATGCCGGATACAGCCACACAGATACCTGGCTCAATGGCTGGGCGCCCCTGGGCGGCGTGTTGCTGCTGAGTTATTTCACTGCATTGGCAGCTGCAGTTGTCAGCCAAGTACTGTTCAGAGGCCAGCGAGGACCCACTGTAGTAACTGCCGGCAGTTTGGTCGCAGTGATAGCTTTAGCTGGCTATGGCTTACAAAAAATTGACTGGACCCAGGCCACAGGCACTGAGCTCTCTGTGGTGCTGATACAGCCCAATGTAGAGCAGGAAGATCGATGGTCTCTGGCAGAGCAGGACGGTATTCTGGATCGGCTGGTTGCCCAGACAGAGCCCTATTGGGGTGCTGATCTGATTATCTGGCCAGAGGGTGCAATTCCAGCATTGCCGAGACAGGTGATGGACTACCTACTAGAGGTGGATGCCAGGGCAAAAGTGAACCAAACAGCGCTGCTGACCGGTATACCTACTCAGGATGCACGCAATCGCCGCTACTATAATTCAATGCTGGCGCTGGGTGATTCCAGAGGCCAGTATGATAAAACCAGACTGGTTCCCTTCGGCGAATATGTGCCGCTGGAGGGTTTGCTGCGGGGTGTAAATCGTTTTTTCGATTTGCCAATGTCGTCATTTTCACTGGGTGCCGCTGATCAGCCGTTATTGACCGCCAAAGGGCAGCAAATCGCCACAGCTATCTGCTATGAAATTGCCTACCCAAATCTGGTAGCCAAAACAGCAGCCACAGCGTCCATAATATTAACCGTCAGCAATGACGCATGGTTTGGTCGGTCTATGGCGCCGCAGCAACATATGCAAATGGCGCGCATGCGTGCCATTGAAAATGCCAAACCATTAGTACGTGGCACCAATAACGGCGTCACCGCAATGGTCAATTACCGCGGTGAAGTGGAACAGCAACTCGACCAATTTAGCACCGCAGAACTAAGCGGCACTGTAAAACCAAGAACAGGGCAAACAGTATTTACTCAACTCGGCAGTTGGCCCATTGTAATATTTGCCGCACTGATTTGTGGCGGCCTGGTAATCTGCCGTCGACGCAATAAAAACTAATAGGGGAAATTAAAATGACAGCAATCAAAACATTATTTAGTACAGTTCTTATCTCGCTAGCCCTGCTGCTATCTGCAACAGCCAGCGCACTGGAAGTTGGCGATCAGGCTCCAGGGTTCTCACTGCAGGCAACCGATGGTAAAACCTACAGCCTGGAACAGTTCCACAATAAGCAAGCCATTGTCATTGCCTGGTATCCCAAGGCTTTTACCAGCGGCTGCACTATTGAGTGCAAATCTCTGGCCCAAAATGGTCATCTTTTGAAGCGCCTGGACGTCACCTATTTTATGGCCAGCGTGGATGCCCTGGAAGATAATCAGGCCTTTGCTGAGGAAAACGACGCAGATTTCCCGCTGCTTAGCGACCCCAGCAAGAAAGTAGCCAAGGCCTATGATGTACTAGCCCTGTACGGCTTGCCCAAGCGCCACACCATCTATATTGGCAAGGATGGCAAAGTATTGTTTATTGACCGTGCCATAAACGCCGCCACCTCGGCTGAAGATATGGCGGCCAAGCTCGAAGAGCTGGGTATTCCCGCGCGTCAAACGAGCTNAAGCCAACAGTCAGGCCCGCTAATACAATCTGTCTATTCTGGCCAGTCTAACTGCTGTTAGACTGGCTCCACTTCCCCTATAATTCGCGGCTAATAGACCAACCCTATAAGCAGTGAGTTTCATGACCATCGAACAGCATTATGATCCCGCCAGTATTGAACGGGATGCCCAACAATATTGGACCACACACCAGACCTTTGAAGTCAGTGAAGACCAGAGCAAAGAAAAGTTTTACTGTCTGGCTATGTTCCCCTATCCCAGTGGCAAACTGCATATGGGCCATGTGCGCAACTACACTATCACTGATGTCATAGCTCGCTATCAGCGCATGCAGGGCAAAAATGTGTTGCACCCCATGGGCTGGGATGCCTTTGGTCTGCCAGCGGAAAATGCCGCGATTCAGAATAAAACTGCCCCGGCAAAATGGACTCAGGAAAATATTGCCTACATGAAGGCCCAGTTACAGTCTCTGGGCTTTGGCATTGACTGGACCAGAGAGCTGGCCACCTGCGAGCCAAGCTACTACAAATGGGAACAGTGGTTTTTTACCAAGCTTTACGAAAAGGGCCTGGTCTACAAAAAAACCAGCGCGGTTAACTGGTGCCCCAATGATGCCACTGTACTGGCCAATGAGCAGGTTATCGATGGCTGTTGCTGGCGCTGTGANAGCCCGGTAGAGCGCAAAGAGATTCCCCAGTGGTTTATCCGCATTACCGACTATGCCGAGCAGTTGCTCGACGATCTGGATGATCTTGAGCACTGGCCTGAGCAAGTCAAAACCATGCAGCGCAACTGGATTGGCAAAAGCCGCGGCGTCAATATGACCTTTGATCTGGCCGCACCAGTTGGCGAGCATGCAAGCTTTGATGTCTATACCACCAGACCAGATACATTGATGGGTGTGACCTATCTCAGCCTAGCCACCCAGCACCCCATAGCGCTGCAAGTTGCGGAATCGAATGCGCAGCTGGCTCAGTTTATTCAGCAGTGCCAGACCCAGCAGGTCTCTGAGGCCGAAATGGCCACCATGGAAAAACTGGGCATGGATACTGGCATCAGCGCAGTGCACCCGCTGACTGGGGAGTCTGTACCCGTCTGGGTGGGTAACTATGTATTGATGGACTATGGCTCAGGCGCAGTAATGGCCGTGCCTGGCCACGATCAGCGCGACCATGAGTTTGCCCGCAAATACCAGCTGCCCATCAAACAGGTGGTTGCCCCCGCAGACGACGAACAGTGCGATATTGAACATGAAGCCTTTGTCGCCAAAGGTATTCTGGTTAACTCCGGCAAATACGATGGCTTGGACTTCGCCTCTGCCTTCGACGCTATTGCCGGTGCCCTGGAAGCCATAGGTCGGGGCTCTGTTACTACCAACTATCGCCTCCGCGACTGGGGTGTCAGTCGCCAGCGCTACTGGGGCTCGCCAATACCNATGTATAACCTGGCCGAAGGCGGTGAAATTCCCGTACCCCTNGAGAAACTGCCGGTGCTGCTGCCTACAGATGTAGAAATGGACGGCATTCAGTCGCCAATCAAAGCTGACCTGGAATGGAAAAAAGCCGAATTCAATGGTCAGGCTGTGGAGCATGAGACAGACACCTTCGATACCTTTATGGAATCGTCCTGGTATCACGCACGCTTTACCTGCGCCGATTTAGATAGCGCCATGCTGGACCCGAAACGCGCCAATTACTGGCTGCCAGTGGATCAGTACGTGGGTGGTATTGAGCACGCGATACTGCATCTGCTCTACGCACGCTTCTATCACAAGCTGCTGCGGGACGAAGGCCTGGTTGAAAGCAGTGAGCCATTTAAGAGCCTGCTCTGTCAGGGTATGGTGCTAGCCGAGAGTTTTTATATTAACAGCGATGGGCGCAAACGCTGGCTGGCTCCCTCTGAGGTGAGTGTGGAGCGGGATGACAAAGGTCGCACCATTAGAGCTACAGAAACTGCCACTGGTGAGACAGTTCACAGCGGCGGTATCACCAAGATGTCCAAGTCGAAAAACAATGGCGTTGACCCCCAGACTGCAATTGATAAACATGGTGCAGATACGGTGCGCCTGTTTACCATGTTCGCCGCACCTCCGGAGCAAACTCTGGAGTGGAGCAACGAAGGTGTTGCCGGCGCCCACAGGTTCCTGCGCAAGCTCTGGACCATGGTCCAGACCCATATTGCGGAGGATTCTAATGTTCAGCTGGATGCCGCCAATCACAGNCAGGCNCAGAGAGATCTGCGCCGCAAAACCCACGAAACCATAGCCAAGGTCAATGATGATTACGGTCGGCGCAATACCTTTAACACCGCTATCGCAGCGGTGATGGAGCTGCTCAATGAGGTGGGCAAACTCAGCGGCACTGAGCCCCAGACTCTGGCTGTTCGTCATGAGGCGCTCAANAGTGCGGTATTATTACTGTCNCCCATAGCGCCCCATATCTGTCACAGCCTTTGGAATCTGCTGGGCCACAGCGATNCTGTAGCCAATGCCCGCTGGCCCAGTGTGGACGAGTCGGCACTGGTGCGCAGCTCTATTGAGATGGTGGTTCAGGTCAATGGCAAGGTTCGGGGCAAAATTCAGTTAGCTGCGGATGCATCCAAACAGACTGCGGAAGCTATGGCCCTTGAAGACAGCAACGTACAGAGATTCATTGATGGCGTTACTATTCGAAAAATTATTGTGGTTCCCGGGCGATTGGTTAACATAGTAGCTAACTAGCCAGAGCCAGCAGAGAGGATTCATTGCGATGATCAAGAACCTACTATTAGCCCTTGCCGCGCTGTTGATATCCTCCTGCGGCTGGCAACTCCGCGACGCTCAGATAGTACCGGAAAACTTAGGTAGCCTGCACCTGTCTGCAAAAGACCCCCACAGTGCGCTGATCAGAGAGCTGACCCGCTCGCTCAACCTCTATGGTGTTGAGGTTGTGGCCAGTGCCGCTGATGCCCGCTACTCGGTAGTGATTGTCGACTTTAGGCGCACCAGACGCACCAGTACCATTAATTCCAGCGCCCGGGTTGCAGAATATCAACTCAATGAAGATGTCGACTTTCTTATTGTCAGTGCCGATGGCTCACAGCTGATTCCCCTATCCACGGCCTCTGTGGAGCGCGTCTATGAATTTAATGAGCAGAACGTCCTGTCGTCAGACAACGAGGAGCGTCTGGTCAAAAATGCTATGCGCGAAGAAATCGTCCGTCAGATTCTCAATCGTCTGAGACTGTTACCCCCAGAGGCTGAGCCCCTATCTAACGACCAGGCTGCGGCAGCTCAGACTGTCCAGACCCTGCAGTGAAAATAAAACCAGAGCAGCTTCAAAGCCATCTGCAAAAGCAGCTGCTGCCGGTTTATATTATTAGCGGGGACGAGCCTCTGCTGGCACAGGAGGCCACAGACAGCGTGCGCACTGCAGCCCGAGCAGCAGGCTACACAGAGCGAGAGCTATTCTATGTTGAGGGCAACTATGACTGGAATCAGCTGCTTAATGAGGCCAATTCTCTGTCCCTGTTTGCCGATAAAAAGATTTTAGAAATTCGCATTACCAATGGAAAGCCCGGTGACAAGGGCAGCAAGGCTCTGTGTGAAATGTGCGCCAATCTCAACCCGGACAATATGTTGCTGATTCTGCTGCCCAAACTTGAGCGCGCTACGCAAAACAGCAAGTGGATTAAAACCCTGGAATCCATTGGCGCCCATATTCAGGTGTGGCCGGTTAGCGGTGCGCAGCTGCCCCGCTGGATTCAGCAGCGCCTGCAGCAGGCGGATATTCAGGCCAATGCAGAGGCAGTGCAGATACTGGCCGACCGGGTTGAGGGAAATCTGTTGGCGGCGGTACAGGAAATAGAAAAGCTCAAACTGCTGGCCCTGGATGGCAGAGTAGATGCCAGCCGCATGTCTTCAGTGGTAGCCGACAGCGCCAGATACAACCTATTCGAATTTATCGACAGAGTCTTGTCAGGGGATGCCCAGAGCGCAGCCCGCTCATTGCGTGGCCTGCAAAATGAGGGCATAGAGCCGGTTCCCCTGCTCTGGGCCATCACCAGAGAACTGCGTATTTTGACCAAGGCTAGCGAGCAGGTCAGTCAGGGAGTCCACAGTGACTCGGCACTGAAATCCGCCGGCGTCTGGGATAAGCGTATCCCTCTTTTTCGCGGCGCCCTGAGACGCCTGAGCCCAGCCCATTTGCGCATGCTGGTACATCAGGCCGGCGCTATTGATCGCGGCATCAAAGGCCAGCGCAGAGCCGATATCTGGGATGAACTGACCACATTGGTGTTATCTCTGGCGGGCAGTCAAACACTGCAACCCAGCAATATTAAAGTTTTGCTGGATAACTGAGCCTCTAGGCCAGCCATATATAGACCACAGCAGTAATCACTGCTGCACCTATTAAATTAAGAGCAAAGCCTTCCCTCACCATCTGCTGTACCCCGATCTTTCCGGTACCAAAGACAATGGCATTGGGCGCTGTGGCCACAGGCAACATAAAGGCACAGCTGGCCGACAGCGCGGCGGGCAGCATAAGCAGGGCCGGCTCAATGCCAGCCCCCAGGGATGCGGCGGCCAGAATGGGCATCAATAATGTGGTAGTGGCTGTATTGCTGGTTATCTCGGTAAGAAAAGTCACAGATAGAGCCACAATAGCAATAATCGCAATAATACTTAGCCTGGTGACGCCGGACAGGGACTGGCCAATGGCCTCACTGATACCTGTGACTGCAAAGGCTTTGGCAATGGCGATGCCACCGGCAAATAACAGCAGAACCCCCCAGTGAATAGTGGATGCGGACCCCCAATCCAATAGTTTGCCACCATGGCCATTGGGCAACACAAACATCAGCACCACAGAGGTCAGCGCCACAGCAGCATAGTTGGCGCTGGGCAGATCGAACAGCAGGCTCCAGCCCCCAAAGGGCTCGCGCAAAGTAATCCAGGCCAGTGCTGTAAGGCCAAAGATTATCAGCACTCGGACTTCCTCAGTGCGCCATTGACCTACACCGGGAATGGACAGAGGCTCGCCTCTATCGAGATTGCGAGTCATCCATAGGCCGGCCGCCGGAATCATAATCAGTACCACTGGCAGAGCCCACAGCATCCACTGACCAAAGCCAATATCAATGCCCCTGGCCTCAGCATAGATTTTAAGAAACACCACATTGGGTGGTGACCCAATGGGAGTGCCCAGCCCACCTATGCTGGCCGAATAAGCAATCCCCAGAAACAGGGGCACAGCCAACTTACTAGCCGCCGCCGGAGACTCGGCACTTTCCAGTACAGCATAGGCCACCGGCAGTAACATCAAAGTGGTAGCAGTATTTGAAACCCACATACTTAAAAGTGCCGAGGCCACCATAAAGCCAAAAATCAGCCGCCTCTGATCATGGCTGCCAAACAGGTTCACCATAGACAGGGCGAGACGCCTGTGGGCACCACTTTTTTCCATAGCCTTGGAGAGCATGGCGCCCCCCATAAGCAGCAGAATTAATGGGTCGCCATAGGCCTGAGCAACCTGCTTGCCATCGAGAATACCCAGCAGTGGAAAAACGCCCAGCGGAATCATNGAAGTGGCCGGAATGGGAATAGGTTCAAAGACCCACCAGAGGGCGCAGAGCAGAGTCAGGCCAGCGGCCATAGCCCCCTCTTTGGCCCAGCCAAGCTGCATCATTGCAAGACTGACCAAAACTGCGGCCAATGGGGCCAGCCACAGGGAGAGACTTTTTAACCTAGGTGTCATTGATTTGCCCGCTGTTTTTTATCAAAGTTTAATCCCCGTCATCCAGGCTATAGTCCCCGGCTTCATAGGCAGCGATAATTTCCTCTGCCCGCTGTTGATCCGCATCATTGACTGTTATGGATAGATGTCCCAGAGCAGGTAAATCGCCCATACCACCCTGCAGCGCGGCCCCCTGCAAAAACACCTGTAGCCCCTGCTGTTCCATTAAGCCTTTGAGGAGCTGAGCCTCGAAATAATCGCTGCCGCGATAGACAGAAATCATTGAGCTCTGTACCTGCGGATCAAAATAACCAACAGCCACATAATCGCAATACCTGTGCCATTGGCCACCATATCCATAGGCTCGGCATAGCGGTAACCTGTGAGGGACTGAGCCCACTCCATGGAAACACCAAAGACCATTGTGGCTACTGCTAGGGCCCAGAGGGGAAGCCGTGCATTATAGGCTTTGACGGCCAGTGCAAATAGCAGGCCATAGGCTCCGGCATGAACCATTTTGTCGATATTCTGGATGCTCGGAGTCACTGCAGGAACTGGCGATAGCGACATATAAAGCAGAGCGGCGAGAAATAACCAGAAGAAAACTTTAAAATACTGTTTGGCAATCATACTGATGCAGACCCTGAATAGTTTGTTATTTTAACTGGTTATCAATCTGTCTATAGCGTTCAACTGTGCCCACATCGCACCACTGACCATTATAGACCTCGCCGCAAATACGGTTGCCATCAATTGCCGGCAGCAATAGTTCCCGCAGTGGAAAACAGGGGCTGGCGGTCACAGCGGCCGAAAAAAGCTCGGGGCGCAATAGGCTAATGCCACTAAAGGTATATTTTTCACTGGCCTGGGACAACAGTTGACCGTTTAAGAGCCCAAAATCGCCCTGAGGATTATGCTCTGGATTTTCAACCAGCAATAACCAGCCATCAAGGTGACNGGATAAATGTTTCTTGGCGGCNGAGTGCAGAGGAAAATCAGTCCAGATATCCCCGTTAATCAATAAAAAAGGCTGGTCGCCAAGTAATGGCAGTGCATTGGCTATGCCACCGCCGGTTTCCAGGGGCTGCTGCTCTCGCGACCAGCGAATAGAGACGCCATAATCACTGCCATCACCAAAATAGTCCTCAATCTGCTCGGCCAGCCAACTGGTGTTAATCACCAATTCAGTAATGCCTGCGGCAGCCAGACCTTCGATATGGTGCTGCAATAATGGCTTTCCGCCCACTGGCAGCATTGGTTTGGCTGTGGTTTCAGTGAGTGGCCGCAAGCGCTTGCCAAACCCGGCTGCCANAATCATAGCCTTCATAGCTCTANCCTCTCAGGCTCTGAATACCAGCTCTGATTAGCTAGAAGCGGGCTGACACGGCGCTTAAACCATTGGCAAAAGGTCTGGCATTCAGCATATTGTTCGGCGGCTTCAAGACTGTATTCAATAACCATAGGTAGGCTTTTAAGATAGTCCCGCTTGTTATCTCGCAGAGCCAAACGAGCGAAGATACCCATCACCTTGATGTGCCGTTGCAGACCCATCAAATCAAACCAGCGCAGAAACTGCTGGTCATCAACCGACAGCCCCAGTCGCTGCTTAAAGGCCAGAGCCCGCTGTCGAGTCTGTTGGACTGGCCAGCGGATATAGCAGTCTTTTAATAGCGACACCAGATCGTAGGTGATGGGTCCCCAGACTGCATCCTGAAAATCTATAACCCCGAGACTGTTATTGGCTAAAAGCATCAAATTACGTGAATGATAGTCGCGGTGTACCAAGACCTGGGGCTGCTCTTGGGCACTCTGGATCAACTGGCCAAATAGGTTGTCCAGCATAGTCGACTCGTCTGCCTGCAGTTCAATACCCAGTAAATCGGTTACAAACCACTGCTTAAACAGAGCCATTTCATCACCCAGCAGTTGGGCGTCGTAGCGGGGGAAAAGTGCTTTACTGTCGGGCAACTGCTGCAGTTTTAACAGCGCTGTCTCCGCAAGACCATATAACTCAGCGATGGTCTGGTCATTGAGCAGTGGCTGCAATAACTGATCGCCAAAGTCTTCTAACAACAGGTAACCCTGAGCAAAATCCACCGCATGTATAACTGGTGTGCGCAGCCCTGCCGACTGCAGCGCCATAGCAATATTCACATAGGCCGGGTTATTTTCTTTAGCTGGGGGCGAGTCCACTGCAATAAGGCTGGGGGCTGTGTTGGTGCGGTAGTAGCGGCGAAAGCCAGCATCTCCTTTGAGCCCCTGGGCCTCAAGAGCGCCCGACAACATCACTTCGGCGGGGAGGGAGGCTTCAATCCAGCTATAGAACTGTGGCTTTTGATGATTGTTTGGCAATGCATAAACCCTGTGTTCAATGCCAATTATTATCCAACAGTTGGCGATGTATGCCAGCTCAAATTTGAGCTGGGGTAAAAAAACTTCATTCTAGCCTATTTCCCGCAATTAGAGGTCTCTACTCGAGGCATATATCAGGTAAAATGTGGGGACTTTAAAGATTTTCTGGATGGTAGTTTTGCAGCTAGCCGTTTTTAAACGCTTCCCGGCGATATACAGCAGATTGTGCAGCTTAGCGCTACTTGCGCTGGTGTCTGTGCCTGCTGTGTCTGTGGCCCAGGATCAGTTGCAANCCCAGTGGAGCTGCGCAGCAAATGCCAGTGGTGACTGGCTCTGTATTGAGCAGGCTCCAGACCCTGAAGCGACAACCGCAAGACCGGCCCGCAGCTTTAAACCAGCGCCACCCAATCCTGAAGAACCCAGATTAGCCAGGGTTCAAAATTTAGATTGGGTTGAGGTGACTGCTATGACGCCGGAACAAAAAACCGCGGTCGACGAAAACTGCTGCGGCGCCTATATTGAACCCTCCAGAGATTACCCAGACGCAAATATAGAACCGGACCAGGCATCGCTGCGAGTGAATGCCAATAGCACCGAAGCTCTGCAGGAGGGCATTGCCCTGTTGGAGGGGGACGTGCAAATATCTCAGGGCTACCGTCAGGTGCGCAGTGATACTGCTGTAGTCAATCAGGTCAATCGCCAGGTGGTCTTAGAGGGCAATGTGCGTTTTCGCGAGCCAGGCATGCTGTTGCTCGGAGACAGCGCCAAGGTGGATATCGACAGCAAAGAAGTACAGATTGATAACGCCACCTATGTGCTCCACGAAGCTTCAGTGCGCGGCAATGCCAAGACATTGTCGCGTAACCAGGAGGGCATTATTGTTATTGATGAGGCGACCTACTCTGCCTGCGAGCCCGGTGACAACACCTGGCAGATGGTGACCAAAGAGATTGATATAGATCAGAACACCGGTTTTGCAACAGTTAAAAATGCGCGCCTGGAAGTCAAAGATGTACCGGTCTTTTATATTCCCTATATTAAATTTCCTGTGGATGATCGCCGCTCGTCGGGGCTGCTGTTCCCCACCATAGGTGCAGATAAAGAAAATGGTCTGGACTTCGCCCAGCCTATCTACTGGAATATAGCCCCCAACTATGACGCCACCATTACGCCCCGCTATATTCAAGAGCGCGGAACTGGGCTCGAGCTGGACTTCCGGCACTTAAACAGCTGGTCAGAAAACCAGATTATCGCCAGCTATCTGGGAAGTGACAAAGGTGGCGCGGATGACGATAAAATTGACCTGCTGACTGGCCTCAGACCTAACCAGGGAGAAGATCGCTATCTTGCTGGTATCAACCACAGCGGTGGCCTAGGGCGAGCCTGGTCGACGCATCTGGATATCAATCATGTCAGCGATGTTGATTACTTTCGCGATCTGGGCAACCTGACCCTGGACGATAATAGCCTGACTCATCTGCAGCGAAGAGCCTCGGCAGGCTACAAAACCAGGCACTGGAATTACTCCGTGGCAGCTCAGGATTATCAGGTGATTACCCAGGGGCTCGACGAGCAGTACTGGCTACTGCCGCAAATTTCCGCCGATGGTTATTATCGATGGTCCAACTCTCTGGTGGTAGATTTAAAAAATCGTCATTCAGTGTTTAATCACAGTGATAAACGTTTTGTAACCGGCAGTCGCAGCAGTATTGATTATGGTATCAGCTGGGATAAGCGCTGGTCCTGGGGTTACTTTAAACCCCAGTTTAGAGCCAGGCATCTCTCCTACAGCTTAGATGCGGGGCAACAGTCGAGGTTACTTGATAGCGATCCCTCGGTGTCTGTGCCTGTATATTCCATCGACACTGGCATATTCCTCGAGCGCAACTCTGGCTGGCTTAATAATTACAAACAGTATTTTGCCCCACGACTGTTTTATGTAAGAGCAGACTACAAAGATCAGTCCAATCTACCTGACTTTGACACCAGGGAATTCACTCCCTCCTACGACCTACTGTTCCGCGAAAACCGCTTTAACGGTGGCGACAGAATTTCTGATGAAAATCGTCTAACCCTAGCCTTTACCACCCTCTATATTGACCAAAGTACCGGCCAAGAGAGATTTCGCGCCCGTGTGGCCCAGTCAATTTACTATGATGATCGTCGAGTCACTCTGGCCGCTGATCCAAGTATGGAAGAACTTGATGAGCTGAGCCGCAACCAATCCCCCCTATCTATTGAATGGGCCGCGCGCATCTCAAAGGACTGGCGAATCACCAGCGATGTTATCTACGACAATCACGACAATGAGCTGGAGAAAAGCAGCNTTGGCGTGCGCTACAACAATGGTCAAAATCAGCTGCTTAACTTCACCTACAGATATACGCGCAGACCACCGCGCCTGNTCTCTGGCATGGATGTAGACCAGGATATTGAACAGGCGGATATCTCTGCCTTTGTTCCCGCCTGGGGTAATTTTAACTGGGTCGGTCGATGGAATCATGACTTTACCAACAAGAGGGAACTGGAACTGTTTGCCGGTTTCGAATACAACAGCTGCTGCTGGCGTGCTAGTCTAGTCGCCCGGCGATGGCTGGATCGCGAAGACGAAATATTATTCCCGGAAGAAGAACTCAAAGCCAGAAATGGCATCTTTTTCCAAATTCAATTTAAAGGTCTGGCTGGCACTGGTAGCCGGGTAGATACAATGCTCAACAACGGTATTTATGGTTATGAACCTCAGGAAAACTTCTAAATTTTTATCCGCTGCAACTCTTGCCTGTGCCCTGCTTGTTTCACTTTCGGCCACAGCTCAGATACAGATGCTAGACAAGGTTATTGCCATTGTCGACGACGATGTGGTTCTGCAATCGGAACTGGACCAACGTTTAGNCAGTGTCTTGGCGCAAATTCAGCAGTCCGGCACTCAGGCACCGCCCGAGGAAGTTCTAGTGCAGCAGGTATTGGATCGACTGATCTCTGAGCGACTGCAACTGAATATTGCCTACAGTGCTGGCGTGCGCATTCCAGACGANGAGCTCAACTCAGCCATGGCTCGGATAGCCGCAGGCAACCAGCTAACCATGGAGCAATATATAGAGAATATTCATTCTCAGGGGCAGACAGTAGCCACTGTGCGCGAGGAAATTCGCAATGAGCTGACCCTTATGCGCGTNCAACAGGGAAGAGTCATGCGNCGCATCCGTATCAGCCAGCAGGAGCTGGATAATTTTCTCAACTCTGAGGAAGGTCGATTTTTGACTTCTCCAGATGTCAATATTGGTCAGATTTTGCTCAGTGTACCCAGCAATGTCAGCACAGCAGAAGCCGATCAGATTTTAGCCAAGGCCAAAGACCTGCAGGCTCAAATAGCCGCTGGCGTGGATTTCCGCCAGCTAGCCATAGCGAACTCCGCTGATCAGTCAGCCCTGCAGGGCGGCGATCTGGGCTGGCGCAAGATGGCCCAGCTGCCCAGCGTATTTATCGATGCAGTTGAGGTTCTGGCCGTCGAAGAGGTTTCGCAGCCTATNCGCAGTGGCGCCGGCTACCATCTGCTNAAACTCTATGAGCGCCGCGGCGGAGGCGAGCAACTGATAGAGCAGCATTTTGCCCGTCATATTCTGATTAAGCCCAACCAGATTCGCGATCAGGAAACCACAGTCAACCAGCTCAATAAGCTGCGTGAACGGGTGCTTGCAGGAGAGGACTTTGCCGAGTTGGCAAAGGAGTTTTCTGAAGATCCTGGCTCTGGCCTAAAAGGTGGTGAACTGGGCTGGTCAACCCCTGGCATGTTTGTGCCAGAGTTTGAACAGACCATGAACAGCATTGCTGTCGATGAGATCAGCGCGCCCTTTAGCTCTCAGTTTGGCTGGCACATATTGCAGGTAACTGAGCGTCGAAAACAGGATTTCAGCGGTGATATTTTGCGCAATCGCGCCGAGAATATGTTGCGCCAGCGCAAGTATGAGGAAGAGCTGCAGGTGTGGCTGCAAGAGATTCGCGACGAGGCCTTTATTGAAATAAAAGGGTCGCCAGCCTCATGATCCCTAGACTGGCACTGACACCGGGAGAACCTGCCGGTGTGGGTCCCGACCTGTTAATTCAAACCGTACAGCAGCAACAGCAAGCGCAGCTGATCGCCTTTGCCGATCCCCACATGCTGGCGGAGCGCGCTCANCAACTGGGGCTGCCACTGCAAATTCTACCNTTGGATNTGAATGCTGAGCCAGTGCCCACTGCAGCAGGNACTATTACGGTGGCTGCAGTGCCAACAGCTGAAACTGTGGTAGCCGGTCAGCTAAACCNAAACAATGCCTCCTATGTACTGCAGACATTGGATGCCGCTATTGCCAGCTGTCAATCTGGCCACTGTCAGGCCATGGTGACAGGCCCAGTGCAAAAATCTATTATCAATCAGGCNGGTATCAACTTTTCCGGACACACAGAATATCTGGCGGANAAAACTAACAGTGGCACTGTGGTAATGATGCTNGCCACCAAGGAACTGCGGGTAGCTCTGGCCACTACTCACCTGCCCCTGAGAGAGGTGGCAGATGCCATAAGTGCTGAGTTGCTGATCCAGGTACTCGGGGTTCTGCATAGCGATCTACAGAAAAAATTTAATATTGCCGATCCGGTGATTCTAGTCTGCGGGCTGAACCCCCATGCGGGCGAGGACGGCCATCTGGGTCGGGAAGAAATCGACCTGATAGAGCCTGTTTTNCAACAGCTGCGNGCTCAGTCTATGAAGATTATTGGTCCACTGCCAGCGGACAGCCTGTTTACNGACAAGTATCTGCAAGGCGCCGATGCGGTGCTGGCCATGTATCATGATCAGGGTTTACCCGTATTGAAATACCAGGGGTTTGGTCGAGCAGCGAATATTACACTGGGCCTGCCCATTGTGCGTACCTCAGTGGACCATGGCACAGCACTTGATCTTGCCGGCACAGCTGGCGCCAGCAATGGCAGCATGGTCNCGGCTATAGAGGTGGCACTGCAGATGACTGCGGCCAGCAAAGGTGCCCATTGAGTATTAACCATCAGGCGCGCAAACGCTTTGGCCAGAACTTCCTGGTAGATCAGCAGATTATTGCGCAGATCGTCTCGGCGGTAGCCCCCAAACCGGATCAGAATCTGGTCGAGATTGGCCCAGGTATGGCCGCTATTACCGAGCATCTGGTAAAACTCTGTCCCAGCATGTCAGTGCTGGAGCTGGATAAGGATCTGGTGGAGTTTCTCGGCGAAAAATTTGTCGATTACCCAGATTTCAGCATCCACAGTGGCGATGCACTGAAAATGGACTATGCCAAGCTGCACAACGGCAGAGATCTGCGACTGGTGGGTAATTTGCCCTATAATATTTCGACACCGCTGCTTTTTCACCTGCTGAAAGTACGCCACCTAATTACGGATATGCATTTTATGTTGCAGCGGGAGGTGGTCGACCGCCTGGGGGCAGTGCCCAGCACCAAAGCCTATGGCAGACTATCGGTGATGATTCAGTATCACTGCCGGGTGATGCCCCTTATCCCAGTTCCTCCTGAGTCCTTTAGGCCAGCGCCCAAGGTTCAGTCTGCTGTGGTGCGTCTTAAACCCCATAAAACCATGCCCTGGGTTGCCGATGATGAAGCTCTGCTCAGCCAGGTGGTCAGCCTCTGTTTCCAGCAGCGGCGCAAAACCTTGCGCAACTGCTTGCGCCCCTATCTGCAGCATCTGGAGGGCGAGACTGGTAGTGGCCAGAGCTTTGATCTCTCTCGTCGCCCAGAACAATTACCGGTCAGCGAATTTGTGGCCCTGTCCAATTGCATCAGCAGGAGTGTCAAGACCAACCAATGACAGCATTAGAGCCAAGTATCCAGGTCAGCGTGACCAGCGAATATCTTCCCTCCCATTCCCAGCCAGAGGACAGTCGCTTTGCCTTTGCCTATCATATTCGTATTGAAAATCGAGGCTCGGCAGCAGCCCAATTGCTGAGCAGACACTGGGTTATTANNGANGCCAACCAGGAGCGACAGGAAGTCCGTGGCGATGGGGTTATTGGCGAACAGCCCATTATTGAGCCCGGTACAGACTATGAGTACAGCAGTGGCGTAGTGCTTGAAACCACAGTGGGAACCATGCAGGGTTCCTATTACCTGGTTGATGGCAATGGCGATCCCTTTGAGGCACCCATAGCGCCATTTTTGCTCTCCATGCCCAATGCAGTGCACTAGATGACCCAGTACGCTGTAGGTGATATTCAGGGCTGTTTAGAGCCNTTGCAGAGGCTGTTGGAACAGGTGGCCTTTGACCCTCAGCACGATCAGCTGATTTCCGTCGGCGACCTAATTAACCGCGGCCCCGAGTCGCTAGGGACCCTGCGTTTTTGCAAGAATCTGGGCCCGGCATTTAATATGGTGCTGGGCAATCATGACCTGCACCTACTGGCAGTGGCCCAGGGAGTTAGAGACCCCACTAACAAAGATACCTTTGGGGATATTCTAGCGGCACCAGATCGCGATGAACTCCTAAACTGGCTACGGGCCAAGCCATTGTTGTTGGAAGTCGCTGGCTACCATCTGGTTCATGCAGGCATACCACCTATCTGGGATATGCCCACAGCCTATAATCTGGCCGGCGAAGTAAGCGCCGTGTTGCAATCGGATCTCTGCAGCCATTACTTTCACAATATGTACGGCAATCAACCAGATCAGTGGTCGGACAGCTTAGAAGGGCCGGAGCGCTGGCGGGTAATTACCAACTATTTAACCAGAATGCGCTTCTGCACTGCCGAGGGGCGTCTTGAGTTAGAGTCAAAAGATCAGGTGGAGATGGCTTTGCCCTTTAAGCCCTGGTTCGCTCACCAAAACCGCAAGGCAGCTGCAGACAAAATAGTGTTTGGTCACTGGGCGGCGCTGCAGGGCCGGGACTGCGGCCAATATGTGTATGCCCTTGATACAGGCTGTGTCTGGGGTGGGCCCATGCGGCTGATGAATCTGCAAAGCGGAGAGTACTTTCACCAGCCCGCTTCAATATAACGCCAGCATAGTCTCAGCTGGTCGGTTTTGTAGCAGGCACAAAAAAGCCGAGCTAGGCTCGGCTCTTTAAGTCGAAGTGGGCTTATTCAGCAACCACCTCTAAGGCTTCACTGTCTTCATCTTCAGCAACCACCCGATCAACCAGCTCAACATAGGCCATAGGGGCATTGTCACCAGTGCGCGGGGCACATTTGAGAATGCGCATATAACCACCGGGACGCTCCTGATAACGGGGACCCAGATCGGTAAATAACTTACCTACTGTCTCCTTGTTACGCAGGCGATCAAAAGCCAGTCGACGGTTAGCTACACTGTCCTGCTTGGCCAGAGTGATTAAAGGCTCTGCAAAACGACGCAACTCTTTGGCCTTGGGTAGAGTGGTTCTAATCAACTCGTGCTCAACCAGAGACGCAGTCATATTGCGAAACATGGCTCTGCGGTGAGGGCCAGATTTATTCAGTTTGCGGCCACTATAGCGATGACGCATGATTTTTATTCCTTAATTCGTTGCTGTCTCAGCAATGATATCTATACGACCAAGCCTCAGGCGAGTTCGCGTTCACTTTTCAAGCTAGCTGGTGGCCAGTTCTCAAGACGCATGCCCAGAGACAGCCCGCGAGAAGCCAGTACATCCTTAATTTCGGTAAGCGACTTCTTACCCAGATTAGGAGTCTTCAGCAATTCAACTTCGGTGCGCTGGATCAGGTCACCAATGTAGTAGATGCTCTCTGCTTTTAAGCAGTTAGCAGAGCGAACAGTTAGCTCTAAATCGTCAACTGGACGCAATAAGATCGGATCGATCTCGTCTTCTTTCTCTTCTGGCTCAGCGGCAGTTTCACCTTCAAGCTCAACAAACACAGCCATCTGCTGCTGCAGGATGGTTGCTGAACGGCGAATCGCCTCTTCGGGATCTACAGTTCCGTTAGTCTCCAGTTCAAGTACTAGCTTGTCGAGGTCTGTGCGATTCTCAACACGGGCACTCTCAACGCTGTAGGACACTTTGAAAATGGGGCTAAAGGTTGCATCTAGCTGCAGGCGACCTATGGAGCGAGTTTCTTCGTCACTCACACGGGCATCTGACGGCTGGTAGCCACGTCCGCGCACGATGCGCAGCTGCATATTTAAGTTGGTCTTACCAGAGATGTTAGCAATAACATGGTCTGGGTTGATTACTTCAATATGGCCGTCACTTTCAATATCGCCAGCTGTAACTGGACCTGGGCCCTGCACATTGAGAGATACAGTGGTGTCGTCGCGGCCTTCCATAACAACAGCCACGCCTTTGAGGTTGAGGAGGATTTCCATCACATCCTCTTGAACACCCTCAATTGAAGAGTACTCATGCTCAACACCGTCAATCTCAACTTCAATCACGGCACAGCCGGACATAGAAGACAGCAGAATACGACGCAGTGCATTACCCAGAGTATGACCAAAGCCACGCTCTAGAGGCTCTAGAACCACCTTGGCATGGTTTGCATCATAAGACGTTACATCAATGTTACGTGGTGTTAGAAATTCAGTAGCAGAATTTTGCATAGTATTACCTGTAAGAGCTATAAAGCGATTACTTGGAGTAAAGTTCGACGATCAGATTTTCATTGATCTCGGCCGGTAAGTCAGAGCGATCTGGATTGCGCGTAAACGTGCCTTCCATCTTGTTGCTATCAACAGTTAACCACTCTACTTCACCGCGTTGTGCTGCGAGCTGCAGGGCAGTTTGCACGCGAAGCTGCTTCTTAGACTTCTCGCGAAGACCAACAACATCACCTTCCTGAACTCTAAACGAGGCGATATTGACCTTCTGGCCATTTACCAGAATNGAATTATGAGCTACCAACTGACGCGATTCAGCGCGAGTGGCACCAAAGCCCATACGGTAGACAACATTATCGAGGCGCTTCTCTAAAAGAGTCAGCAGATTTTCGCCAGTGTTACCTTTTAAGCGAGCCGCATCTTTATAATAGTTGCGGAACTGCTTCTCAAGGATGCCGTAAATACGACGTACCTTTTGCTTTTCACGAAGCTGAACCCCGTAGTCAGACAGTCGACCACGACGCTGGCCGTGCTGGCCCGGCGCACTTTCGTGACGGCATTTGGATTCTAAGGGTCGAACGCCACTCTTCAGGAACAGATCAGTCCCTTCACGGCGCGACAGTTTACAAGTTGGTCCGAGATACCTAGCCATTTTCTATTTCCCTTACACGCGACGTTTTTTCGGTGGACGACAGCCATTGTGGGGCACAGGCGTCACATCGGTGATATTAGTTATTTTGTAACCAGCATTGTTGAGTGCGCGAACCGCAGACTCACGACCGGGACCTGGGCCTTTGACCTGAACGTCAAGATTCTTTAGACCGTAGTCCTTCGCTGCTTCACCAGCTCGCTCTGCAGCCACCTGGGCGGCGAACGGGGTACTCTTGCGAGAACCGCGGAAACCAGATCCACCGGAGGTTGCCCAGGAGAGTGTATTCCCCTGACGGTCAGTGATAGTAACAATCGTATTGTTAAAAGAAGCATAGATATGGGCTACGCCATCTATAACTGTCTTTTTGACCTTTTTACGGGTCGTTTTAGCTGCTGCTTTTGCCATTAGAAATGATCCTAATTATCTTTTTATGGGACGACGCGGCCCTTTACGGGTGCGCGCATTCGTCTTAGTACGTTGTCCACGTACGGGCAAACTACGACGATGGCGGAGGCCGCGATAGCAACCTAGGTCCATCAGACGCTTGATACTCATGCTGTTCTCTCTACGGAGATCACCTTCAACGTCGTTTTGCCCTACGGCAGCACGCAACGCGTCCAATTGACCTTCGTCCAGCGCAGAAATTTTTGTGTCCTCTGCAATACCCGTGTCTGCACAAATCTTCTGGGCAGTTGGGCGACCAATACCAAACACATAGGTCAGTGAAATCACTGTGTGCTTGTTATCTGGAATGTTGACACCGGCAATACGGGCCATTCACATTACTCCACTATTACTATGGGTTTAATCAGCTCTTCCGACCCGCTTAACAGTCTTTCAGACCTGCTAAAAAGGCGCGGTAGAATACCGATAGATCTATCAAAAATCAACCAGTTATCCCTGGCGCTGCTTATGACGTGGCTCAACACTACAGATAACACGAACCACACCTTTGCGGCGGACAACCTTACAATTACGACAAATCTTTTTAACCGATGCGCGTACTTTCACAGCATCACCTCTTTATTTACGGCCAACATTTTTAAGGTTGGCCTTCTTCATTAGCGAATCATATTGTTGCGACATTAGATGTGACTGCACCTGAGCCATAAAATCCATTGTTACAACAACCGCAATCAACAGTGATGTACCACCTAGGTAGAACGGCACATTAAAGTACACATTCAAGAACTGGGGCATCAGACAGATCAGAGTGATATAAATACCACCAATCAGAGTCAAACGCGTGGTCACACTATCAATGTATTTGGCAGTCTGATCTCCCGGACGTATACCGGGCAGATAAGCACCACCTTTTTTCAGGTTATCGGCCACTTCTTTGGGGTTGTACATCAACGCCGTATAGAAGAAGCTGAAGAAAATAATTAATGCGCTAAACATCAACACATACAATGGCTGCCCAGGGCCAATCAGTAGCGACACGTCTTGCAACCAAGCCGGCGCGTTTACCCCAGAGCCAAACCACTGGCTGATTGAGGCGGGAAACAACAGTAAACTGCTGGCAAAAATTGCCGGAATCACGCCGGCCATATTCACTTTAAGTGGCAGATGTGAAGTTTGCGCGTTGTAAGCNTTGCGGCCCTGGCGCTGAGCATAGTTAACNGTCAAACGGCGCTGACCACGCTCAATAAACACCACAAAGTAAACTACAGCCACTGCAATAATAAGTACNACCACCAGCATCAGAGGATTGAGGTCACCCTGACGCGCTGACTCCAAGGCCTGACCAATGGCTCCAGGAATACCAGCCACAATACCGGCAAAAATCAGCATGGAAATACCGTTGCCTATACCACGCTCGGTAATCTGCTCACCCAGCCACATCAGAAAAACTGCGCCGGCCACTAGTGATGCCACTGCCACGGGCAGGAAGAACTCAAACCCCTCGTAAGCCATACCCTGAGCTCTAAAGCCCACCGCCATAGCCATACCCTGAATCAGGGCCAGAATCACCGTACCATATCTGGTGTACTGGTTTATCTTGCGGCGACCACTGTCACCTTCTTTCTTTAACTGCTCTAGCGCAGGTACTGTAGCCGACAGCAACTGCATAATAATCGAGGCCGAGATATAGGGCATCACGCCCAGAGCCAAAATACTCATTCGCTCCAGTGCACCACCGGAGAACATATTGAACAGTCCTAGATAGGTGCCCTGATTCTGTGAAAACATATCTGCCAGACGATCTGGGTCAAAGCCCGGAACTGGAATATGGGTGCCAATGCGATAAATGATAATGGCCATAAACAAAAAGCGAAGGCGAGCCCAAAGCTCGCCCAATCCTTTCTGGTTACCCACCGGCATAGCACCTGGATTCGCCATTAGGCTTTCTCTTCAACCTTGCCGCCAGCGGCAACAATTGCTTCCGCAGCACCTTTGGTCGCACCAATACCCTGCAGAGTGACTGCTTTAGTCACCGCGCCAGAGTTAAATACCTTGGCTCGGGAAATACTGTTATTAATGATGCCAGCTGCGCGCAGGGAATCTATGGTTATGATTCCGCCTTCAACTTTATCCAGCTCTGACAGACGGATCTCTGCAGTCACTGCCGCCAGACGCGAAGTAAAACCAAACTTCGGGAGACGCTTCTGCAGTGGCATCTGACCACCTTCAAAACCTGGACGAACTGAACCGCCAGAGCGTGACTTTTGACCTTTGTGACCACGGCCGCCAGTCTTACCAATACCGCTGCCGATACCACGACCACAGCGCTTGCCTTCTTTAATTCGACCCGGAGCCGGGCTAAGGGTGTTTAGACGCATCTTATGCTTCCTCAACCTGCAACATATAGTTAACTTTATTGATCATGCCGCGAACCGATGGAGTATCTTCTACTTCTACGGTGTGGCCGATACGACGCAAACCCAAGCCAGTAAGACAGGCTTTATGGTTTTGCAACCGTCCAATTGAACTCTTAGTTTGAGTTACTTTAACTTTTTTAATCTTCGCTTTTGCCATGATCCACTTCCAATAACTGACGCGCGTTATGCCGTCACTTAGTTCAGAATTTCTTCTACAGATTTACCACGTTTCGCCGCAACATCTTCCGGAGACTTCATATCACGCAGTGCCTTAAAGGTAGCGCGAACTACGTTTACCGGGTTAGTTGAGCCGTAGCATTTTGCCAGTACATCCTGCACACCAGCTAATTCAAGCACTGAGCGCATTGCACCACCGGCAATAACACCAGTACCCTCTGAGGCTGGCTGCATATAAATCTTTGATGCAGCATGGATGCCCTTGGTTGGGTACTGAATAGTGGTACCGTCCAGGGATACGTCGATCATATTGCGACGCGCTGCTTCCATTGCCTTCTGAATAGCCATTGGCACTTCGCGAGCCTTGCCACGACCGAAGCCAACTTTACCGTTGCCGTCACCCACGACTGTCAGGGCAGTAAAGGCGAAAATACGTCCNCCTTTAACCGTCTTAGCCACACGGTTAACCTGAACCAGCTTCTCCATCATGCCTTCAGCTGCAGAATCTTTCTGATCTGTAAGAGCCATATTTTCTACCTATTAAAATTCTAGGCCGGCTTCACGCGCGGCATCAGCCAGTGCTTTTACACGGCCGTGATATTTAAAACCGCTGCGGTCAAAGGCAACTGCCTTAACACCAGCAGCTACTGCGCGCTCGGCGACTAATTTGCCCACAGCTGCTGCAGCATCGACATTGCCGGTACTGCCACTGCGTAAATCTTTCTCTAGCGTCGATGCGCTAGCCAGAACCCGGTCACCCTCTGCGGCGATAATCTGCGCGTAGATATGACGTGGAGTACGGTTGATACACAGTCGTGTAACACCCTGCTCGCGGATTTTCATACGTACGCGTTTTGCTCGGCGCTGACGTGAAACTTTTTTATCGCTCATCGTATTACCCTGTTACTTCTTCTTGGCTTCTTTACGTCTTACATATTCACCAGTGATGCGAACACCCTTACCTTTGTAGGGCTCTGGCGGACGGTAAGCGCGAATCTCAGCTGCGGCCTGGCCCAGCTTCTGCTTGTCCGAAGACTTTAATACCACTTCAGTCTGACTAGGAGTCTCAGCACTAACACCCTCTGGCAACTCATAGACCACTGGATGAGAGAATCCCAGTGTNAGATTGATTTTGTTACCCTGTACCTGNGCTCTGTAACCAACACCCACAAGTTCAAGTTTTTTCTCGAACCCTTCAGATACACCGGTCACCATATTGTNGACCAATGCTCTTGTGGTACCGGACATNGCGCGCGCAAACTGATCTCCACTGCGGGCGGCAAACGTCAGAACNTTGTCTTCCTGTTTGATTTCCACTTGGGGATTGATCGGCATGGCCAATGTACCCTTTGAGCCCTTAACAGAGATCTCTTCGCCACCAAGCTTTACTTCAACACCTTTGGGCAGTTCTACTGGGCTATTTGCAACTCTAGACATTTTTCTTTCCTATCAGAATACGGTGCACAGCACTTCACCACCGATACCGGCAGCTCTGGCAGCGCGATCAGTCATCACACCTTTACTGGTGGAGATGACGGCAATGCCGAGACCACTGCGNACCTTGGGCAAGTCATTAGTACTTACATACTGACGTAAGCTGGGCTTGCTGATGCGCGCAATCTCTTCAATAACTGGACGGCCTTCAAAATACTTCAGCTCAATAGTTAGGCTGGGCTTTACTTCTTCACTGACACTGAAGCTTGCAATGTAACCTTCGTCCTGCAACACCTTGGCAACTGAAGCCTTGAGCTTCGAAGCTGGCATAGTCACTTCTGGGTGACTGCGGTGATGCGCATTACGAATGCGTGTCAACATGTCTGAAACTGGATCTTGCATACTCATATCGTTTGGCTCCTCAACTTACCAACTGGCTTTAACCAGCCCCGGAACTTCACCGCGCATCGCTGATTCGCGCAGTTTGTTTCGGCACAGGCCAAACTTGCTGTAAACACCGTGAGGACGGCCAGTTACTCGACAGCGNTTGCGCTGACGGCTGGGGCTCGCATCACGAGGTAATTTCTGTAACTTCTGCTGNGCTTCCCAACGATCTTCGTCAGAGGCCTCAACATTGTGAATAATTGCTTTAAGCTCTGCGCGTTTAGCGGCGAACTTAGCGACTGTCTTGGCGCGCTTTGCTTCGCGCTGGACCATGGATACCTTTGCCATCTATCTACTACCTCAACCTTTCAGCGGAAAGTTAAAGGCACGCAATAAAGCTCGGCCTTCGTCGTCATTGCGCGCAGTGGTGGTAATAGTGATATCCAAACCGCGCAACTTATCAATTTTTTCGTAGTCAATCTCAGGGAAGATGATCTGCTCATTTACACCCATTGAGAAATTGCCACGACCATCAAACTGCTTGGGGCTAATGCCACGGAAGTCGCGAATACGTGGGATAGCTATACCTACCAGGCGCTCCANNAATTCGTACATACGGTCAGCGCGCAGAGTCACCTTNGTGCCAATCGGCCATCCCTGACGAACNTTAAAGCCAGCGATAGACTTGCGTGCATTGTTGATCACTGGTTTCTGCCCTGCAATCAGAGTCAGGTCAGCCACTGCATTTTCCAGAGACTTCTTGTCACCAATCGCCTCGCCCACGCCCATATTCAGAGTAATCTTAGTAATGCGAGGGACTTCCATCACATTAGCCAGACCCAGCTCTTCTTTCAGCTTGGGAGCCAATTCGTTTTTATATACTTCTTTCAGCCTTGCCATTTCGGTTACCTGTTTACTTAAGCGTCTACGGCTTCGCCGTTGGACTTAAAGATACGAATCTTTTTGTTGTCTTCTTGAACCTTAAAGCCCACTCGGTCTGCTTTATTGGTCGCGCTATTAAAGATAGCCACATTAGAGACCTGAATAGGTGCTTCCTTCTCGATAATCCCACCTGGAATACCAGCCTGAGGATTGGGCTTCTGATGCTTTTTAATCATCTGAATACCAGACACCAGCAGACGGTCGTTTTCAAGGACCTTAATTACCTTGCCGCGCTTGCCTTTGTCTTTACCGGCGATAACAACAACTTCGTCGTCACGCTTAATTTTCAGCATTGCCATTTCTTAATCCTCGCTTACAGCACTTCAGGTGCTAGGGAGATAATACGCATAAACTTCTCTGTGCGAAGCTCGCGGGTTACCGGCCCAAAAATACGTGTGCCAATAGGTGCATTGTTGGCGTTGAGCAATACTGCAGCATTGTCATCAAACTTGATCAAGCTGCCGTCCTGACGACGCAAACCTTTCTTAGTGCGAACCACTACTGCACTCATCACCTGGCCTTTCTTTACCTTGCCGCGGGGAATCGCTTCTTTAACGGTAACCTTAATAATGTCACCAACCCGAGCATAGCGACGGTGAGAACCGCCCAACACTTTAATGCACATCACCCGACGTGCACCGCTGTTGTCTGCTACATCAAGATAACTTTCTGTTTGAATCATTTTCTACTCCGAAACCTTCGCTTTACGCAGACTTATTCTGCAGCAGCGCGCTCGTCAATATTCACCAGTTTCCACGACTTGTCCTTAGAGACAGGCCGGCACTCTGCGATCGTTACCAGATCGCCTGTATTCGCATCATTTGTTTCATCATGCGCTTTAATTTTGGACGACTTGGTCAAGATTTTCCCGTACACCGGGTGCTTAACACGTCGCTCAATCATCACGGTGATGGTTTTATCCATCTTGTCGCTGACAATACGACCGGTCAGCGTTCGTGAACTTGTTTGTAGTTCAGACATAATTATTCCCCTGCCTTCTGGTTAATAACAGTCTTGAGACGCGCAATATTACGGCGCGTTTCTTTAACCTTGTGGCTTTCGTTCAACTGGCCAGTGGCGTGCTGCATACGCAGCTTGAACTGAGCTTTTTGCTCTTCGCCCAGAGCTGCCTTCAACTCATCTACTGACTTTTCACGCAATTCGCTAGATTTCATCTTTACATCACCGTGCGTTTAACGAAGGTAGTTGCAATCGGAAGCTTGGCCGCGGCCAAAGCAAATGCTTCGCGAGCCAACTCTTCACTAACACCTTCCATTTCATAAAGTACTTTGCCTGGCTGAATTAACGCCACCCAGTACTCAACATTACCCTTACCTTTACCCATACGCACTTCAAGTGGTTTGTTAGTAATCGGCTTATCTGGAAATACTCGGATCCAGATTTTACCACCACGCTTAATGTGTCGAGTCATGGCACGACGAGCGGCTTCGATCTGACGAGCAGTCAGACGACCGCGCCCAGATGCTTTGAGGCCAAACTCACCAAAGCTGACTTTGCTGCCGCGCTGAGCCAGACCACGGTTGCGGCCCTTGTGCATCTTGCGGAATTTTGTACGTTTCGGTTGCAGCATTTCGCTTTACCCTTATCGCTTGTTTCTTGTGTCTTGTGTCTTGGCGGGAGCTGTTCCAGCTTCCTCACCACCCAGAACTTCACCTTTGAAGATCCAGACCTTTACGCCGATAATTCCGTATGTGGTATTACCTTCGGCAGTTGCATAGTCAATATCGGCACGCAATGTGTGCAGAGGTACACGACCTTCTCTGTACCATTCTGAACGAGCAATCTCTGCACCGCCCAGACGACCACCAACTTGAATTTTCACACCCAGAGCACCGCCGCGCATGGCATTCTGAACTGCGCGCTTCATAGCGCGACGGAACATTACACGGCGCTCCAACTGCTGTGCTACGTTCTGCGCAACCAGGTTGGCATCCAGATCAGGCTTGCGTATCTCTTCGATGTTGATATGCACCGAACAACCCATCATCTTGGCGATTTCATTGCGCAGCTTCTCAACATCCTCACCCTTCTTGCCAATAACAATACCTGGGCGGGCTGTGTGAATGGTGATGCGCGCGCTGTCTGAAGGGCGCTCGATATCAACGCGACTTACTGACGCATGATCGAGTTTCTTCTTAACAAATGCTCGAACCTTAAGGTCCTGATTGAGCTTGTCCGCATAGTCCTTTTTACCGGCATACCAGGTCGAGGTATGCTTTTTAACAATACCTAGACGGATGCCAGTTGGATGTACTTTTTGACCCATTGAATGGTCTCCCGAACCTAATTCTACTTTTCAGAAACTTTTACAGTGATGTGACAGCTGCGCTTAAAAATTCTATCCGCACGGCCCTTTGCTCTTGGCTTGATTCTTTTCATCGTCATGCCTTCATCAACAAAGATCGTTGACACTTTGAGCTCATCTACATCAGCACCATCGTTGTGCTCTGCGTTGGCAATTGCCGACTCGAGCACCTTTTTAATAATGTCCGCACCTTTCCTGCCGCTGAACTGCAGAATTTCTAATGCCGACTCAACTGACTTACCGCGAATTTGATCTGCTACCAGGCGCGCTTTCTGCGCTGACATTCTGGCACCTTTTAATTTTGCTGCTACTTCCACAATCAAAACCCTCTTTTAGCGCTTGGCTTTCTTGTCTGCCACGTGGCCTTTATAGGTACGTGTCGGAGCAAATTCACCCAGCTTGTGGCCAACCATTTCTTCGTTGACCAAAACAGGAACATGTTGACGACCATTGTGGATAGCGATTGTCAGTCCAACCATATCTGGCAGGATCATAGAACGACGCGACCAGGTTTTGATGGGTCGACGCTCGTTAGCGGCTACCGCTGCCTCTACCTTTTTAGCCAGGTGAAGGTCAATGAATGGTCCTTTTTTTAGAGAGCGTGGCACGTTTGCTATCCTCTTTTAATAATCTAATCGGCGCTTATTTGCGACGACGAACAATGTATTTATCAGTGCGCTTATTCTTGCGCGTCTTATAACCCTTGGTAGGCATTCCCCAGGGAGATACCGGGTGACGACCACCAGATGTGCGGCCTTCACCACCACCATGAGGGTGATCTACCGGGTTCATTGCCACACCGCGAACGGTTGGACGAACACCGCGCCAGCGCGAAGCACCAGCCTTACCCAATGAGCGCAAGCTGTGCTCAGAGTTACAAACTTCACCGAGCGTGGCTCGACAATCAACTGGAATCTTACGCATCTCGCCACTGCGCAGTCGCAGAGTGGCATAGGCACCTTCACGGGCAACCAGCTGAACCGAAGCGGCGGCACTACGAGCGATTTGCGCGCCCTTGCCAGGCTTCATCTCAACACAGTGGATAGTTGAACCCACAGGGATATTGCGCAGAGGCAAGCTGTTACCTACCTTGATAGGTGAGTCTTCACCAGATACCAGAGTGTCTCCAGCTGAAACACCTTTGGGAGCGATAATGTATCGACGCTCGCCGTCGGCATAACAGAGCAAAGCAATATGTGCAGTGCGGTTGGGATCGTATTCCAGGCGCTCAACCTTGGCCGGGATACCATCTTTGTTGCGCTTAAAATCAACAATGCGGTAATGCTGCTTGTGGCCACCACCAATGTGACGCACGGTAATGCGACCAGCACTATTACGACCACCAGTTCGTTTCTTAGGCGCTAACAGCGGCGCATAGGGGGCACCTTTATGTAGATCAGGAGTAACTACACTGACTACAAAGCGACGGCCCGGGGAGGTTGGTTTTCTCTTGATAACTGCCATGATTAACCCCTTACTCCGCTACCGAAAAGTCAATATCCTGACCTTCCGCCAATCGTACATAGGCTTTCTTCCAATCGCTGCGCTGGCCCATGCCAGTGCGGGTGCGACGAGTCTTGCCCTTTACATTAACTACACGAACAGCCTCAACCTTGACTTCGAAAAGCTGCTGCACAGCTTTCTTTACTTCAAGCTTGCTGGCATCTGTAGCCACCTTGAATACTACCTGGGTTGCTGCACCAGACGACATCGCTGATTTTTCAGTGATATGTGGACCTAGCAACACTTTGAAGAGTCTCTCTTGGTTCATGCCAAAATCTCCTCAAGTTTTTTCAGCGCTGCGACGGTCACCAGCACCTTATCGAAATTAATTAGACTCACTGGATCAACTGCCGCTGCGTCGCGGACATCAACCTTGTGTAGGTTGCGCGAGGACAAATAGAGATTTTGGCTGACTTCTTCAGTGATAATAAGCGCTTCAGTCAAGTTGAACTCTGCCAGCTTGGCAATCAGA
>JGI26246J51724_1000036_pt1 | contig 57581 bp, 66 predicted proteins | sample SaaInlLV_10m_DNA_FD_51724 | JGI IMG/M metagenome (IMG submission 51724) | reverse complement strand
CTGTTCGCCATTTAAAGTGGTACGCGAGCTGGGTTTAGAACGTCGTGAGACAGTTCGGTCCCTATCTGCTGTGGGCGTTTGGAGATTTGAGGGAAGCTGATCCTAGTACGAGAGGACCGGATTGGACGAACCTCTGGTGTTCCGGTTGTCACGCCAGTGGCATTGCCGGGTAGCTATGTTCGGAAAGGATAACCGCTGAAAGCATATAAGCGGGAAGCCTCTCCCAAGATTAAATCTCCCAGAGACTTTATGTCTCCTAAAGAGTCGTCATAGACTATGACGTTGATAGGCAAGATGTGTAAGCGCTGCGAGGCGTTGAGCTAACTTGTACTAATAACTCGTGAGGCTTGATCATGTAACCTTAAGCAAGGTTCATAATTTGAGTAAAACATTGTAGTGAGAATTAAAAAATAAAAAGTTACATACCAGTTTGCCTGATGACAATAGCAACTTGGAACCACCTGATCCCATCTCGAACTCAGAAGTGAAACGAGTTAACGCCAATGGTAGTGCAGGGTCTCCCTGTGTGAGAGTAGGAAATCGTCAGGCTTTTTAACTTAAAAAGGCTCTCATTTATGAGGGCCTTTTTTTTATGTTTTTTTCTGTGATAATGTTTCTATGATTATTGGATTAACAGGTGGTATCGGCTCTGGAAAATCAGCTGCAGCTCATTTATTTAAAGCTCATGGTATTGATGTAATACAGGCTGATGTAATAGCTAACAAAGCGCTAGATAAGGGCACACAGGGATATATGAATTTTGTAAAGATATTTGGTGATGAATACCTTCGCAAAGATTTAAGTATAAACAAGACCTATTTAAGACAGAAAATCTTTGCAAATTTAAGTTTAAAAAAAACTTTAGAAAATATCATCCATCCTATAGTTGGTCAAAATATTTCTATATTAATTAGTTTATCTAAGTCTCCTTATCAAATTATAGAAGTGCCATTAATATACGAAACAGGCTCTCAAGATAATTATGACAGGATACTTGTAGTTGATTGCGATGAATCACTTCAAGTTAAAAGAGCGTCTTCTAGAGACTCTGTCAATCAGGCTAGCATTAAAGATATTTTATTAAACCAAGCTTCTAGACATGAAAGGCTTAGTATTGCAGATGATGTAATTATAAATAATGCTGATATAGAGCAGTTAGAAATCGAAGTTAATAAATTACATGAATTTTACTTGAATCTTCTTAAGGATTAAATATGAATAAATGCCCGCGATGCGAAAAGAACACAAGCCTCAGTAATGAAAATAAATATAGACCTTTTTGTTCAGAGGTGTGCAAACTAATAGATTTTGGTGACTGGGCTAATGAAGACAATAGGATTTCAAGGCCTGTTGATTCAGAAGACTTCTATGAGGATTAGTTCCCTATTTCATACTTCATACTATCTTCCACTCGCCACTATCAATTAGAGCTTGAGCTTTTTTATATTTTATTTCTTTTGTATCTTTGCCGTTGGAAATTTTTACCAATTCATTTCTTCCAATTTTTGGATCCTCTCTTTTTATAGAAACTTTAGTTTCATCAACGTCTGAGAAATTACTATGATTGATATCATTAGTATTGCTTTCTCTGTTTAAAATTATCCCANTGTCATTGTTTATACTTCTTCTTTCAGTATTTTTTAAATCTTCTTCTGAAGATATTTTTAATGAAAACAATACTCTTATAGTTTCAAAATCTATTTCATCAAGCATGCCTTGAAACATATGGAATGCCTCTTTTTTAAATTCATTTTTAGGGTTTTTTTGAGCATATGCTCTTAAGCCCACACTGCCCCTTAGATGGTCTATTTCAGCTAAATGCTCCTTCCAGTGCACATCAAGAACCTGAAGCATTATCTGTCTTTCAAGATCCTTAAGATTGCCCCCTAATAAAGCATACTTATTTTTATAATGATTTTTAGAATAATCAATTATGCTATTAGCAATTGAGGCTGGGAGTAACTTTTTATCTTCTTTTGCTTTCAAACTTATGCCAGTCTCTAAGTTAAAAGTTTCTTGAAGGTATAAATCTAATTCATCTAGCTTCCATTGCGATTCAATTGATTCTAATGGCACATATCGATGTGTAATTGATCTAAATTGCTGTTCAATAAGAATCTGAATAGTGTCATTTATTGATTCTTCTTCAAGCAACTGGTCTCTTAATGAGTAAGTAGCTTTCCTTTGATCATTTGAAACATCATCATATTCTAATAAGTTTTTTCTAGCATCAAAATTTCTAGCTTCAATCCTTCTTTGTGAATTTTCAATACTTCTTGATAACATTCCATGTTCTATAGCNTCATCTTTCATTCCCATCTTTTCAAATAGATCTTTCCTTGAATCTGTTATAAACAAGCGCAGAAGATCATCATTCATTGATAGGAAAAACCTTGAGTAGCCCGGGTCACCCTGTCTACCAGATCTTCCTCTAAGCTGATTATCTATTCGTCTAGATTCATGCCTTTCTGTGCCTAGGATATGTAACCCTCCAGCCTCTAAAACAGTTTTATTATTTTTCTCCCATGTAATAAGATCTTGATCTTCTTTATTTCCACCCAGAACTATATCAGTCCCTCTACCAGCCATATTGGTTGCAATTGTTACAACACCAGGACGACCAGCATTAGCTATAATTTCAGCTTCTTTTTCATGATGTTTTGCATTTAGGACTTGGTGGGGAATTTTTGCTTTAGTTAAATAATCAGAAACTATTTCAGATGATTCTACGGATGCAGTTCCCACTAAAACCGGAGCACTCTTTTCTCTAATCTCAGCAATTTCTTTAACAAGTGCCTTAAATTTAGCATTTGTGTTTTGAAATACTAGATCATTCATATCACTCCTAGCCATTGGGACATTTGTAGGAATTATTACAACGTTAAGGTTATAAATTTCTCTAAACTCAGGAGCNTCAGTATCGGCAGTTCCAGTCATTCCAGACAGTGTTTTGAACAGTCTAAAGAAGTTTTGAAATGTAGTTGATGCAAGAGTTTGGGACTCTCTTTGAATAGTTACATTTTCTTTACACTCTAAAGCCTGATGAACCCCCTCACTAATCCTTCTGCCAGGCATTGTTCGTCCAGTATGCTCATCAATTAGCAATACTTCATTATTCCTTACTAAATAGTGAACATTCTTTTTAAAAAGAAAACTCGCTTTTAAACTTGCTTGAACAAATTTCATAATTTTTAAATTAGAAACAGAATAAAGACCATCCTCTTGACCAATTATCCCGGCATCTTCAAGCATTGTTTCTACAATTAAATATCCATCATCAGTCAAATCAATGGTTCTATTTTTTTCATCGATAACAAAATGCCCTCTCTCATCGTNCGAAAGAGGCTCCTCTTCGGTCTCTTCTCGATCTTGTTTNATAAGTTTTGGTATAAACCCCTTAATTTTTTTATACATTTCTGAGCTTTCAGCTGATGGACCAGAAATAATTAGAGGCGTTCTAGCCTCATCAATTAAAATTGAATCAACCTCATCAATAATTGCAAAATCTAAAGAACACTGAACCTTATCTTCAGATCTATGAGCCATATTATCTCTAAGGTAATCAAAACCAAGTTCATTATTAGTTGCATAAATAATATCTGAAGCATATGCCTGTTTTTTTTCATCTGGATCTTGGTTTGAGTAAACGACACCAACAGTTAAGCCAAGATATTCGTATACTGGCTTCATCCATTCTGCATCTCTCTTCGCAAGATAATCATTAACTGTAACTAAAACAGTTTTATTTCCAATAGACGCATTTAAAAATGCTGGAAGGGTGGCCACAAGAGTCTTTCCCTCACCAGTCTTCATTTCAGCTATATTACCTTCAGATAAGGCCATTCCTCCAAGCAGCTGAGAATCAAAATGTCTAAGGCCAAGAGTTCTCATGCTTGCTTCCCTTGTTGCAGCAAAGGCGAGGGGTAAAATTGATTCTAGTTGCTTGTCATTGTTATTGTAGGATGCAAGAAGTTCATTTCTAAGCTCCTTAAAATATTGCTCTGATTCATTATGGACTGTGCTCTCAAGGCTGTTAATTTCTCTAACAGTCACCATCATTCTTTGAATGACCCTATCGTTACTAGTTTTAAATATTTTTTTTAATAACTTAAACATATCCTATCGATTAATCATGAATCTCCAAAAGGAGGTCTTGAATAAGAAATGGGGGCGTTATCAAAATTTTCAAACTCTATTATTTCGTAAGCATCATCAGAAGCTATAATTTTTTTTAATAACTCATTGTTAAGAGCATGGCCAGATTTAAAACCAGAAAATTGGCCAATGAGGTTATGGCCTAATAGATATAAGTCACCTATTGCGTCCAACATTTTATGCTTCACTATCTCATCTTCAAATCTCAGCCCTTCTTCATTTAGAATTTCGTCATCACCAAAGGCAATAGCATTTGAAACGCTTGCTCCTAGTGCAAGGTTTTGAGATTTAAGCAGTTCAAGGTCATTCATCGAACCAAAAGTTCTGGCTCTGCAAACCTCTTTAACAAAAGATGTTGATGAAAAATCAATTATGGATTCGGATGGAAGTTTTTTGTGAACAGGGTGATCAAACTCAACCTTAAAGGAAACCTTGAACCCATCATATGGCTTTATCGTTGCAAACGCATCATCTCTTCTAACAGTTACTTCTTTTGTTACTTTAATAAATTTCTTCAATGATTCTTGTTCTTGCAATCCTGCTGACTGAATCAAAAAAACAAAAGGGCTTGAGCTACCATCCATTATCGGAACTTCAGGACCATCTACTTTAATAATACAATTATCTATTCCCAGACCAGCAATTGCAGATAATAAATGCTCTATGGTAGAAACTTTTACATTATCTTTTATTAACGCTGTAGAAAGGCTCGTATCTCCAACATTTTCAACAAGAGCTGGTATCTTTATACTTTCGTCAATATCAGATCGTATAAAATTTATCCCAGTATCAGGACCGGATGGAATTAGCTCCATATTTACGACTTTACCAGTATGAAGACCTATGCCTTTTGCCTTGATGGCATTTCGAAGTGTTCTTTGTTTTAACATGTTAGAAGTCTAATAGAAAAAAATATCATATCAAGCTAAACCTTATTTCTTTGTCTAGTCGCCTCTGAAAGTATTATCCCTGTAGCAACTGAAACATTGAAGCTTTTAAATCTACTGTTAGAAGCAAGACTGATAACATTGTCACATTTTTCCAGTGTTTTCTTTCTAATCCCCGCTTCTTCAGACCCCATAACCAATGCACAAGGGTCTCTAAAATTATAATCCGTATAACTTTCTTTTGCATGTTCGCTAAGGCCGTTTATGTTAATACCACCTTCTCTTAAATATTTAAAACAATTAACTAAGTTTGTTACATGAAATATATTCACAAATTCAAAACCCCCAGCAGCCACTTTGTGTGAAATTGAATTTGATGGCGCACAGTGGTGCTTATTTATTATGACTGCATCTACACTTGTCACAGCAGCAGACCTTATACATGCACCCAAATTCCTTGGGTCTATGACGTTGTCTAGAATAAGTAGTAATGGGCTACCTTGAAATCCATCGATATAGTTCTTTAAATCTTTAAAGTTCTTCTCTTCTTGTTCTTTTATATATGCTTCAGGCTCCTGCTTTAACTTAAATGAACTTTCAAAAGATATGCCAGCTTTTTCAAGATTAATCTTGAGATTAATTAGCCTTTGATCATTTCTTTTAGCAGGAAGAATAACTTTTTTAATAATTTCGGGAGTATTCTCAACAATGCTCTCAATACTGTGAAAGCCTATTCTTATATTGCTATCTCTCTCCCTCATCTATCTTTTATTATTTTTTGGCACAAGTGTTATTTTTCTCTCTTCTGGTAATACGTTCGCTATAGTAACCAACATAGATTGACCTAATTTATATGATTTGCCAGTTTTTCTGCCTTTTAAGACATTTGATTCCTTATCAAGAAAATATCTGTCCCCAGAAAGATCAGAAACATGTATTAGCCCAGAAACGTAAAAATCTTGAATTTCTGCAAACAAACCAAACTCGGCTACTCCAGTAACAACTGCATTAACCTCTTCTCCAATATGCTTTTTTAAAAAGAAGCATATCATTTGTTGTGTTACTTGCCTCGATGACTTCTCGGCCACTCTTTCAAGACCAGACATATCAATACATATCTCTTCTATATTGTCTTTATTAGTAGCATTTGATGAATTATTAAGAATGTTTTTAATCATTCTGTGAGTCATAAGGTCAGGATATCTTCTTATTGGAGATGTGAAATGTGAATATCTTTGTAATTGCAATCCAAAATGGCCAAGCTCTTCTGTAGAATATTCTGCTCGCTTTAAGCTTTGAAGCACAACTGTTTGAAGAGCTTTATTTAATTTATTGTCTCTAGAATGCAAAAGGCATTGCTTGATTAAATTGGCTGGGTCTTTGGAAAAAGATCCTGAAAAACCCTTTAATGAAAAAAATTTCTTTAAACTCTCTAGTTTTAATTCATCTGGTTCTTCATGAATCCTATAAACTCCAAAGTTATAATGCTTATTCATAAAGTTTGCAGCACAAACATTTGCGGCAAGCATTGATTCTTCAACCATTCGATGAGAAAAAAGCCTCTCAGGTAAAATAATTTTTTTAACTTTACCTTCAACATTTATATCTAATAAAGGCTCTTGGCTTTCTATTTCTAACGCGCCTCTTTTACCTCTAATCTTTAGCAATACTTTTGTAAGTTTATGAAGAGACTTTATAGAGTTGCTAATATTGCTTTCAAGCCCAGAGCCAGCAGCTAGGAATTTGTCGACTTCGGCATATGTCATTCTTTTATGCGATTTTATTCTTGCCTCAAAAAAATTATAGTTTTGAATCTCTCCAATTTCAGAAAAAGTTATTTCACAGACCACAACATTTCTTATTTGATTTGGTACTAATGAGCAAAGACCATTAGAAATTTCCTCAGGAAGCATGGGTATGACTTTCGATGGGAAGTATATAGACGTCCCTCTATTTAAAGCCTCATCATCAAGAGCAGTACCAGGCTGAACTAGTTCTGCCACATCTGCAATAGCTACGCTTAAGGTAAAGGATGACTTTGAGTAAATGCAATGAATTGCATCGTCAAAATCCTTTGCATCTGATCCATCTATTGTGATAAATGGAACTCTCGTAAGATCCTTTCTTTTAGAATTTAAGTCTAGTTCTGCGTGCTTTAGTTCATTAAGTACTTCTTTACCCCATTCAAATGAAATATTATTTTCATCTATAACTTGCGATATGGTTGCTTCGAGTTCATTCATAAGAAGAGTTTAGTTTAATTAGGATAAAAAGGGGTTTATATTAGATTTTATAGCTTATTAATTTTTACTTTCGATATTCAAAATTCAGCCCAATTATTCTTCCCCTAGGATCATGCGTTCTTGAATCAAAGCTAAAGTCTGGAGCATCGTAAACTCTTGGAGCAGGCTCATTAAATATATTTGATGCAGATATTTTATAATTTAATACCCCATTTTTAAAACTAAAATAGTTTCCTATTGAAAAATCAAAAACCAGAAAAGATTCAACTTTATTTCCATATCCTAGCTGCAAACCTCGTGTGGAGATAGCTCTACCATTGTTATAGCCATCTATATATCTTGCAGTAATTCTATAGTCATAGTTTTTTACATTTAATCCCAATGATGTATTGATCCTAATTTTTGGTAAAGAATATAGGTGAGTATCATAATTAAATTTACCAATTCTATTAATCATTGTATTGCTACCTATTCCAGATGGAGTAAGAAACTTTTCAAGTGAGGTAGCCTCTAAATTAGCACTTAAAATTCCATGATCTTGTGATTCGAATAGAGTGATTTTATAACTTAAATCAACTCCCGAGATTTTAGTATTTTCTTCATTAAAATATGATGTTGTTACGCCAATGAGATCACCATTTTCATTTCTGGTTATGCTTTCCCCAAAAGGGTTTTGATCAAGAAGGGCTTGCGCACTTTCACCAGTAACCCTATCAGTAAAATCTAGACTCCAATAATCTATAGCGATTTGATGTGAGGAGTTTTTAAAAAGAAAACCTATATTCTTATTAACAGAGGAAGCAGGCTTCAATTCTGGATTTCCAATTTTAGCTTGCCTAACAAAGGGATTATTGTCATTAATATCTCTTATGCTTCCAAGGTTGATATCACTTGAATACATTTGCGCCATCGATGGCATTGAAAATGAAGAGCCTATTGAGGCTCTAAAATAAAAACCATCTATTAACTTGTACTTAAAAGATAACTTAGGGTCGAATGAAGAAATATTACTAAATTTTTCAAATCTCCCAGAAAATCTCCCGCTAAAATTTTTTAAGCTTTTTCCAGCTTCAAAAAAAGCAGCATAGTTTTTTCTGCTTTTAGAAACATTTATACCGCCTCCTAAAAAAAATAGATCTGCTGTCTTTAAGATTTGACCTTTTTCATCAAATTTTGCTTCGCTTATTTCGTCATAATATATTTGTAAATTTTCTTTATTTATCTGGAGCCCATAAGCAAAGTTTATATCTCCTATATTAGTCCTAATAACGGCCTCTAAACTTTTCAAATATGACTTTTTATTAGAAACCTCAGCCCCAGTAACATAATCAATAAGCTTGTTAGAATTATTAGCCGGAGTGAATATGTCCCAAAAAAAATCTTCACCAGTTGAAGAGTTTAATTTGACTCCATCAAGCGCATCGACAAACCTTGAATCAATAATGTCTGGTCTAAAATGCATATTTGCATGTTTGCTTGATGTGAAAGAAATTTCTAATTCAGCATTGTCATCTATCTGACCAGATATCATTTGGCTAAAATTATATTGCTTGATATCTTTTGGAGATTTCGGTGATGTATATTCTGGTCCTAAAGGGCGCCCATACCAAGTAACTGGGACATTGAATGGGCTTCCGCCCTGACCAGGTAATATTTTTCTTGAAAGAAATGGAAGTGCTGGGTATGAGGGTGACTGAGGATTATCATTAACCTTGATGTTTGAAAACATAAAAGTTGCTTCATAATCCAATAGTCCTAGATCATAGTGTATATGTGTATAAATTTTTTCATGATTCTCATCATTTACTAGATTAAACCTTTCACCATAATTAAAACCACAGGTTTCATTATTTACTAGAGTACCCCCATTGGATTCGCATTCAGGGTCGGGAATTTTTTGACCAGCATCGTAAACTCCCGCCCACAAACCATCTTCAACAATGTCACTTTCGACAACTCTGAATGATCTCCCTAGGCCACTTACTGCCAGCTCTGCGATTCCATCTACTTCTGAAGCAGCCAGAGGTTTTCTATCCATTACACCAACACCAAAAACGTAATTCAATTTTTTGAATGAAGATCCAAATAAAACACCAAATGATGAGTCGCTCTGGTTATAACCTGAGGTCTTTTTATGATCTGCTTGAATCTTGATTCCTGAGAAATCAGTTTCAGTTTTTATGTTAACCACTCCTGCAACTGCATCTGATCCATATATTGAAGTTGCACCTTCTTTTAATAAATCAATCTGCTTTAGTGCAATCTCTGGGATAATATTTAAATCTATATAACTACTTCCATCTGATGATGGCGTTCCTGCAAAAGTATGCCTTTTTGAGTTCAGTAAAATTAGCGTGGAAGAATGACCTAGTCCTCTCATATTAAAAGATGACATGCCTTGATCAAAACCATCTAGATTGTTTGATTGAAAATGTGAACCTGAGGCAGAGGGTATGTGTTTAGCAATTTCTCCGATATTAGAAATATTAAAGTTTTTATAGTCTTTCTGCGTGATGACCTGAAGAGGGTTAGAATCTTGCTCAGATTTTTTAGTGAGAGATCCTGTTATTATAATTTCCTCAATATTTTGATCACTCAATATTGGCAAAGAAGCTAATACTAAAAATAGTTTAGAAAGTCTTAAAAATTGAGCCATCAAATTTTTGAATAAAAAGACGGATTTTACAGGATTAAAAGTATTCTTGAAACTTGAATTTAACTAGATGCTACTTTCAGGTTCGTGGCAGTCACAGTTAGTCTTTTTGCATATTTGATAGTTTTTATAGTGAGATAGCACAACTAAAGCAGAACCAAGCATTGTTAAAGATAGCTCGCCATTTTCACCTAAGATACCTTCGCCCATTATTACAGCAAGAACAAGGGTAAGTAACCCAATCACACCCAACGCAATGAAATTTATAGTTTTATGATTTTTATACCCAAGACTTAACGCAAATATACTCACAGGAACTGTAATAAGTAGGATTAATTTATGAATAAGCTCGCTCTCAACTGACATTGCCATAAAACTATATGTAAGAACAATTAACGACGGCGCAAACAAACAATGCACTAGACAGACCATAGACAAAGTCATTGCAAATTTATCAGATAGTAATTGTGTTTTCATTGTTGCCCTAAAGTTTCCCCAAATTCATTATACATATGAACTTGGGGAGACATAATATACAGAATTTATTTAATTAGAAAGTTAAATTAAATTTCATTCCATAGTTTTTTCCAGGCAATGGAACCTCATCTTTTACAAAAGATGAATGGTTTCTAGCAGCTTCATCAAGCAAATTATTGCCAAATAATGATATTTTAAGAACTCCCTTACCACTTATTTCATATGTTTTGGTAAGTCTAGAATTCAGCATTTGATATCCATCAGTTGCAGTTTCACCCTCTCCAAATGAGCTTTGCTTTTCAACATCTTTTAAATTTAATTTAAAAGTTAAATCATTTTGCGCATAAGACAAAGAGTATATATTTCTAGCCGGATTGATTCTTGGAACATTATGGCCGTCTGAGAATTGAGCATTAGTAACATCTCTACCAAATGATAAAGTTAGNTCTCCAGATCCCAACTCAACAGTTCTTCCAAACTCTATCTCATACCCATCAAAATCAGCATTCTCCTGGATATAGTTCGCATGAATAAGATTTCCGTGACCATGATCATCATGATCTTCATCACCATGATCTTCATCACCATGATCTTCATCACCATGATCTTCATCGCCTTCATCCATCAGTGTAATATAATTATCAACATCATTTATGAAGAAGCTAGCAAATGCATAGTAATCTCCATTCTCATAATTAAATGTTATATCTATGTTATTTGAAGTTTCACTATTAAGGTTAGGGTTCCCAACTTCAAACCTTCCTGTTGCTAAATGAGGCCCATTCATAAATAACTCAATCACTGAAGGCAATCTCTCAACACTTGCAAAGCCAAGATTTACATTTAAGTTACTATTTAGATCCTTGCCAATGTTAAATGCATAGCTAGATGTGCGATTATCAATCTCATATTTATCAGCATTGCCATCTTCATGGGAAACACTTCCCGTTCTAACAACGTCATCAAGCCTAGCCCCAAAATCAATATTATAAGATTCAAAATCTTTACTCATAAAGTAACCTAAGGTTAGTTCTCTATTATTTGCAGGGTTCATAAAAGCTTCTTCACCAAATATAGATGTATCTTCATCTACAAAATTAAAAGATATTTTTTGACTAATCACCACTTTTAGATAAATCAAAAATTGCACCATATTCAGACGAGTTATTTAGGAATAGAGTAGGGGCATGCTCCTCATGCTCTTCACCTTCATGCTCTTCACCTTCATGTTCGTCATGCTCTTCTTCAGCATGCTGCTCTGTAAATGAATAATCTGATTTTCTATATGTGTAATCCACTTTATTAAATAATGAGCCATTAGTATTATAGGATCCTTTCAAAGTAATACTTTCTGAGTCAGTAGTTGAGAATATTCTTTCGTCCTCATGCTCTTCACCTTCATGCTCGTCATGCTCTTCACCATGGAAGGGAATGCCATACATGCTCTCAATATTATCAACAGAAAGACCAATATAGCCCCAGTCACCAGTTTTGGATATACCAAATTTAGTTGCCTCAGACATGTAATCTGAATTATTTATATAACCCATATTTTCTTCATGTTCTTCATGCTCTTCACCTTCATGCTCTTCACCCTCATGCTCTTCATCATGATGCTCCTCATGCATAACTGCTCCGTTAGGGATATCGTAATTACCAAATTCTGAGTTTTTATACCCAAAATTTACATTAAAGCCGTTTAGATTATTTTTATAATTAAAATATTCAGTACTACCATCATTAACTGACTGTGTTTCATAGCCTGCTGCAAACTCAGCGCCATCGAAATCCATTTGTGCTATGCAATCATCAACCACATTAATAATTCCTCCAATAGATCCATTTGCATATAGTAGTGATGAAGGCCCCTTAACAATTTCAATTTGAGATATATCATTTAAATCTAAATCATTTAAATGATCTGCACCTAGAAATGAAACATCTCTATTAACCATTCCATTTTTAAGGATCTTGACCCTAGANCCAGACATCCCTCTAATTATTGGCTGTCCAACAGCTGAACCGTAATCGNCAATTGAAATTCCTAAATANCCGTCAATTGCAGCACCNAGACTTGATGTTGGACCATCTAATATTTCATCACCATCAATAACATATAAAGGTTTATCAATAGTATTTATATCCACCAAAGCAGATGTGACCACGACCGTCTCNTCCACAACTTGCTGTGAAAAAGCATCGCTCGATTGAATCGCTATTAAAACTATAAAAGCGTTAAAAATTTTGTTCATATGAACTCCTAAAAATTAAAATTAAAAAAAAATTAAATTAAATTTTTGGCGGAGCCCTTGAATTAAAGATTCGAAAAAATGATAGAACAAGATGATTTCTTAGTTCGTTAGAAACTTTTTTAGAAAAATATCTTTGAATATGTATTGGGGCTAGATCTGGAGCATCAACTGACTTATTTTCGAAGTATTCACAGCTAAATGAACTTTCATTCTGATGGAAATGATCATGGATCAAAGAGTCAGATGAGATAGATGTAACAAAAAGCAATCCAGCTAATATTAGCAATATATTGTTTTTATATTTCTTCATCTATTATAAGTATTAATGTTTTAAGCATACCATTCCAGGTATATCACCATTTTTAAGGTCACGCAGTGTATCAGTTGCTTGAGAGATATGTCTAGACTCAACCTGTACAGGGTCAATTTTTCCAGACTTTACTAATTCCATCAATTCTCCCATCTCTTTCAAGCTTCCGACATATGTGCCGGTAATAGTTCTTGCTGTAAATGTATGTAACGGGAGCTGGAGACTAAACTGACCACCAAGAAGGCCTACAAGAATATATTGGCCACCTTTAGTATATCCAAAAAGTTTATAGCCAAAATTTACTGATGATTCAGACCCAACAAAATCAATAACTGCACCAGCTGACCCATCNGTTAGCTCTATGATTTTTTCTGAGGCTCCCTCATTTTTTGAATTAATAACTTCTCTAGCACCAGATTTTTTTGCTGCTTGAAGCTTTTGATCATCAATATCAACTACTATAGGCTCAATATTGAAAGCAGCTTTAGCTATTTTAAGGGCTAAAAGACCAAGTCCTCCTGCACCAATTATTACAAGATTGCTTTGCCCTGATTTCAGATCAGCTTTTTTAAGAGCGCTATATGCGGTAAGCCCTCTGCAGGCATAACTACCAGCCAACTCTTCAGGTGTATCGCCAGCATCAAAAAGATATCTTGCATCTTTTACTAAAACATATTCTGCATGGCCTCCATTCACAGAGACTCCTAAATTCTGTGCTGTAAATGGGCCACAATAATGCTCCATATCATTTTTACATTCTTTGCATTCTCCGCAACCAATCCATGGATAAACAACATATTTTTTACCTATTTCAACATCATGAACATCTTCTCCGGTTTCAACAAGTTCACCATATATCTCATGACCCATTGCCAAAGGCTGGACAAGACGAGAAGCCATCTTTTTATCATTACCAATATCAAAGTAACCATCATGAATATGCACATCAGAGTGACATACTCCACAAGCAATAGTTTTAATTAAGACTTCTTTGCCCTTAGGAGTTGGCTTATCAGAAATTACTTCTTCAAGAGGCAAACCATTTCCTGTGACTTGATATGATTTCATTTACGTTAAATGCATTATTTAAAACTAATTATAGTTTTTCTATTAATATCTTCCCATCTTTTTTGATCAACCAAGTAACAAAGAATTGAATCAGAGTCATTGCTTTGCTTAACTGAAAAATTATTTGGTATTTCTGAAGGCAGCANGGTACATTTTTCAGTTATCTCTCTTTGGCTCTTAAGCGATTTAAAAGTTATTTCAACTATGTCATTTTTCAGTTTATTTATTATTTTATCCATATTGCTTAAATGAGAAATAAGTATGATCTATCCAGATTATATGGTATTTAATTTAAAGTTCTAACAACATATACTNTNTATATGAAAATTATATATATGAATAATATTTTTAGCTTTTTTTTAGCTTTCTTTTTTTCAATTTTTGCGGTATCTCAAAACGCTCCCTTTGAATCAACTTATACTCCAATGCCACATTCCAACGTACTCCTTAAGAATGGAAATATTTTTGATGGCGATGGCAACAAGTTTCTAAATACAGATATCGTTTTACAAGATGGAAAAATTGTAGCTATAGGAAAAGACTTGCCACGATCTATGGATTTAGAGATTGTAGATGCAACTAATAAGTGGATAACACCAGGCATAATTGATATTCACTCTCATATGGGTGTTTATCCAGCACCATCTGTAACAACCAGCTCTGATGGCAATGAATCCACAAGTCCTGTAACTGCTGACGTTTGGGCAGAACATTCAATATGGGTCCAAGACCCACAATTTGCTCTTGCTCTAAAAGGTGGAGTAACTTCATTTCATGTTTTGCCAGGCTCAGCAAACTTAATTGGTGGCAGGGGNGTGACAGCAAAAAATGTTCAGCGTAATACAATTAATTCAATGAAATTTCCAGGAGCACCACACTCATTAAAAATGGCTTGCGGCGAAAATCCAAAAAGAGTTTACGGAAATAGAGGCCAGGCACCCTCAACAAGAATGGGCAATGTTGCAGGATATAGAAAATCTTGGATTAAAGCATCGGGATATTTAAGTAGGTTAGACGAGTATGATAATAAATCTGAAGATGCCAAAGAAATGGGATACAAGCCGCAAAGGGATTTAGAGCTTGAAACGCTGGCAGGAGTTTTAAGAGGAGAGATATTAGTTCACAATCATTGCTACAGAGCTGAAGAGATGGCAATGATGATTGATATAGCCAATGAATTTGATTATAAAATTACAGCTTTTCATCATGCAGTTGAGGCATATAAAATAGCAGATTTATTAGCTGACAATAATATATGCGCAGCATTATGGGCAGACTGGTGGGGCTTCAAACATGAGGCTTATGACATGGTTCAATCAAATGTTGCAATTGTAGATCAGGCTAGAAATGGAACTGGTTGCGCTATAGTTCATTCTGATAGCGAGATAGGAATTCAGCATTTAAATCAAGAGGCCTCCAAAGCTTTAGCTGCAGGAGTTAGAGCAGGATTTGACATAACTCAGGCTAGAGCAATGAAATGGATAACAAGTAATCCTGCTAGAGCNGCAGGNATTTACGATGTAACAGGATCTATAAAAGTTGGAAAGAATGCAGACGTAGTTTTATGGAGNGAAAATCCATTTAGCGTCTATTCTCTTGCTGAAAAAGTTTACATAGATGGTGCCCTTGCTTATGACAGAGAATTGGGTCTCGAGCCTGCTTCAGATTTTGATATTGGCATATTAAACCCAGTAAAAAATAGGATAGACGAGTAATGAATATTTCTAAGTTTCTTAAAATATATATTGGTTTTTGTTTAATTCTGTTCAACCACATCGCATATGCGGATGAAGTGCTTATTACAAATGCTAATATTTATGATGGCCAATCAGACAAACCATATTTTGGAAATATTTTAATAAAAAGTGGCAAAATAATAAGTATTTCCAATGATATATCTAATGCCAAGAAAGTTATTAATGCAGATGGCAAAATAGTNACACCTGGTTTTATTGCCCCAGATACAGAAATAGGGATTGTTGAAATTGGCTCACTTAGCGTAACAAGAGATGACTCACCTAAAATTTATAATATTGGATTCTCCATATTTGATGCGTTTAACCCAAATTCAACATTAATTCCATGGAATAGAGCTAATGGAATAACTTCTGCATTGTCACTTCCAAAAACCTCATCGAGTCCAATTGGCGGCTTGGGTTCATTTTTTGATCTAAATAGCGACCTCAATATATCTGGAGAAAAAGATATGGTAATGATTGGGAGAGTTGGAGGAAGCTCTTCCAAGTCTAGAGCTGAGACATTTGCATTAATGGAAGATATATTAGATTTAGCATTCTCCATTGATTCAAAAGTCATTGAATCAGACATAGAAATAATAAGTTTTATGAATGATATGCCTATAGTCAACCATCTAAATCTTCAGGTGCGCGATATGAAAGCGCTTTACAAACTTGCCAATAACAGGCTTCCACTCATTATAGAATCCAACAGAGCATCTGATATTCTTAAATTGATCAAATTGAAGAAAAAATATAACTTAAACCTTATTATTATGGGTGCGCAAGAGGCCACTCTGGTTTCAACTCAAATTGCTGAAAGTAAAATACCTTTAATTGTTAATCCAATTAACAATATTCCAAATTCCTTTGATGAGCTTGCATCAAATATAAATGCATCTGCAAGGCTTGAGAAGGCTGGAATATCTTTAATGTTTAATGCGCCGCGAGATCATAATTATCATCTTATCAGACAAGGTGCGGTGTTGCAGTTGCAAATGGTATGTCATATGGCGGAGCAATCAAGGCGCTAACAAGTAACTTTTCTGAGGCTTTTGGTATCAGTTCAAAAGGAGTATTGAAGAAAGGAGCATCCGCTGATCTTATAATATGGTCTAGCGACCCTCTTGAACCTTCGAGCATACCGGAGAAAGTTTTTATTAATGGAGTTGATTTAAGCTTAATGACAAGATCACTTAGATTGCAAGAAAGATATATAAAAAATTTAGATAAACCAAATACATATAGATAAAAAAACCCATCTTAGAGATGGGTTTTGATGTTTGGAGCCACCTGTCAGAGTCGAACTGACGACCTGATGATTACAAATCAACTGCTCTAGCCAACTGAGCTAAGGTGGCGAAGTTGATTATTATATACAAATATTTATTTTGGGAAAGGGCAATTTGTACCTCCAATACCACAATAACCATTTGGATTTTTAGCTAGGTATTGCTGGTGATATTCTTCAGCTAGATAATATTTTTGATTTTCAACTATCTGAGTGGTTATTTCACTGAAGCCATTTTTTATTAAAGCTGACTGATACTTGTTTTTAGACTCTTGCAAAATGCTAAGATCCTCATCATGACAACAGTTAATAATAGATCTATATTGAGTTCCAATATCATTACCTTGCCTCATTCCTTGAGTAGGATCATGACACTCCCAAAATACAACCATCAAAGCAGATAATTTAATTACATCTGGGTTGTAATAAATTTTAACAACTTCAGCATGATTTGATTCTCCACTACAAACATCTTCATAAGATGGATTATTCAATTCACCTCCGCAATACCCCACTGAAGTTAAATAAACGCCATTCAGATCCCAAAATTTTCTTTCCACTCCCCAAAAACAACCTGCTCCTAAAATTATTTCTCTATGCCCGTCGGGAATAGGCTTGTCTAAATTTATTTTTTTTAAAAAATGGATCATTAGTAAACTCCTATTATTGATATTTCACCAAAATGGTATGTTTTTAAATTATTCTTGCTTTGGAGAAGCAAGCTACCATCATCATTGATACCCTTGAAAGTCCCTTCATCTATGATATTACCATCTTGAATGATTTTTATTTTTTTTTGTAAATGTATGCAAGAACTTTCCCACTTATTTTTTATAACAGTATTATCATTTTTAAAATTTAAGAACCCTAGTATTATTTTATTAATTATTTCTTCTCTTTTTATCTCAANACCAAGCNCNGAAAGNTCACCCCACCAAGCTTCTTTATCTTGAAGGTTTATATTAATACCAATTCCAGTAATGCTTAAAATATCCTTTCCAAGTATTTCTTGCTCGACCAAGATCCCTCCAACTTTCTTATTATCAAAAATAATATCATTTGGCCACTTTAGCCCAAGCTTTTCATTTTCTGTAATTGAGCTAATGGCATCATAAGAAATAACACCTGCAGATAAGCTTAACGGAAAGTCAGTCTCAACATTTTTTTGTGCAATTGACATGTATATATTGCCTAAACTTGGACTAGACCAATTCTTACCTCGCCTACCTCTGCCCTTAGTTTGCTTATTAGCAATCTTAACTGATAGCATTTTGGAACTTAGGCTTCTTTTGCATTCCTCGTTTGTTGAATCTATCTCATCAAATATCTCTATGTCCACCAAACTTGATGGAACATTCTCTTTTATAATACTTAGATCTAATTTACTCAATTTAAAAAAATTAGTTGACTTAAATGCATTCTAGAACAAAAATAGTCACCTTGATATGGAGAGGTGGGTGAGTGGTTAATACCAGCAGACTGTAAATCTGCCGCTTCGGCTACGTAGGTTCGAATCCTACCCTCTCCACCATTATAATTTCTTCAAATCTTAGCCTAAAAAAAATCTGTAAATTTATCTTGTAAAAAGGTTGAGTTTATCAATTTTTAAAGGGATAATACGCCACCTTAAAAATAGGATGCTTATTCGGGCTCATATAGCTCAGCGGTAGAGCACTTGCTTGGTAAGTAAGAGGTCACCGGTTCAAGTCCGGTTATGAGCTCCAATTTTTAAACAAATATTAATTTCAGAGAGGCGTAAAAAATGGCTAGAGAAAAATTCGAAAGAACCTTACCCCACGTTAACGTTGGGACAGTCGGTCACGTTGACCATGGTAAAACAACATTAACAGCTGCTTTAACAAAAGTTGCTGCAGAAATATTTGGTGGAGAGGCTGTAGACTTTGCTAATATTGATAATGCTCCAGAAGAAAGAGAAAGAGGGATAACAATCGCTACTTCTCACGTTGAGTATGTATCAACAGCACGTCACTATGCTCACGTTGATTGTCCAGGTCACGCAGATTATGTAAAAAATATGATTACTGGTGCTGCTCAAATGGATGGTGCTATTCTGGTAGTTAGTGCTGCTGACGGTCCAATGCCTCAAACAAGAGAACACATTCTTCTTGCAAGACAAGTTGGCGTTCCTTACATAGTTGTATTTATGAACAAAGCTGACCAAGTAGATGATCCTGAACTTCAAGAGCTAGTAGAGCTAGAAATTAGAGAGCTTCTTAATGAATATGATTTTCCAGGAGATGACACACCAATCATCGTTGGAAGTGCACTAAAGGCTTTAGAGGGAGATACCTCAGAAATAGGCGTACCTGCTATAACTAAATTAATTGAAACTTTAGACACATACGTTCCAGAGCCTGAAAGACCAGTAGATGGAGCATTCCTAATGCCTATCGAAGATGTTTTTACAATCTCAGGTAGAGGAACTGTTGTTACAGGTAGAATCGAGACTGGTATCGTGAATACTGGTGATGCACTAGAGATTGTGGGTATTAAAGATACAACACAAACAACTTGTACAGGTGTTGAGATGTTTAGAAAATCTCTTGATGAAGGTAGAGCAGGTGAAAACTGCGGTATTCTTTTAAGAGGTATTGATAGAGAGGCTGTTGAAAGAGGGCAAGTGCTGTCCAAACCAGGAGCAATTCTTCCTCATACTAAATTTGAAGCTGAGATATATGTATTGAGCAAAGANGAGGGTGGAAGACATACTCCATTCTTTAGTAATTATAGACCTCAGTTCTATTTCAGAACAACTGACGTAACTGGCGCATGCGAACTTCCTGATGGAGTTGAAATGGTTATGCCAGGNGACAATATTAAGATGGTAGTTACACTTATAGCTCCTATCGCTATGGACGAAGGTCTCAAATTTGCGATTAGAGAAGGTGGAAGAACTGTTGGTGCTGGCGTAGTAGCAAAAATTATTGAGTAGAAAAATTGACGAATAAAGCCGAGGCCTAGTGTCTCGGCTTACTTGTCTTTAATAATATGAAAATATGTTTTAGGCCAGTAGCTCAATTGGTAGAGTACCGGTCTCCAAAACCGGGGGTTGTGGGTTCGAGACCCTCCTGGCCTGCCAATTATTTATTACTGGTGAATAAGGAATTTTATGAGTAAAGGAACAGCTTCAAAAACACTAGATACCGTAAAGTGGCTATTAACATTAGCTATATTCACATCTGCTGTTATTGCTAATAGCTATTTTGTAGAAGTTGCCTTTCTATACAGGGTATTGGGAGTAGTATTCCTATTCATTCTTGGATTAATATTCCTAGCAACTACAACTTTTGGATCTAACTCTATTAAATTGATGAGAGAGTCTAGAACAGAAATTAGGAAAGTTGTATGGCCTACAAGATTAGAGACAACTCAAACATTTCTTGTTGTATTTGTATCTATTATAGTTCTTGTTATATTTTTTTGGGGCTTAGAAAGCCTTCTAAGTTATTTAACTAAATTGGTGCTAGGTTAATATTATGGAATGGTATGTAATACAGGCTTATTCAGGCTACGAGCAAAAGGTTAAGCTAGCTATAGAAGAAAAAATAGAGCTTAATAAATTATCTGAGAAATTTGGTGAAATTTTAATACCAACTGAAAAGATCGTTGAACTAAAGGGCGGCGCCAAGAAAACAACAGAAAGAAAATTTTTCCCTGGCTACATATTAATACAAATGATACTTGAAGATGATTCATGGCAGCTAGTTCAGTCCACCCCAAGAGTATCAGGTTTTGTAGGAGGCACTAAAGATAGGCCGCTTCCTATATCTGAAGATGATGTTAATAATATAATCAATAGAATTGAAGTTGGTGAAGATGCCCCAGCACCAAAAACCTTATATGAACCAGGCGAGGTTGTAAGAGTTTGTGATGGTCCATTTAATGACTTTAACGGAGTTGTTGAATTTGTAGATTATGAAAGAAATGTTGTCAAGGTATCAGTTCAAATTTTAGGTAGAGCAACCCCAGTGGAGCTAGGCTTCATTCAAATAGAGAAAACATAATGGCAAAAAAAGTAGCAAGCATTTTAAAATTACAAATTCCAGCAGGAGCAGCTAACCCAAGTCCTCCGGTAGGTCCTGCACTTGGTCAAGCCGGCGTTAATATCATGGATTTTTGTAATGCATTTAATGCAGAAACACAAACTGCAGAAAAGGGTTTACCTCTTCCAGTAGTTATATCAGTATACGAGGACAAGTCCTTCACATTTATTGTTAAATCACCTCCAGCTGCAGTTTTAATTCGNAAAGCTTTGGGCATACCTAAAGGAAGTGGGGAGCCAAATAGAGAAAAAGTTGGAAAATTAACCAGATCACAGTTAGAAGATATAGCTAACGCTAAAGAACCTGATCTAAATTCAAATGATATGGATGCTGCAGTATTAATTATTGCTGGCACCGCTAGAAGTATGGGAGTTGATGTAGAGCTGTGAGTAAATTAACTAAAAAACAAAAAGTCTTAGCCGAGAATCTCGATACTGAAAAAACATATTCAGTCTCGGAAGCTATGGATATATTTAAATCAGTGAAGTCAGATAAGTTTGAAGAATCTATAGATATNTCTATAAGACTGGGAGTAGATCCTAATAAATCAGATCAAAATGTTAGAGGNGCAGTTACACTTCCTAATAGTTTAGGCAAGCAAGTTTCCGTTGCTGTATTTGCTGACGGTGATCAGGCTGAAGCTGCAAAGAAAGCTGGAGCTGAACATATAGGAATGGATGACCTTGCTGAAAAATTTACCAAAGAAGAGATATCAGTGGATGTTGTTGTCTCAGCAAGTAGTGCTATGGGAGTTGTAGGTAAACTAGGTCAAATACTTGGACCAAAAGGTTTAATGCCTAATCCCAAAACAGGAACGGTCACAGACGATGTTGCAACAGCAGTAAGCAATGCTAAAGCTGGACAAGTGAGATTTAGAACAGATAAGAACGGGATCATTCATGGGAGTATTGGAAAAGTATCGTTTGATAATGAAAAAATTATCTCAAATGCATCTGCTCTTATAAGTGAACTTACAAAACTAAAACCAGCATCTGCTAAAGGTGTTTATATTGGGAATATTGCTTTAAGCAGCACTATGGGCCCAGGTGTAAAAGTAAACTCATCGGAGTTTATATAAGTTTTAAAGCTGTAAGAAATTATAGCTTTAGATAGTTGCGTTTTACGCAGCCGTCAAAGACCGTAGGTGTCGAAAGACTTAATTTCCTACGTAGGTGGTGTTCAAATTGTAATTATGCAGTTTGTCGCCGAATAGCCGAAAGGCTTAAACAGGAGAAATTGCTGTGGCGTTAACAAAAAGTGAAAAAGAAAAAATTGTTTTAGAAGTTAAAGAGGTTGCATCAAAAGCATCATCTTTAGTTATTTCTGATGCAAGAGGAATGAAAGTTACTGAGCTCTCAGAGGTCAGAAAAAATGCTACCGAAGCCGGTATTCATGTACAAATAATCAAGAATTCATTAGCTAAATTAGCTTTTGAAGGCACTGATTTTGGTTGTTCTGATGAGGCATTGGTTGGCCCTTCATTATTTGCTTTTTCATTTGATGAGCCAGGTGCAGCAGCCAAGCTACTTAAAACTTATGCCAAGAACTTCGAGTCACTTGAAGTAAAAGCATTAGTTGTTGAGGGTCAATTACTTGATGGAGCTCAGATAGATATTCTAGCTAAACTTCCATCTAGAGATGAGGCTTACGGTTTAGTTGCATCGGTATTGCAAGCACCAGTTAGTAAATTTGCAACTTTGTTAAATGAGGTTCCAAGTAAATTAGCTAGAGTTTTAGCAGCAGTTCAAGACAAAAAACAGGCGTCAGCCTAATTATAAGGAGAAGAAAAGATGGCAACTACTAAAGAGGATATCTTAAAAGCAATCGAAGAAATGTCAGTTATGGATCTTGTTGATCTTATTTCTGATATAGAAGAAAAATTTGGTGTAACTGCAGCAGCAGCTGTAGCAGCAGCACCAGCAGCAGCAGGTGGCGGCGACGCTGAGGCAGCAGAAGAAAAGGATGAGTTTGATGTTGTATTAAGTGCAACTGGTGATCAAAAAGTTCAAGTTATTAAAGCTGTAAGAGCTATTACTGGTCTTGGTCTCAAAGAGGCTAAAGATATGGTAGATGGCGCACCAATAACTGTTAAAGAAGGTGCTAATAAAGATGATGCTGAAGCAATTGTTAAGCAATTAACAGAAGCTGGAGCTACTGCAGAACTTAAGTAACAACATTTAACTAACATATTTAATAGGGCGCATTTATGTCATATAGCTATACAGAAAAGAAAAGAATAAGAAAGAATTTTGGAACTTTTGCCAAGGTGATGGAATTACCTAATCTTGTTGAAACCCAAACAAAATCTTATTCTGAATTTTTACAAGCTGATTTGGCTCCTGATTCACGAAAGAATCAAGGATTAGAGGACGTATTCAATTCTCTTTTTCCAATCAAGAGTGTTTCAGGTAATGCGGCTCTAGAATATGTTTCATACGAGCTTGGTAACCCAGCTTATAATGTACAAGAATGTTTGGTGCAAGGTCTATCCTACTCTGCTCCACTTAGAATAAAGGTAAAGCTAGTAATCTATGATAGAGAAACTAACTTTAAAGAAGTAAAAGATATTAAAGAGGGTGAAGTATTTATGGGCGAAGTTCCATTAATGACTCCAGACGCCTCTTTTGTTGTTAATGGAACTGAGAGAGTTGTTGTCTCCCAGCTTCATAGATCACCAGGGGTTTTTTATGATCATGATAAAGGCAAGACCCATTCATCTGGAAAAGTTTTATATTCTGCAAGGGTAATACCTTACAGAGGCTCTTGGCTCGATTTTGAATTTGACCCAAAAGATATCTTATTTTCAAGAATAGATAGAAGAAGAAAAATACCAGCTACAATTATGTTAAGAGCTCTTGATATGAGTACGCAAGAAATACTTTCTGAGTTTTATGAAGAAGACTTATACACATTAGAAAAAGATGGTGTTAAGTTAGCTTTGATACCTGAAAGACTAAGAGGTGAAACACTTTCAGTTGATATTAAAGTAAAGAGCAAAGTGTATGTTCCAGCTGGAAGAAGAATTACGGCTAGACACATTAAAGACTTATCTTCAGCTAAAGTAAGCGAGATTAAACTTAGTGATGAATATCTAATTGGCAAAACTGTTTCTAAAGACATAATAAATCAAGAAACAGGAGAAGTTTTAGTTGAAGCTAACACAGAGATTTCAAATGAAATTTTAGAATTATTAAGAGAAAATAACATTTCGCAAGTTTGCTGTTTATTTATAAACGAGCTAGATAAAGGTTCATATATTTCAGATACATTGAGAATTGACCCTACTTCAAATAGGCTTGAGGCGTTAGTTGAAATATATAGAATGATGAGACCTGGCGAGCCACCTACAAAAGATTCTGCCGAAACCTTATTTGAAAATTTATTCTTTAATCAAGAAAGATATGATTTATCTGAAGTTGGTAGAATGAAGTTTAACAGAAGACTTAAACTTGATTCTGAGAAAGACAATCCTAATATCTTAGATAAAGAAGATATTATTGAAGTCATGAAAGGAATAGTTAATATCAGAGACGGTCATGATATTGTTGATGATATTGATCATTTAGGTAATAGAAGGGTTAGATCTGTTGGTGAGATGACCGCTAACCAATTTAGAGTTGGCCTAATAAGAGTTGAAAGAGCTGTTCGAGAAAGACTAAGCATGGCAGAAGCTGATGAGCTTGGACCACAAGACTTAATTAATGCTAAGCCTGTAACTGCAGCAATAAAAGAGTTTTTTGGTTCTAGTCAGTTATCTCAGTTTATGGATCAAAACAACCCACTTTCTGAAATTACACATAAAAGAAGAGTATCAGCTTTAGGCCCAGGAGGCCTAACAAGAGAAAGGGCTGGTTTTGAGGTTAGAGATGTCCATCCAACTCATTATGGAAGAGTTTGCCCAATTGAGACTCCTGAAGGCCCCAATATTGGTTTAATAAATTCTTTTGCTTCATATTCAAGAACGAACCAATATGGTTTTATTGAAACTCCTTATAGAAAGGTATCTAATGGAAAGGTATCTAATGAAATAGTTTATCTTTCTGCTATTGATGAGGGTGAGTATGTTATCGCTCAAGCAAACATAACCCTAGATAAAAATAACAAATTTGTTGACGACTTAGTTGCTGTTAGGCACGCAAGTGAATTCGAGTTGATGTCACCAGATAGAGTAGATCTTATGGATGTTTCCCCTCAACAGGTTGTATCTATTGCNGCTTCTTTGATTCCATTTTTGGAACATGATGATGCCAACAGAGCTCTAATGGGTTCTAATATGCAGAGNCAAGCAGTTCCAGTTCTTCGTGCTGAAAAACCACTTGTTGGNACCGGNNTTGAGTCAGTTGTGGCTAGAGATTCAGGTGTTTGTGTAGTTGCTAAAAACAATGGAGTTGTTGAGAGTGTTGATGCTTCAAGAATTGTTGTTAGAGTTACTGATAAAAAAGCTGATTCAGCTGCTGATATTTATAACTTAATAAAATATACAAGATCAAATCAGAATACATGTATCAATCAAAGACCTATCGTTAGAGTGGGTGACTCTGTTAANAGAGGTGATGTGCTAGCTGATGGTCCATCTATTGATAATGGCGAACTTGCGCTCGGTCAAAATATAAGAATCGCATTTATGCCATGGAACGGTTATAACTTTGAGGATTCTATCCTAATATCAGAAAAGGTGGCAAGAGAAGATAGATTTACATCTATCCACATACAAGAAATTGTTTGTGTTGCAAGAGATACAAAACTAGGGTCAGAAGAAATAACGGCTGATATCCCAAATGTTGGTGAAGGTTCTCTCAATAAACTAGATGATTGTGGAATTGTATATGTAGGTGCTGAAGTTGCTCCAGGAGACATTTTAGTTGGAAAAATAACACCTAAAGGCGAAACTCAATTATCACCTGAAGAAAAGCTTTTAAGAGCTATATTTGGCGAGAAAGCATCTGATGTAAAAGATACATCTCAGAGATCAAGCTCGAAGGGTACAGTGATAGGTGTTGAAGTATTTACTAGAGATGGTGTTGAAAAGGATGAAAGAGCTCAAGCAATAGAGCAAGATCATTTGGATCAATCTAAAAAAGATGCTGATGATGAAGCTGCTGTTGTAGAAGNGGCAACAAGGACTAGAGTATGTGAGCTTTTAAAAGGTTCAAAGGCTGTAAAAGGTAATGGAATTAAAAAAGGCTCTACTATAACAATAGATATGCTTGCTGATCTTACTTTAAATGATGTTTTTGCAATAAGAACAGATGANGAAACATTAAACTCAGCTATTGAGCAAACAGAGAAAACTTTTAAGAAATATATTAAAGGTATCAAAGATAGGTTTGAGGAAAAAAGAGCAAAAATTATAAGAGGCCATGACCTAGCTCCTGGTGTTATAAAAATTGTTAAAGTTTACTTNGCTATCAAGAGAAGAATACAGCCTGGTGATAAAATGGCTGGGCGTCATGGTAANAAAGGAGTCATATCTGAAATAATGCCTGTAGAAGACATGCCTTATGATGAGAATGGTGATCCTGTTGATATATGCCTAAATCCTCTTGGAGTCCCTTCAAGAATGAACGTTGGTCAGATTCTGGAGACGCACATGGGTGCTGCAGCAAAGGGTATAGGAAAGCAAATAGATTTAATGCTTAAAGATAGCGCTAAGCCAGCTGAACTCAAAGATTATTTAGAGAAGCTTTATAATAAAAATGCAGCCAATAAAGAAGACATTAGTTCATTTAATAACCGGGAAATATTAGAGCTTGCAAATAATTTAAGAGACGGGCTGCCAATAGCTACACCAGTATTTGATGGTGCTAAGGAGTCTGAAGTTAAAGATTTGCTAAAGTTAGCCAAACTTCCTGAGACTGGTCAATTTACTCTATTTGATGGTAGAACAGGTAACAAATTTGAAAGACCTGTAACGGTTGGCTATATGTATATGATTAAGCTAAACCACTTAGTTGATGACAAAATGCATGCGAGATCAACTGGTTCCTATAGTCTTGTAACTCAGCAACCACTTGGCGGTAAAGCTCAGTTTGGAGGCCAAAGGTTTGGTGAGATGGAGGTATGGGCGCTTGAGGCTTATGGAGCATCTTATACACTTCAGGAAATGCTTACCGTAAAATCAGATGATGTTTCTGGAAGAACTAAGATGTATAAAAATATTGTTGACGGTTCATTTGAAATGGACGCAAATATACCTGAATCCTTTAATGTGCTTAGCAAAGAAATCAAGTCGCTGGGTATTAACATTGAATTAGACTCAGAAAACTAGGAGATAAAATTGAGAGACTTATTAAATTTACTGAAAACTGGTCAAGAAGATTTTACTACTATATCTGCAGGGCTTGCCTCACCACAAGTCATTAAGTCTTGGTCGTTTGGAGAGGTTAAAAAACCTGAAACAATTAACTACAGGACCTTTAAACCAGAAAGAGATGGTCTATTTTGCTCTAAAATATTTGGACCAATAAAAGACTACGAATGTATATGTGGAAAATACAAAAGGATGAAGCATAGAGGTGTAGTCTGTGAAAAGTGTGGTGTAGAGGTTACTTTAGCAAAAGTTAGAAGAGAGAGAATGGGGCACATAGATCTTGCTTCTCCTGTTGCGCATATATGGTTTTTAAAATCGTTACCATCTAGGATTGGATTACTTCTTAATGTTACATTGCGTGAAATTGAAAGAGTTTTGTACTTTGAGAGCTATATAGTTACTGATCCTGGCCTTACAGATCTCGAAAAAGGTCAAATCCTTACCGAAGAAGAATGGGTTGAAAGGTATGAGGAATTTGGTGATGAGTTTTCAGCTGGCATGGGTGCTGAGGCTGTTCAAATTCTACTTGAAGAATTAGATGTTAATGATGAGATAAGAATTATTAGAGAAGAAATCCCACAAACAAACTCAGAAACAAAACTAAAAAAACTATCAAAAAGATTAAAACTATTGGAAGCATTTAATGATTCTGGTAACAGACCTGAATGGATGATAATGAATGTCCTTCCTGTGTTACCACCAGATTTAAGACCTTTAGTGCCTCTTGAAGGAGGAAGGTTTGCTACATCTGATCTAAACGATTTGTATAGAAGAGTAATTAATAGAAATAACAGATTGAAAAGACTTTTAGAGTTAAGTGCTCCTGAAATTATTGTAAGAAATGAAAAAAGAATGCTTCAAGAGTCTGTAGATGCTTTGCTGGATAATGGAAGGCGTGGAAGAGTTATAACAGGAACCAACAAAAGGCCTCTTAAATCACTCGCTGATATGATTAAGGGTAAAGGCGGAAGATTTAGACAAAACTTACTTGGAAAGCGTGTTGATTATTCAGGTAGATCAGTGATTGTTTCTGGCCCAAACCTTAAGCTTCACCAATGCGGGCTTCCTAAAAAAATGGCCTTGGAATTATTCAAACCATTTGTTTATGGTGAGCTTGAAAGAAGAGAGCTGGCTACAACAATTAAAGCAGCTAAAAAGCTTGTAGAAAGAGAGACACCTGAAGTTTGGGAAGTTCTTGAGGATGTTATCAGAGAGCACCCGGTAATGCTTAATAGAGCTCCAACACTTCACAGGCTTGGTCTTCAAGCATTTGAACCAAAGTTAATTGAGGGTAAAGCAATTCAGCTTCATCCATTAGTTTGTGTTGCATTCAATGCAGATTTTGATGGTGACCAAATGGCAGTTCACGTTCCATTAACGCTTGAGGCTCAACTAGAAGCCAGAGCATTAATGATGTCAACAAATAATATTCTATCTCCTGCGGATGGGTCACCAATTATTAATCCTACACAAGATGTTGTTCTTGGCTTGTATTACATGACAAGAGAGAATGCTAGTGCTGCTGGTAATGGTAGAGTTTTTAGTAATCCAGANGAGGTTTTNAGAGCCTATGAAACTGAAACTATTTCTATTCATTCAGCGATTAAAGTAAGAGTAAAAGANTCTGAGGGTAACACATCTATTGAAGATACAACTGTCGGCAGAATAATTATTTGGAGAATCACACCAAAAGAAGTTGGGTTTGATAATATTAACAAGGTTCTTAATAAAAAGCTGATATCGAAGCTCGTTGATATTTCTTATCGTAAAGCTGGCTTAAAAAGTACTGTAATATTTGCAGATCAGCTAATGTATTTAGGNTTTGATTTTTCAACAAGATCTGGTTCATCTATAGGTGTTAATGATTTTGTAATTCCTGAAGAAAAAGCAGGAATAATNGATGCTTCAGAAAAAGAAGTTAAAGCTATTGAGAAGCAGTTTGATTCTGGTTTAGTTACTCGTGGCGAAAGATATAATAAAGTTATTGACATATGGTCCAGGGCTAATGAACAAGTAGCCAAAGCCATGATGGAAAAAATAAGCACAGAAACAATAGTTAACCCTGAAGGTGAAGAGGTAGAACAATCTTCGTTTAACTCTGTTTATATATATGCAGATTCTGGAGCAAGGGGATCTCCTGCTCAGATTAGACAGCTTTCAGGAATGAGAGGGTTAATGTCAAAACCTGATGGCTCTATTATCGAAACACCTATTACTGCTAACTTTAGAGAAGGNCTCTCTGTTCTTCAGTACTTTATTTCTACNCACGGAGCTAGAAAAGGCTTAGCTGATACGGCTCTTAAAACTGCCAACTCTGGTTATTTAACTAGAAGGTTNTGTGATGTGGCTATGGACTCAGTTATAAATATTGATGATTGTGGAACACAAAATTCAATTACAGTAACTTCTATAATCGATGGTGGTGAGATAATACAAGCTCTTACAGATAGAATTCTTGGAAGAGTAATAGCTGAATCAATTAGCGACAGTGATGGTAATTTATTATTTGAAGAAGGAACAATGCTAGANGAAGATGCTGTTTCGCAAATTGANTCCCTAAATCTATCTTCACTTCAAGTAAGATCANCAATGACATGTGAGGCATCAATTGGAGTATGTTCGAAATGTTACGGTCGAGATCTNGCAAGAGGCCATTTAGTCCATAGAGGAGAGGCTGTTGGTATTGTTGCTGCTCAATCAATTGGAGAGCCTGGAACTCAGTTAACCATGCGTACATTCCATATCGGTGGTGCTGCATCCAGTTCATCAGAGGACAATGCTATTTTTAATAAAAATACTGGTGTTGTTAGCTTTTCTGAGGATATAAAAACAGTTACNAACAAAGATAAACTTCAAGTTGTTGTTTCAAGGAATGCGCTATGCATAGTTGAAGACAGCCAAGGAAGAATTGTTGAGCAATATAAACTTCCTTACGGAGCTACTTTAGAAGTTTCTAATAAAGCTAATCTTGAACAAGGCACTAAAGTCGCATCATGGGACCCTTATACAAGACCTATTATTTCAGAAACATCAGGTAAAATTAAATTCTCTGATATTGAAGATGGAGTAACAGTTAGATTGCAAACTGATGAGCTAACTGGGCTAAGCAGCGTTGAGGTTATCGAAACTTCAGAAAGACCATCTGCTGGTAAAGAATTAGTACCTTCAATTTCTATAGTAGATTCAAAAGGTAAAACAGTGCTTGTTGGCGATTATAAAGCTCCTGCAACATACACCATGCCTGCTAATGCACTTGTAAATCTTAAAGATGGACAGAAGCTTACAGCTGGTGAAGTATTGGCAAGAATACCTTTGGTTGCTTCCAAAACAAAAGATATTACCGGTGGGTTACCAAGAGTAGCTGATTTATTTGAAGCAAGAAAACCAAAAGATGCAGCTATTCTGTCTGAAGAAACTGGAATTATATCTTTCGGTAAAGAAACTAAAGGAAAAGTAAGACTTGTTATTACTCCTGAAGGTTCTACTAAAAAAGCACACAATGTAGAAATGCTTATACCTAAGCATAGAACTTTGTCTGTTTTTGAGGGAGAAAGAATTACTAAAGGTGANGTTATTTCTGATGGACCATTTAGTCCTCATGATATTTTGAGACTAAAAGGAATACCTGAGTTAACAAACTTTATAGTTAANGAAATCCAAGATGTTTATAGACTTCAAGGGGTTTCAATTAATGATAAGCATATAGAGACTATTCTAAGACAGATGTTAAGAAAAGCTCTTATTGTTGATGGCGAAGACACTAAATTTATTCAGGGCGATCAGGTTGATTATGCTGAGTTAAAAGAAGAAAACCAAAGAGTTGCTGCTTCTGGTAAAACACCAGCACAGTTTGAGAGAGTTTTGCTTGGAATTACAAAAGCATCACTAGCAACAAATTCATTTATTTCAGCAGCTTCGTTCCAAGAAACTACAAGAGTTCTTACAGAAGCCGCAGTGACTGGTAAAAAAGACCATCTTCGCGGTTTAAAAGAAAACGTTGTTGTTGGTAGGCTTATTCCTGCAGGAACAGGTATGGAATTCCATGACAAACTTAGAAACAAAAAGCAATATGATCTTGATGAGCAAACGCTATCGGCTGATGACATAGAAGAGGCATTAAGACAGGAACTACAAGAAAATGAGGAATAGTGTTGACCGCGGCGATTCTGCTCTATAAAATCGCGGCCTAAACTAAAAAATATATATTATGGCAACAGTTAATCAGTTAGTTAAAAAATCTAGAAAACCAAAGGTTAGGAAAACAGATGTGCCGGCCCTTAAAGCCTGTCCTCAAAGAAGAGGTGTATGCACTCGTGTTTACACAACTACTCCTAAAAAACCTAACTCAGCTTTAAGGAAAGTATGTAGAGTTAGATTAACAAGCGGTTTTGAGGTAACTTCATACATAGGTGGAGAGGGGCACAACCTTCAAGAACATTCACTTGTTCTTATAAGAGGAGGAAGAGTTAAAGATCTTCCAGGTGTTAGATATCATACTGTAAGAGGAACACTAGATACTTCTGGTGTTGCTGGAAGAAAACAAAGACGATCAAAATATGGAGCCAAAAAAGGTAAATAATTATGCCAAGAAGAAGAAGTCCCGAGAAGAGAAAAGTATTACCAGATCCTAAATATAAAGACGTGGTTTTGGCTAAATTCATGAATAATCTCATGAAAGATGGTAAAAAATCTACAGCAGAAAAAATTGTTTATGGNGCATTTGATCAAATAACTAAAACTAGTAAAGAAGATCCTCTTGAAATTTTCTCAAAGGCACTTTCTGAAGTTAGTCCTGTAGTAGAGGTTAAATCGAGGAGAGTNGGTGGTGCTAACTACCAGGTTCCAATTGAAATAAGACCTTCAAGAAGACAAGCCCTAGCTATGAGATGGATTGTTGATGCTGCAAGAAAAAGAAGTGAAAAATCTATGCACTTAAGATTGGCTGGCGAACTACAAGATGCTTCACAAAAGAAAGGTTCTGCGGTTCGTAAAAAAGAAGAAGTTCACAAAATGGCTGAGGCTAATAAAGCATTCTCTCATTTCAGATTCTAATNAAATAAAAAATTATAAAATACTATGGCTAGACAAATTGTTTTAAATAAATATCGTAATGTTGGTATCTGTGCTCACGTTGATGCTGGAAAAACAACTACAACTGAGAGGGTTCTCTTTTATACAGGTCTATCACATAAGATTGGTGAGGTTCATGATGGAGCAGCCACAATGGATTGGATGGAGCAAGAACAAGAGAGAGGTATTACTATTACATCCGCAGCTACTACTTGTTTTTGGAGTGGCATGGAGCAACAGTTTCCTCAACATAGAATAAATATTATCGATACACCAGGTCACGTTGACTTTACTATTGAGGTTGAGAGGTCACTAAGAGTTTTAGATGGAGCCGTTGTAGTATTTTGCGGTACCTCAGGTGTTGAGCCACAATCCGAAACAGTTTGGAGACAAGCTAACAGATATGAAGTTCCAAGAGTTGTTTTTGTCAATAAAATGGATAGAGCTGGTGCAAATTTTGATAGAGTTGTTCAGCAAATTAAAGATAGACTTCAAGCTAACATTGTACCAATTCAATATAATATTGGCGCTGAAGAGGACTTCAAAGGTGTTGTTGATCTTATTAATATGCGTGCAATTTACTGGAACGAAGAAGACCAAGGCCTAACATTTGATTCAAGAGATATACCGGAAGATCTTTTAGAAAGATGTAATGAGCTTAGAGAAGAAATGCTAGAAGCTGCTGCAGAAGCAAACGAAGAATTAATGGATACTTATCTTGAGTCAGGCGATTTATCTGTTGCACAAATCAAGGAAGGTTTAAGAATTAGATCATTGGATAACGAACTTATTGTTGGTTTATGTGGTTCAGCTTTTAAAAATAAAGGTGTTCAAGCTATGCTTGATGCTGTTGTTGAATTTTTACCTGCCCCTGACGAAGTAAAGGCTATTACCGGAGTCATTCCAAATAATTCCCAAGAAGATGAGAAAGAAGATACAAGAAAATCATCTGATGATGAACCTTTCTCTGCGCTAGCATTTAAAATTGCAACTGATCCATTTGTGGGAACGCTTACATTTATTCGTGTATATTCAGGTGTTCTTTCTGTAGGAGATGCTGTAATAAACTCAACAAAATCGAAGAAAGAAAGAGTTGGAAGAATGGTTCAAATGCATTCCAATAATAGAGAAGAGATCAAAGAAGTGCGAGCCGGAGACATAGCTGCGTGTATAGGCTTAAAAGATATTACCACGGGTGATACTTTATCTGATGCTTCAAAACCAATTGTTCTTGAGAGAATGGATTTCCCAGAGCCTGTAATATCTGTAGCAGTTGAGCCTAAATCAAAACCAGATCAAGAAAAAATGTCATTGGCACTAGGAAAGCTTGCTCAGGAAGACCCTTCATTTAGAGTTACAAGTGATGAGGAATCTGGACAGACTATAATATCTGGAATGGGTGAACTTCATTTAGATGTGCTAGTAGATAGAATGAGAAGAGAGTTCTCGGTTGAAGCAAATATCGGTAAGCCACAAGTAGCATACAGAGAAACGATCAAAGAAACTGTTGAAGTCGAAGGCAAGTTTGTTCGTCAAAGTGGTGGTAAAGGTCAATATGGTCATGTTTGGCTTAAGCTTGAACCTTTGGGGCTTGATGATGAGTATGAGTTTGTAGACAANATTGTTGGTGGAGTAATTCCAAAAGAGTACATACCTGCTGTTAATAAAGGTATTCAAGAGCAAATGCAGAATGGTGTAATTGCTGGATATCCATTACTAGCCTTAAGAGCAACTTTATATGACGGTTCTTTTCATGATGTAGATTCAAATGAAATGGCATTTAAAATTGCTGGATCTTATGCGTTAAAAGAAGGTGCAAATAAGGCAAAGCCTGCTTTACTTGAGCCAGTTATGAAGGTGGTAGTAGTTACGCCTGAAGAGCATATGGGTGATGTTGTTGGTGACCTTAATAGAAGACGAGGAATAATATTAGGAATGGATGATATTACNTCTGGAAAGGAAGTCTCATCTGAAGTTCCACTAGCGGAAATGTTTGGTTATGCAACAGATTTAAGATCAGCTACACAAGGTAGAGCAACTTTTACAATGGAATTCACTAAGTATGGCGAAGTTCCAAAAAATATTGCTGAGCAACTTAAAACTTCATAGAAAAAATTAAGAATAAAACTGCATCATTTATGTTGACAGTTGGGTTGTTAGAAGCTTAGAATACGCCACATTTTGCAATTAGCTAAATGTGTAAGAACAAATTTAATAGGTAGAAAAATAGGAATAAAATGGAGAATCAATCAATAAGAATAAGGCTAAAAGCTTTCGATTATAGACTGATCGATGCTTCAGCTAAATTAATAGTGGAAACAGTTAAAAAAACTGGTGCTGTGATTAATGGACCGATACCNTTACCTGTCAAAAAAGAAAAGACAACAATTCTTAAGTCACCGCACAAAGATAAAGATGCAAGGGACCAATATGAGATTGTTACTTACAAAAGACTTATGGATATAGTTGAACCGACTGATAAAACAGTAGATGCTTTAATGAAACTAGATCTATCCTCAGGGGTAGACGTTCAGATAAGCTTAAGCTAGTCCATTTTTTAACGCGAATGCGGCCATAGAGGGTTACAAGCCCCGTATATAGGAGATTAAATTGAGCATAGGCTTAATAGGAAATAAATCTGGAATGACACGTCTTTTTCTTGAAGACGGTGAGTCTGTTCCTGTAACTGCAGTATCCGTCTGCGGTAATTTTGTTGCAGATATTAAAACAGCAAGTAACGATGGTTATACGTCTCTTGTTGTATCTAAAACAAAAAAATCTAATAACATTAATAAATCTAAAAGTGAATTTTACAAAAAGGTTAATCTAAATCCTGGCATATTAGCTGAATTCAGGTGCAGTCAAGAACAGACTGACAACTTTGCTGTTGGCAANCACTTAAAAGCTGATATTTTTGAAGTAGGGCAGTATGTTGATATTACAGGCACCTCTAAAGGTAAAGGATATGCCGGTGTTATAAAAAGACATAACTTTGCAATGCAAGANGCTACTCATGGTAACTCTTTGTCCCACAGAGCTCATGGCTCAATAGGACAATGCCAAACACCAGGCCGTGTTTGGAAAGGAAAGAAAATGTCTGGACANATGGGTAATGTTCAAAAAACAGTACAAAATCTTAAAATTGTAGAACTAGATGTGGAAAACAGCATTATCTATATTAAAGGAGCAGTTCCTGGGTTTAACGGTTCAGATTTAAAAATTAAACCAGCGCTAAAAAGATCATGAAAATAGACTTATTATCAAAAACAAAAAAAGAGAATATCGATATATCTGATTCAGCTTTTGGAAGAGATTTTAACGAATCACTTGTTCATCAAGCTGTAGTTAGTTTTATGGCTGGTTCAAGACAGGGCTCATCTCAACAAAAAACAAGATCTGATGTTAGAGGTGGCGGTAAGAAGCCATATAAACAAAAAGGTACAGGCCGAGCTAGAGCAGGTACTATACGAAGTCCTCTATGGAGAGGTGGTGGTGTTGCATTTGCTGCTAGACCTAGAGATTACAGTAAAAAAATAAATAAAAAAATGTATAGAGCTGCTATTAGATCTATATTCTCTGAGCTATTAAGACAAGAAAGGTTGGTGGCTATTGAAAATCCTGTACTAGAGAAACCTAAGACTAAAGANATAGCTAAATTTCTAAATGATTTTTCATTAAGTAAAGTTTTGATCATCACAGATGAAATAGATGTAAATTTCTTTCTTTCAATAAGAAACATACCGAACGTTGATGTTATTACTGTTAGAGAGATCAATCCAGTCGTCTTACTTAAATCTCATAAAGTAGCAGTTACAGCTGANGCCTTTAAACAAATTGAGGAGTGGATAGATGCATAACGAGAAACTATTTACACTTATTAAAGCCCCAATAGTAACTGAGAAGTCAGCCAGAGTTGGAGAGGAGCTTAAGCAGTTTGTATTCAAAGTCGATTTATCTGCAAACAAAAGAGAGATCAAGCAAGCTGTTGAAAAATTATTTAAAGTTGAAGTTCTAAAAGTTACCACTTCTATTGTAAAAGGTAAAAGGAAAAGAAACAGGACTGGTTTATATAAAAGATCTAATTACAAAAAAGCATTTATTACTCTTGGAAAAGATTCTGAGATTCAACTTGAGGGTATTAACTAATCATGGCAATTATTAAAGCTAAACCTACTAGTCCAGGTCGTCGGGGTGTTATTTCGGTTAAAACTGATCTTTATAAAGGAAAACCCTTAAAGTCTCTTACCCAACCAAAATCTAAGAATGGCGGAAGAAATAATAATGGTAGGATTACTGTTAGACACCAAGGTGGTGGCCATAAGCAACATTACAGAATTATCGATTTTAAAAGAAATAAGTTAGATATCCCTGCTGTTGTTGAAAGACTAGAATATGATCCAAATAGGTCTGCTCATATTGCTCTTCTAAAATATAAAGATGGCGAGAGAAAATATATTATTGCTCCAAGCAAATTAAATGTTGGTGATGAGATTATTTCTGCTGAAAAATGTGAAATTAAAGTAGGAAATTCAATGAAGCTCAAGGACATCCCATTGGGAACAAATGTTCATTGCGTAGAACTTAAGCCACTAAAAGGAGCGCAATTGGCAAGAAGTGCGGGCACATCAGCAAGATTAATTGCTAAAGAAGGCATTTACGCAACTTTAAGACTTCAATCTGGTGAGACAAGAAAAGTATTATGGGAATGTAGGGCTACTCTAGGAGTGGTTTCTAACCAAGAAAATAATTTAAAATCACTCGGTAAGGCAGGGGCTAAAAGATGGAGAGGTGTTAGGCCTACTGTTCGTGGTGTTGCTATGAACCCGGTTGATCATCCACATGGTGGTGGTGAGGGTAGAACATCAGGTGGAAGACATCCATCAACTCCTTGGGGAATACCTACAAAAGGATATAAAACCCGTAAAAATCAGCGTACTGACGATTTAATAATTAGAAGAAGAGGAAGCAGGAAGTAATATGCCAAGATCACTTAAAAAAGGACCTTTCATAGATTTATCACTTGAAAAAAAAGTAGATGCAGCACTTGCGTCTAATGATAAAAGACCAATTAAAACATGGTCAAGAAGATCAATGATTAATCCATCAATGGTTGGTTTGACTATTGCCGTTCACAATGGGAGACAACATATTCCAGTGTATGTAAATGAAGATATGGTTGGCCATAAGCTTGGTGAATTCTCATTAACAAGAACATTTAAAATGCATTCAGGCGACAGGAAGGCTAAATAATGGATACAAGAGCTTACTTAAAAGGAACTAGATTATCACCCCAAAAAGCCGGGTTAGTAGCTAATGCAATAAGAGGAAAATCTGTGCAAGATGCTATGGATTTTTTAGGTTTCAATAAACAAAAAGGAGCAGCAGTTATCAAGAAATTATTGGAATCTGCTATTGCCAACGCTGAAAATAATAATAAGGCAGATGTAGATTTGCTATCTGTTAAATCAATAATAGTTAATCAAGGGATGAGACTAAAGCGAATGAAACCAAGAGCAAGAGGAAGAGCGGACAGAATAATCAAGCCTACATGCCACATCGAGATTATTTTATCTGAGGGGAGTAAATAATGGGACAAAAAGTAAATCCAATTGGTTTCAGACTAGGAACAAGCAAAAAACAAAATGCTAACTGGTATGCAAAAGGCAAAGCTTTCTCTGAAAATCTTATTCAAGACCTCAAAGTCAGAGAGTATTTTAAAGTTAAACTAAAAAATTCTTCTATAAGTAAAATAGAACTAGAAAGATCATCTGAGAATTTTGTAGTTTCTATATATACATCTAGACCTGGAATAATTATTGGAAAACGTGGTGAAGAGATAGATAATCTCAAAAAAGCAGTTGAAAAGATTGTAAAAAAATCAACCCAAATAAATATTAAAGAAGTCAAAAAACCAGATTTAGATGCAACTATTCTTGCTGAAGGCATCGCTCAACAGCTTGAAAGAAGAGTTATGTTTAGGCGTGCAATGAAAAGAACTGTCCAGAGTGCTTTAAGACAAAGTGCAAAAGGAGTGAGAGTTGAGGTTTCAGGAAGGTTAAATGGTGCTGAAATAGCTAGAACTGAATGGTATCGAGANGGNAGAGTTCCTCTNCATACTATAAGAGCTGATATTGATTATGGAACTGCTGAAGCTTTAACCACTTATGGAATTATAGGTGTAAAAGTTTGGGTCTTTAAAGGTGAAACTACTGAAGATCCATACAAGGTCGATCAAGGAAGTTAATTATTATGTTACAACCAAAACAAACAAAATTTAGAAAAATGCATAAAGGCCGTAATAGAGGTCTTGCGCAAAATGGTAATACTGTTGCATTTGGAAGGTTTGGGCTTGTTGCTTCTGATAGAGGAAGAATAACAGCAAGGCAAATTGAGGCTGCTCGAAGAGCTATGACTAGGCATATCAAAAGAGGCGGTAACATTTGGATCAGAATCTTTCCAGACAAACCAATAACAAAGAAGCCGCTTGAAGTTCGTATGGGTAAAGGTAAGGGTAATGTCGAGTATTGGGTAGCATTAGTTCAGCCAGGTAAAATAATGTTTGAAATGGCTGGGGTTACAGAAGAATTAGCTAGAGAAGCCTTTAAGCTAGCCTCCGCTAAATTACCAGTCAAAACCCACTTTATTAGTAAGGACGTATAAATGAGTAAAGAGTTTGTTGATTTAAGTAAGAAAAATAGTAAAGAACTCGGTGCAGAACTTATTGCTGCAAGAGAGTCTCAATTTACTTTAAGGATTAAACATAAAACTGGTCAGTTAAATGAAACAAACCAGCTTGGAAATATTAAAAAGAAAATTGCTAGGATTAAAACTTTAATCAACGCAAATAAACTAAAGGATGAAAAATAATGGAAAATTCCAACCCAAGAGTTTTAACGGGTGTTGTAACTAGCGACAAGGCCGACAAAACCATTACAGTCCAAATTGAAAGAAAAGTAAAACATCCTTTGTATGGAAAGATTATTAAAAGATCGACTAAAGTCCATGCACATGATGAGGGTAATACTGCAACAATTGGTGATGTAGTTACTGTTCAAGAGTGCAGGCCTTTATCTAAAAGTAAAACTTGGATGCTGGTAGAAACAGCTAATAAAGTGGCAACTGCTGAAGCTAAAGAGAATGTAGCAGAGGAGAGTGAATAATGATTCAAATGCAATCACTGTTAAAAATCGCTGATAACAGCGGTGCTAGAAGCGTAATGTGTATAAAAGTTCTAGGTGGATCTAAAAGGCGCTATGCAAATATTGGTGACGTTATTAAAGTAGCTGTTAGAGAAGCTATTCCAACTGGCAAGGTTAAAAAAGGCCAAGTGGTTGACGCACTTATTGTTAGAACTAAAAAAGGGGTTAGAAGAAAGGATGGCTCACTAATTAAATTTGATGAAAATGCCGCCGTATTAATAAATAACCAGAAAGCTCCAATTGGCACCAGGGTATTTGGCCCTGTGACGAGAGAGCTAAGGGATGGAAGTCATATGAAGATTTTATCGTTAGCGCCTGAGGTACTATAAATGGGAAATATTACAACAAAACTTAGAGCAGGTGATGAGGTTGTGGTCCTAGCAGGTAGAGATGTAGGCAAAACCGGAACTCTTAGAAAGATTTTTAAATCAAAAAATAAAGCAATAGTTACCGGTGTGAATATGGTTAAAAAACACACAAAGCCAAATCCTGAAATGGGGGTGACTGGAGGTATAGTCGAACAAGAATCATCAATAGATCTATCCAATCTAGCCATATGGAACACAAGCACCAAAGCTAAAGATAAGATTTCATACTCTAAAGATAAAGATGGCAAAAAAGTTAGATTATTCAAATCAAGTAAAAAAGAGATTAAATAATGTCAAATTTAAAAGAAACTTATAAAAAAGAACTTATACCTGTTTTACAAGAAAAGTTAGGCATGAAAAATGTAATGGCAGTTCCTAAGCTTACAAAAGTAGTAATTAACATGGGTGTTGGAGAGGCTGCAAATGATAAAAAACATTTAGAATCAGCTTTTCAGAATCTCACAGCCATAGCAGGACAAAAACCAGTTATAACCAAAGCAAGAAAATCTGTAGCAAGCTTTAAGATAAGAGAGGGCTGGCCACTGGGNTGCAAAGTTACCTTGAGAGGTAACAAAATGTATGAGTTTATGGAAAGACTTATAAACATTGCAATTCCTAGAGAAAGAGATTTTAGGGGCTTAAATCCAAAATCATTTGATGGGCAAGGTAATTATAATTTTGGAATTAAAGAACAGATAATATTTCCAGAAATTAACTACGACAATATAGATAACATTAGAGGTATGGATATATGTATAAATACTTCTGCTACAAACAAGGAAGATGCCAAAGCTTTACTAGAAGTTTTGGAATTCCCATTTAAAAAATAGGTATAAATTTATGGCTAAAAAATCAATGATCGCAAGAGAAACTAAGAGAATTAAAACAGTTGCAAGGTATGCTGAAAAAAGAGCATCACTAAAAGCGATATTCTCAGACCTTAGTTTGCCTAGTGAAGAAAGATATGATGCATATAAGAAGTTTCAGCAACTTCCAAGAAATGCAAGTCCTTCAAGAGTAGTAAGAAGATGTCAGGTAACTGGAAGACCTCATGCTGTGTATAGAAAATTTGGGCTAAGTAGAATTAAGCTCAGAGAAGCAGCTATGAGAGGCGACATTCCAGGTTTAGTAAAATCAAGTTGGTAATAATATGAGTTTTCAAGATCCCATTTCAGATTGTTTAACAAGAATACGTAACGGACTTATGCGTGGCAAGGCCCATGTTGATGCTCCTTACTCAAAACTAAAACATCAGTTAGTTAATGTGTTAGTTAATGAAGGTTATTTAAAAAGCTGCGAAAAAACAGATAATGAAGGCAAGCCAATGATTAAAATTGCTTTAAAATATCATAACGAAAAGCCTGTTATTAAAAATATTTCAAGAGTTAGTAAGCCGAGTTTAAGAAAGTACTCCGCATCCTCAGACCTTAAGCAAGTCAAAAATGGCCTAGGATCTTTCATAATATCTACCAATCAAGGTCTGATGACAGACAAAGATGCTAAGTCAAAAAATATTGGCGGCGAAATTCTATGCGAGGTATTNTAAATGTCTAGAGTTGCAAAAAATCCAATTTCCATTCCTGAAGGCGTAACACTTTCAGTCGACTCAAACATGGTTAGTGNAAAGGGTAAGCTTGGTGAGATGGCTTTAGAATTAACTAAATCTATCTCATTAGAAATAAACGAGACTACTGCAAATGTTAAGTATGATGAAAATTCACAACAATCCACAGCGCTAGGCGGGACAACAAGAGCATTAATTAATAATATGGTTATAGGTGTATCAGTTGGTTTTGAAAAGAAACTAGAGTTGAAAGGCGTTGGATATAGAGCTAAGGCATCTGGTAAATTGCTAGAGTTAACGCTTGGATTTTCCCACCCTGTTAAATATCAACTACCTGAAGAGGTAAGTGTAGAGACCCCATCTCAAACAGAAGTTGTTCTCAAAAGCTATAACAAGCAAGCCTTGGGTCAGGCTGCTGCAGAAATTAGAGCATTTAGACCTCCAGAGCCTTACAAAGGGAAAGGTGTTAAATATGCTGATGAAATTATTAGAAGAAAAGAAGCTAAGAAAGCTGCAGGAGGTTCGTAATGAGCATTAAAAATCTATCAAGACTTAGAAGAGCAAAGAAAACAAGAATGAAAATNAGACATCAATCTTCACCTAGGCTATCAGTTTTTAGGTCATCTCAACATTTTTATGCCCAAGTATTTGACAGCCTTGGAGCTACTGTTATCGCCTCAGCATCAACTGTTGAAAAAGATATCGATGAAAAATCAAATAACGTTAAAGCTGCTGAGGCTGTAGGAAAAANGGTTGCAGAAAGAGCTTTAGAAAATGGTGTAACAAAGGTTGTATTCGATAGATCTGGTTACAAATATCATGGACGCATAAAAGCGCTTGCAGATTCAGCAAGAAATGCCGGATTGGAGTTTTAATAAAAAATATTATGAAAGACAATAGAAACAACACAAATNATCAACAGCAAGACGCTTTAGAAGAAAAGTTAGTTCAAGTTAATAGAGTAGCTAAGGTTGTAAAAGGTGGAAGAATTTTTGGTTTCACTGCTTTAACAGTAGTTGGTGATGGCAATGGTAGAGTGGGTTTTGGAAGAGGTAAGGCAAAAGAAGTGCCTATTGCTATTCAAAAAGCTATGGAAAATGCAAGAAGAAGCATGGTTGATGTTGAGTTGAATAACACAACCATATGGTATCCAATAAAAGCCAAACATGGTTCTGCTAATGTATATATGCAACCAGCATCTGAAGGTACTGGTATTATCGCTGGTGGTGCTATGAGAGCTGTTCTTGAATTAGCTGGTGTGCAAAATGTATTGGCTAAATGCTATGGTTCTACAAATCCAGTTAACGTTGTAAGAGCTACCATTAATGCTCTAAGTGCAATGGAGTCTCCCGAAACAATAGCCAGCAGAAGAGGTATCAAAGTAGAGAAAATATCATGAGTAAAGATAAAACAATAAATATTAAGCTCGTAAAGAGTGGTATTGGAAGAATGAAAAAGCATAAGTTATGCATAAAAGGCTTAGGTTTTAAAAAATTAAATCAGACAGTAACTGTAATTGATACACCTAGTAATAGAGGATTGATTAACAAAATATCAGACATGATAGAAATTCAGGAATAAAAAGATGAGCGAAACTGAAAACAAAACTTTAGCCCTTAATACTATTTCAGACGACAGTACGTCTAAAAATAGAAAAAGAGTTGGAAGGGGAATTGGATCTGGAACTGGCAAAACAGCTGGAAGAGGTCATAAAGGTCAGAAGTCTAGATCTGGAGGAAATGTAAGACCAGGTTTTGAGGGTGGGCAAATGCCATTGCAGCAAAGACTTCCTAAGTTTGGCTTTTCATCAAGAAAAAATAATAATTTAAAAGAAGTTAATTTGAGAACAATAGATGGAATGGAAACTGTAAACATCAATACTCTTAAAGATAGCAAGGTTATTGGTAAGGCAGTAAAGAAAGTAAAAATTTTTGGTGACTTTGAAGTAACTNCAAAAATGAATATTGAAGGTATAAAGGTCACTAAAGGAGCTAAGGCTTCAATAGAGAAAGCAGGGGGATCTGTTAAGAGTTAATTATGGCAGATCAAGGAACAGGTATGAGCGATCTTTGGAAAAGACTTAGGTTTGTCTTTATGGCTATTATTGTCTACAGAATTGGTACACATATACCAATTCCTGGCATTGATCCAGATAGATTAGCTCAGCTATTTGAACAGAATCAAGGAACAATTCTTGAAATGTTTAATATGTTCTCAGGTGGGGCTCTTGAAAGAATGAGTGTTTTTGCACTAAACGTAGTCCCNTATATTTCTGCTGCAATTATCATGCAGTTATTCTCTAACTCAATCCCGTTCTTAATAGAACTTAAGAAAGACGGTCAGGCAGGGCGAAATAAAATTACTCAATACACAAGATATGGAACAGTATTGCTTGCATTCATTCAAGCATCTGCACTTGCAGTAACATTGTCTGCTAGTGGTCTAGCTTTTACTCCAGGTACTTCATTCTTTGTTTCAGCAGTATTTTCTGTTGTAGCAGGAACGGTCTTCCTTATGTGGCTTGGGGAACAAGTTTCAGAAAGAGGTATTGGAAATGGCATATCAATTATTATCGCAACAAGCATTTTAACAGGTATCCCAGGCGCAATTGGTCAAGCGCTTGAGCAATCAAGACAAGGGGATCTTAATATATTGTTATTAATTGGCATTGGTTTATTAGCAATGGTTGTTATTGCTATTGTTGTCTTTATTGAAAGAGGTCAAAGAAGAATTACTGTCAACTATGCTCAAAGACAACAAGGCAGAAGAATGATGCAGGCTCAGACAAGCCATCTTCCTTTTAAAGTAAACATGGCAGGAGTTATTCCAGCAATTTTTGCTAGTACGTTCCTTTTATTTCCAGCCTCATTATCAACTTGGTTTGGGCAAAGCGAATCATTAGGGTTTTTGCAAAGTATTTCACTGGCATTAAATCCTGGGCAACCTCTGTATATTCTTGTTTTTGCAACACTTATTATTTCATTTTGTTTTATTTGGCTAGCATTAACATTTAATACCAAAGAGGTGTCTGATAACCTCAAAAGATCCGGTGCCTATATTGCAGGCATCAGACCAGGTGAGCAAACTGCAAACTATATCGATGCTGTGCTAGCAAGACTAACAGTTTTTGGAGCTATCTATTTAACTCTAATATGTTTATTGCCATTAGCACTGATAAATTTCGCAGGCGTGTCATTCTATTTTGGAGGCACATCAGTTCTAATTATTGTTGTTGTCCTCATGGACTTTATGGCACAAGTACAATCTCATTTAATGTCAGGGCAATATGCATCATTAATGAAAAAAGCAAACCTCAAAAACTATAAAAGATAATATGAAAGTTAAAGCATCAGTAAAAAAAATATGCAGAAATTGCAAAATAGTCAGACGAAATGGCGTTCTATTTGTGATCTGTAAAACAGACAAAAAACATAAACAAAGGCAAGGTTAAGTTATGGCAAGGATAGCAGGCGTAAATATTCCAGAAAATAAACATGTGGAGATTTCTCTTACACACATATTCGGTATTGGCAGAATTTCTGCACAAGCAATATGTAAAGATTTGAAAATAGACTTTACTCGAAAGGTTTCAGATCTAACTGAGGATGAAGTTGAGCTAATTAGAGGCTCTATAGCTAAAATAATAGTTGAGGGTGATTTAAGAAGAGAAATAAGCACAAATATTAAGAGATTAATGGACTTAAAGTCTTACAGAGGTGTCAGACATAGAAGGAAACTTCCTACAAGAGGACAAAGAACCAAAACTAACGCTAGAACTAGAAAAGGCGCTAAAAAACCAATGAGAGGTTAATAAAATGGCAGTTAAAGGTAAAAAATCTAAAAAAATTGTAACGGATGGTGTTGCACACATACATTCATCTTTTAACAATACAATAGTAACTATTACAGATAAGCAGGGTAATACAATATGTTGGGCTACTTCTGGTGGCTCAGGATTTAAAGGTTCTAGAAAGAGTACTCCATTTGCAGCACAGATAGCAGCAGATAAGGCTGGAACAGCTGCAAAAGAGTTTGGAATGATAAATTTAGATGTAAAAGTTAAAGGTCCTGGTGGCGGAAGAGAATCTGCAATTAGATCTTTAAATGCATGTGGTTTAAAAATTAAAAGCATCACGGATGTAACACCATTACCTCATAATGGCTGCAGACCATCTAAAAAAAGAAGAGTTTAAGGGAGAAGTAAATGGCTAGATATAGAGGACCATCATTAAGACTATCAAGAAGAGAGGGAACAGATCTATTCTTGAAAAGTGGAGTAAGAGCAATTGAATCTAAATGTAATATGGATTCGCCTCCTGGCACAGCACAGGGTGCTAGGCGTGGCAGGCTATCAGACTATGGATTGCAATTAAGAGAAAAGCAAAAAGTTAGAAGAATGTATGGCGTTTTAGAAAAACAATTTAGAAACTACTATAAAAAAGCTGCTTCTCAAAAAGGCAATACCGGTGAAAATTTATTATCTCTTCTCGAAACTAGACTTGATAATGTAATTTACAGAATGGGTTTTGGATGCACAAGAGCCGAAGCAAGACAAATGGTTTCTCACAAAGCTTTTAAGGTAAACGGACAGGTTGTAAATATACCCTCATATCAAGTTCAAGATGGTGATGAGATTGAAGTCAGAGAGGGTAAGAAAGCCCATCTAAGAATAGCATCGGCTCTTAAGATTGCGGCAACTAGAGAAGAGTGTGATTGGGTTGAGGTTGATGACAAGAATTTAAAAGGAGTATTTAAATCAGCTCCCGACAGAGCAGATTTAGGAACAGAAATTAACGAAAACCTTATTATTGAGCTTTACTCAAAATAAGTAATTAAGGCGGATAAAATTATGCAAACATCAGTAATCGATTTACTAGTCCCAACAGAGATTCAAGTTGATGATACTTCATCTACTTTGTCTAAAGTTACATTAGAGCCACTTGAAAGAGGCTTTGGCCACACTCTTGGTAATGCGCTAAGAAGAATACTACTTTCATCTATGCCAGGCGCTGCCGTAACAGATGTTGTCATAGACGGCATTACTCATGAATACAGCACAATAGAAGGTGTTAGAGAGGATGTGATTGATATTTTACTAAATATTAAAGAGATGCCTGTAAAGGTTATTGAGGGCGATACTGCTGAGATAGTTTTAGATGTAACTGGTCCATGTGATGTTTTGGCTTCCTCTTTTGAAGTTCCAGGTAATGTTGAATTGGTTGATCAAGACTTTCATGTTGCATCAATTATTGACAAAGTTAATCTAAAAATGACATTAACTGTTAAAACAGGAAGAGGTTACGAGCCTGCTGATTTAAGAGATGATGAAGAAAGGATTGTAGGCGGCCTAAGAGTCGACGCATCCTTCAGCCCAGTTAAGAGAGTTTCTTATACTGTAGACAATGCAAGATTTGAAAAAAGAACCGACCTAGATAAGCTATTGATAGAACTTGAAACAGATGGAACTGTTGATCCAAAAATGGCTATAGAACATGCAGCAACTATTTTTCAACAACAGCTTAGCTCTTTCGTTAATTTAGATGCCATAGCTGAACAGGAAGCGAAGAAAGATCAAAATGATTTTGATCCTCTTTTGCTAAGATCTATTGAAGAACTTGAATTAACAGTAAGATCTACAAACTGTCTAAAGGCTGAAAGCATTTTCTTAATAGGTGATCTTATTCATAGATCAGAATTTGATTTGTTAAAAACACCAAATCTTGGTAAAAAATCACTTAATGAGATTAAAGATGTCTTGGCATCTAAGAATCTTTCATTAGGTATGACTGTAGAGAATTGGCCACCATTAGGATAAAAAATGAGACATAGAAAAGCAGGAAGAAAACTTAATAGAAATTCATCTCACAGAAAGGCTTTGTTAAAAAATCTTTCTATTGCCCTCATAGAGCAAGATATTATTAGAACCACTTTGCCTAAGGCGAAAGAGCTGAGAAAATTTGTTGAGCCTCTTATAACCATGGGAAAAGCTGATACTGTTGCAAATAGAAGGCACGTATTTAGCAAGCTTCGCTCAGATGCAGCTGTTGCAAAATTGTTCACTGTCATTTCTGTTAATGCTAAAGATAGGAAAGGTGGGTACACTCGAATAATTAAAGCTGGATTTAGACCAGGTGATAAAGCTGATATGGCATATATTGAACTTGTAGACCGCAATAGTGATTCAGTTGAAGAAAGTGCTAATGATGTAAAAGAAGGATCAGCAGCTTAATTTCTTAAAATATCTTTTAAAAAGGCTCCGGTATAGGAGCCTTTTTTGTTTGCAACATCCTCTGGAGTGCCTTCTGCAACAATCGTTCCGCCTTCGCTTCCCCCTTCTGGGCCCAAATCGATTATCCAATCAGCAGTTTTTATTACATCTAGGTTATGTTCAATGACAACAATTGTATTGCCTTGTTCTTTAAGTCTATTTAATACATTCATTAATAACTCAATATCTGCAAAATGGAGCCCAGTTGTTGGCTCATCTAAAATAAATAAAGTTTTACCAGTGCTTCGTTTAGATAATTCTTTCGCAAGCTTAATTCTTTGAGCCTCGCCCCCAGAAAGCGTTATTGCAGATTGCCCCAAGGTGATATATCCAAGACCGACATCGTTGAGGGTTACTAATTTTTTCTTTATAGCTGGATGGGCATCAAAAAAATCAAGAGCCTCTTCTACTGTCATATTTAAAATATTGCTTATATTTTTTTCTTTAAATTTAACTTCTAATGTCTGTTCATTATATCTATCTCCCTTACATACATCACACATCACATAAACATCTGCAAGAAAGTGCATCTCAACCTTTGTCATACCATCGCCTTGGCAAGCCTCACACCTTCCACCTTTAACATTAAAACTAAATCGACCAGGCTTGTAACCTCTTGAGCGAGCCTCAACTGTTTGTGAAAGCAAATCTCTAATATGAGAAAACAACCCAGTGTATGTGGCCGGATTTGATCTTGGCGTTCTTCCAATCGGTGACTGGTCTATGCTTATAACTTTATCAAGATGCTCAAGCCCCTCAATTTTCTCACACTTTATTTCCTTGGTTAGCTTTGATTTATTTAGCATAAAAGAACTAAGAGGAAGNAGGGTTTGATTAATAAGAGATGATTTACCAGATCCAGATACACCGGTTATACATGTAAATAGACCCACTGGAATAGATGCAGAAATATTTTGGAGATTGTTCTCTTCAGAATTTATTATATTTATATGTTTTTCTGAACATAATTTTCTTTTCTTTGGGATGGTTATTTGTTTCTCACCTGAAAGGTATTTTGCAGTTATGGAGTTTGGATTATTCAGTATGTCTTCAAGTGTGCCTTCCGCGCATATTTCGCCACCATGCTTTCCTGCTCCTGGCCCAATATCAATTATATGATCTGCACATCTTATAGCCTCTTCGTCATGTTCTACAACTATAACCGTATTACCCAAATCCTTTAGATTATTCAATGTTTTGATAAGTTTTTCATTATCTCGTTGATGAAGCCCAATTGAAGGTTCATCTAAAACATATGTAACACCTACTAGTCCTGAACCAATTTGACTTGCTAGCCTAATTCTTTGAGCTTCACCTCCAGACAAGCTTTCAGCACTTCTTTCCAGAGTTAGGTAACTTAGTCCAACATCCTCAAGGAATGTTAGTCTGTCAGAAATTTCTTTTAGAATTTTCTCAGCAATTTTTAGTTCAGCACCTTTCAAATTCATATTTTGAATAAATTTAGAAGCATCATTTATNCTTAAAGATGTAATCGAACCGATGGGGGTTTTATTTATGAAAACATTTCGTGAGATTCTATTGAGCCTAGAACCATTACAGATATTACATGAGCTCTTAGACATAAGTTTTGATAGCTCTTCTCTAATATACTCTGAGTCAGTTTCTTTAAATCTTCTTTCAGTACTTGGAATAATTCCTTCAAATCTATGCTTTCTAACTATCTTACTTCCACTTCTAAACCTATGAGAAAAATCTATTTTCTCTTCAGAACCCCAAAGTANTATTTTTTTAATTTCTTCTGGATAGTTCTTCCATGCTGTGGTCAGGCTGAAATCAAAATGGCTACTTAAACATTTTAGCTGGTAGAAATAGAATCTATTTCTTCTTGTCCACCCTTTTATCGCGCCATTGCTAATAGATACATCTTCATCTTGTATCAATCTTTTTTCATTAAAATATTGTATGACCCCTAAGCCATCACATTTTTCACAAGCACCATAAGGATTATTGAATGAAAACATTCTTGGTTCCAGTTCCGGAATGCTATAACCACACTTAGAGCAAGAGAAATTAGATGAAAATAGTTGTATATTTTTCTCACCCTCCATTTGCTCAATTTCAACCAAACCATCAGATAAAAACAATGATGTTTCTATTGATTCCGAAAGCCTAGACCTACCTTCTTCTGTTTTTTTTAATACTATTCTGTCTACAACTGCTGATATATCATGCTTTTTATTTTTTTCAAGCTCAGGAAACTCTTCAATAGGATAAACAACACCGTTCACCTTAACTCTTACATAGCCTGCTTTTCTTAGATCTTCATATACAGAATTATGCTCTCCTTTTTTTCCTCTTACGAGTGGNGCCAAAATCATNAGCTTTGAACCATCTCCCATCTTAAAAACGTCATTACAAATTTCACTAACTGTTTTTGCTTTTAATTCTTCGTTATGATCTGGGCATATGGGTGTTCCAACTCTTGCATACAAAAGACGTAAATAATCATAAATTTCAGTCACCGTTCCAACAGTCGATCTCGGGTTGTGTGATGTTGCTTTTTGTTCTATTGAAATAGCAGGGGACAAACCTTCAATTTGATCAACATCTGGCTTTTCCATCATTGATAAAAATTGTCTAGCATAAGTTGATAGCGACTCCACGTACCTTCTCTGCCCCTCAGCATAGAGCGTATCAAAAGCTAGCGAAGATTTCCCTGAACCAGATAGCCCAGTAATAACTACAATTTTATTTCGAGGTATTTCTAGACTTATATTTTTTAAGTTATGAGTTCTTGCGCCTTTGATATAAATATTGTCCATAAGAAGAAATAATCCGTGATGAAAAAATTAATTTGAGTTAAACTTCATAGAATATTATAAGAGGTTATTATGAGTAGAGGCGTAAATAAAGTTATTTTAGTTGGAAATTTAGGTCAAAAACCTGAAATGAGATATACAGCAACACAGTCAGCTGTTGCAAATCTATCAATAGCGACTACTGAGTCATGGAAAGATAAAGAAAGTGGTGAGATGCGTGACAAGACAGAGTGGCACAGAGTTGTTTTTTTTGGAAAGTTAGCGGAAATAGTAGAAAAATATTTAGATAAAGGCTCAAGTATATATATTGAAGGTAAGTTACAAACAAGAAAGTGGCAAGATAAATCTGGTGCAGATAGATGGACAACTGAGATAGTTGGAAGTGAGCTAACAATGCTTGGTTCAAGGAATGCTCCCTCAGCAGCAGCCCCAATGAATAATACTCAATCAGAATCACCATTTCCTTCTGAAGGCGACACAGGATCAGGTTTAACTGACGACGACATTCCTTTCTAGGAAATTAATAATTGAATCTATCAACTCTTCTTTTTGAGATCATTGATTCAGTTGCGGTTATTACTTTAAATAGACCAAAAAAACTTAATGCTTTTAATCAAGCCATGCTCCATGACTTTATTGATGCCTTAGACCATTGTGATGCGGATGATCATATAAGAGCGATTGTTATTACAGGAGCAGGTAGAGCCTTTTGTTCTGGAGCCGACCTTTCTGGTGGTGAGAACACTTTTAAAAATGAGTTTGATAATAGTAAATCTTATTCAGAAGATTTTAATAGGGATTCTGGGGGCATATTAACTTTAAGAATGTACAACTGTCTTAAACCTATACTTGTTGCCTGCAATGGTCCTGCTGTTGGGGTCGGGGCAACCCTTCAACTCGCTGCTGATATAAGAATAGCTTCAACTGATGCAAGCTACAGCTTTCCATTTGCTAGAAGAGGTATTGCTCCAGATGCATGTTCAAGCTGGTTTCTTCCTAAAATAGTTGGAATATCAAAAGCGCTTGAATGGTCGTATTCTGGAGATAAAGTCTCACCAGATGAGGCACAAAATGCGAATTTAATTTCCTATTTAACTTCACCCGAGGACTTGATTACAGAAACGCTTAGCATTGCAGATAAGATAACTAATAATTCTTCACCTGTTTCTATTGCTACAACTCGTCAAATGATGTGGTCGCTTTCATCATATTCCTCACCTGAAGAGGCGCATATAATAGATAGCAAGGTTATTCAATCTAGAGGGTCATCCGATGATGCTGTTGAGGGAGTTATGTCATTTTTAGAAAAGCGCAAAGCAACTTTCCGCAATAAAGTCTCATCAGATATGCCAAGTGCCTATCCGTGGATAAAATCAAAATTTCAACAGGAAGATTAAAATGATTTTTGATAAATATACCCTTAAAAAGACTCAGCTAAGGAACCGCATTGTGATGGCCCCAATGACTAGAAACATGTCTCCTGGAGGAGTGCCCACCCAGGACGTTATTAATTACTATGAGAGAAGGGCGAGAGCTAACGTCGGGTTAATCATTACAGAGGGAATAGAGATCAGTCATGATGCATCAAGTGCATATCCTAATGTCCCAAGGCTTGATAGTGATGCTTCGATAGATGCATGGAAAACACTGGTTAATGGAATTAAGATCAACGACGGGGCTGTCATAGGGCAACTATGGCATTGTGGCGGCTTCAGAAAGCCAGGAATGGGGCCTAACCCAGAAGTACCTGGTCATACAGCATCTGGTCTTACCAGGCCAGGTAAAAATGTTGCACACGCAATGTCAATTAACGATATAAATGAAACTATAGATGCATATGCTGAAGATGCACGAATATGCGAAAAAATTGGGTTTGATGGCATTGAAATTCATGGAGCTCATGGGTACCTAATTGATAATTTTTTATGGGAAGGAACAAACCAAAGAGAAGATGCATATGGAGGAAGTATCGAAAAAAGAGCAAAGTTTGCATCTGAGATCATCAAAGCTGTAAGAGCAAAGGTTAGTAAGGATTTTATTGTTGGATTTAGGTTTTCACAATGGAAACAACAAGATTACACAGCAAGATTGGCTCAAGATGTTGAAGAGTTAACCAGTATGCTTAAAGAACCAATTGATTCAGGCCTTGATTATTTACATTCAAGCATGAGGAGATATTGGGAGAGTGAGTTTAAAGAAAATAATAATAATTTAGCTTATTGGACTCAAAAAATATCAAAGCTCCCAACAATAAGTGTAGGAAGTGTTGGGCTAGATTCAGATTTTACCGATATGACTGCTCCTGCTGAAGTATCAGGAATTGAAAAAGTAATTGAAGATATATCTAGCAGTAAATATGACCTTGTCGCAGTGGGAAGAGCGCTACTAGCTGACCATGAGTGGGCATTAAAAATGGAAGAGGGCAGACTGAGCGAAATCAAACCCTATACCTCAAATACGCTCAAAGAATTTTATTAACTAATACCTTGAAAGTATAAGTGTTGCATTAGTTCCGCCAAAACCAAATGAATTACTCATAACACTATTTAGTTTTTGTTCACGAGTTTCCTGATTAATTTCAAGCCCTGCAGCCTCATCCACCAAGTCATCAATATTAATTGATGGAGCAATAAAGCCTTCATTGATCATCATTATAGAATATATTGCCTCCTGGGCGCCTGTTGCTCCCAAGGAATGGCCGGTCATAGATTTTGTTGAGCTAATAATGGGTGCATTCGCTCCAAATACACNTTGAATTGCCCCAAGTTCAGCCAAATCTCCAACTGGCGTACTAGTTCCATGAGCATTAATATAATCTACAGAACCTCCTGAGGATTTTAGTGCGCCTTGCATACATCTTTCTGCGCCTTCACCAGAAGGTGCAACCATGTCATAACCATCAGAATTAGCAAAGTAACCTGACAAAGTTGCCAAAATATTTGCTCCTCTTTTTTTAGCATGCTCTTCTTCCTCGAGAACTAGCATTCCAGCTCCCCCAGATATAACAAAACCATCTCTATTTTTATCAAAAGCTCTAGATGCAAGCTTTGGAGTTTCATTGTAATTAGAAGATAGTGCTCCCATGGCATCAAAAAGGCTTGATGAGCTCCAATGCTCATCCTCACCTCCACCAACTATTACAATATCTTGTTGTCCTGATTTAATTAAATCAGATCCATGGCCAATACAATGAGCGCTTGTAGAGCATGCAGATGATATAGAATAGTTAACGCCTTGTAATTTAAATGCAGTACCTAGGATCGCAGCTACAGTACTACCCATTGTTTTTGTTACAGCATATGGGCCAATTCTTTTAGGTCCTTTTTCTCTTGTAATATCTGCTGTAATTGTTTGTGTTCTTGTCGAAGCCCCACCAGAACCTGCAACAATCCCAACTCTTGGGTTTGATAAAACATCACTAGAAATACCAGACATNTCTATTGCATCTAATGCTGCCAGGTAAGAATATGCAGCTGTTTCTCCCATAAACCTTAAAAGTTTTCTATCTATTAAATCTTTCAATTCAATATTCATACTTCCTGAAACACAGCTTCTAAAACCCATTTCTTGGTATGTATTATTAGCAATAATGCCTGATTTACCATTTTGTAGACTATCTAAAACATCTGCATAGGTATTACCAATGCAAGATTTAATACCCACTCCTGTTATAACTACATTTTTCATTAAAAATTACTCGTGTCTTTAAATAAGCCTACTTTAAGGTTTTCAGCTGAATATACTTCTCTACCATCAACAAACATTTTACCATTTGCTAAGCCTAATACAGCGCCTCTATTAATGACTCTTTTTACATCTANCTCGTATTTTACTTTTTTTGCTGTTGGGAGGACTTGACCAAAAAATTTTATTTTTTCAGCGCCCAGAGCTCTTCCAACCCCTGGCANACCAGACCATAGCAAAAAGAAGCCAAGAAGCTGCCACATTGCATCTAAACCAAGACAGCCAGGCATAACTGGATCACCTTTGAAATGGCAATCAAAAAACCATAAGTCTGGATTTATATCTAGTTCTGCAATAATTTTACCTTTACCGAATTCTCCACCATCACTATTAATTAGAGATATTAAATCAAACATAAGCATATTGTCTGAAGGGAGCTTTCCATCATCTTTATTAAATAAATTACCATTGGCACACTTAATAATAGATTCTTTTGAGTAATAATTTTCAGGTACAAAGGTCATTTTTTTCTATTTAGAGATTTATGTAGCAAGTTTAACATCTCATCTTTAACAATTTTATTTTTTATTGAATATGCAGAGATTTCTGCTTTATGCAAAAAACTTATAGCTAAATTCTCTGTTTTTTCTAACCCACCNAATTTTGAAACTAGCTCATAAAGTTTTTCATTATTTATAGNTTCACAATCTAGAAAATCCTTTAAATCTCTCCTCTCTTTTGAGCTCGCATTCGTATATGCGAAATAAAAAGGATATGTTATTTTCTTTTCCTTAATATCTTGAAAGTTTGGCTTGCCAGAGTGACTATCGATTTGATAATCCAATAAATCATCTTTTATTTGAAACAAAACCCCCAAGTTTTTAGAAAAATTAGTTGAATGCTTGATATAGTCGCGCTCACCACCNGCCAATATTGCTCCTGATTTTGCAGCTGCCTCAAACAACCTTCCTGTTTTAAAATAACTAATTTTTAATAAGTAAGACAAATCAACTTTTATATTATTTATTGAATCTAATTGAATAAGTTCTCCCTTTGAAATGTCATTTGTAGCATCCGAAAGCTCTTTAAGGATTTTCATATCGTTAAGAGCAACCATAAGCATGAATGCTTTTGAATAGATGTAATCCCCTATAAGCACGCTATGAGAATTTGTCCAAATGCTATTAACAGAAGCATTACCTCTTCTAATTGCAGATGAGTCCACAACATCATCATGAACTAAAGTAGCTGTATGAAGCAGCTCAATGATTGCAGCTAACCTCAACCTTTTCTTACCTTTTCTTTTATCAATCGAAGAGGTTAAAAGCGATAAACGAGCCCTTATTTGTTTTCCACTAGATTTAAATATGTAGTTATAAAGATCAGAGATAATTTCCTCTTCTATGATCTCATTTTTAAGAAGTTTTCTTACAAGTAGTAATTCTTTATTTAAATTATTAATCTTCAATACCCTGTATAAAATTAATTAAAGCAAAATTATACATAAGTATTGATAAATTCTTCATTAAAGCGTATATTTTGCCACCTTTAGAGATATTAATATGTATGCAGTAATAGAAACAGGCGGAAAACAACACAAAATCGAGAAAGGCATGAAATTGCCTGTCGACTTATTGAAGGATGAGCCTGGCTCAAAAGTAACTTTTGACAATGTTTTGCTATACGTCGATGGCGAAAATGTTGAAATTGGTCAGCCTTACTTGGCTAACGTTAAAGTAACTGCAGAAGTTGTTGATATTGTTAAATCTNAAAAAATATCAGTTCTTAGATTTCGAAGAAGAAAACATAGTATGAGAAAAATTGGCCATAGAGCCAGGCATTCTCAAGTCGAAATTAAAGATATTAAAATAGAGAGTAAATAATGGCACATAAAAAAGCAGGTGGTTCCAGTAAGAACGGAAGAGATTCCAACGCCAAAAGGCTTGGCGTTAAAAGATTTGGTGGACAAACAGTAAAAGCTGGTGAAATTCTTATCCGTCAAAGAGGAACTAATACACATCCTGGTATTAATGTAGGCATAGGCAAAGACGATACTTTATTTGCTAAAGCTGAAGGCGTCGTTCAATTTACTTATAAAGGTCCTAAAAGTAGAAAAACTGCCAACGTTATACCTGCATAACATTTTCTTCAAAATCTCATGAATTTTATAGANGAGGCCTTTCTCGAAGTTAGGGCTGGAAATGGTGGTGCCGGTGCATCAAGNTTCAGAAGAGAAAAATATATACCTTTTGGCGGCCCTGATGGCGGAGATGGTGGGAAGGGCGCAAATATCGTATTCAAAGTTAATAAAAACAAAAACACATTAATCGATTTTCAAAATAAAAGAGTATTTATTGCTAAAAATGGTAGGCCAGGTTCTGGTAAAAATAAATCTGGAGCTGCAGCTGAAGATTTAATTATTGATATTCCCAAAGGAACAGTTATATATGATGATTTTTCAAATGAAGAATTAATTGACTGTTGTGATTCTGATATTTCTTATACGGTAGCTATTGGAGGAGATGGTGGTCAGGGTAATGCTAGGTTTAAATCAAGCACAAATCAATCACCTAGAAAATTCACACTTGGGTTTGAGGGCGAAGTAAGAAATATAAGGCTTGAATTAAAATCTCTAGCTGATGTTGGACTTGTAGGATTTCCCAATGCAGGCAAATCAACATTCTTAAATAAAGTTTCATCTGCAAAACCCAAAATTGGAAGCTATCCCTTTACAACTCTACGACCCCATCTGGGAACCATTCAAGGGTCTGATTCTAGCTATGTCATAGCAGATATTCCTGGGTTAATTGAAGGTGCATCTGATGGCGCTGGGTTAGGTATAAAATTTCTTCAACATATTTCAAGAACTGGATTGTTACTTATTTTTGTTGATTTATTTGCAACAGACCAAAACGACCCTGTAAAGCAAATTGAATTACTTAAAAATGAGTTAAGCAAATATAAGGAAGATTTAACTCAGAAAGTTTCTTGGATAGTTTGTAATAAAATTGATTTATTGCAGGAAAATGAAATAGAGGATGCAGCACAAAGCATTAAAGAAAAATTAGGAATTGACAGAAAGGATATATTTTTTATTTCAGCAGCTACTGGAGAAGGTACAAAAGAAATACTTCAATCACTTGAAGANNTAATTGCAAAAGAAAGAGAGGAATTAACCTAAGTTTTTTACAGCTTTTGATAG
>JGI26246J51724_1000021_pt1 | contig 69975 bp, 60 predicted proteins | sample SaaInlLV_10m_DNA_FD_51724 | JGI IMG/M metagenome (IMG submission 51724) | reverse complement strand
GTATAGGTGACGGCTGCTCCTAAAGCATTAAGGGGAATGGCATGCGCCGCGGTTAGCAGTTGAACTGATGTCAATCCCGGAACCACAGTGATGCGGATTGCTGCTTTGCGCGGGTTTAACCTTTGGGCAATGCGCAAGCTGCTGTCATAAAGAGAGGGGTCACCCCAGATCATAAGCGCCGCTTTGCCACCATTTGGAAGCGTTCTGTGCAGCGTATCCTGCCAAGTTTTGGCGATCGCGCTGTGCCAATCAACAACCCCCTCTAGATAGGTTTTGGTTTTGGAATCGCGTTTGGGAAGATCAAAATAAACCAAAGGCGGGATTGGCTCGAGACATTTTTCACAAATAGTTTTGCGCAAATCGGCAAGATCAGATTTTTGGGCGCCTTTATGCGGGATTAGAATAACATCAGCGGTTTGAAGTTCGGCAATCGCCTGTCTGGTTAAATGATCTGGATTGCCCATCCCGATGCCGATGAAATACAGATCAATCATTTTGTAGCCCCAATATAAAACGGCCCCATAAAAAAATGAGGCCGCTTTAAGTCTNGTTTCAAAGTTTAAGCAGAATACACGCGCGGCTGCATTAGACCCGACGCTGGAGTATCGCGCATCATTTTTGCCAGCGCCAATACCGCGAGATCAACAACCGGTTCCAAAATAATCACGCTCATATACGCCATGCCGAACAGCCCAACGCTTGCGAAGGTTTCAGCGCCAAACCCCTGGCCGTAAAACACCCAAAAAGCGACCCAGCCAACAACGCCGGCTTGATAACTGGTCGAGAGCATAAGCGCTTGGCGGTAGCTCAAGTCGGCATAGGCCGTATTTGGCGCAATCACCGCTTTTGCAATCACCGATAAGGCGAATAAAGGAACCAACAGCGACGTGAGATTCATAAAATATTGTGGTAAATCAATCGGGGNGAAAAAGAGCCCTTGGATCAGCAATCCAGCGGCCAAGCCAAATGCGGCAGGAGCCACACCAAAAATGAGGAACAATGTCGAGCCCAGAATGAAGTGAACTTCTGATACACCGACAGGAAAATGCGGCAAAATCTCGAAAAAGACGAATGTCGCAATCGTTGCCAAAATAGCACGCGCTGCCAAATTGAAGGCGCCAGACTGGCGCAATGCCTCTAGCGTTAATTTAATACCATAAGTTGCTGCGCCGGCCGCGGTTGCATAGCTCAGGGCAATTTTTACCCCATTCACAAGGCCTGGTTCAATATGCATGTCTTTTCCTTTGTTAAAGATCACTTCCCCGTGATCAACCAATATAAAAGATCCCCCATTGCAGGGATCTGCGTTAACGCATTAGGCCGGTCTCCGGGCTTGCAAAGACCGCCGGTTGTATCGCCTTCTCATGGCTTATTGCCATAATGGCTTATGATACAGCCTCTTTGCCTACCGTTGCGGGGGCAGCGCCAGATTGGCTTAAGCTTGCCGGGGCAAACTTGCGTTGAACTGGCTTCCCGTTTCACCATCGCGTATGCTTTGGCACCTTTTGCTCGGCCAGTTAAGCAGGCTGACCCCTTGGGTCAAGACAAATCACGACAGATCACAACCAACCCCGACATCTTGAAGCGAAGTTTCAGCCAAGGCGCCATACAAAATGAGCCCGGGCGCGCTTGAGATATCCTTTGAGAGTTGCTGCGCCAAGGTGAGCACGGTTGTTCGCTGCAGATATTGCTCAGGTGTGGAAATGCTTTCCGCCAGTAAAGCCGGAGTGGTTTTCGGCAAGCCATTTTGGATCAAGAGTTCAGCTAAAGAAGCAAAGGTGCGCTTTGGCATATAAATCACCGTTGTGGCATTCGGATCGGTAAGGGCGGGGATATTCAGATCGTCTGGCAGCGCGCCCGCAACGTCATGCCCCGTCACAAATTGAATGCGCCTGGCGGTTAAACGTCGACTGAGGGGAATGCCCGCCGCCGCGGCTGCCGCGCTTGCAGCGGTTACCCCTGGCACAATTTCAAACGGAAGATTCGCCGCGCGCAAAGCCTCAATTTCTTCCTCTAATCTGCCAAAAACGCCTGGATCCCCTGATTTAAGACGTACAACTTGATAGCCTTGGCCAGCATAATCGACCAATAAACGACTTACGTGATCCTGCTTAGGCGAACGACGGCCGGCGCGTTTGCCCACCCCAATCAATTCTGTTTTTGCGCCGGCATATTTCAGAATTGGCCCAGAGGATAAATCGTCGAATAAGACAACCTGCGCCGTTTTTAGGCACTCAACGGCTTTCAAGGTTAAAAGCGCGGGGTCGCCAGGGCCAGAGCCAACAAAGCTTACAAATCCGGTCACTTTTGCGCCTCATCAATCAAATGGAAAAAGGTTCCGCTGACATATCCGCGAAAAGAGCCGGTTTCGGCGACTGAATTGCCATCGGCATCGAACACATCAGCCAATGCTGCGTCGGGTTGGTTGAGAATGCTTGAATAATGAAATTCATGACCGCGCAATTTTGTGCCTTTCGCAAAGCCCAAAGCGGGGGCGCATAGATTGGCTTGGCGATAGCCCAAATGAAATTTGCGTTTTTCATAACTGGTTACCAAACCAAGCAACCCTGCCATTTTATGCGAGACACCCTGCTTATCAATCAGGGCTTCTCCTAGCGCCATATAGCCGCCGCATTCGCCATGAACGGGGTTTTGTGCCGCATGCGCCCGCAAACTGTTCCAAAAATTATGTGCCGAAGCCAGCTTGCCCGCGTGCAGCTCTGGATACCCCCCGGGTAAGATGACCAAGTCAGAGGGTGGAACAGGCTCATCAGATAAAGGCGAAAACGGCAGAATGCTTGCACCTGCCGCGCGCCAGCTTTCCAATAGATGCGGATAGGTGAAAGAAAAAGCAGCATCGCGCGCGATGGCAATTTTCTGGGCCGGCGGGGATGCCCAGCGCCCCGGCCGCGCAACAGCGGATCCGGATGCGGCCGCAAACAACGCATCCAGATCCACGTGATCTTTTAAAAATTGCGCATAACCAGCAACCGCGGTTTCCAAATCAGGATGCTCTACGGCCTGAATAAGCCCCAGATGCCGCTCGGGAAGCGCAAGATCACCGCGCCTTGGCAACGATCCAAACACCTCAATTCCCGCTTTTTGCATACCCAATCTTGCCAAACGTTCATGGCGCGGGCTGGCAACCCGGTTTAAGATAACCCCTGCAATATTGAGATCAGGCGCATAGGTTTTAAAGCCCAAAGCGGTTGCCGCAGCGGATTGGGCCTGCCCAGAAACATCGATCACCAACACAACCGGCCAGCCCAATCTTTGGGCCGTTTCGGCGCTGCTTCCATACCCCTCAGCGCCCCGCGTTGCCACACCGTCAAACAACCCCATTGAGCCTTCTGCAATGATCAATTCCGCGCCAGACGCCTGGTGGCTGATCGCATCGATCAGCTCTGCGCTCATAGACCAGCTGTCAATGTTGAACGATGCCCGGCGCGCAGCGGCAAAATGGAAAGCTGGATCGATATAATCGGGGCCACTTTTAAACGGTTGAACGGCAAGGCCGCGATCAGAAAATGCCCGGAGCAACCCCAGCATAACGGTTGTTTTGCCGGTGCCTGAGCTGGGTGCAGAAATTAAAAGACCATTCGGGCGCATCAATCAGCGCTTCCATAAAAAGGCGATTCCGCGCTTTGCGGGCGAAAGCGGCGATCATAATCCTTTGCATAAAGGCTGCTTTCCGCAAAATCCTCGGCGGCCAAAGCTGGNCCAACAAGAATGAGAGCGGTCCGTTTTATATCTTCTGACAGCGTTTCAGCCACGCGGCACAAGGTTGAACGCGTGATTTCNTGATCAGGCCAGCTTGCGCGATAGACGATCGCCACCGGGCAATGCTCGCCGTAAAAAGGTGTGAGCTCTGTCACCACTTTAGTAAGCTGGTGGATTGATAAATGTATCGCCAAAGTGGCCCCACTGCGCGCAAAGTTTTCCAAACTCTCCCCTGAGGGCATGGTTGATGCGCGGCCCGAAGTGCGGGTCAGTACCACTGACTGACTAATCTCAGGCAATGTTAATTCGGCTTCTAAAGCCGCGGCAGCAGCGGCGAAGGATGGAACGCCAGGGGTGATTGTAAAGGGAATATCGGCTGCTTTTAAACGGCGGATTTGTTCGCCCATAGCAGACCAAATCGATAAATCGCCCGAATGCAGGCGCGCCACATCAAGCCCAGCATCCTCAGCACGCTGGCATTCGGCGATAATCGCATCAAGATCCATTGGTGCTGTGTTCACAATCCGCGCTGTGCTGGCGCAATGCGCTAATATTTCGGCGGGCACCAACGAGCCCGCGTAAAGGCAGACCGGTGAATTGGCGATCAAATCGCGTCCGCGGAGCGTTAAAAGATCTGCCGCTCCCGGACCGGCGCCAATAAAGTGCACTGTCATTTAAAAGATCCTTTCGCAAAGGCGCATGTTGCCATTTTATCATTTGATACCAAGCGCCTGAAGGTTAATGATGATCCATCTCCTGCGGCGGCCAACGCGGCGGCTTCGGCGATGCTACCCAGGCCATAAGCGGCTTGTGCGGCGGGTGATTGCGTTGGCGTTATTTGCCGCTGTAGATTTTCCAAAGACACAGGAATGAGTGTGACCTTTTTTGCCGCTGCAAATTCTTGCAATGCAGGATTTAAAGCTTTTGTATCAAGCGTGGCAAGCGCCTTTATTGGGCCCGGCAATTCCGTCAGGTTAAAAACCTGACGGAACAGGTTTTCAAAGCTTTTCGTAGTTACGGCTTTGCGAAACCCAAGGCCAACAAAGATCATAACGTGCAGCTCCATTGCAAGATTGGAAAGTTGGCTTTCCATCCGCGTTTTGAACCAAGCGGGGCCATATGGGACAGTTCGATCCGCAGAAGCTCACCCCCTTTTTCTGACTGCCAGTTTATCAGTAAGGCTTCTGCCTCTAAGGTTACGCCATTGCACACCAGACGCGTATCCGCAGGCAATATATGCCACAGCGTATGTAACAAGGCATCGCTGATACCGCCGCCAATAAAAACCGCATTGGGAAGCGGTAAATCATGGAGTGTTTCTGGCGCTTGTGCTTGTATTACGTGCAACCGGTCTAGCCCCAATTCTTGCGCATTCTTTTTAATGCGGCTCACGCGGTCGGGGTTTTGTTCAATACAAAAGGCTGTCAGCGTTGTATCACTGGCCAGCCATTCCAAAGAAATTGAGCCGGACCCACCGCCGAGATCCCACAGCACATCGCCGGGTTTTGGGCAAAGCGCAGACAGCGTTAAGGCGCGTATCGGGCGTTTGGTGATTTGGCCATCATGGNAAAAGACGCTATCTGGCCATCCATTTGCCAATGGAAGCGCCGGCCCATCGCTTGGCGTGATCGCCAGCAGAGCAGGGTGTTCAATTTTTTCAAGGTTAAAGCGATCTGCGCGGGTCGAGCGGATTTTTTGATGCGGTCCACCCAGGCGCTCAAGCACAGTTAGCTCGGATCTATCAAACCCAACAGCGCAAAGATATTGCGCAACCGTTTGGGCCATCGCCCCATCTTTAAGCGTGATCAGAAGGCGCTTATTAACCCCCAAATGCGGGCGTAAACGTTCAAGGGGCGCTGCGTGCAACCCCATGCAATGCGTGGTTTCAAGCGGCCAGCCCAAGGCTGCGGCCGCCAATGAAAATGAAGACAGGCCGGGCAGGGCGCGCCATTCCTCGGGCTGTAAATGTTGCGTGATACTTGTGCCTGCGCCAAACCAAAAGGGATGGCCCGACGCCAAAAGCACAACCTTTTTGCCCCGCAAAGCCAAGAAAGGTGCTAGCCCCGCGGCGAAGGGCACCGGCCAGCAGAAACGCATAGCGTTATAGTCTGGCGGTAAAAGGTCTAAATGCCGAGTGGCACCAGCGATAATCTCTGCGTCTTGCAAAATTTTTGCACTTGTGGCGGTTAGCCCATCTGGACCATCTTCGCCCCAACCGAGTATGGTGAGCCAAGGAGCGTTATCCATGACCGTAAACCTTTTGATTTTGGCCGGTACGATTGAGGCCAGTCAGCTCGCGCAAGCCGTAGCAACCAAAGGGTATCGCGCGTGCCTGTCTTACGCTGGGCGCGTTGAGCGGCCCAAAGCCCAACCAATTGAAAAGCGGATTGGTGGGTTTGGCGGCGTCCAAGGCTTGTTCGCCTATCTTCGGGAAGAACAGATTACGCATGTGATCGATGCCACACATCCTTTTGCGACGCAGATGAGCGAAAACGCTGTGCTTGCTTGCGCCAAAGCAGGGGTTCCCCTGCTGGCTTTGACGCGCCCTCCTTGGCGCCCCGAAACAACTGACCGCTGGCATAGCGTGCCCGATATTTCGGCGGCCGCGTCCGCCTTGCCCGCTCAGAAGCAGAATATTATGCTTGCCATTGGGCGGATGCATCTTGATCTGTTTGCCGCGCAATCGCAGCATCACTATGTGTTGCGACTTGTCGACCCGCCCGCGCAGACTTTGGCGCTGCCAGATAGCACGATCATTGTATCTCGTGGACCCTTTAGCAAAGAACAGGATATTGCGTTGATGCGCGAGCATGAGGTTGAGATGGTTGTTTCTAAAAATGCGGGTGGGCGCGGCGCCTATGCTAAAATTGAAGCGGCGCGGCAGCTTTCCTTGCCGGTAATTATGATTGAACGCCCAATTTTGTCGCTCCCCCGCGATGAGGCGTTCTTGGTCACCGAAGCGATGGATTGGATTGCGGGGCATTAGCGCATGCTCCGGGGCGTATAGACAATCGGCGCGGCGTTTTCTCGCGGGATCAAACGCGTCTGGCGCGAACCGACCAAAACCATCGTTCGCATATCGGCCATATCGGGCGTAGCGTCGCTAAGCGCAACGGTGAGCAGGCTTTCCTCTGGCGTGCTAACCGCCCGCGCAAACATGATCAACCGCTCCTTTTCACAAGCGCTCTTAAGCAAATCCAATGCTTTTTCAAACCCTTCAGGGCGCGCTTTTGACCGCGGATTGTAAAAGGCCATGGCGAAATCCGCCTCCACCGCTAACCGCAAACGCGTTTCGATGATTGACCACGGCTTTAGGTTGTCACTCAGGTTTATGACGCAGAAATCATGTCCCAAAGGCGCCCCCAGCCGCGCAGCGGCCGCCAGCATTGCGGTGATTCCAGGCAATACGGATATGTCCAGCTCACGCCAGCTTAAAGGTCCGGTTTCAACGGCCTCAAACACCGCAGAGGCCATTGCAAACACGCCTGGATCGCCAGACGAGACAACCACGACATGTCTGCCTTCGCCGGCCAGTTCAAGAGCTTGCTTTGCGCGTTGCAATTCCACGCGATTATCGGATCCATGAATGGTTAATCCGGACCGCTCGATCACGCGGGCAACATAGGGGTAATAGCCGATTGCATCCGTGGCGGTTTCCAATGCGTCTTTGACATCGGGGGTGATCAGGCCGGCGCTGCCAGGGCCCAATCCGATAATTTTCAATGTTCCACTCATGGCCGCCGTCCCTGACCATGGACCACAATAATCGAAAAATAAGGGGTAATTCTGCCCTCGCATTCAGAAAGTTTATAAACGGTTTGCTGGGGCATCGTGGCGAATTCGACCAACCACGCCTTTTGGTAAAGGTCGCTCGCTTTCAGGGCTTGGCGAATTTTTTCGATATTACGACCGATCTTCATTATGACCAAAGCATCGCTATTGGCCATGCGCTTTTGCAACTCGTCCAGTGATAAAGTGCCCAATAAAACGGTTAAAACATCATCACCCCAGGTGATCGGCGCTCCGCTGGCCGTCCAAGCGCCCGACATTCCTGTGATGGCTGGTATAACCGCGACAGGGTGCGTGTCTTTCAGCCGAGTGTATAAATGCATGAAGGATCCATAGAAAAAGGGATCTCCTTCGCAGAGGATCGCAACCTCGTGCCCTTGCTCGGATAATGAGGCTATTTTCGATGTGCAATCTTCATAAAACTGGGACAGAAGCGCATTGTATTGTGGATCTGTTACAGAGATTTCTGTGGTCACGGGATATTCCATCGGCAACTCAATCGCGCCCATCGGCAATAGCCCCTCAACGATCGTTCTTGCGTGTCCTTTGCGCCCGGCTTTTCGAAAAAACGCAACGTTTTTTATGCGCCGCACCAATCTATCGGCTTTGACACTCATTAAATCCGGATCGCCGGGGCCAAGCCCGATCCCGTAGATCGTTGCTCTGCTCATTCTTTACGGCTCGCGATTGCGTTCACAGCTGCAACAGTGATGGCGCTTCCCCCCAAGCGGCCCTCTACAATCGAACAGGGCGCGGGTTGCGCTTGCCATAAGGCGTCCTTACTCTCCACCGCTCCTACAAAGCCTACGGGGCATCCAATAATTGCCGCAGGGCGCGGGCAAGTGGGATCTTCGAGCATATTCAAAAGGTGAAATAAAGCAGTTGGCGCGTTGCCAATTGCCACCACTGATCCGGCCAATCGGGGGCGCCAAAATTCTAAAGCGGCCGCGGATCGGGTGGTGTTCATATCGGCCGCTAATTCGTAAATATTTGGATCATGCAGCGTGCATATGATTTCGTTTGCATCAGGCAAACGGGCGCGGGTGATCCCCTCAGAGACCATGCGCGCATCGCAAAAAATAGGCGCACCCGCGTTTAATGCGGCGCGCGCCTTGGTAACAAAACCATTCGAAAATTTGATATATTTTGCCAGATCGACCAAACCGGCGGCATGGATCATGCGCACAGCCACTTGTTCTTCCAAAGCATTAAAATTCGTTAAGTCTGATTCAGCGCGGATCATCCGAAAAGATTGTTCGTAAATCGCAGCGCCGTTAGTTTCATATTCATAGGGCATTAAAAGCCATCCAAGTTTTGTAAAATAATATCTGGGTCTAAGCCCGTTATGATTGGCTTATCCCAGGCATGGCCCTTTACAATCACGTCAAAGCCACAGTTTTGAGCCACGAAGGTTAGATCTGCCTTTTGGGGTTTTGCGCAACCTTTTGCGCATCCTGAAATATGCAGATCTTTCGAATTTAACGCAGAATTGGCGCCAAGACGCGGTGCCATTCGCGCCGCAAAACCGCGCGTATTCCCTTTGGCGCTCTGACAGGCCGGTGCGCCAGGGCAAACCTGAATACGCCGCTTAGGGTCATGCTCATCGCTAATGAAACCAGGCGGTATTGTTAGGTTTGACGCCCGTTCTAATAAAAGCCCGCGCCAGGGTGTTAAGCGCAAAAATGCACAGTCAGATTGTATCAACAGCTCTGTAAAATCTTGCGATGTAGTTTGCCCAAAAGCAGGTGCTAAATGAAAGCCAAGCGCCGTTTTCCCAAGCGGAAGGGACGCGAAAGACAGCTGTCTTTTATAAGCATATTCATCTTGTGCGCTTTGCAGCGGCGATGGTAGATTCCGCATCCGAGTATTGGGGTTACCGCCACGGACAGCCTGTGAAAACATATGGGCCAAGGCAATCAGGGCAGATATCGCGGTGTCTTGTGAAACGCTATGACCAAAATCGGCGCCATCTTCGATCAATAAAAGGCGGCCATCTTTTGATGTTTCAAGGCGTATATCTGCCGAACAGCCCTGCAAAACTGGCTGCCGCCCCGTATCCATCGCAAAGCCAAATTTTGCGGGCAGCTCTGGCAGCTCATCAAGGCGGTCATAAAGCGCCTGCGTTAACCGGTAGGTTAAATCGTTTTCTTGCCATTCTGGGCTTAGCAACACGCCGCGCAAAGCCTCATGTGACGCGGTTTGGGAAACCAGCGATAAAGATTGCAACGCCGACAACGCCTTGGTGAATGAAGCCGGGGTTAAACCGCGTATTTGCACTGCGGCGCGGCTGGTAAAATCTATTAACCCATTTCCAAATTGTTCGGCGATTCCGCAGAGGCCCAACGCTTGTTCAAGGCTTAAACGATTGAATTGCGGACGCACGCGCAGCAGCATGCCATCACCCGACATCATGGGGTGAAACGCTGTGGGGCACCAGCCTTGGGCCTCAGGTCTGCTCATTGCGCGGCCTCAAGAGAGGCGCGGATCGAATTGCGCCGCGTGACCCAAAGCCCGGCTTTATCCAAGGCTTCAAAGCGATTTTTCAAAGCCGCGAATGCCTCGGGGTTGGCGTCTTCCATAAAGGTGGAAATATCCGAATTTCCCAAAGTGGCATCGAAAAACATATCGAATAAATGCGGCCCCACCACATTTGCCAAATGCGCGAAACTGCCCATGTGATCTAATGTTGCAGCGATTTCCGCAGCCCCGCGATAACCATGTCGGCGCATGCCAGCAACCCAATCTGAATTGCTTGCCCGGGCATGAACAACGCGGGCGATTTCTTCGGAAAGACTGCGCGCGCGCACCGCTTCCGGGTTGGTATTGTCCACATGGTAAAGCGCGGCCGATCCACCCGTTACCCCTTGCGCTGCGGCAAAACCGGCTTCGTGAAAGGCGTAATCGGCCGCCAGCAGNAGATCNGTTTCGGGCAGATCTTGAATATGAACAAATCCATCTGCTTTTGCGACTTGTTCTTTAATCGCATCGGGTCTGTATGTGCTGTCTGGACCGTTCAGCGCATAGGCGCTTGCGGCCAGCCAAGCTTTGCCCGCCGCTTCGCGCGCCTCATCTGTATAGGTGTCGCCAAAGGCGCCCATCGCCAAGCCGTAATCTCCCGGTGCCGGGCCAAACACGCGCGACAGCTCCTGCTTGGTGACATATGGATTCCAATCCGGGCTTTCACTGCGCGCCCGTAAGCTTTGAACGGCTTGTGAAAACAACGCAGATAAGGTTGGAAAAATATCGCGAAACAGGCCCGAGACGCGCAATGTCACATCAATGCGGGGCCTTTCAAGCTCTGCAATTGGGGTGATTTCGATACCGCTGACACGTTCCGAGCCCGGATCCCATTTGGGCTTTACGCCGATCAGCGCAAGCGCCATGGCAAATTCTTCACCCGCCGTGCGCATGGTGGCTGAGCCCCAGAGATCAACGATTAGGTTTTTCGGATAATCACCATGGTCTTGTAAATGCCGGCGCATCAATTCTTCGGCCAAGACCAAACCCTGCGCGTAGGCCGATCGGGTTGGAACCACGCGAGGATCCGTTGTGAACAGGTTTCGCCCCGTTGGCAAAACATCTTTTCGGCCCCGATACGGCGATCCGGATGGACCGGCGGCCACCCGCTTGCCGTTGAGCGCAGTGAGAAGCGCCGCGCTTTCGGCTTTGATCGAGGGGTGGCTGTCAAATTCTGCGGCAATTTCGGGTGCGCGCCCAAAAATATGCAACCCATCACCAAACTGGCTTTCTTTAATGTCGCACACAAAGCGGTCGATGCAGCTGATCGCTTCTGCGTTTGAACTTGCCGCGTCAAGCCCCAGATCTTGCTCAACACCAAGCTGCTTTGCTTCGGCGCGTATGTCATCCTGCAGTCGGGTGCGGCGGCGCGGATCCAACCCATCAGCGTTTGAAAACTCATCAAGAAGGTTTTCNAGAAANNCCAGCCGGTCGGGCGTTGCGCTGGCTTTCATAGCCGGCGGTATATGCCCCAGCGTGATCGCGCAAATCCGCCGCTTGGCCTGAGCCGCTTCGCCTGGATCATTAACAATAAAGGGATATATTACTGGCAGATCCTTAATCAGCGCTTCTGGCCAACAAACCTCTGATAAAGCAACCGATTTTCCAGGCAGCCATTCGAGCGTTCCATGCGCGCCAATATGGATTAAAGCGCTGGCGGCCTCAACGGTTCTAAGCCAAAGATAAAACGCCACGTAGCTGTGGCGCGGCGTACGGCTGGTATCATGATATTCAGTTTCGCGCGCTTGAAGACTGCCGCGTTCTGGTTGCAGGGCGATAAGCGCCTTGCCGCGCCGTGTTGCCGCGAATTCGAGCGCTCCGTTGCGCGCCTGCGGATCGGTTTCTGGATCTCCCCATGCGTGAAACAGCTCGGTTTGAAGGCATTCGGGCAAATCCTTTAACGCGGTTTTATAGGCGCTGAGGGGCCATTTTATCCGTTGGTTTTGAAGATCCTTGTGAAGCGGGCCATCTGGTACAATATCATATTCTCTGGTTTGTAGATCGCTCAGAATGGCTTCTGCTGAAGCCAACGCATCAAGGCCGACCGCATGTGCCATTTGCCAAGGTTTGCCAGGGTAAGTTGACAACACCAATACTGGGCGCTTTTGCGCATTCTCAACGCGCGAGAGATCGACATGCGCGCGGATGCGATCGGCGATTGCTGCGATCCGGGGCGCGTCGGCTTTATGGATAAAGCGTGAGAACTGAAGTTGTGGATCCCGCGCTGCGGGGTCTTTAAACGAACCAACCCCCGCAAATAGACGGCCATCGACCTCGGGCAAAACAACATGCATCGCAAGCTCGGCGGGCGAAAGGCCGCGCTCAGTATCCGCCCAAGCCGCACGCGTTGAGGTTGCCAAAGCCATTTGAAACACCGGAACCTCAGCGATATCCAGTGGCGAAGCGCCATCAGGGCCTTTTCCTGAAAATGCCGTTGCATTCAAAATCGCAACCGGCGCGATCAAACGCATTTGACGTTGCAACCACGCCGCTGATTCAGGCTCTTTCAACGAGGGAACAAACACCCCAAACACATCAAACCCNCGGGCTTCAAGCGCTTGGGCAGCAGCCTCGATCGGCGCCAAATCAGCCGCCGTGAGATAAGACAGGTAAAAACTTATCACAACCGCCGGTTTGGGTATTACGCGCAGCGCAAACGCGGCAGGGCAGGACAGGCGATTTTGCAGCGACCAACCGCCTACGCGCGGCGGATTCTTTTGGCCTATTTTCGGGCGCGCAAATAACCCTGCAGATAAGGCCAATTGTGCCAAAGCTGCGCTTGCCGCATCGGGGCCACCTGCGTCACAAAGCTGGCGCAACCTGCGCAATGTTGACACGGGCAGGGTGGAGATATCATCCAGCTGGCTATCGGCCCGCCCATCAGCGGCCAATACAGCCAAAGCGATCCCGTTTTCTTCAGCAACCGCGCGAAGTTGTTGCAGACCATAAGACCAATAAGGCATTCCCCCAATCAGCCGCACCAATACAGCTTTTGCGTCACGGAGCGTTTGCTCAATGTAGGTATCAACTGAAAGCGGGTGTTGCAGCGCAGCCAAATTTGCCAAACGAAGGCTTGGCAGATCCTCTTTCGCGTTATGCCATCCAACCGAGAAGGCCCCAAGATCACTGTCGGAAAAGGACAAAACCACCATATCTGCAGGCGTTTGCTGCAGATCAACCGGCTGAGCGGTCTCTTCCAAACCATGACTCTCGCGAAAGATCACATGCATCTTTGATGCTATCCTTTCAGTGTGCTTTCGATTGCGTTTCTGTCGATGTGATCATGTTCGGCAATCACAACCACGCGGCCCATACGCATTTCATCTGGGGCCCATGGCCGGTCATATTGTGCGCGCACGCGCGCGCCGACAGCCTGAACGAGCAAACGCATTGGTTTGCCTTTTACCGCGGCATAGCCTTTCACGCGCAATATATTTTGCCTCTCAGCTAAGATTTCAATACGCTTGATAAGGCTTTCTGGGCTTTCAAGCTCGTCCAGTCCGATCACCACGCTGTCAAAATCTTCATGATCATGTTCGGGCACCCCATCATGATGCGAAGGACGCGCGTGCAGATCATCTTCGGCCGCTGCTTCTAGCCCCAATACGACGCGCGGATCAATATGCCCATCGGCCACTTCGATCACGGGCAAACTGCGCGGCGCTTCTGCGGCGATCACCGCTTTGGCTTTGGCAATGCCCTCGGCGCCAGCCAAATCAGGCTTTGTGAGCAAAATCAAATCGGCGCAAGAAATCTGATCTTCAAACACTTCGGATAAGGGGGTTTCGTGATCTAAGCTTTCATCAGCGTCTCGCTGCGCGGCAACGGCAGCCAAATCAGGCGCAAATTGGCCTGCGGCTACTGCTTCGGCATCGGCCAAAGCAATCACCCCGTCGACGGTGATTTTTGAGCGAATATCTGGCCAGTCAAAAGCCTTTAAAAGTGGTTTTGGCAGCGCCAGGCCGGAGGTTTCAATTAAAATATGTTCCGGACGTGGTTCAAGTTTCATCAGGCGTTCCAGGGTCGGGATGAAATCATCCGCGACAGTGCAGCAAATGCATCCATTGGCCAATTCAAGAATGTTCTCCTCTGGGCAATTGGGGATCGCGCAGGATTTAAGGATTTCACCGTCGACCCCCACATCGCCAAATTCGTTGACAATAATGGCCAGCCGTTTGCCGCCTGGATTTTGCATCAAATGGCGGATTAACGTGGTTTTTCCAGAGCCAAGAAATCCGGTAACAACGGTGACGGGAAGTTTTGTTAGATCGTTCATGAAGCAGCCTCAATTGGGGGAATACGCGCGATGCAGTTTTTTCGGAAATGTTCGGGCCTTTCGCGCCAGGGAACGCGTCCATCAGCGGCATCCAGATATCGAGATGCGCCATTCAATATGGTTTCAACATCCTGCGCTGGATCAAGATTGCCATAGACGTAAGTCCAACGGTTTTCGCCGCGCAACACGATGGAGCAGCCATGATCACAATTTGCCAAACAGGAAACAGCCGTCAGTTTTATATTTTCGGGCAGCGCTTCTTGCTTGATTGCCTCGAAAAGTACAGTGCCTTGGCGCTTTTCATTATCTGGCTCCGCGCGCCCCGCGCGACAAGACGTACAAACCAGCAACTCAATTGAATCCGTTTTTGACATTATCTTCCTCTGGCAGCGCGTCGGAACGCAAGAAAACCAGACAGAGGCCAGCAGGGCATGCAAGAACATGCTCCGCCTCCGACACACCCCGTCCGGATCCGGTTGTTTTTATGTTGGCAGGTCTCCCGGCTTACAGCTTTGAAGGCGTTGCCTTCACAGATGCGTATCCTTCCCAGCATTTGCCAGTGGTATACACGCGTCTTCGCTGCTCACGGTCGCGGGGGCGGCTGCGTTTCAATATTCCGACGTACTCCGTCGAAAAACTGAGTGCATTCCCTCTTCGCCTGTCCTAGAACAAGAACCAACATCCATTTGCAATGGGCCATGCAACGTGGCGTGTCAAGAAAAAGGAATTCCTATGGTCGATGAAAATCAACGACACAATCAAAAGATGCGCAAAATCAAAACGGCGCGCGATAAGATGATGCAGAGCAAAACGGATGAAAAAGGCCTTNTTATTGTTCACACGGGCGCGGGCAAGGGGAAATCTTCNTCTGGCTTTGGAATGATCATGCGGTGTATCGCGCATGAGATGCCCTGCGCGGTGGTGCAGTTTATTAAAGGCACTTGGGTGACCGGCGAACGCAAGTTTTTGACAGAAAATTTTGCCGAGCAATGCAAGTTTGTAGTTTCGGGTGAAGGGTTTACCTGGGAAACGCAAGACCGTGAACGCGACATTGCTGCGGCTCAAGCCGGCTGGCATCGGGCAAAAGAGCTTATCCTTGATCCCGAAATTCAATTCGTTTTGCTTGATGAAATCAATATCGCGCTGCGCTATGATTATATCGATATCGATGATGTGANTGCCTTTTTGAAAACAGAAAAACCGGAGATGACGCATGTATGTTTGACCGGACGCAACGCAAAGGATGATTTAATTGATCTTGCGGATTTGGTGACCGAGATGGCGCAAGTCAAACATCCCTTCAAACAAGGTATCAAAGCACAATTGGGCGTTGAGTTCTAACATGCCAGCCTTAATGGTTCAGGGCACCGGGTCAAATGTAGGCAAGTCTTTGCTAGTGGCCGGGTTGTGCCGCGCGGCCAAACGGCGAGGGCTGAGCGTTGCGCCATTCAAGCCACAAAATATGTCAAATAATGCAGCCGTCACGTCAGATGGAGGCGAAATAGGCCGCGCGCAGGCGTTACAAGCCTTGGCGGCGGGCTGCGCTGCAGTCTGCGACATGAATCCGGTTTTGTTAAAGCCAGAAAGTGAAACGGGTTCGCAAATCATTGTTCAGGGTAAACGCTATGCCACGGCGCGTGCAAAAGATTATTCAGCGTTAAAACCAAAGCTNATGCCCTTCGTTTTGGAAAGTTTTCAACGCCTAAAATCCACGTTTGATTTGGTAATAGTGGAAGGGGCTGGGAGCCCCGCAGAGGTGAATTTGNGGCCTGGCGATATCGCCAATATGGGCTTTGCTTGCGCGGCGGATGTGCCGGTTCTTTTGGTTGGTGATATTGATCGCGGCGGCGTTATTGCGCAAATGGTGGGCACGAATAGCGTTTTAGATCCAGAAGATAATAAGAAAATATTTGGATTTATTATCAATAAGTTTCGAGGTGATCCTAACTTGTTTTCTGCAGGTTATGAAATGATTTGCGCGAAAACCAATTGGCGGGGCTTTGGGATTGCGCCTTATTTTGATCAAGCATGGAAGCTACCTGCCGAAGATGCGTTGGACATCGCAACCCCACAGCGGCCTGGTAAGCCGCATATCGTGTGCTTGGGATTGTCACGTATCGCAAATTTTGATGATCTGGATCCGCTGAGCAATGATCCAGAGTTACAAGTAACGGTTTTACGTCCTGGCCAAGCCATCCCCGCTGATGCGCGTTTGGTGATCGTGCCTGGCAGCAAATCGACATCGGCCGATTTGACCTATCTGCGCGCGCAAGGCTGGGATATTGACCTTAAAGCGCATCGCCGGCGCGGTGGGCATNTTTTGGGGATTTGTGGTGGGTATCAAATGCTAGGAAACGTCATCGATGACCCTGAGGGAATTGAGGGCGTATTCGGCAAAACAGAAGGCCTTGGCTTGTTGAAGGTAAACACAATCATGTATCCCAAAAAGCAATTGGGCCAAGTGAATGCAATACACCCGCCAACACAGCAAGAGTTTAGCGGATATGAAATTCATATCGGCCAAACGCAGGGCCCAGATACGCTGCGCCCTTTTGCTCAGCTTAATGGGCGCAACGAAGGCGCCATAAGCGCGGATGGTCTGGTCATGGGCAGCTATTTACACGGTATGTTTTCGAGCGATGGGTTTCGCCATGCGTTTTTAAAGGGTTTGCATATTCAAAGCAGTGCGCAGGCCTATTCGCAAACTGTCGATCAAACGTTAAACGCTTTGGCCGATCACCTTGAAAAGCATTTGGATATTTCCGCTTTACTTGCCTCTGCACGCTAAAAACAACGGTTTTTATAGCGTGGCATAGGCTGCGTTGAGCATATCTTCATGTAACGGATGATTGCTGCCCATGAATTGGGTCATAATCACGCCCGTGATCTGTCGTTGCGGGTCTACCCAAAAATAGCTTTGCGCGGCGCCAGACCAGCCAAACTCGCCAAGGGTTGTAGGCACAANGGCCTGACCCACATCAGTCATAACCCGGCCAAGCAAGTTCCACCCATAGCCGGGAAACGCTTGCCCAGAAATGCTGAGAGGCACGGCAGAAAGCGGCAGGCGATTGGCGCGCATAAGGCCAACCATGTCATTGGAAATCATTTTTTCGCCGGNATCTGAATTTCCCGTCAGTAAAAACCTTGCAAAGGCGCTGTAATCCTGCGCCGTTGCATAAAGACCAATGCCGCCGCGACGAAACTCTGAGGATTGCTCTGGATACATGCGGGCGACGTCATTTTCCTCGAGCACATGTTCAATTTTATTTAAAGGCGCAATGGCTTCCAATTTGTAGCGCCCGTAATTTGTCATTAAACGGGGCAATTGCGCGTCGGACAAACGAAACCCTGTATCGCTCATGTTAAGGGGATCAAAAATATACTCTTGTAGCAAAGCATCAATCCGTCTGCCGGTTACGCATTCGACAAGATGCGCCAGTACATCGATCGACATACTGTAAAGCCAGCGTTCTTTTGGATGAAAGGCCAATGGCAGTTGCGCCAAGGTGCGTATCATTTCGCGAAGGTCTCGCGCGCCATCAGCAAGAATCTCTGCCTTGCGATAATAGGGGGCAATATGGCAGCCAAGGTTAAATTCATAACTGAACCCAGCCCGATGGGTAGTAAATCTTCAAGCGTTATCAATCTACAAGCAGGCTCTAGTGATCCATTTGGCGTCAAAACGCGCATCTTTGAAAACTGTGGATCGTATTTAGCGATTGGATCAGAAAGCCGCATCAGCCTTTTTTGAACCAGCAACACGGCAAGAGCTGCAATGATCGGCTTAGTCATGGAGTATATGCGGTAAATAGCACGATCGGGAATGGGCGTTTTACAGGCATAATTTGCATAGCCCGAACGCCCTTCTAACCGCAGTTCGCCCGCTTGCTCAATGCGCCACTCAATGCCGCTAAACAATTGTTTTTCGATATAATCATCTGCACAATTTTTAACTTCATTCGACATAATCTTGCCCTTGGCTTTGCCGCTTGCACAACACAGGCATAGCCTGAGGTCTGTAAAGACTATTCATTTAAATCCTTAGAGGCAATCATCTTCAAAACTACGAAAGGCGGTTTGGATCACGTGGATTGCGCTATGCGCGGGTAAGGTATGGCGCTGCCTGGCATTTTGCACGGCGTTGCACAATAAAAGGGCCGTGCCGTGGGTTTAGGGCAATGATTCCAGCATGGTTTCAAGATCTATCAGGCTGTGCTTGCCAAAAAACATATCCTCATTGGCGATGAGCGTCGGGGCGCCAAAAACACCACGGGCCACCGCTTGAGACGTAGCCTGGATCAAAGCGGCTTTTATTGCGGGATCTTGAGTTGCAGAAAGAATCTCCTCCGCGGGCAAGCCAGCTTTTTCCATAACCCTTAGGACGGTGATCGGATCATCCATTTTTTCTTGATCAACCCACATGGCGTGGAACATTGTATCGCGATAGCCCTGTTCCCAAGGTTTCCCGAGCGCAAATATCGCCCCGCGCATCAGCGCGATGGTATTAACAGGAAAATGGGGGTTTAGCTGAAAAATGATCTTGCGGTTTTCTACAAAACGTTCGGTCTCACGGGCTTCATAGGCGAGTTTCCCAGCCACATTCGCGAAGGCTTCCATTGGGCTTTTATTATTGGTTGCTTTGAACACACCGCCCAGCAAGATCGGCCGAGATATAATTGGAACTCCATACGTCTTTGCAATCTCTGGCAGCGTTTTATGCACCAAATAGGCATTCGGGCTGCCAAAATCATAGTAAAATTCTATCTTCATGCCGTATCGCTCGCAGAGAAAAACGTGATGCCTATCTTATGGATTAACCTGCGAGGTGTTTGGATTGCTGTCAATATCAGGCATAATATTTACCTATGGGTTTTTTTAAAGATTGCTTAAAGCCTAAAACTCAGCGGTAAAAAGTAAAAATATAACGTTTTGATGTCTGTTTTTCGATAACGCGCGGCAAAAATAAGGTTTTAAGTTCAAGAAGGCGCCGGCGCCGATCTTAAAAACAGCATTGGGCTGTTGGCCTCTGCGTGCTTTGCTTTCTGCCGGCAGTGTCCTATGTTAGCGGCAGAATATAAACTTAATCAAAGGCGGATTATTCGCCCGAACTTGCACAGGACTAAAAGATGAAAACATCAAGCGATTATCTACAAGATGCCAATGCGGTGGTGCCNCGTATTCAAGCGACAGAGGCGTTGGCCTTTTTTGATGATGGCGAAACNGTATTTTTGGACGTACGCGACAGTTCTGATATAACGGCCTCAGGTACGGTTGCGGGCGCCGTTCGGATCAACCGCGGGTTCCTTGAATTTGCTGCGGATGACGCCACAAAATTTCACAATCCGCGTTTGCAAAAAGAGGCCCGGATTTGTGTTTTATGCGCAGCGGGTGGACAAGCCGCTTTGGCGGGCAAAACATTGGTTGAGATGGGCTATAGCAATATAATCAATATTGGAGGCTTTGGCGATTGGCAGGCTGCAGGGGGCGCAACAGAGGCTTAAATCGGCACGGTGCGCCAGGGTCGCACTTGGTATTTTCTAAAACACCAGTCAAAGGCCTGCGGGCCTTTGATATCATATATCAAAGCCACGCTGTGAGGCGTTGATAAGAAAACAGAAGGAACGACAAAGCCCTACGACAGAGCGGTTTCATTTATGTTCGGTGATCGGCTCGAATACATATACAAGATTTGTTCTCGCCTTGAAGACCAAAATTATTATTCGAACAATTCAAAGGGAGTATGGTGGGTGATAAGAGACTCGAACTCCTGACATCTTCGGTGTAAACGAAGCGCTCTACCAACTGAGCTAATCACCCGCAAAAAACCGTCTAAACAAAGCTTCAAGCAGACGCAAGAGGCTAGGGGAAAAATAGTGCCATTCTTCGGNTTTGCTNTGGCGTTTTTTTAAGATTTTTAAAAAAGTTTGACTACGCTGCGACGGGNTTTAAAAACGAAACTCTGGCCAAGGCTTGATGAGCCTCGGCCAGAAAAAACGTTAATGCGTTGTCGCAGGTGCCGTAGACGGAGCGTTAAGCGCTGCGGCCGCTGCTGCAGCTTCCTCTGCAGCCTCATCCCATTCTATTGCATCGGGCGTTGCGGTTAAAGCATTNGCAATAACTTCTGAAACATGACTGACGGGAATGATGGTCAACCCCTCCTTCACATTATCAGGAATTTCAGCCAAATCTTTTTCATTNTCTTGAGGAATTAAAACCGTTGTGATGCCGCCGCGCAGCGCCGCGAGCAGTTTTTCCTTTAATCCACCAATGGCCAAAGCATTGCCGCGCAATGTTACTTCGCCNGTCATTGCGATGTCTTTGCGTACAGGAATCCCGGTTAAAACCGACACGATGGAGGTTACCATCGCTAAGCCAGCGCTTGGTCCATCTTTTGGGGTTGCCCCTTCGGGAACGTGNACGTGAATGTCCAACCGATCAAATAGGGTTGGCTTCACACCAATTTTGGGGCTGATTGAGCGCACATACGAACTTGCCGCATCGATGCTTTCTTTCATCACATCACCCAGCTTACCGGTTGTTTTCATGCGTCCTTTGCCAGGCAGCTTTAAGGCCTCGATTGAAAGCAAATCACCCCCAACCGAAGTCCAAGCCAAACCTGTTACCACGCCGACTTGATCTTCCTTTTCAGCCAAACCGTAGCGGAATTTCTCAACGCCCAAGAAGTCGCTGATATTATCCGCCGTAACCTCCAGCGTTTCGACCTCTTTCTTAACAATTTTAGTAACAGCTTTTCGGGCAATCTTTGCGATTTCACGCTCAAGATTTCGGACGCCGGCCTCGCGGGTGTAGCGCTGTATAATACTGCTTAATGCATCCTCTTTCAGCGCCAGCTCACCGTCTTTTAAACCGTGATTCTTTAACTGCTTGGAAAGCAGGTGCCGTTTCGCGATTTCGCATTTTTCATCTTCGGTATAGCCAGAGAGCGGTATGATTTCCATCCGGTCTAGCAAGGGCCCGGGCATGTTGTAACTATTTGCGGTGGTCAAGAACATCACGTTGGAGAGATCATATTCAACCTCTAAATAATGATCCGAGAAGGTGGCGTTTTGTTCCGGGTCAAGCACTTCAAGCATCGCCGATGCCGGATCGCCCCGAAAATCTTGCCCCATCTTGTCGATCTCATCCAAGAGGATCAATGGATTGGTTGTTTTGGCTTTTTTCAGCGCTTGAATGATTTTACCCGGCATTGAGCCAATATAGGTTCTACGATGACCTCGAATTTCAGATTCATCGCGCACCCCACCTAACGATATGCGAATAAATTCCCGCCCCGTTGCCTTGGCGACAGATTTGCCAAGCGAGGTTTTTCCGACACCGGGAGGGCCAACCAAACACATGATCGGACCCTTCAGCTTGGTGCTTCTTTGCTGAACAGCAAGAAATTCAACGATGCGTTCTTTCACCTTTTCAAGNCTGTAATGATCACGGTCCAACGTCTCTTGTGCGCGCCCAAGATCCTTCTTGACGCGAGATTTTACTCCCCATGGAATGCCTAAAATCCAATCAAGATAATTGCGCACAACCGTGGCTTCGGCAGACATTGGNCTCATATTTTTGAGCTTCTTCAATTCCGCATCAACTTTTTCTTTGGCTTCTTTGCTTAGCTTGGTTGCCGCAATCCGGCTTTCCAGTTCGGCCACTTCGTTTTGGCCTTCTTCGCCGTCCCCCAATTCTTTTTGAATGGCCTTCATTTGCTCATTTAAATAATATTCACGCTGGGTTCTTTCCATTTGCGATTTCACGCGGGTTTTGATTTTCTTCTCAACCCGCAGAACGCTCATTTCGCCCTGCATATGACCGTATATTTTTTCTAAACGCTCACTGACCGATAAAATTTCAAGCAACGCTTGCTTTTGCTCAACTTCAATTCCCAAATGGCCCGCAACCAAATCGGCGAGCTTGGCCGGATCACTCGCTTCCGCAACTGCCCCTAAGGCTTCTTCGGGAATGTTCTTTTTAATCTTGGCATAACGTTCAAATTCATCGCTGACCGTGCGCACGAGGGCTTCTAATGCATCAACATCGCCCATGGTTTCGGATAAACCTTCAGCGCGGGCTTCAAAAAAGTTTTCATTTTCAACGAATTCAGAAATGTGGACCCGACTTTTGCCTTCGACAAGAACTTTAACGCAGCCATCGGGCAGTTTGAGCAATTGCAAAACATTCGCTAATACCCCGGTTTTGAAAATACTATCCGCTGTTGGCTCATCTTCTGATGCGTCGACTTGGCTTGAGAGGAGAATCTGTTTGTTATCATCCATAACCTCTTCCAGCGCCCGTACGGATTTTTCACGCCCCACAAAGAGTGGTACGATCATATGCGGAAAGACCACNATATCTCTTAACGGCAAAACGGGATATNTTGGCGCGGTGGTTTTTGTCATGTTTCATCCTCAATGACGGCAAGGTAGCGCGATTCCCTTTTAGGGGAAGGCGGCCCTTTTGCGTTTCTTCTAACGCATACATAATAGTCGATGCCGTTGGTTTCAACCATATGCGGCGTTTATTAAAGCAGGATCTTTTGGTTTGAGCGGGCATGCCTCGCGAAAGCGTTTTGGAGAATCAACTCTCATTCAAACGCAAAGATTGCCCATCGATTAAAAGCAAAACAGATAGCTCTAGAAGATTTTTTTGTTTTTAGGCAGCCCGTGCAAGCGCTGGCAGAGAAAATTGAAATTTTAGTTTTAAGGAAAGAGTGAGATTTTGGTTCCGGCCTTCTTGACGCGGGCTTACGTGAACCGTAAGAGAGGCGGTATAAGCTTGTTTGGTTTCAGATAGCGGTTGTAGCTCAGTTGGTTAGAGTACCGGCCTGTCACGCCGGGGGTCGCGGGTTCGAGTCCCGTCAACCGCGCCACTGAATGCCAAACAGTTTAAAAGATTGCGCGGTTGTAGCTCAGTTGGTTAGAGTACCGGCCTGTCACGCCGGGGGTCGCGGGTTCGAGTCCCGTCAACCGCGCCATTTCTGTTTCGTAAAAGTGAAAATTTGAAAAGCTTTCTGCGTTGGCGGTCAGGTTCGCCCGCCCCAAGGAAGAGGGTTAGTTACTCGGCCGCAGATATAAGTTTTTCGTCCGCCTCGATTTCAGCCGCGCGTTTTTCAACAAGCTCAACAATGTGATCCACCATATTTTCATTGCCGATTTTGTGGTCTTGCTTTCCGGCCCAATAGACCATGCCGCTGCCCGCGCCGCCGCCGGTAAACCCAACATCAGTCATCAAAGCTTCGCCGGGACCATTAACAACACAACCAATGATCGATAGGCTCATCGGTGTTTTGATATGTTCAAGCCGATTTTCCAAGGCTTCAACCGTTTTGATTACATCAAACCCTTGCCGCGCGCAGCTAGGGCAAGAAATGATATTTACGCCACGATGGCGCAATCCCAATGATTTCAGAATTTCATATCCGACTTTGACTTCCTCAACCGGATCAGCAGAAAGCGAGACGCGGATCGTATCGCCGATTCCCATCCACAATAAATTGCCCAAGCCGATCGCAGACTTNATCGTTCCGCTGGTCAATCCGCCGGCTTCTGTAATTCCCAAATGGATCGGGGCATCCGTAGCTTCTGCCAGAGCTTGATAGGCAGCGGCTGCCATAAAAACATCTGAGGCTTTACAGCTGATCTTAAACTCATGAAAATCATTATCTTGTAAGATTTTGATGTGATCCAAACCACTTTCAAGCATGGCATCTGGGCAGGGTTCGCCGTATTTTTCTAACAAATGTTTTTCAAGCGATCCGGCATTAACGCCAATACGAATGGAACAATTATTGTCTTTGGCGGCTTTTATGACTTCTTTAACGCGATCTGGTGCGCCGATATTGCCTGGATTGATACGCAAACACGCCGCGCCTGCCTCCGCCGCCTCAATACCGCGTTTATAATGAAAGTGGATATCTGCAACCAAGGGAACCGGACTTTCCTTGGCAATTTCCTTGAAGGCCTTGCTGCTGTCCTGGTCGGGCACCGAAACACGCACAATGTCAGCTCCTGCATCTGCTGCGGCAGTTATTTGCGCTAGGGTGGCTTTTACATCAGTTGTTAAGGTGTTGGTCATCGTTTGAACCGAAATCGGCGCGTCTCCGCCAACCGCGATATTACCAACATGAATTTTTCGCGATTTTCGGCGGTAAATATTTCGCCAAGGGCGTACGGAATTCAAGGACATATCTGGTCTCAGTGGTTATTAAAAAAAGGCCTCAAGAAAAAGCCATTACTGTCAACTTACTCTGACATTCTGTCGGTTGTAAAGCTTGACACCGTCGCTTCTGCTACAACCCGNTCTAAGACCGGATCAAGATCCAGATTGGCTGGTTGATAATTGGCCATCAAAGACCTGGCTGACAGCTCGACGTTTTTGACCACTTTGCCTCCAGTGCCGGCCGGGCCATATAATTTTCCCTCAACGGCAAAATAAACTGAGCCCGACATACCCGCCCGCAACATAGGGGCCATTTCAGTTTGCGGTAGGATAAATTCTTCGCCCGCTTTCATCGTGTTTTCAAAAATTCGGCTTCCATCAGGCGCTGTCACCCGCACCCAAGCATCTCTAATAGCAAATAGCGCCAGCGTCGGCGGAGCGGTTTCNAGCACTTGCGGCGTAGCGATTTGAGCAAGCAGCTCTGCTTCGCTTGGCAGGTTTTTCTCAACATCTGCCAGNATCTCGNCGCCGGGATCCGCGGCGGGGTCTGGTTGAGGAATGAAATTGCCGAAATCTGACGGATTTAAGGATGATATAGGAGCATCCCGGGCTGTAAGTATGGGAAAATCGAGCGCCTGTGGACGATAAAGTCGATCAAGTTTCTCAATGTTTAGGCGTTGGTCTAAAGCGTTTTTTGTAGCCTCAGTTTGTGGAAACTGCACCGAACCCAATGGATCTAAATCCGATAAAACGATCGGCGTGTTTTCCGCTGGTGTCAGTTTCACTTGCTGCACTTCTTGCAACAAAGACCAGGCCCCAAATCCGATAACACCGATGAGCGATGCCAACACAGCCACGGAGGCAATGGCACGCATTTCTAAGGTTTCCAAGAACCCGGCATCGGGCGGCTCCATCGCCAAGGGCGATGTTTTGAATATATCAGTTGAACCCGCATTGTTTTGCTTGGGTAAAAGGGGCGCTAAGGATTGCGGCTTTTTGGCGCTTGACCCTTGTGCCAGCGCGCTTACGGTTTGAAAGCCGCTTTCTGCACAAAATTGTTGAAGAACCTCTTCGCTGTCCATGCCCAGGTATTTTGCGTAAGATCGTACATAACCTGCAACAAAACCTGGCGTGTCAAACGCGCCGGGGTCACAGTTTTCAATCGCAGATATGTAGGATGCTTTAATCTTAAGGTCGCGTTGTACATCAAGCAACGATTTGCCAATGGTCGCGCGTTCGCCGCGCATGGTGTCACCAAGCCGCAGCTCGAAATCGTCAAACCCTTTCGGTCTTGCCGTTTGTGCACCCTCTAGCTCGGGTGCCGCTTTGTTTTTTTTGCTCTTTCGCCTCAGCGCTCCAGCTCCCAATACTCGAGACCGAATCGTTCTTATCCACATAACTCGTGATCTGATAGCATAATTGAGTAAGAATTACACTTTAGGGTTACTTTACGCCGAGTTTTCGGCACGATTCAGCGCGCAATGCGCCCAGAGCGTATCCATTGCCCTGACCAATGCGTCAATTTCCGCCGGCCCGTGAACAGGGGATGGCGTGAAACGCAACCTCTCGGTTCCACGCGGCACCGTTGGGAAATTGATAGGTTGCACATAAATACCAAAATCTTGAAGCAACATGTCAGAGAGTTTTTGCGTATGAACCGGGTTGCCGACAATCACGGGAACGATATGAGAGCCATGGTCGATAATCGGCAATCCGATCCCCTTTAAACGGTACTTTAAAATCTTAGATTGCGTTTGATGTTGCGCGCGCAAATCTTTGTCGGATTTCAAATGCGCGACGGAGGCTGCGGCCCCCGCTGCGACCGCTGGAGGCAGCGAGGTCGTGAAAATAAACCCGGGCGCGTATGAGCGGATCGCGTCACACAGTTTTGCGCTAGCAGCAATATATCCGCCCATAACCCCGTAGGCCTTTGCAAGGGTGCCGTTGATGATATCGATGCGATGCATCAACCGATCACGTTCGGCCACGCCAGCACCACGTGCGCCATACATACCCACCGCATGCACCTCATCAAGATAGGTCAGGGCGTTGAACTCATCTGCTAGATCGCAAATTTCAGCAATCGGCGCAAAATCCCCATCCATCGAATAGATTGACTCAAACGCGATGAGTTTCGGGACCTTCGGATCATCGGCTTCCAGCAATTCGCGCAAATGGGCAAGGTCATTATGGCGAAAAATGCGTTTACTTCCGCCATTTCGACGAATGCCTTCGATCATCGAGGCGTGATTGAGCGCATCCGAATAAATGATTAAATCCGGAAAAAGCTTTGGCAAAGTAGACAGAGTTGCATCATTGGCAATATAGGCGCTGGTAAAAAGCAACGTGCTTTCTTTACCATGCAGGTTGGCAAGCTCATCCTCAAGCCTCTTATGATACACGGTTGTCCCAGAAATATTCCGCGTACCGCCAGATCCTGCACCCGTGGCGTCTAACGCTTCATGCATCGCGTTCAAAACCGCCGGATGCTGCCCCATTCCCAAATAATCATTGCCACACCAAACCGTTACCGGTGCGTCGGTTCCATCGGGGCGGTGCCATGTCGCGTGAGGAAAATTGCCTTTGTCGCGCACGATATCTATGAACGTGCGATACCGCCCCTCATCATGTAAACGGTTTAAAGATTGATCTAAGAAATCATTATAAGTCAATCTACGGCCTTCCATCTTTTACCAAAAGCACCAAGCGCTTTTCCAATCACTACTCTATAAACCTCATCGACATGAATGCACCTAAAGTCAAGGGTGACTGGACAGCGCAGGAACACATGCTAGGCTTAACACTCATGCACACATATAGGGTGGTTTGAAAATGTCGCTAGCCCCAGTTCTTGCGCGGATTGACGCAGATCTTGAAAATGCAACGAAGCGGTTGTTGGACTTGTTACGGATCCCTTCTATTTCGACAGATCCCGCCTTTGATAAGGCATGTGATACTGCCGCTGATTGGCTTGTGGATCAATTGCGCGCCATAGGGGCAGAAGCGCAAAAACATCAAACGCCGGGAAAGCCGATGGTTATGGGCAGTTTTACAGGATCTTCAAATCCGGATGCGCCGCATATTTTGTTTTATGGCCATTATGATGTGCAGCCCGCCGACCCGCTCGAATTATGGCATCACGATCCATTTGAACCAGCCGTCGAACAGACAGCGCATGGACAGGTCATTCGAGGCAGGGGGAGTTCAGACGATAAAGGCCAATTGATGACCTTTGTCGAAGCCTGCCGCGCGTGGAACAACGAACATGGGCAAATGCCGTGTAAAATAAGTTTTTTCTTTGAAGGCGAAGAGGAAAGCGGGTCTCCGAGTTTGGTTCCTTTTATGGAAACGCATAAAGAAGCGCTGAAGGCTGACGTGGTTCTAATTTGCGATACTGGTTTATTTGATGATCGGGTTCCGGCAATCGTTACGATGTTGCGCGGTATGGTTAGTGAAGAAGTGGTGCTGCGCGCTGCCAACCGCGATTTGCATTCAGGTCTTTATGGGGGGATGGCGCGCAATCCACTGCATGTGCTCAGTGAAATTTTAGCCAGCTTGCATGATGAAACTGGCCGCGTGCAGCTGCCGAGATTTTACGATGGGGTGCGCGATATACCGCCCCATTTGTCAGCGCAGTGGCAGAGCCTCAACTTTTCGCATCACAGCTTTCTTGGCGAGGTCGGCTTGCGGCTGCCGGCGGGCGAAACAGCTTACAGCCCGCTTGAACATATTTGGGCGCGTCCGACCTGCGAAATCAACGGGATCTGCGGCGGCTACACAGGCGAGGGGTTCAAAACGGTTCTGCCAAGCCAAGCCTCTGCTAAAATCAGTTGCCGTTTGGTCGAGGGGCAGGATCCAGAAAAAATCCGTGCAGCTTTGCATGCGCATGTCTCGTCCTATTTGCCGGCTGATTGTACGGTTGAATTTATTTCTTATGGGGCCTCACCCGCGGTTGTTATGCAAAGTGACACGCCGCTATTTGAAATCGCCCGCGCCGCGCTGAGCGCCGAATGGGAGCAAGAGGCGGCCTTTACCGGCTGCGGAGGATCGATACCGGTTGCCGGCCATTTTCAAGATATTATAGGCGTCAGCCCCATGCTGATTGGTTTTGCAAAAGACAATGATCAAATTCACTCTCCAAATGAAAAATATGATTTGCAAAGCTTTCACAAAGGTATTCGCAGTTGGGCGCGGATTTTAGAGGCGCTCTCGGTTGATAAGCGATCTCAACAAATGGCAAAAAATTGATGTTGGACGGGTTTCAGCATAAAATCTGCGATTTGAACGGAGTAAAAATTGCCTATTCCGAACGTGAAGAAAGCAAGGGAAAAGCGCCACTTCTTTTGCTGCATGGGTTTCCGCAAAATCGGTTTATGTGGAGCCGAATTGCGCCGATTTTAGCCGAACACTTTCATGTGATTTGCGCTGATTTACGGGGCTATGGTGGCTCGTCCAAGCCAAAAGGCGTTGCCGAATACAGCTTTCGAAAAATGGGCCAGGATCAACTGGAGCTTATGACATCTTTAGGGTTTGACCACTTCCATTTGATTGGGCATGACCGAGGCGCGCGCACCGCATATCGGATGGCTCTTGATGCCAGCGATCGGATTAAGTCTTTAACGGTTATGGATATAACGCCCACCCATTTTTTGTTGGATGCGCTAAAGTCAGAGGTTGCGCGGGCGTATTATCATTGGTTCTTTTTGGCGCAACCCAGCCCGTTTCCCGAAACTTTGATCGCCGCCGATGCCGATTATTACTTTGAAAGCTGCTTGCTTGGCTGGGGCGGCAGCACATTAGAGCAATTCGATCAACGCGCGCTCGACGCCTATCGCAANACTTGGAGGGATCCCGCAACGATTGAAGCGATGTGCAATGATTACCGCGCTGCGCTGGATTATGATTTTGATCTGGATCAGCGCGATTTACCCCGCCAGCTTGATCTGCCCGCCTTGGTGATGTGGGGCGCGGGTGGCGCAATGGATAAATCCTTTGACCTGCCAGAAACCTGGCGCGCAAGGCTGAAGCGGTTTGAATGCAGCACGATTGCCGGCGGGCATTTTTTTCCAGACATCCATCCAAAAGATACGGCGGCGGCGCTGCTTTGTTTTTTGAAGCCGTTAAGCGATTATTAAAAGCGTAGGCGCCGCTTAGCCCCTTTTGTCTCGCAGCATCGCTTGCATCGATTCCAAGGGCAGGTACCCGCGTAACATTTCATCTTGCATCACGAAAGTTGGAGTGCCGCTGATTTTCATTCTTTGCGCCAATGCCGCGGTTTTTGAAAGTTCCTCTGCGACGTCATTAGACGCCATGTGCTCCAAAATCTTATCTGCATCCAAATCAAGCTTGCGCGATATTTTATTGAGCGCGGCAGGGGTTGGTTGGCCCCGTAAACCGAACAATGCGTCATGCACCCGTTTATATGCATCGGCGCCGTAAAGCTGTTTCACAGCAACCGCATATCGCGCGGCAGCAACCGAGGCTTCGCCTAAAATCGGCAACTCTTTCAGGATCAATCGGATATTTCCATCGGCTTTAAGAAGCTCTTTCACATCTTGAAAGGCTTTTTTACAATAACCACAGCGATAATCGATGAATTCGACCAAGGTGATATCGCCTTCTAAATTTCCACCTTGATAAGAAAAGCCATCGTCAAACAACGCCGCGCTATATTGTTGCACCAATGCAAAATCGTTTTGGGCTTCGCTGGCCGCTTGTTGGGCTTTGAATGCATCCACCGCTTCAAAAATCACTTCTGGGTTTTCCATTAAATAGCGTTTCACTTCTTCACCAAACGCTTTCCGCTCTGCTTCAGACAGATCAGACAGATCCGCAGCAGACGCGATCGAGGCAGCAAAAAGCGCCCAGAGAGTGACACATATTCTTAAAACTTTGACGAGCATTATNAATCCTTGTGATCTGACTACTTAGTGCTGATNCTAAGTATGTCTTGCGCTTTTTGCCATGCAGGAGAGCCGGTTGGCAAACCCAAAACAGCACGCTTAGCGTGAATGTTTGCATCTTTTAACCGCCCCTGCAACGCAAAGCGTTCTGCAGTCACCAAGGCCGCCATTTCTGGTTTGTCTGATCGCGCATAGGCAACCGCCAAATCGCGCAATAATTTGGTGCTTCTAAAGTCGCGAGAGCGAGCGTTTTCGAGCGTCTTTAAAGCCGCTGATATTTGGTTATTGGCCAGCAAAGCGCGTCCATAACCTGCCAAAATCAACGAATCCTTCGGGGCCATTGCCACCGCTTTTTCATAGGCTGTTACAGCGGCTGAAAATTTTTGATTTCGCATTAAAAGCTCTGCGTAAAGATCCTGATAATAGGGATCTTTCGGCCTTACACTCTGCGCAATCCTTAACTGGTCAAGGGCTTTTGATAATTTGCCCTGCCGCGACAGCGCAATCGCCTTGCTTATCGCCTTGAGATCCTTGGGAAGTTTTCGTTGCTCTCGNGCCAAAATCGTGGAGGGTGGCCTCAAAAACGCCGCCAATTTGGCTTTGGCTCTTGCGTGCCAATATTCTGCGGATAAATCAGGCTTGCTGGAGGATTGCGTTGCNGCATTTGAGCGCGCTTGGCGAAGCCGTTCGCGGCTGAGCGGATGCGAGCGCAGATAGGTGTCTTGGCGGGCTGGTAATAAGCTTTCCTGACCAGAAAAGATCTCTAAAACATCCGCCATCCCCTGTAGNCTGANGCCTGCGCGGCGCATATATTGCATTGCGGATTGATCGGCCGAGCTTTCTTCGCTGCGATTATAGGCTAGAAAATTTCGCTCTGCCGAGCTGTTTAAACCGATGGCCAAACCGGTTCCAAGCGCAACATTCCCGCCCGCCGCGCCCGCCGCTATGCCCAACGCCATGCCAAAACCCGCGGCGCTGCGGGCCGTTTTGATAGTCTTTGCTCGTCGTGCAATATGACCATTTGCAATATGGGCTGCTTCATGCGCGATGATGGATTGCAGCATACTGGCCGAATTTGTTTTCAAGACCATGCCCGCATTTAGAAAGATATGATGGTTGTCGATAACAAAAGCATTCAATTGAAGATCGTCGACCACAAGTATCTTCACCCGTTCGCTGGGCAGATTTGCGGCTTGCAAAATGGGGCGCGCCAATTCCTGAAGCGCATGCTCAACATCAGAATCTCGCAACAAGGATATTGCTGTGGCGGCGGCAGGTGTTAAAAAGAGGGCTATTAACACAATGAAACTGTTGATTATTCGCATCGAAGCCGCCTATAGATCAAGAAGTTCACTCATTAATTTAGAGTTTGGATTGATACGATGAAAAACTCAACCCGTGGCGCCGTAGATCCCTTTATTGTGATGGATGTGATGGAAGCTGCGCGTCAGGCAGAGGCGGCGGGGCGCCACATAATTCATATGGAGGTTGGGCAACCCGCAACTCCCGCGCCCCTGGGGGCCAGAAATGCGCTGCGCGATAGTTTAAATGCAACCGCGATGGGGTATACGGTTGCGCTTGGTTTGCCCGAGCTGCGCGGTAAGATCTCTGAGCTCTATGGCGAATGGTATGATGTTGATTTAGATCCAAACCGTGTGATTGTAACGTCGGGTTCGTCGGCTGGGTTTTTATTATCCTTTACATCCTTGTTTGATACAGGAGATCGGGTGGGCATTGGCGCGCCGGGCTACCCCAGCTACCGGCAAATTTTAAAAGCACTTGATTTAACCGCGGTGGATATTCCAACAAGCTCTGCAAATAAGTTTCAACCGCACCCTAGCGATTTTGAAGATTTAAGCTTGAACGGTTTGCTGGTTGCCTCACCGTCCAACCCGACCGGAACAATGCTAACGCGGCGGGAATTGGGCGCGTTGATTGAGGCCACTGAGCGCAGTGAAGCAGCCTTTATCAGCGATGAAATCTATCATGGAATTGAATATGAAACCAAGGCGGTCAGCGCGTTAGAGATAACAAATAATTGCTATGTGATAAATTCATTTTCGAAATATTTTTCGATGACAGGATGGCGCGTTGGTTGGATGGTGGTGCCCGAAAACCATATTCGTCAGGTTGAACGCTTGGCGCAAAATATGTTTATCTGNGCGCCNCATGCCAGCCAAGTTGTGGCGCTTGCTGCGATGGAGTGCCGCGAAGAGTTGNCCGCGTATCAAGCCGTCTACCAGAAAAACCGCCGCCTAATGATTGAAGGATTGCCAAAGGCCGGGTTCGATCGCATCGCCCCTCCGGATGGTGCTTTTTATATTTATGCAGATATCTCGCATTTGACATCCGACAGCCTGTCATTTGCCCGCGAGATTTTGCAGGAGGCAGGCGTTGCCGTTACGCCGGGTTTGGATTTCGACACCCAGCGCGGGGCGGGAAGCTTGCGGTTTTCTTACGCAGGCAGCAGCGAAGATATTCAGGAAGGATTGCATAGATTGACGCAATTTATGCAGAAGAAGGGCTTTGCTGGATGATTTACTCTTTTCGCAACCTGCTGGCTTTTATCGCGTTGCTGGCTCCTGTTTTTGGTCCCTGCATGGGCATAACGCAAGCCAAAGAGACCCTGGATAAAAGCGCGCCGACCATCCAAGGCTTGGCCCGCTTACGCGTCAGCGGCAGCAGCGTCGAGGATTTGTTATGGGATGGCGTGCGGATAAATTTAGAATTAAGCCAAGGCGTGCCTTATCGGGTGTATTTTCTGCAAGACCCACCGCGGATGGAGGTTGAATTTAACGCGCTACATCCGGTTGATATAAGCGGTTATGACTTTAACAAAAGCAAAGAAATCAAGCAGACCACCTATTTTGAAACCCCTTCGCAGCAATCAACCCTGCGGTTCGAGCTGACATCGCCGATGCGCCTTGAAACGGCCGATTTGAGCGTAAACGCCTTTGATGGTTCTGCCGCGCTGAGCTTGGTTTTAACGCCGGTAACGATGGCTGAATTTGCGCTTTTTGCGCTGCCAGGGGGTGCAAATTCAGAGCCAGAGCCTTCCGTGAAATCTGCGGGACCAACGCCGGCTTTAATAGAAAATCGGTTGACGGTTCTGATTGACCCTGGCCATGGCGGTATCGATCCAGGGGCCATAGTTGGCGATGTGAATGAAGCTGGCTTGATGCTAAGCNTGGCAAAAGAGTTGAAAGAAAGTTTGCTACGCGTTGAAGGCGTTGATGTCGTTTTGTCGCGTATCGAGGATAAATTTGTGCCGCTTGAAGCGCGCGTTTCTTTGGCGCAAGCTGTAAAAGCGGATTTGATTATTTCTTTGCATGCGGATGCTTTGGTCGAAGGAACGGCCTATGGAACCACGGTCTACACTTTGCCAGCACGCGCGTCTGAAAGCGCCTCGCAATCTTTGGTGTTGCGCCATGAACCTGATTCTGTGCTGCAGGGCGTAGATTTAAACGCGATTGATGAAGATGTTGCGATGGCGCTTTTNGATTTGAGCCGCTTGGAAAATATGCAGAGTTCGGAAATTTTGGCAGAATCTGTCGTGAAAGGGCTGTCCCGCGTCTTGGGAGGGCTCAATGCAAAACCTTTACGCAAAGCGGGGTTTTCAGTTCTAAAAGGCGCTGATATTCCAGCGATTTTGATTGAAGCGGGGTTTATGTCCACAGAAACGGATCTGGCAAATCTGCAAAATGCTGAATGGCGGGCGAGATTTGCAGAGGGCGTACGGCTTGGCGTGATGATTTGGTATGCGCAAGAAAAACAAATGGCGCCTTTGCGCCGGCAGTGAATTGAAAGAGTTTGATCGAAGCCTTTTGACCCGACGCCAAAGCCTGCTTATAAGACATGCAATGATTTAGGACGGGCGATGCTGCGTATTATTTTATCTTTTTTTGGGGGTGTTTTTACGTTCTTGACGATGTCGGTTGTTGCTTTTGCGTTAACAATCGGCGCTGTGTTTTGGATCTATGGCCGTGATCTTCCTTCACATGAATCATTGGCGCAATATAAACCGCCCACCATTAGCCGGATTTATTCTGGTGAAGGCCGTATTGTCGATGAATTTGCGCGCGAACGGCGGTTGTTTACCGGGGCCAAGGATGTGCCGATTCTGATTAAACAGGCCTTTATTTCCGCTGAAGATAAGAATTTTTATTCCCATCCGGGATATGATTTGCGGGGTATTCTTTCTGCGGCGGTTGACGCGGCGCGCTCTGGTGGGCGCCGGGTCAGGGGGGCCTCAACCATCACGCAGCAGGTGATGAAGAACTTTTTATTGGATGGTTCGCGCCGCGCCGAGCGTAAAATCAAAGAAATTATTCTTGCCACGCGGATTGAAAACACCTTGGATAAGGAGCGTATTTTAGAGCTCTATTTAAACGAGATTTTCTTGGGCCAAAACTCATATGGCGTGACGGCAGCGGCGCAAACCTATTTCAACAAAACCTTGGATGAGTTGGCCCCTCATGAAGCGGCGTTTTTAGCCTCTCTGCCCAAAGCTCCGTCTGATTTTCATCCCGTCCGGCGCAAACAGAGATTGCTAGATCGTCGCAATTACGTGTTAAAGGAAATGTGGCAAAATGGCTTTTTGGAAGAGGCGGCCTATCGCGCAGAAGCTGCGCAACCTTTGCTGTCGGTTCAAAATGGAGATTTTAAAAGCTTTCGATCAGCTCTGCCGCGCCGAGGGTATTTCAGCGATGAAATTCGTCGTCAATTAAGCGCTGATTTTGGCGAAGACGCTTTTTTCTCAGGGGGTATGACGGTCCGCGCCACCTTTGATCCTGAATTGCAAGCGGTTGCGGAAATTGCGCTTCAACGCGCGCTCGAAACCTATGACCGGGCGCAGGGCATTTGGCGCGGAACCGGCCTTTCAATTGATCCTGAGCGGCTAACCAGCGAAGACGCGTGGCGCGCAGCGCTAAGCGATATTGAGGTGCCGCGCGGAATAAAGCTGGATGGGCAATGGTATCCAGCTGTTGTTCTCAAACTTGGCAAAAAATCGGCACAAATCGGTATTGAAGGCNTTGAAGAGGATGAGGATGGGCATTGGATCCCCTCGCGCGATGTTATTTGGGCCAGCAAACAAAAAGCCGATGGCAGCCTTGGCCCAAAAGCCAAACGTGCGCCTGATCTTTTGTCGCTGGGCGATGTGGTGTTGGTGCGGGCCCTTCTGGATGAGGCGGGCGCGTTTGAAAGATGGTCTTTGCGCCAAGTGTCGGAAGTGCAGGGGGCGTTTATGGCCATGGATGTTAATACGGGCCGAGTTATTTCGATGCAGGGTGGATTTTCTTATGAAGCGTCTGTTTATAACCGCGCCACACAAGCAGACCGGCAGCCAGGATCTAGTTTTAAACCTTTTGTTTACGCAGCGGCGCTTGATAGCGGCTATTCACCCGCAACAATCGTGATTGATGCACCGATTGAAATTGATACNCCGCAAGGGTTGTGGACGCCGCGAAACTCATCCGATAAGTTCTATGGCCCAACNCCGTTACGCACCGGCATCGAACAGTCTCGTAATTTAATGACCATTCGGTTGGCCCAGGAAGTTGGGATGGATGTGATTGGAGATTATGCCGAACGCTTTGGCGTTTATGATCGTATGAACCCGTTTTTGGCGAATTCCTTGGGCGCGCAAGAAACCACATTATTCAGGATTGTTGCAGCTTATGCGATGTTTGCCAATGGCGGAGAACGCGTACAACCCACCTTAGTGGATCGGATTCAAGATCGGTACGGAAAAACCATTTACAGTCATGATGAACGCGAATGCTTTGAATGTGGGTTTGAAACAATCCCCGCAAATCGCGCGCCGTTGATCGTTTCGAATCGCGAGCGCATAATGGATGCGACAACCGCTTATCAACTCACCTCGATGATGCAAGGCGTCGTAGACCGGGGGACAGCCCGCAACAGCATCAACTTAGAGGTGCCGGCAGCAGGCAAAACCGGCACGACCAACCAGTCAAAAGATGTTTGGTTTGTTGGNTTTACCAGTAATTTTGTTGCCGGTTGCTACATTGGACATGATTTTCCCAAGCCGCTTGGNAAACGCGCTTATGGCGGCGGCATGTGCGGTCCGGTTTTCAACGAATATATGCAAGCTGCCACAGAAAAATTCGGCGGCGGGCCCTTCACAGTGCCAGAGGGAGGCCAATTTATAAATATAGATCGTTTCACGGGCGCGCGCCTTCCAGATGAGGCAGAAGGCGACAATGTTGTGGCTGAATATTTTCGCGACGGCGAAGAGCCGGTATTTGGGGTGGCTTTTGACGGAGGGTTTGCGATGGGCAGCAATTTTGAGCGTGTAGATACCGAAGAACAAATCAGCCGCGAAATCCAGACCTCTTCNGGAAAAAGCGTCACGGTTGGGCCCAAAGCCAGCATTGGCACGCTCAGCTCTGGGGGGTTGTATTAAANTTTGAAACAGTGCTGGCAAAGCAAAAGCGCTCGTCTTGTCAGTTCGGGCTGGCTTCTGTAAACCCTAGCGCAACGCTTTAAAACTGGGAAGCCTATGCGCGCTGACATCGTAACGACTGTATCTGAAATCAACAAATCATTGGCCTTGCTTCGGCAACGTTTAAATTGGGACACCGTCTCGCATCGNCTGGAAGAATTCAACGCGCGGGTAGAAGATCCTGACCTCTGGAACAATCCAGACAGCGCGCAGAAATTGATGCGCGAACGCCAGACTCTTGTGGATGCGGTGGCGGTGCATGACAGTATCGCGCAAGATCTGAATGACAATGTTGAAATGATCGAACTGGGCGAAATGGAAGACGATCAAGAAGTAATTTCTGATGCACAAAGCGCTTTGAACGAACTNGCCAAGAAAGCCGCTGCAAAAGAACTGGAAGCCTTATTGAACGGTGAGGCCGACAGCAATGATACGTTTCTCGAAGTGCATTCGGGCGCGGGTGGCACTGAAAGCTGCGATTGGGCCTCGATGCTGGCGCGGATGTATCTGCGATGGTCTGAGAAAGCTGGTTATAAAATCGAAATGCAATCCGAAACGCCCGGGGAAGAGGCTGGCATTAAATCGGTGACCTATAAAATTAGCGGTCAAAACGCTTATGGCTGGCTGAAATCTGAAAGCGGGGTGCACCGTTTGGTGCGTATTTCTCCTTTTGACTCTGCCGCCAAACGGCACACATCCTTTTGCTCGGTGTGGGTCTATCCCGTGGTGGATGATAATATTGATATAGAGGTCAACCCTGCAGATATTCGGATCGATACATATCGCTCGTCCGGGGCCGGGGGGCAGCATGTGAACACCACCGATTCTGCGGTACGGATCACCCATCATCCAACAGGCATTGTGGTCACCAGCTCAGAAAAATCGCAACATCAAAACCGTGATATTGCGATGAAAGCCTTGAAGTCTCGGCTTTATCAAATGGAGTTAGACCGCCGTAATTCTGCCATTAACGAAGCTCATGAGAATAAAGGCGATGCCGGTTGGGGCAATCAAATTCGATCTTACGTTTTGCAACCGTATCAGATGGTGAAAGATCTGCGCACGGGACATGAAACCTCTGACACAAAAGGGGTTTTGGATGGGGATTTAGATGCGTTCATGGCGGCCACTTTGGCGCAGGATGTATCAGGAAAATCAAGGGCAGAGGCCAGTGATCTTGACTGAGCAGCGCGCTATCAGGTGTATATTCTTTCAACCTTGGAACGCCAATTATCTGCGCTGCAATACCAAAATGACAAGGCATCGCAGCCTGAACATGTTAACTATGTTTTGGCCGCTTCACGGCTGCGTATATAGCCAAAATAGCGTTCGAGAATGAGCGCTCTGTTCAAAAGCGCACTTGCGCAGGCAGAGCTGTTAAATAGGCGCCAAATCAGCGCGGTTGAACTGATGCAAGACACCTTGGCCCGCATCAAAACGATAAATCCGCAGGTTAATGCGATAATATCCCTGCGCGAGGAGGCGGATCTGCTAGTCCAAGCGGCGCAGGCGGATAAATCAAGCCGCACAGGTTGGATGCATGGACTGCCGATTGCGATTAAAGATCTGCATGATGTCAAAGATATGCCGAGCTCTATGGGCTCTGCGATCTTTGCAGATTACATCGCAGAAAAAGATGATATTGCGGTTGCACGCGTGCGCGCCGCAGGGGCTATCATCATTGGAAAAACAAATACGCCCGAGTTTGGTCTAGGCAGCCATACATACAACCCGGTTCATGGCACAACCTATAACCCCTATGATCTGAGCAAAAGCGCCGGGGGATCCTCTGGTGGGGCTGCGGCGGCGCTTTCTACCCGCATGCTGCCTTTGGCAGATGGCTCTGATATGATGGGNTCTTTGCGCAATCCAGCAGCTTGGAACAATGTCTACGGGTTTCGACCAAGCTTTGGATTGGTGCCCTCTGAGCCTGGCGCTGAGATGTTTTTGCAACAAAACACCACGCAGGGCCCGATGGCCCGATCGCCCCGCGATTTGGCGGCGTTTTTAAGCGTGCAAGCAGGGCCTGACATGCGGCAACCTCAAGGTTTAAAAGCGCAAGATTACTTAAAGCTGATGCAGCCGGATTTAAACGGAAAGCGTTTGGCATGGCTGGGTGATTGGTCGGGGCAATTGCCAATCGAACCCGAGCTAATTGGCGCATCAGACGCGGCGGTTCATGCGTTTACAGAGCTGGGGGCGGAAGTGGACAGTCTTGAGGCTCCGTTTTCCCTAGATGATATCTGGCAAAGTTGGATCATCCTTAGATCTTGGGCAATTGCCTGTTCAGAAGCCACGCATTATCACACGCCCGATCACCGAAAACTGTTAAAACCCGAGGCGATTTGGGAAATAGAGCGCGGTTTAAGCTTTACCGGCCAAGAGCTACACGCAGCCAGCGTTTTGCGCACAAGCTGGTTTAGAAAATATACGAAACTTCTTGAAACCTATGATGCAATTATTTTGCCCTCGACGCAGATTTGGCCTTTTGATGCTAACAGACCCTATCCAACCCATATCAACGCTCACCCCATGGACAGTTATCACCGCTGGATGCAGGTCGTAACGCCTGCCAGCCTATTGGGGGTGCCAGTGATCAATCTTCCTGCTGGGTTTGGCGCCGCAGGATTGCCCTTTGGGCTGCAGCTTATGGCGGCAAGGGGCGATGATTTACAGCTATTATGCATGGGTGAGGCGTGGCACAGGCATTGTGATTGGCCCTCGCTGAGGCCGCCCCGCCTTTAACGCACCCGCCCAGTCTCTGCTGGTTTTGGTGAAAAGCATTGCACCGCCCGCTTGGGTTGGATATCCCCATTAAAAGCAATAAAAAAGGAAAAGAGCATTGGCACGCGCATATGTTTGCCCGGGACAGGGTGCACAAACAATCGGAATGGGGCGGGCGTTATCTGAGGCCTATCCCGAGGCAAAAGCCGTTTTTCAGGAAGTTGATGACGCGTTGAACGAGAATCTGAGCGGGTTGATCTGGGAAGGGGACCTGAGCGCGTTAACCCTAACCGAAAACGCACAACCGGCGCTGATGGCCACCTCTTTGGCGGCGTTTCGCGCGTTGCAATCAGAGGGTTTGGGCTTAGACGGTGTGGATTATGTGGCCGGCCATTCTTTAGGGGAATATTCGGCCTTGGCGATTGCAGGCGCTTTGTCAGTGGCAGATACCGCGCGCCTTTTGCGCAAACGCGGGCAGGCAATGCAAACGGCGGTGCCGGTTGGCATGGGGGCCATGGCNGCGATCCTTGGCCTTGANTTTTCAGCTGTTGCAAAGCTTGCAGCTGAGGCTGCCCAGGGCGAAATCTGTCAAGCCGCAAATGATAATGATCCAGGGCAGGTTGTCGTATCGGGGCATGTCGGAGCCGTGGAAAGAGCTATTGCTTTGGCCAAANGGGCCGGTGCAAAACGCGCCTTGCTGTTGCCTGTAAGCGCTCCATTTCACTGCGATTTGATGGCCCCAGCGGCGGCAGAAATGGCGCAAGCCTTATCAACGGTCGCTATCACGGCCCCAACAGTGCCGTTGGTCTGCAATGTCAAAGCTGAAGCCGTCAGCGCACCCGAACAAATCCGCGAGTTGTTATTCCAACAAATTACGGCCTCGGTGCGCTGGCGTGAATCGGTGCAGTGGATGGTTGAGCAGCAGGTATCAGAGATTTGGGAAATAGGCGCGGGTAAAGCGCTTTCGGGGATGGTGCGGCGTATTGATCGGGCTGTCGCTTGTAAAAACATCGCAACGCCTGATGACATATCCGCAGCGATAAGCACATAAGGGTGGAGTTTTAAATGTATGATTTAAATGACAAAAGCGCACTAGTAACCGGAGCATCAGGTGGGATTGGCAGCGCGATCGCCCGTAAGCTGCACGCTGCGGGTGCCAAGGTGGCGTTAAGTGGAACGCGGCAGGAACCGCTTGAGAGGCTTGCTGAAGAACTGGGTGAACGAGCCTATATATTGCCCTGCAATTTAAGCGATATGGCCGCGGTTGAGGTCTTGCCCAAGCAAGCCATCGAAACCCTTGGTAGCCTTGATATCTTAGTGAACAACGCAGGTATCACCCGAGATAATTTATTCATGCGGATGTCAGATGAGGAATGGCAATCTGTGATCGATGTCAATCTCACCGCCACAATGAAGCTGTGCAAAGGCGCTTTGCGTGGTATGATGAAGTCCCGGTGGGGGCGGATTATCAATATCAGCTCGATCGTGGGCGCGACGGGCAATCCCGGTCAAGGCAATTATGCGGCCTCAAAAGCTGGAATGGTTGGAATGTCAAAATCACTGGCCTATGAGGTGGCCAGCCGTGGTATAACGGTAAATGTGGTCGCGCCAGGGTTTATCGCGACCGCAATGACGGATAAATTGNCTGATGATCGCAAAGAGGCAATTTTAGCACAAATCCCGGCGGGGCGGATGGGCGCCGCGGAAGATATTGCCAGCGCAGTTGCGTTTCTCGCAAGCGATGGCTCAGGCTATGTGACGGGCAGCACTTTGCATGTGAATGGTGGCATGGCGATGATTTAGCGCGCGCCCAAAAGGGCGCGAACCGTTCAGCTAGACGGAAAAACCCAGAAGTTTTTAGATTTGACCGAAAAAGGCATATTTTTGCCGAAATCATTTGCCTAATTAATAAGCTGTGCTATAGGCGGCGCAGAAGTGCCAGCGCGTGTTTGGCAAGGGCTCTTGACTGGTTGGCGCCTGTGGCTTAGGGAAACCACAAAACAGGTAAGACCCGCTCGCAGAGTGGTTAACTGGGCTCGGCCCGCATAAAATGAGGAATGAAATATGAGCGATATCGCAGACCGCGTAAAAAAGATTGTTGTGGAGCATCTTGGTGTTGAAGAAGATAAAGTTGCCGACAATGCATCATTCATTGATGACCTTGGCGCCGACAGCTTGGACACAGTAGAATTGGTCATGGCTTTTGAAGAAGAGTTCGGAATTGAAATTCCTGACGATGCCGCAGAAAACATCCAAACATTTGGGGATGCCGTTAAATTTATCGGTGAAGCGTCCTAAGCTTGCACCCTTAAATGCTGAATTACGCCTCTGTCAGAAATGGCAGAGGCTTTTTTTATTGCAAATCCGAAGTGCTAATTCTTGTGATTTCCAACAAATAGTCTTATTTAAAGAGCCTGAGTTTATAGGTAAAATAATTACATTAGAAGGACGGGCTGATGCGTCGAGTGGTTGTCACAGGTCTTGGAATGGTAACGCCTTTGGCGAATGGCGTAGAGGCCACGTGGTCACGCATCTTGGCCGGACAATCCGGTGCAGGCTTAATCACGCGGTTTGACGCCGAGCAGGTTGCAACGAAGTATGCCTGCGAAGTGCCGCTTGGCGATGGCAGCGGCGCAAGCTTTAATGCCGATGATGTCCTAGCGGTCAAAGAGCAGCGGAAAATAGATGATTTTATCCTTTATGGGATCGCTGCCGCTGTTGAGGCAGTTGAGGATTCCGGCTGGATGCCCGAAGATGAAGCGGGGCGTCTGCGCACCGGAGTTATGATCGGATCGGGAATCGGTGGGCTTAATTCGATTGCCGAGACCGCCATTTTGATCAAAGAACGCGGACCACGTCGGGTTTCGCCGTTTTTTATCCCGGGAGCGTTGATCAATCTTGTCTCCGGACAGGTGAGTATTCGTTTTCGCTTTAAAGGCCCAAATCACTCGGTGGTGACCGCCTGCTCCACGGGGGCGCATGCGATTGGCGATGCCGCGCGGTTGATCCAAACCAATGATGCAGACGTGATGGTGGCCGGAGGTGCCGAAGCCGCNATTTCCGAAATCGGAATAGCCGGGTTTAACGCTTGTAAAGCGCTATCGACCAATTATGCCGATAATCCCCAAGCGGCCTCGCGCCCTTATGATCGCAATCGTGACGGCTTCGTGATGGGCGAAGGCAGCGGCGTCGTTGTGCTGGAAGAATATGAGCACGCTGTTGCGCGCGGCGCCAAGATATACGCTGAAGTTTTGGGCTATGGGCTATCTGGGGATGCCTATCATATTACCGCCCCTTCTGAGGATGGCGAAGGCGGAGAGCGCGCCATGCGCGCTGCGCTGTCTAAAGCCGCATTGCAACCAGAGGCGGTTGATTACATTAACGCGCATGGCACTTCGACAATGGCGGATGTGATTGAATTGGCGGCAGTGGAACGCATGATGGGTGAGGCGGCTTCAAATTTAACAATGAGCTCAACAAAATCCGCCACTGGCCACCTTTTGGGGGCTGCCGGCGCCATTGAGGCCATCTTCACCATTCTGGCAATTCGCGATCAAGTGGCCCCCCCAACAATCAACCTTGATGATCTGGCGGTGGAAACAGCGGTTGATTTGGCGGCGAATAAAAANCGTCCGCGCAAAATTGACGTTGCACTTTCAAACTCATTCGGTTTTGGAGGCACTAACGCCTCACTCGTTTTGGGCAAAGCCCGCTAATGTGGCGAAGCGCAGCGTCCAATGCGCTGACCTTTCTAATCTTGGTGTTTCTGCTGATCGGAGCGCTCGCGCTTTGGGGGCAGGCGCAATATTTTGGGGCAGGTCCGCTTTCTGAAGCAAAATGTTTGCTGGTTGACCGTGGTCAAACCATGCGCAAATTATCGCAGAAATTAGACGAGATGGGCGCCCTGTCACAACCTGCGATATTTCGTATTGGCAGCGAGTATGAAAACAAAACAGCGCAATTAAAGGCAGGCAGTTTNTTAATTCCCCAAGGGTCTTCAATGCGCGAGATTGCAGATATTGTAACCCGCGGTGGGGCAAATACCTGCGGTACTGAGATCGTGTTCCGCTTGGGAATTAACACAACGCAAGCTCAAATACGCGAAATGGATCCCGTCACGCAAAAACTGATCGAAATCGATAGTTTTGAACTGTCACAAGCGCCACCCGCGGCTTATAAAAAAGCGATTGCTCTCCCGGGCTTGCGCTTCCGTTTAACCATGGCCGAGGGCATAACCTCTTGGCAGGTGGTTGAAGCCCTATCAAATATTGATATTTTAACCGGTGATATTCTTGAAATTCCGGCCGAAGGCAGCCTTGCGACGATCAGTTATGAGCTGCGAAATGGAGATACAAGAACCGGGCTGTTGCAGCGCATGATCCAAACCCAAGAAAGCTATTTGGGTGAGGCTTGGGCCTTNCGCGCCGAGGGTTTGCCTCTCTCTACGCCCCAAGAGGCGCTGATACTTGCCTCGATTATCGAAAAGGAAACCGCCATGGCTGCCGAACGACGGCTCGTGGCCAGCGTGTTTATCAACCGTTTAAACAGAGGCATGCCGCTGCAAACCGATCCAACGGTGATTTATGGCATTACGAAAGGTCAANCTGTGCTGGGGCGCGGCTTGCGGCGCAGTGAATTGCGCAAAGATACCCCTTGGAACACGTATACGAATAAAGGATTGCCCCCGACGCCGATCGCCAATCCTGGTAAGGCGAGTATTGAAGCCGCNTTGAACCCCGAGACGACAAATCTGGTGTTTTTTGTTGCCGATGGCACGGGCGGGCATGCCTTTGCCGAAACGCTGGCAGAGCATAATAAAAACGTCGCCAAATGGCGAAAAATTGAAGCCGTGCAATCAGAATAGCCAAACCCGTTCAAAATTATTTAACGTCGGCTAATAGACGTTCAAATCTTAGATCGAACCCGCTTCGACCATATAGTTATTTGCCGTGCACATGGCTGCATCATCTGAGGCCAAGAAGAGAACCATGCGCGCCACATAGACCGGATCGATCAAGTCGGGAAGGCATTGCCTTTTACGCTGATTTTCCAAACCTTCCGGCGTGACCCAAAGGTCTTTTTGGCGCTCGGTCATAATCCAGCCTGGTACAACGGTATTGACCCGAATGCGGTGTTTTCCCAAATCACGCGCCATCGTTCGGGTCAGGCCATGCACGGCCGATTTTGCGGTCGCATAGGCTGGAAACCCACCGCCTGCTTCCCACCATGAATTCGAGCCGATATTTATGATAGACCCGCCACCGCGTTCAATCATTCCTGGCGCAAGATGTTGTAATGTAAAGAATTGGTGACGTAAATTTGTGGCCATGCGTTCGTCCCAATACTCAACCGTAACATCCTGCCAATCATGTCGGTCATCTCTTGCGGCATTGTTCACCACCACATCGGCGCTACCAATCCGGTCAGTCAACGCATCCAAGGCTAATTTAAGCGCAGTAATATCGCGCAGGTCACAAATTTCAAACGCGACATCTGGGCCGAGCATTTCAGCCAATTCTGCGCTGCGTGTCTGATCTAGATCTAAAAACCCAACCTTCGCGCCTTGACCGGAAAAGGCCTTAACAATCTCGGCGCCAATCCCGGAGGCGCCGCCTGTCATAAAAACTGTTTTCCCGGATAGGCTGGGAAAGCGTGCAAATTGTTGAGACATGAATATACCTTTTNGAAGCAAGTGGCGAGATGCGTAGAAANCAATAGTTGGGGATTGCTGTCAACGGCCCGGTTAAGGGTTTTAGGCGCTGCGCGGTTCTGGCGCGGGCGCTTATTGTTTAAGGCAATTTATTTTCGACATAACGGATTTGATTGATGATGTATTTTACAACTGGAGTGAGCAAGTTGGGCATGCCATGCCAATAATAATCGCATTAAAGCGCGCGCCCACAAGCGCGCCGCGCAAAAGCATGCTCGATAAGGTAATATGGTATTTTCAACAGTTACAAAGCTCTATCCCTGTTTTCAGCCTCGATGCTTCCAAGTCCCGAGTTTTGTAAATGGGTTTCGAAATATGTACGAAAGAAGGGAAGGCCCTCAGCAAGTTTTAAAAACTCATCGCGCGTTAACACCAAAACCTTTGTGTCTTCGATCGCAACCGCGGTGGCAATCCGCCGCGTTGCTCCTATCAGCAAACGTTCTCCAAAGTGATCGCCCGCGATAAGAACGCGGGATGTCTCTTCTCCGGTTTCGGGATCTATGCCCGTGATTTCTACGCTGCCGCTAGCGATCGTGTAAAACCCGTCTGAGCGCGCGCCATTTTCGTAAATTCGATCCCCCGCGCGGTATAAAACATATCGCGCATCTTGCGGCTTTTCCGAATTAATCTGAACCACTGAGCGGGGAGAAAACCCGTCCATCAGCCAGTTCCAAAGCACAGAGATGCGGGTTTGCATGCCGGGTAAAAACGAAATGTAATAGACCCGCCATAACAACCAGGCCAAACGGCCTGTCAGCTTGATACCATAAACTTCCGCGACACCGCGCCCGGCGCCAAGCGAGGCCAGCGATCCTTTTGAACTGTAATGAAACTTCTTCAAATTCTGATTTTGAAGGGCTGCAACAACATTTTGTGCCAAATGCTTTGCCTCTCGCACGGCAAATTGGGCTGTTGGAGGGGCGAAATCTTCGCGGGCTGAGGCCGTATCAGTCATTGGTATTAACGCACAATCCCCAATCGCCCAAATGTTTTCAAACCCATCCGCCCGAAAATCACGCCGAACCAAAATACGCCCCTGCTCAAGCGTTAGAGGCATCTTAGCAACCACGGGCGCCGGCGTATTGCCAATGGTGGCCACGATGGTGCGCGTATCAATCACCTCTCCGGTTGTGGTGACAAGCTGCGTCCCCGTTGCTTCTGCGACACCGACGCCAAGCTGCACTTCAATGCCCCGCTGGTTTAATTTGTTCTGCGCATAAGCGGCGAGACTTTCAGGCATTTCATTCAAGATACGATCGGCAAATTCTAACACGACAACGCGTATTTCTGAGGCATTTATATTTGGATAGTAGCGTAACGAGCGATCGATCAATTCTTTTATCTCACCCACGGTTTCAATTCCCGAAAACCCCCCTCCGATCACGGTGAAGGTAAGGGCGCCTTTCTTCACCTCGGGAAGGCGGGTGATATCCGCATGTTCCAGCCGCTCGATCACGTGCGCCCTTAACCGCCGCGCATCACTGAGCGTTTTCATGGTGAAGGCGTGTTCGCTTAGGCCGGGTGTGCGAGTTAAATCGCTTCCAGACCCCAGCGCAATAATCAGGTGATCATACTCCAAAACCGTAGGTCGGCGCTGTACACCTTGAAAAACGGTTACAGTTTGCGCCTCTGGGTTGATACTATCAACCTCAGCTTTTCGTATAAAAATCTCCCGCGTGAGAAAGCGCAAAGGCGAAACAGCATTTACCGCTGAAATCGCGCCGCCTGCCACCTCGGGCAAGAGAGGTTGGAACACAAAATAATTCTCACGATTTACAACTTCGATTGCCGCTTTTTTGCCCATTAAGCGTTGCAGATTGCGGGCAGCGTATAATCCAGCGAAACCCCCGCCCAAAATCAAAACCCGATGTACCATTTCAAATAAACCTTTTTACGCCGCGCGTATTTGCTGTTTAACTTAATCCACCATGCTTTCATATCCTTTGTAACGAATTAATCCAAAAGCATAAGCTTGCTATTTTAATTGCGAATATGAATGTTTTTGAATTCAACGGAAAAAACGTTTTACCTTCTTTGCACCGCGTTAAAATTAACGAAACCACCTGTAATAATTACGATCCGGTTTAATGCGGTTAGTTTTACGCAAAAGGCTTTTGAAAACTTACCTTTCAATCTTTCACTGCGTTAACAACTTTAGGAACTAAATTATGGCGCGCTTTNATAAATTTTATGTACGCAACGCTTTGCAGCCAGATGGCAGAGATCAGAAAAAATATACGCCAAGCTCGGAAATACCGTTTAAATTTTGCGTGCAATCGCCTTTCCTGAANAGGTNGATTCTTTATGCAGACTTATAAAAATAGCGTTCAAAAAAGTAACACCTCGATTAGAAAATAGGGTTTAATAGCGTTTATGGAATTTGATTACATTATTGTTGGGGCGGGCAGCGCGGGCTGTGTTTTGGCGAAGCGTTTGGTCGAGGCGGGTCATAAAACATTGCTGTTAGAGGCGGGGGGGCGTGATAATTATCACTGGGTGCATATACCAATGGGTTATTTATATTGCATTGATAATCCACGCACAGATTGGCAGTTTAAAACACAACCACAGATCGGTTTGAACAATCGCAGCTTGTTATACCCACGNGGAAAAATATTAGGTGGTTGCAGCTCCATAAACGGAATGCTCTATTTGCGCGGGCAGGCCGCGGATTATGATCACTGGCGACAATTAGGCCTTGTGGGCTGGGGGTGGGATGACGTGCTGCCTTATTTTAAAAAATCCGAAGATTATGTAGATGGNGCATCTGAATATCACGGGGCGGGCGGTGAATGGCGCGTTGAGCGGCAAAGGCTGCATTGGCCAGTNTTGGATGATTGGCGTCGGGCTGCGATAAGCGCAGGCATTCCNCCGGTGGATGATTTCAACACAGGCGATAATGAAGGGGTTGGATATTTCAAAGTAAATCAACGCTCCGGCTGGCGATCAAATACGGCAGGCTCTTTTCTTAAAACGATCAAACACAAAGATAATCTATATTTAAAAACGCATGCCCAAACGCGGCGCGTCATTGTAAAACAAAACCGNGCGGTTGGGGTAGAGTATCAACAAGGCGCAACCCAAAAAACGGCTTATGCAAGGGCGGAAGTCATTCTGTGCGCGGGGGCTATAGGATCTCCGCATCTTTTGCAATTATCGGGGATAGGGCCCGCGCCGCATCTACAAGCGCATGGCGTTGAAGTGCTTCACCATAGTCCCGAAATTGGCGCAAATCTGCAAGATCACCTGCAGTTGCGCTGTTCATGGCGTTTAACGGGGGCAAAAACGCTGAATACTTTGGCCAATTCGGTTTTTGGGAAAGCTAAAATTGCTGGTGAATATTTACTTAAACGGTCTGGACCCATGTCGATGGCGCCCTCTCAATTGGGGGCTTTTGCAAAATCACGCCCGGATGTGGCAACGGCAGATTTAGAATACCATGTGCAGCCTTTGTCTTTAGATGCTTTTGGCGAACCACTTCATGATTACCCCGCAATCACCGCCTCTGTTTGCCATTTGCGGCCTGAAAGCCGCGGAGAGGTGCGGCTTTCCAGCTCAAACCCCCTTGATGCCCCCTTAATATCTCCCAATTTTCTGTCTAGCGAAGGCGATCGATTGGTGGCAATCGATGCAATTAACCTCACGCGAAAGATTATGGCGCAGCCCGCCTTGCAGCAATATCAGCCAAAAGAGCAAAAACCAGGGCTGCAAGCGCAAACGGATCACGATCTAATTCACGCGGCGGGAGAGATTGGGACAACGATTTTTCATCCAACATGTAGCGTGCGTATGGGGCAAGATGTAACGGCGCCCTTGACCGAAAAACTGCACCTTCGCGGCATAGAAGGCTTAAGAGTGGCCGATGCCAGCGCAATGCCGTGTATTACCAGCGGAAACACCAACGCTCCAACCATCATGATTGCAGAAAAAGCAGCAGATTTAATCTTAAACAGCCAGCAATGATATGCGCTTTAGGCGCAATAGCTCGTTTCGTCGCGCATCGCAGGTTACGTGTTCCTTGGGAGCCCGCTGTCAGAATCAGGTTTTATGTGGCCGCGTGGATTAAAAAATTGCGCGTTTAAAGCGTTTGTCGCTGCACAACGCCACTCTCAATCGTCTAATATTCAAAACTTTCAGATCAGACTGGGAAACATGAGGTTAAAGCAGGTCTATTTGAGCCACCTATTTTACCAAAAACTCCCTGGAACAAAGGTGCACACCCAAATAAACGTTATAAGAAAAGCGCATATTTAGACATTTTTGACATGTTTCAATCAGTATATATAGACCTGATACTTTGCCGCATGCGACCAAAGTTAATGCATTAAAAATGCTTAAATTAAGAGCATATGCGGATTGATAAAGGAAAACAGCTAAAGCGCCGTGACCAAACTGCATCAAAAGCCATTGGATAAGTTTGAGATCTTGCTTTGGTATTTTGCGGAACATATCACGCAAAATGAATCGGCGGGCTATCGCTATATGTGTTTGCATAAAGCTCAAGTTCTTCTGCTAACCTTTAAGAAAAACTCAGTTTTTCTCAAGTGATGACATACCCAGACATATTTAAGCCTCTGGCGTAACTTGCAAGTTGAGATTTGGAAAAAATTCCAGACTGTGAAGTCAAGTAATTTTATTTGAAAATTTTTAAAAAAACCGATTGACCAACCCCACACATATACGTCAATTTGTGCAAATTGGCTCGCATGACACAAGATGTGGTGTTAGGGCAGGGCGGCAAACGAAATGAAATGGTTGTTTGACCTTCGGAAACACGCGTTGGGGCTCAGATGGCCGTTGCGCCAATCAGCCGGGAACCGGCGAGTATAAAAAGAGGCACGTTAAAATGAAAATTGAACGCAATTTTACAAAAAAATCAGCCGATGCATATGGCGGGATTGAGTTTGTCACCACATCCTCAGAAATCAAAAATCCCGACGGTACGGTTGTTTTTTCGCTTGAGAATATTGAAGTGCCAGCGACATGGTCGCAGGTTGCAAGCGATGTGATTGCGCAGAAATATTTTCGCAAAGCGGGCGTACCGACCGAATTGAAGCGCGTTAAGGAGGCAGGCGTGCCCGAGTTTCTTTGGCGCTCGGTCGCGGCATCACCCTCAACGCCGATCACCGGCGAAACGTCTTCAAAGCAGGTATTCAACCGTTTGGCGGGAGCTTGGGCGTATTGGGGCTGGAAGGGCGGCTATTTTTCAACCGAAGAGGATGCGCGCGCGTATTATGACGAAATGCGCCATATGCTGGCGACCCAGCGCGCTGCGCCCAACAGTCCACAATGGTTCAATACAGGCCTGCATTGGGCTTATGGTATTGATGGTCCAAGCCAGGGTCACCATTACGTGGATTACAAAACCGGCAAGCTTGTAAAATCAAAATCTGCTTATGAGCATCCGCAACCACACGCTTGCTTCATTCAATCAGTCTCAGATGATTTGGTGAATGAGGGTGGTATTATGGATCTGTGGGTGCGCGAAGCGCGCCTGTTCAAATACGGATCCGGCACCGGCACTAACTTTAGTTCATTGCGCGGCGATGGTGAGCCGCTTTCTGGGGGCGGAAAATCATCCGGNCTGATGGGCTTCTTAAAAATTGGTGACCGCGCCGCTGGGGCGATAAAATCGGGCGGTACAACGCGCAGAGCCGCCAAAATGGTNATTTGTGACGCGGATCATCCCGATATTGAAAATTTCATCAATTGGAAAGTGAAAGAAGAACAAAAGGTTGCCAGTATCGTCGCGGGCAGCAAAATGCATGAGGCCAAGCTGAATGAAATATTTGCCGCAATCCGGGCTTGGGATGGAAGCAGCGAAGATTCGGTAGATCCAAGCAAGAACACNTCTTTGAAATCGGCAATTCGGGCGGCAAAGAAAGTTGCTATCCCGGAAACATATGTGAAGCGGGTTCTGGATTACGCCAAGCANGGCTATGATAGCATTGAATTCCCAACCTATGATACAGATTGGGATAGCGAGGCCTACGCCTCTGTGTCGGGTCAAAACTCAAACAACTCAATTCGCGTAACAGATGCGTTTCTGAAGGCGGTGGAAAACGATGCGGATTGGGAATTGCTACGTCGTACGGATGGATCGGTCGCCAAAACCATCAAAGCCCGGAAGCTGTGGCAGGATGTTGGACATGCGGCTTGGGCCTGCGCCGATCCGGGCATTCAATATCACGATACGGTAAACGCTTGGCATACATGCCCCGAAGATGGTGAAATCCGCGGCTCTAACCCGTGTTCAGAATATATGTTCTTGGATGATACGGCCTGTAACTTGGCCTCTATGAATTTATTAACGTTCTTAAAGGACGGAAAATTCCAATCTGCCGATTACATGCACGCGACGCGGCTTTGGACTGTGACGTTGGAAATTTCTGTGATGATGGCGCAGTTCCCATCAAAAGAGATTGCGCAGCGGTCTTATGATTTTAGAACGCTTGGTTTGGGTTATGCCAATATTGGCGGTTTGCTCATGAATATGGGCTACGGCTATGACAGCGTTGAGGGGCGTGCGCTTTGCGGGGCATTAACCGCATTAATGACCGGTGTGAGCTACGCAACAAGCGCTGAAATAGCGGGTGAATTGGGGGCGTTCCCGGGGTATAAAAAGAACGCCGAGCATATGCTGCGCGTGATCCGCAATCATCGGAACGCGGCGCAAAGCGCCGTGGATGGGTATGAAAAACTGGACGTAAAACCGTTGCCGCTGGATGCCGCGAATTGCCCGGATCAAAGCCTGGTAGAGCTTGCCCGCAACAGCTGGGATCAAGCGTTGGATCTGGGGCAGAAGCACGGCTATCGCAACGCGCAAACGACCGTAATTGCGCCCACGGGCACGATTGGGCTGGTTATGGATTGTGATACTACCGGCATCGAGCCCGATTTCGCGCTTGTAAAGTTTAAAAAGCTTGCAGGAGGTGGATATTTTAAAATCATCAACCGTTCAGTGCCCGGAGCGCTCGAAAAGCTTGGCTATAGTAGTTCGAAAATAGAAGAGATTGTGTCATATGCGGTGGGTCATGGAAGCATTGGTAACGCGCCCGCGATCAACCATACGAGCTTAATCGGACATGGGTTTGGAAAAACAGAGCTGGATAAGATTGAAGCGGCGCTGGCCTCTGCTTTTGACATCCGCTTTGTGTTCAATCAATGGACGCTGGGCGCTGATTTTTGCACGAAAGTGTTGGGCATTCCTGCGGCTAAGCTGAATGATCCAAGCTTTGACCTGCTGCGTCATTTGGGTTTCTCAAAGGCTGAAATTGATGCTGCAAATGATCATGTATGCGGAACCATGACGCTTGAGAATGCGCCGCATCTGTCAGAATCGCATTATGAAATCTTTGATTGCGCCAACCCATGTGGAAAAAAAGGCAAGCGCTTTCTAAGCGTGAACAGTCATATTTACATGATGGCTGCTGCGCAGTCATTTATTTCGGGTGCTATCTCAAAGACCATTAACATGCCAAATGATGCGACAATTGAAGATTGTCAAAAGGCTTATGAGTTGAGCTGGTCATTGGGTGTAAAGGCAAACGCTTTATATCGCGATGGATCGAAGCTTTCGCAACCTTTAGCCGCGGCGCTGGTTGAGGACGACGATGAGGCCGCGGAAATACTTGAAACGGGCAGCCAACAAGAAAAAGCAGCGGTAATTGCTGAAAAAATTGTTGAGAAAGTCGTNGTAAAAGAGATTATAAAATCACATCGCGAAAAGATGCCGCATCGCCGCAAAGGTTATACCCAAAAAGCCATCGTCGGCGGGCACAAAGTCTACCTTAGAACCGGCGAATATTCTGATGGTGCTTTGGGCGAAATCTTCATCGATATGCATAAAGAAGGCGCCGGCTTCCGCGCTATGATGAATAATTTTGCAATCGCGGTATCCGTTGGCTTACAATATGGTGTGCCGCTGGAAGAATTTGTAGACGCCTTTACGTTTACGAAATTTGAGCCGGCGGGCATGGTGCAGGGCAACGACAGCATCAAAAATGCAACGTCGATCCTTGATTATATATTCCGGGAATTGGCCGTCAGCTATCTGGATCGCACGGATCTTGCACATGTGGCACCGGAGGGGGCAGCCTTTGATGATTTGGGGCGTGGACAAGATGANACGGTTCAAAATGTTCAANAAGTCACAGAAGATGCAGCGTCTAAGTCACTGGCAGTGCTGAAAAAAATCAGTTCGTCTGGTTATTTGCGCAAGCGTCTGCCCGAAGATTTAGCCATGCTGCAAGGCGGCGCCGCAGAGGTTGCTGATGTCGAGTTGGGTGCTACTCCCAGCGCGGTATTGGTTNAAACAGAAATAAGCACACCCGCGGTTGCGACTGAAATGGATTTGCGCAGCAAGGCCAAAATGCAGGGTTATGAAGGCGACCCCTGCGGAGATTGCGGCAATTATACATTGGTGCGTAACGGCACCTGCATGAAATGCAACACCTGCGGAGCAACGTCGGGATGTAGCTAAGAGACAAGGGGCGGGTGCGCTCGCCCCCGAACGGCGTTCAGGCCACAGGCAAAAAAATATAGATATCGAGCGGTAAAAATGATGAGCTTGAACGGCGAAACTAAAGGGGGGCTTAATGCCTCCCTTTTTTTATGGCTACAGCACAGACAGTGAACTGATTTTTTTTAAATATCTTTCTGACAAAACGGGCCAATACATCGCGTATTGGAGTTTTCAGTAATCTGGCGGCCGCGCTGGCCAAAACTGCTTATGCAGGGCATGCGCGTCTTGATCAAATTTGTTCCATCCCCGGCTAAACGGTAAAACGTTTGAATTTCAACAAAGTTAATCGCCAGAAGCGCGATCTAACTGCGCCGAACGCGTAATTCCAAATAAATGCGCTTGTCTTTAAGACTGGCTTTCTGTCCAACAATACCTTTACGCAACAAAGTAGATTTCTAAAATAACACCCCATAATACTGAGGCCTTATTCTTAAGGCCGATAAACAACCCCCTCTAAACTTATGTTTTTAGACTTTTATTCTCTTTAAGCTCGGCAATTACTTGCGTCCATAAAGCAGCGGGTTGTGCGCCTGGAACCGCGTGTTGGCCCGCAACGATGAACGTGGGCACCGAGTTCACCCCCATTTCACGCGCAGATGCATCGCGCGCGTGCGTTTCCTCTTTGTCCGCCTCTGAGTTCAAAAGTTTCAAGACCATAGCCGCATCCATGCCGCAGCTATCGGCAATATCGGCGAGCACTTCAATATCTCCAATATTTCGTCCCCGTTGAAAATAGGCTTCAAATAGCAAGTCCACTACGGAATTTTGTTTCTCTTCCACACCAGCCCAATGGATCAACCGATGGGCATCAAGCGTATTCGGTGTATGTGATATTGCTTCTAAATTCAATGCAAGCCCTGCCTTTTCAGCATGCTCAACCACGGGCGCGTAGGCTTTAACCGCTGCCTCTTTACCNCCAAATTTCGTTTCTAGATAGGTACGCCGATCCATTCCCTGCGCCGGCATCTCTGGATTGAGTTGAAACGGGTGCCAACGAATATTAAAAATTAAATTAACTTTTCCTTCTAATGCCTTCTCAAGGTTTGCTTTTCCAATAAAGCACCATGGGCAAATCGGATCAGAAATAATGTCTAAATTAACCATTCAAGTTATTCCAGTTTAAGGCCAAGGCGCGACGTTGGATTTTACCATTGGCGGCCATGGGCAACGCGTTACAGCGGATATAAGTCTTCGGGCATTTATACGCTGCGAGATGATGTTTTGCAAAACGATCTAATACGCTCCCATCCAGCTCTGCCTCGGCCATATAAAACCCCGCAATGACAAAGCTGTTTGGCTTGATTTCTATCGATGTCACCGCAATATTTACAACCCCCGGACACGTTTGCATGACGGTTTCAACCTCTAAAGGCGCCACCCGAAAACCGCCCGCATTCATCATATCATCAGCGCGTCCGCGATATGTGATTGTACCATCCTTNTCCATGATAGCCAGATCGCCGGTTAGAAACCAATCGCCGCGAAAACAAGCTTGCGTAGCCTGCGCCGCGCCAAAATATCCAAGCATCAACCCCGCGTCAGAGCGATGCACACCAATAATTCCAATTGCGCCATAAGCAACAGGGTCACCCCCCAGGTCCAGCGGCAGGATTGCAAGTTTACGCCCCCGTTGAGGGCGTCCAAGCGCCCCTTGTTTTAAGCTTAGCTGAGGCGCATTGGAAATAAATGTCGAACATTCAGACATTCCATAGGCTTCGTAAATAAATGTATTCGTCGCTTTACGCCAATTTTCAGCAATCATCGGAGGCAGCTTTTCGCCTGCCGATAAACAATGACGCAGGTTGGGCAATTGCAGGTTCTGATCAAACTGCAAAACTTTGCGGTAAACACCCGGAACCGCAGCCATCAGCGTCACGTTGCGCGTGCGCAATATTGCCGGAAGCCCATCGATCCGATTTGGGTTTTTCAAAACCAAGGCGGTTGCCCCCTTGCTCCAGGGGTCTAATAACCCAGTGCCCAAGGTGAAGGTCCAATTTAAGGCCCCCGCGTGCAAAAGACGATCGGATGGTTTCAGATGATACCAGTCTTTCATCATCATTCGGCGGGCCCAGATCGCGCGATGCGCATGCATAACGGCGCGGGGCTGTCCTGATGTGCCCGAAGTAAACACGATATAAGCCAATCTATTCGGATCACCTCGATCATAGTCACAAGGCGCCATGTCGCGCAGTGTTGCCAAGGTTGCTTGGGCGATGATCTGTCCATCATATTGGCTGGGCCCCGCCAATTTATGATCAAGCAAAATGGCGCCCGGCAAAATCAGCGAAACAGCATGGTCAACTTCTTTTTGCGTCCATTGCGCGGGACTGGGCACGGGAATAAGCCCTACAGATATCGCAGCCAAAAAGGTGATCGGAAAATCGATAGTGTTTCCCAAGCGCATCAGAACACGATCCTGCGGCTTTAACCCTAAGGATAGAAGCCCCGTTGCGGTTCCACGGATCGCTTGCGTTAAAGCCCGAAACGTCCATGTTTCAACAGATCCATCCGTATCTATGATTTCAAGCGCTGTTTTCGCAGGAGTTTCATCTCCTGCGTTCAAGACATAGGCCGCCAAGTTAAATAAATCAGGACAGGGCGTGGCTTGTTCACTATGATATAAAGACACCATAGGTTTATGTGGTAGAAGGCCCTGCTCAAACTTGCAAGTATATGGCAAATAATCGAAGGCTTGAACATGTTGGAAACAGATCCAAAATCAATAATCCGGATCGCCCGCGCGAATGGGGGGGACGAATCCGTTGAACCTTTGAATTTAGGTGCACGCGTACGCGAATTGCGCAAAGCCCGCAATTGGACGCTGGAACAAGCGGCGCAGCAAGCTGGACTTGCCCGCTCGACCTTGTCAAAAATTGAAAATAGTCAGATGTCTCCCACCTATGAGGCATTGCGCAAGTTGGCGGTGGGCTTGGAAATTTCTGTGCCACAATTGTTTACGCCGCCCGTGAAAAACCAAATAAACGGTCGGATGGCTTCAACAAAATCGGGGCAGGGCACCGCGCATCCGACCACCACCTATGAGCATGAGNTCTTGGCTGAAAGCTTGAGTAAAAAGAAAATGCTGCCTTATCATGCGCGGATTAGAGCGCGCTCGATTGAAGAGTTTGATGGCTGGGTACGCCATGATGGTGAAGAATTTCTTTATGTTCTTACCGGAGTGGTAAAACTATTTACCGAGTTTTATGAACCGTTGGAAATGCGCCGAGGTGACAGTGCTTATTATGATGCCACGATGGGGCATAATGTGATTTCGACCAGCGAAGAAGATGCTACCATTTTGTGGATAACCTCTTTGGGCTGATAACAGCCCGTCAAGGCGTTTAGCGCGTGTCATTTCTCGACCCACCAAACATCGGGAAGAAAACCAATACGATCGCCATAAAGGGGTAGGTGGTCGGGGTATTTCAAATTGGCTTTATGCGCAATGCGACTGACACCATCATGATAAATTGGAATGACATAGCGGCCGGCCATTAACACCCGATCCATTGCTCTGGTGATGGTTTGAACATCATCGTGCGATTTGGCATGCACCAATCCTTCAATAAGGCTGTCCAATGCTGCCGATTTCACCCCCATAAGATTTCGCGTTCCATCGACATCGGCCATCTCTGAACTCCAATATAGTTTTTGTTCATTGCCTGGGCTTAAAGACAGATCGCGCCGATAGGGCGTCATGTCAAAATCTAGAGCGCGGATACGTTCTGCATATTGCGCCCCATCAACAAGCGAAATCTCGACTTCAACCCCAAGCCGCTGCAAGGCTTGACTGTAAATATCAAGGATAGATTTATATTCCTGGGCGCCCTGACGCAGCAATATTTCAAACCTGACTGGGGCAGCTTGAGGGTTCATTAAAACCCCATCGCGCACTTTATAACCCGCTTGCGCCAGCAGCAATTGCGCTTTGCGCATATTCTTGCGGTTGCCCAAAGAGCCATCGCTTTTGGGAAGCACCATGCCTTCAAGTGTTCCTGGCAACAATTGTTTTGAATACGGGGCTAGTATGTGAGCCACCTCTTCGGGGGCCACCCCGGGTTGCAGTGCCAGTGATGAATTGGAAAAATACGAACTGATGCGCGCTTGCCGGTTCGCATTTTGTGCCTCGTTTATATATTCAAAATTGAACGCGTGGATAAACGCATCGCGCACCCGCCAATCAGCAAATAGAGCACGGCGGCTGTTCATCACCAAACCGCGCATGCCGCTTGGACGCGCATGCGGAATTTCCGATTTGACCACGCGTCCCGATGCAATGGCGGGAAACTCAAACTGCGTAGCCCATTTTTCTGCGTTACCTTCGCGAAAAATATCCACCTCGCCGGCCTTGAAGGCTTCAAAAAGCGCGGTTGCATCGCCAAAATAATCAATTCTAAGCCGTTCAAAGTTCTGCGTGCCTTTTCGAAACGGCAAGTGAGCGCCCCAATACTCAGGATTGCGCGTCAATTCTATGAATTTTCCAGCTTCAAGCGCGCTGATTTGATAAGGTGCGGTTGTGATTGGAATAATATCGAGGCCAGAAGCCGAAAAATCCAGATCCTGCCATTGGGCTTTTTTCAAAATAGGCCGCATGCCGGCCAACAGCGCCAGTTCGGGATTGGGGTCGGAAAACGTGAATGTAACCGAGCGCGGGCCCGTGGCGACAGCGCTGGATATTTTGGACCATAAACCTCGGTAGCGCCAATGCCCTTCAACGCCCAAAGTCTTATATGACCAGATCACATCTTCAACCGTGACCGGACTTCCATCGCTAAACCTTGCCTCTGGCCGTAAGGTAAATCTGACCCATTCGCGATTCGTACCAACCTCGATTGATTCGGCCAAAAGCCCGTATAAAGTGAAAGGTTCATCCCAGCTGCGGCCCATCAAGCTCTCATAATTCCAAAATCTTAATTGCCATGGGCTGCGGCCTTTTAGGATATGCGGGTTGACGGAATCAAACCCACCGACGGCTCCGATTTTCAACTCTCCACCCTGAGGAGCCTCTGGGTTGGCGTAGGGTAGGGACACAAAATCCGGTGGTAGAGCCGGTTGCCCATACATAGAGATAGCAGGTCTGGCCTCTGCCCAAAGGATTGGTGCAGGCATCAACAACATACAAACTAAAGGGCCGAGGAAGACGCGAAACAAGGACATAGCGATACTTTCTATTCAAGCGAGAGGCAGGTGGCCAGTCCAGCTTATGCTGCCTGAGAGTGGTTTTCAAATTTTTAGCTTGGAGCGGGTTCAACAACGCTTTATAAAGCAAGGACTGCTCGATAGGTTTCTTGCCTGTATGAAACCTGCCTCAATGACTTAGCGCCTGCTTTATGCAGGCGTTTTTTTTGGCGCTTTATAATTTTTCTGCGGTGCAGAAATACGCGTTGCGCATAATCTGACTGTGTGGCATTTTTTAACGACAGCAGAGGGTGAAAGAGCAGGGCATGAACCTATCGGGAAAAACCGCAGTAATCACCGGATCAACCTCGGGAATAGGGTTGGGAATTGCGCGTAAACTGGCAGAGGCCGGCGCAGATATCGTTTTGAACTCGTTTACGAGCAAGCCAGAAGATCATCAGCTGGCGAATGCTTTGGCCCGCGAGTTTTCAGTAGAGGCCCGGTATTGCTCAGCTGATATGCGCGATCCCAAAAGCTGCCGAGCGTTGATCGAAAACCTGCAATCTTGTGATATTTTGATCAATAATGCCGGTATCCAGCATGTCGCTCCGATCGACACATTTCCTGTTGAAAAATGGGATGAGATTATTGCAATCAATCTTAGTGCGGCATTCCACACATCGGCTGTTGCCCTTGGCGCGATGCGCAAGGCGGGTTGGGGAAGAATTATAAATATTTCATCGGCGCATGGGCTGACAGCCTCACCGTATAAATCAGCCTATATAGCGGCAAAACACGGGGTGATTGGGTTAACAAAAACAACAGCTTTGGAAACCGCCGAAGAAAATATTACCGCCAACGCGATTTGCCCCGGATATGTCCTTACGCCTTTGGTTGAGGCACAAATCCCTGACACAATGAGAAAATACGATATGAGCCGGGAAGAGGTGATTAAAAAAGTGATGTTGGAGCGCCAACCTTCACGGCAATTTGCAAGCGTTGAACAATTGGGCGGTACATGCGTATTTTTTTGTTCTGATGCTGCGGATCAAATCACCGGCACGACCTTAAGCGTTGATGGTGGCTGGACAGCGTTGTAACACTGTCCACCCCCTGCATCCCATCCAATGCTCAAATGGTGCGCCATGATCAGAGCACGACATTCAAGCGCGCTTAACGCGACGGGTCTCAGGAATGCGATATCCTTGCTGAATTTCCCTTAAGGCTTCGCATTTGGTTTTTCCTATATCTAAAAGCTGTTCATCGGAAAAGCCGTTCAAGGCGTTTCGTTCGCGCTTTACTCGCTGCATAAGCTTTATCAATTGCCAGTAATACGACAGATTTTGTAGTCTTAATATTTTAAAAAAAATCTTCACTTTGTGCTCTCCTCTGGTCTTAGAAGCGCACCACCGCAGGCGTTTTAAGTGAGACAGGTCTTAATTTACCCAAGGCCCCACCATTTTGCGGGGGCGCTTTGGATTTATTTCTTATAAATCAAAAATAAAACGCAAAGGTCCCCGCAAAGCGACCACGTTGNTTTCTATTATTTCGGGTATATAAAAACATACTTTTGGATATATCAGGGCTTTGGGCAGGTCAAGTCAGCCTAAATGNAATTNTCTTCATAAAAAAAATGAATTTCAAACATCATAACAAAGCGCTCAACGCGCTGAATTCGCTTTAGGCTTTGATTTCTTTAACNGGCAGATCCTCAGGATAGACAAGCCCGGCTGAAATAACCAATTTGGCCGCGTCCTCAACGCTCATATCCAATTCGATCACATCCTCAGCGGGAAAGAATAACAAAAAGCCTGAAGTCGGGTTGGGCGTTGTTGGAACAAAAATCGATTGCATTTTCTGCCCAGATCCTGCGCGTTTTGAAACCTCACCTTTCGCTGCGGTGGAAATGAATCCAATGGCCCAAATTCCGCGCCGTGGATATTCGATCAAACATGCTTTTTCGAAAGATCTATCGGCTTGCGCAAACACGGTTTCCGCAATTTGTTTCACGCCCGAATACACCGAGCGGACAACCGGCATGCGGTTCACGAGGTTTTCTGCGGATCGAATGAAGGTACGGCCAAGAAGTCCTTTCGCAATCCAACCGATGAAAGTGGTGAAGACCAAAAAGAACACAACGCCAAGACCACGGATATTGACCCGCACATCTTCGCCCAAAATAGCCTTTAGAAGTTCTTCAGGTTGATATTGCGAGGGAACAAAAGGCAAAACGAAGCCATCCACCCAACCAATCACGGTCCAAACCAGCCACACGGTCAAGCCTACGGGCGCAATGACAACAACCCCCGTTAGAAAGCTATTTCTGAACCCTGAGATAAACCTTTTTAACAAGGTCGGTGGTTTTACAAGATCACTCACGACTACAACCCTTTATCTGAGCCAACACATATCACACTCAGACGNGCGTACAAGATTCATACCCATCAATCCCAAACAGTACCGGCTATGTCATAAATTTTGTGCAATTTGAGCCGCCAAGCGCGCATTGTTTAGCACCAGAGCAATATTAGCGGTCAAAGATCGGCCTTGCGTCATATCAAAAACGCGTGAAAGCAAAAATGGTGTCACTGCTTTTGCGGTGATTTTTTGTTGCGCCGCCTCTGTCAGCGCTTCTGCAATCACCGGATCAATTTCGCTTTGAGGAATTTGATCGCCCAATGGTATCGGATTGGCCACCAATTGCCCGCCAGACAGACCTAATTCTGCGCGCATTTTATGCGCCAAGGCTATTTGTTTCGCCTCATCCATGCGCAAAGGCGCAGGATAGGGCGACCCCGCAGACCAAAAGGCAGGGAATACATCGCTACGATAACAAATGACCGGAACGCCATAGGTTTCCAATACCTCCAACGTTTTGGGAATGTCCAATATTGCCTTTGCCCCCGCAGCGACAACCGTTACGGGCGTAAGCGCCAATTCCCGAAGATCAGCCGATATATCAAAACTATTTTCAGCGCCGCGATGAACGCCGCCAATTCCACCCGTTGCAAACACCGAAATGCCTGCAAAATTCGCGGCAATCATCGTGGCGGCAACAGTGGTTGCTCCAGTCTTTTTTTGCGCCATGCAAAGCGCTAAATCGGCCCGTGATAATTTGGCGGCATTCTTTGTTTGCGCCAATTGCGTTAGATCCGCTGCGCTTAACCCGATTTTCAAAACACCATCGATCACGGCAATTGTCGCGGGCGTGGCCCCAGCCTCGCGCACACATGATTCCACTGATTTTGCCATATCCAGATTTTGCGGCCAGGGCATCCCATGCGTGATGATTGTGCTTTCCAACGCAACGATGGGGGCCTTTTTTGCCAAGGCCTCGGCAACGATGGGTGCAATCTGACAATTCAGCATTTCATATTTTTCCTGCAACAAAATTCTGCGCTTCATTTGTGGCGCTCTGAAGGGCCGCCTCACGCGGCGCCCCGTCTAACTCAGCCAAAATATGCTGTGCCATGAACACATCGCCAGCACCGGTTATTTGTTTGATCGGCACCTTGGCAGGGCGCGCAACCAGCAAAGGCAGCCCATGCTGCACATCCGCAGCCGCCTTGGCGCCATCCGTTACAATGGCGCGCCAGGCGCCAGCCGCCGTCATCGCCTGTGCGGCATCTGCAGCGGTTGCAAATTCTGAAGCGCAGATAAATTCGGCCTCGTGCTTATTACAATAAATCGTAGCCCGCGCGCCCCCTAAAAAGCACCTTAATCGGGTGGCTTTGCCAGGGGAGGCCGAGCATATCCTAAGGTCACCTTGTTGGAGTAAAGGATCCTGCGCAATGCGCGCCAAAAGGGTTTCGGTTAGATTGCCATCAATGACCATTGTTCCCTTGAAAGGTGCGCTTGGGGAGCCCAAGCGCCCATCGCTTAAAGGGCGCAAAATTGCATCTCCAGCCGCCTCTAGAGAATTTGCATCTGCTAGCGCTGCAATTAATCCCGTGGCATCTTCAATTGCCATATATCGATCCGTGGGAAGATTTGCGCTGCGATAGGCAAATTGTCCCTCTATGCCCAGCCCCGCCATCACCTCCAATAACGAGCAACCGGCCGGATCCTGGCCGATATGCGACAGCATAACGGTGTCGCACCCCTTGCGGCTGAAAAGTTTGGCGATGTTAAATGCGACGCCCCCAGCTTGCTCTTTTATCAACCCGGCAACATCACCGCCCAATCCGGAATGCGTTTGCGTACGTCCGATCACATCCCAAAGGACACTGCCAATACAAATAATAGGCGTTTCCATCGAATTCTATCCTTCGGGTACAGCAAAGGTGACCGCTGCCCAGAGGCTTTCCCAATGGGCGAGGGACCCGTTGGCGGCATTGGGTTCTGGCACTCTTAGCAAGACAGCATCCAACAAATAAGTGTGCCCAGACTTAATATCTATAACCGCCACCCCCTCGGCATTGCTGCGCATCAAAGACACCTTGACAGCCCCGTCAGGGGCTTTTTCAAATATTTCGATTTGAGCATCCGCGCGTGGTGCATCGCGATACAGAATTTGAACAGCAAGCCCCTGCGCCGGATCATCCCGATAGGGATTGCCTAGCAGCACAAACTCAGTTTCCAACCCAAAGCGTTGATCAGCGCCATGCGCCGCGCCGATGCCAATCAAAGCCTTACTATAGCGATGATACGCTTCTTTCACGTTGGTTTTTAACAACCCGCGCGCTTCGTGCATTTCTTCGATGGGTCCAAGATCTTTATGCTGAATAAACGCATCAAATTTCGCCCAGTCACGATAGGTGAGGCTGCTGGGCGTGGATTCATACACAACCACCATCAGCCCATCTTCGGCAGGAGTTGCCGAAAAAGCTGGGATATCCCCCATACGCGCTTCAACCTGATAAGTTTTTTGATTCAAAGACCAATAAAACGATTTGACCCTGGCCTTAAAATAAGCCTGCGCAGACCCTTTAAAGTTCTGACCATTGCGCAAGTCTAAGCGAATGGTTTCGTCAGATTGACCTTGAAAGTTTTTACCATCAATCCATAATTCATGTGCCAAAGAAGGCTGAGCAGCAAAAAAAGCTAAAAACACAAGAAGAGGCACAATGACAAAGATACCCCTGCACCTATTCAAAACTCTTATCGCTGTATTATTGCTAAACCTTTTGGGCATATTCTCGGCCTCTGCACATGAAGTCTCTCCTTCGATAGCTGACATTACCGTTACGGACAACCAGATTGAGATCGAAATACGCCTTATGGCAGAAGCTGTTTTGGCTGAGATAGATCTTTCTGAAACAACAGATACCAATGAGTCAGCGCGGGTGGCGGAATATGACCGTTTTCGGGCCTTGGAGGCGCAGGCCTTGGCGGAAGCTGTGCGCTTATTTTGGCCCTCTATTCAAACCCGCCTGCATCTTTGGGCCGCGCCCGCACGTCAGGATTTAGCGTTGAAGCTTGCCGAGGTGAGGGTGATTGGCGAAGAAAATCAGGAACTGCCGCGGTTCAGTGTTCTTCGTATAACCGGATCGCTGGCTTTGCCAAGCGCCGTCAGCTTTGCTTGGGATTCTGAGCTGGGTAATCTGGTTTTACGCCAGCAGGGCGTTGAAAATGGTCTTACAGAATACCTAAGCGATGGACAACGCAGCAGCGCGATGAACGGGCAGGGCGCATTGGAAAAGCGCTCTGTATGGGGCGAGATGGTCGCTTATGTGCCGGTCGGTTTCGATCATATTATACCCAAAGGGCTGGATCATATTCTTTTTGTCTTGGGTTTATTCTTTCTCACCCTGCGGATCTCAGCGCTCTTATGGCAGATTTCAGCCTTTACTTTGGCTCACACGGTTACGCTTGCCGCGGGTGCGATGGGCTTGGTCACCATTCCGGGTAGCATAGTTGAGCCTTTGATAGCCGCCTCAATCGTTTTTGTGGCGGTTGAGAATATTTTTTCTCAAAAGCTTAACCGTTGGCGGCCGGCTTTAATCTTTGGGTTTGGATTATTACACGGGCTCGGTTTTGCCAGCGTTTTGCAAGAATTTGGACTGCCAGATGGACAATTCATTGCGGCTTTGATCGGCTTTAACATTGGCGTTGAAATAGGGCAACTGACTGTAATAGCTTGTGCTTTTCTGTTGTTGGGGGTTTGGTTCGGTAAAAAATCTTGGTATCGAGCCTATATTTCAATCCCGTCCTCTTGCCTAATTGCTTTGATCGGGGCCTATTGGGTGATTGAACGTACCATCTTAGCATAAGATAACGCCTTGTATTTTAGGCTTGCGCCCAGAGATAAGCTGTTTTAAACGCGCCTTTATCGAAATCCGCAGACGGAGTTCGGGCATTTAAGGGATACATCCTTAAAGTCCACCGGTTGGAGCATCCGCTCTTACAGCTCTGTCAAGGCGAAAACCGGAAAGGAAAGAACATGGCTCTTCCAGAGTTTAATTTGCGTCAATTGCTTGAAGCTGGCGTACATTTTGGCCACCAAACACAACGTTGGAACCCACGTATGGGTGAGTTCATTTATGGCGCCCGCAATGGCATCCATATTATGGATTTGACGCAAACCGTGCCGATGCTGGACGCAGCATTAAATGCAATTCGCGAAACCGTCGCGCGCGGCGGGCGTATCTTGTTTGTGGGCACAAAGCGCCAGGCAGCAGCACCGATATCCGAAGCGGCTGAGAAATGTGCACAATATTACATGAACCACCGTTGGTTGGGCGGCACGCTGACAAATTGGCAAACGGTTTCACAATCGATCAAGCGGCTTGCCAATATTGACGAGCAGCTCACCGCGGGTATGGACGGTCTTACCAAGAAAGAGCGTCTGGGACTTGAGCGCGAGCAAAACAAATTGCAAGCGTCACTGGGCGGCATTCGCGAAATGGGCGGTGTGCCCGATTTATTGTTCGTGATCGACGTAAAAAAAGAAGCTTTAGCGATTGCTGAAGCTAATAAGCTGGGGATCCCGGTGGTTGGCATTGTCGACACTAATTGTTCTCCCGATGGCGTTGATTACATCATTCCAGGCAATGATGATGCATCGCGCGCAATTGCTCTGTATTGCGATTTAGCGTCTCGGGCCGCGCTTGATGGAATGTCTGCCCAATTGGGTGCCGCCGGGGTTGATCTTGGTGAAATGGAAGAGGCGTTGCAGGAAGAGGTTGTGGTTGAAGCCGAGCCTGCTGCTGAAGCGCCCGCTGCAGAGACGGCTACAGAAGCAGCTACGCCAGACGCGTAAGCGCTGATCTAAAAGCCAAGGGCAGGGGGGTGACATCCTGCCTTTTTTCTTATGACGCTAAATGAGGAGAGCCAAATGGCCATCACAGCATCAATGGTAAAAGAGCTGCGCGACGCAACAGGCGCAGGTATGATGGACGCAAAGAAAGCCCTGACAGAAACTGATGGCGATTTTGAAGCAGCGGTCGATTGGCTGCGCACCAAAGGTCTTGCCAAAGCCGCAAAAAAATCGGGCCGCGTGGCCGCAGAGGGCTTGGTAGCAGTTTCTGTTCAGAGCGGTACGGGCGTTGCTGTTGAAGTGAACTCTGAAACCGACTTTGTTGGTAAAAACGCTGAATTCCAAACAATGGTTGGCTCGTTCGCCCAAAAAGCGCTGGATGTGGCAGATGTTGATGCGTTGGCGCAAGCCGATATTGGCGGAAAAACCGTAACTGAGGTTTTGACAGATAAGATTGCGACGATTGGCGAAAATATGTCATTGCGCCGGATGTCTAAAATCTCTGGCGACAGCGTGCAATCTTATGTCCATAGCAGCGCCGCCGAAGGTATGGGGCGTATTGGCGTTCTTGTTGCTACGAAAGGTGTAAACGAATCCTTTGCCAAGCAGGTTGCCATGCATGTTGCGGCCGCAAACCCGCAATCGCTTGGAGCTGAAGATCTAGATCCGGTTTTGCTAGAACGTGAGAAAAACGTTTTAACCGAACAGGCGCGCGAATCTGGAAAGCCCGAAGCAGTGATTGAAAAAATGATCGCGGGTCGCATCAAAAAATTCCTCTCCGAGGTGACGCTTTTGGGTCAAGCTTTTGTGATCAACCCTGATTTGACCGTTGAGCAAGCTGCTAAAGAAGCGGGCGTTGAAATCACGGGCTATGTGCGGATGGAAGTTGGCGAAGGTATCGAGAAAAAAGAAGAGGATTTCGCCGCCGAAGTTGCCAAGGTTGTGCAAGGTTAAATTGTGACATNCACGGTTTCGGGCGCGTGATCGCGCCCGGAGCCTTCAAGTAACCTCCAAGGCCGCTGCACGCGGCCTTTTTTATTGCTACGATCTTTTGGTAATATGGATTTGATTTTGCCGCACAGTCTTCATTATGGCCTGTGCGGTGGTTTCAACGCCCAAACCTTGGCGGGCAAGCCGCAAATGTTTTTCGACTGTGGCCGGTGATATATTCAACAAAATGCTAACATCCTGTAACGTTTTCCCATCACTGACCCATTGAAGAACCTGTATTTGGCGCTTTGTAAGGTTTAAAGCGGCGGGCGTTTCCAAAGGCAGCGCAATAATTTTCAAGTGAACAACGTTATTGATCAGCAAAATCTCATCACCAAATTCTTTCCAGTTCTCATCGACTTCCTTTTGCGACATATCTTTTGGTGCCGTCAGTCCGATCGCGCCTTTGGAACGCAAGGAAGGCGCTTTAAAGCTGATCGTATAGCCGGCTTTGACATCGTGCTTTTGGTTAAAGGCGATGGTGGCTAATTCACCCGGACTTAATGTGGCACTTTGCATCCGTTTTGCAATATGCGTCCAACTACAGGCGCCGTTATTGGCCTGTGCCCAATTGGTCATCGGCGCATCTTTGAAAAGCCCATCATTAATGAACCCGTTTATGTAATCTGTGCTGTGGTTGGTAAGAAACGTAAAATCGTTGGGATCGCCCAATCCGTCATCCGTGGAAAAATGCGTGAAGCCGTAGACCAAGCGATCAAAGTTATACTCGCGCATTTTCGAGACGTGAAGTTCCCAAACATCGCGTATCAAATCTGCTTGTATAATCTCGCTCAGAAATCTTTCTGTTTTCACGTCCTTTAAGTCCTTTCGTTTGTCAGCTTGGTTCAGGCGGATATAGGAGGCCTTATTATTCGACGTTTTTAACGACAGCGCAGCGCTCATAACACCATCCTAAATTTAACATAATATATATTATACGACTTTTCGAGGGCCTGTGGTATTAAAACCCTATTGAATTAGCTTTTGCTCCTTGTCTCTTTATACCCCTCTTTCGCCCCCATCTTACGCTTCAAACGCCCTTTTTGAACCATATATTCCGTTCATTACGCAGTAAAACGAAACAAATACATTCAATTGATCTATTGCCTCTAAACTCAGGTTACTCCCAACGCTATCTTTCCAAAGTCGCCCAATCCCATTGGCCAAGAATTCTACGGTCTTACACATTCTTATCGATGGTTTCCCAAAATCGCTTTATCAAATAGCATCAGACCCTGCAGAAACTGACATTTGTCTATAAATACGTTATTTTTCATAGTTCGTTATAGGTAAAGCAGCCTTACGTCTTTTAAGAAGACCCAAAAGCACTTCTGCCTCATGTACCATGGTCTTTTGGAACATATCCGAACTATAATCTGCATAGTTCACTATTGAAGCGCATAATTCATCAGACGCATGATAATATTGTCTTTTGTTCTCTTTTTTGCACAACACCCAACCTGCAGAAACTGTTTCTTTGCATAGATTACTGATCGTCTGCCGGCTTATTGAAAGCTCCTTTGCCATCTCACCTACGGTGTAACCCTGCTTTACCACAGCAGCAATATACATCACACGACTAAAGACAGCCTTTTCTGGTGTGCTTTGAAAATAATTCGTTAAAGCACATTCAGAGCGCCATCGCTTTCGTTCCTTAAAAATTTCTATTTCCGTTTTCGCAAGGTGGAATGAAAACTCGTGTAAAGCCTGATTTATTATATTATCCATCGACTTTCTCCACCTCATTTCTGCTATTTAGTTGATTGCAAGAAGCGTTTTTTGTGCATTTTACTATGATTAAGTTTTTATACCCTCTCAAGGTTTTTGAAAGAAATGGAAGNAATTATTTACAGCAGACACTCAACATCGTTTACCCCATAAACTTCAACTTAATATACGCCGCGCAACGTTAACAGAGCGCTTGTTTTATCAAGTGAATGTGAGCGCTGATATAAATTCTTAGTCTCCCTAAGTTTTACGAAATGTTCGATACTGAATTTGCAAATACCAATACGATACCCAATTAACCCATACAAACAACAACCTGAAACGCTACAGATATGCACAAACCACATAACCGTAACCTCAACACATACAGATTCTTCTAAAATTCTGCTACGCACAAAAAAAGGGCTGCGAAATACGCAACCCTTTGTTTTGTATTGTAAATTCGAAGGTTCGCTATTAGCGTTTCGAGAACTGAAAGCTCCGGCGCGCTTTGCGTTTACCGTATTTTTTACGTTCCACAACGCGGCTGTCCCGCGTTAAGAAGCCCGCCGATTTCAAAGCGCCACGCAAACCGGGTTCGTAAAGCTGCAAAGCCTTTGAAATACCGTGCTTCACGGCACCGGCCTGCCCCGATAAACCACCACCTTTGACCGTCGCGTTTACGTCGAACTGATCTACTACGCCCGCAACTTGAAACGGTTGACGCAAAATCATTTGCAACACAGGACGCGCAAAATAGGCGTTCATTTCTTTTCCATTCACAACCACTTTACCCGAGCCTGGCTTGATCCAAACACGCGCAACTGCGTCTTTTCTTTTGCCGGTTGCATAAGCGCGCCCCAAAGCATCGCGCATGGGCTCGCGCGGAGCGGCAACTTCAATTTGCACGTCTGCATCTGACCCAACAGTTTGCAGCTCTTCCAAAGATTTCATTTCTTCAGTCATAATTATGCAGCCCTTGTATTTTTAGGATTCATTGATTTCACATCCAACACAGTTGGGGCCTGCGCTTCATGGGGATGCTCTGCCCCCGCATAAACGCGCAGATTGGTCATCAATCCACGGCTCAAACGATTGCCGGGCAACATCCGCTTAACAGCTTGTACAACCACACGCTCAGGATGCGCTCCTTCTAAAATTTGCGCTTT
>JGI26246J51724_1000013_pt1 | contig 82609 bp, 79 predicted proteins | sample SaaInlLV_10m_DNA_FD_51724 | JGI IMG/M metagenome (IMG submission 51724) | reverse complement strand
TTTATAATAATTTGTCAGGATAAAGTTAAATAATGAGAAATATTTTGAGGTTTCAAACAAAAGACAAATGTGCCTTTTAACAGATGGTAAAGGTATATAACTACTCAGCTTTGTGGCGCATTCTGATTAATCCTCCCTCAATATTTGAATGAGAGAGCATGTTGGTGTTGCAGGCTCTTCATGGCGGGAAGAGCAAGGCAGGGCGAGTAATGGCGGCCGGTATTTCGCTCACCTTGCCGGTTGTGTCGTGGCCCAAACAGAGAATAAATACAAATTGCCTCCCTGTTTGGGCTACATCGGCCTTGCAATTTTGACCTGTCTTGAGAATCTGCCTTGAGAACTTGCCTGGTGAAATGTTTCGGAAATTTTGCGTCATAGCTTTGGGTATTGTTCGTTTGCAAGCGGGCAATCGCTGCGTCTGAAGGCTGCCTGACGCGGGTGGCGATTTAAAGCTTGCTGCTGCGGCCCTATGGCCTATCAAGGTGCAGGAGGTTGACTTGACCCGCTATCAACATTTCCGAGCCATTTGTTCGTTGGGATTGCCGCTTATCCTTGGCAATATCGCGCAGATTTCTATCGGCGTCGTCGATACCGTGATGACTGGATGGTATTCTGTTGATGCGCTGGCAGCCTTAGTTTTGGGCAGCTCTTTTTTCTTCGTTGTGTTCATATTAGGCGCAGGGTTTGGGCATGCTCTTTTGCCGCTGGTGGCAAGCGCAGCAGCGCGCGAGGATGCGGTTCAAATTCGCCGCGTAACCCGCATGGGATTGTGGTTGTCCATCATTTATTCCGCAGGGGTATTTTCGCTTTTTTGGTGTTCGGAATTTGTTTTTGTGGCGCTGGGGCAAGATCCAATGCTGGCAGACTTGGCGCAGAATTATCTGCGGATTTTAAGTTTTGGGTTGATCCCGGCTTTGGTGGTTTTGGTGCTGAAAAATTATCTTGCGGCCCTTGAGCTTACGCAAGTGGTGTTGGCGATTACGGTCGCGGCGCTTTTGCTCAATATTCCGCTGAACTATTTGCTTATCTTTGGCAAATATGGAGCGCCCGAACTTGGCGTAGGCGGCGCGGCGTGGGCNTCACTGGCCGTGCATCTGCTCAGCGCGCTGGCCATCGCGCTTTATGCGTGGCGGCGCTTGCCAGAGCATAAATTATTCCTACGGTTTTGGCGGCCTGATTGGAGCATCTTTTCAAAACTGTTCAAAATAGGAATGCCGATTGGATTGACGCATTTGGCGGAAGCGGGATTGTTTTACGCCTCTTCGGTTATGATGGGCTGGTTGGGGGTGATTGCGCTGGCGGCGCATGGCATTGCGCTCCAAATTTCAAGCGTTACGTTTGTGGTACATCTAGGCTTGGCTGCGGCGGCGACGGTGCGGGCGGGAAACGCTTATGGCCGCAAAGATTTTGTCGGTTTACGCGACGGCGCCGTGGTTGCAACTTTGGCCTCAATCGGTCTTTCTTTACTGACATTGATCCTGTTTGTAACCTTTCCAACGGCTTTGGTGGGGCTTTTCATCGATGCGCATGATCCTGCCCGCGATCAAATTCTTGCGCTGGGCGCGGTTTTACTTGTGGTGTCTGGGTTGTTTCAATTCGTTGATGGNGGCCAAGTGATGGCGTTAAGCCTTTTGCGCGGCATTCAAGACACGTCAGTGCCACTGCTGATTGCGGTGATTGGATATTGGGCTATCGGCCTTCCGGTTGGGTATGTTTTGGGGTTCTGGCTGGGGTTTGATGGCGTCGGTATTTGGGCGGGTATCGCCGTAGGGCTGGCGATCGTGGCCCTGACCCTGGGCCACCGATTTGTTAAGCTGCTGGGCCAGATGCTGCGCCGTGACGTTTTGCGCTCAAACTCTGATGCTGGTTCAGATTAGGCGATCGCAAAATTGTGCAATCCGGGCACAGGCTTCGCTCAGCTGGCTTTCCGAAGTTGCATAACTGATCCGGAAATTGGGCGATAAGCCAAAAGCGGCACCAAAAACCGCTGCAACGCCCGTATCCTCCAATAAGGCGATCGCAAAATCTTCGTCAGTCGCAATAACTTTTCCACTGGGCGTGGTTTTACCGATCAAACCGGCGATTGACGGATAGACGTAAAAAGCGCCCTCGGGGATCGGGCATGTGATACCCTCAATCGCGTTTAATCCGGCAACAACCAAATCGCGCCGACCTTTGAACAGGGTTTGGTTGTCTTGCAGAAATGCTTGCGGTCCCTCTAACGCTTCCAGCGCGGCCCATTGGCTGATCGAACAGGGGTTTGATGTTGTTTGGCTTTGTACTTTGCGCATCGCGGCGATCAAAGCCTCGGGGCCTGCGGCATAGCCAATGCGCCAGCCGGTCATGGCGTAGGCTTTTGAAACCCCATTGCAGGTTAAGGTGCGCGCGTAAAGTCGCGGTTCGACTTGCGCAGGCGAAACAAATTTGAAGCCGTCATAGGTAAGATGTTCATACATATCATCCGACATCACCATAACATCAGGGAAATCCAGCAAGACATCCGTCAACGCCTTTAATTCGGGTGCCGTATAGCCCGCGCCGGTTGGGTTTGAGGGCGAATTGAAAATAAACCATTTTGTATTTTCGGTGATGGCGGCGCGCAGCGCTTTTGCGGTCAGCTTATAATTGTCTTTCACATCGGTGGCGACAACCACCGGGGTGCCGCCGGCGAGAAGCACCATATCAGGATAGCTGACCCAATAGGGCGCAGGGATAATCACCTCATCTTCTGCATTTAATGTGGCCATAAAGGCATTAAACAAGGTTTGCTTGCCACCGGTTCCGACCGAGATTTGGCTTGGACTATACTCTAAAGCGTTTTCACGGGAAAATTTCTTACAAATTGCCTGCTTGAGTTCGGGCATGCCGTCGGGTGCGGTATATTTTGTTTTGCCCGCTGCGATTGCTGCGGCTGCGGCCCGTTTTATATGCTCGGGCGTGTCGAAATCGGGTTCGCCAGCGCTGAGGCTGATAATATCCCTTCCTTGGGCTTTCAGCTCTTGCGCCAAAGTGGTCATGGCGATTGTGGGCGATGGTTTGACACGTTTTAACGAGAGCGATTGCATGGGCTGCGCCTATTTGAACTTAAGATTGATATACCATAGGGTGCCGCTGCGAGGCCTTCAAGCGCCCATCAAAATGTTAGGAAAACCTATGACGGATTTGGCAACAGACTGGTATGGTGGCCATATCGCCACGTTTGGCGATCGGCTGGCGGCGGCGCGTGATGCGGCGCAACTGAGCCAGCAGCAGTTGAGCAAACATCTTGGTGTTAGGTTGAAAACGCTAAAAAGCTGGGAAAATGACAGCTCAGAGCCGCGCTCAAATAAGCTGTCGATGATCGCTGGGGTTTTAAACGTGTCTTTGATTTGGCTTTTAACCGGCGAGGGGGAGGGGGTTCTGGCCCCGGATGATATGCCCCAACCCGCCCCAGAACTGGCCCAAGTAATGAGTGATATAAAAGATTTGAAAGAAATTTTGGCAGGTGCGGTAGAGCGTTTGGAGCAGCTGGAAAAACGGCTTCCAACGGTGTTGGGGACGCCGCGATGAGCGAATTGCCAGCCATTCGCTTAAAGCGATTGCAGATGCGATCGATGCGCCGTGGTATCAAAGAAATGGATTTGATTTTGTCGCGTTATGCGCAGGCAAAATTGGCTGTTTTTGACGCAGCGAGCCTGGATTGTTACGAAGATTTGTTAAATGAAAATGATCAGGATTTGTATCAATGGGTCTCTGGGCAAGCGCCTAGCCCCCCCCGCATTTCAGAAATGATTGAAGATATTCAAGCGTTTATCGCGCAGGCCCGCGGTTAGAGTCATCCCTTTAACGGATTGTTTGGACTTAGCGGCCAGACTGGCAGTGATTTTGATTTGATGGTGGAGTTTTTTCATGAACAGTCCAACCCCGGTTGAGGCCAGCAAACAAGCGCTGTTTATGAGCAATTATCTTGACACATTATGTTTGGTTGAGCGCTTGCACCGCTTGCTGCTCGATGTGATCAAGGATGAATTTGAACGATTAGATATTTTTGACATCAACGCGGTTCAAGGCCTTTTGCTGTTCAATATCGGTGAAAATGAAGTGTCCGCCGGCGAGTTGAAATCGCGCGGCTATTATCAAGGTAGCAATGTCAGTTACAATCTGAAAAAACTGGTTGATATTGGCTATATGCATCACCAGCGTTGCCGGATTGATCGGCGGGCGGTCCGCGTCGGCCTGACGCAACGCGGCCAAAATATCCGCGATATCATTGCGCGTTTATTTGCCCGTCATGCGCAAGGCTTGATTGAAGGCAATACGCTTGAGGCGCAATCGGTGATGGATATTTCCCATATTTTAAAACGGGTTGAGCGCTTTTGGAAAGATCAAATCCGTTATATTTATTGATCCTGTGGCCCCCCAAATGAGGGGCGCACCGAATATGATTGTGCTCCAGCACCGTAGAATTTGGTTCCGTTATTTTGTTGGATGAGCGGCGTTTACCAATGGCCGGTATTGCCCATAGACACCCACGGCTCGGCGGGCGGCAGCGCATCGCCCTTTTGCAGCAGTTCCACCGAGATATTATCGGGCGAGCGCACAAAGGCCATATGGCCATCCCGCGGGGGCCGGTTGATCACAACGCCATTCTCCTGCAAATACTGGCACATGTCATAAATATTATCCACCAAATACGCCAAATGGCCAAAATGCCTGCTGTCGCTTGGCAATCCTTCATCGCCATCCCAATTATAAGTCAACTCGACCGGGCAATCTTCTTGGCCCTCGGGCGCCATGAAGACTAAGGAAAACCGACCCTTCTCATAATCCGAGCGCCGCGTTTGAACCAACCCCAGTAATTTGAAAAATGCGATTGATTTATCAAGGTCTTTGACCCGAACCATCGTATGTAAATACCGNGTGCCCATGCGTAACTCCTTTATTTGATTAATCCTTTAACGCTATCATGACAGCGGCCTCTGTCTAGAGGCAATCGCCGTGTTTAAGGCAGAAGTCATTTAAATTTTCCAATGCGAGGCCCACGCAAGCGGCTGTCAGCTGATTTTTTGACCATTTCCGCAGTGTTTTTCTGAAATCTCCTTCATATCGCGGTTTTTTGTTTGCTAACCTCAAGATATAGTAGGANCACTNGAGCAGTAAAAAGGATTCGTCAAATGCCCCTTTCACCCGATCAGCAGGCGGAAATCGCGGAACAGCGCCGCCATACGCAGCCGACTTTAAGGGCTGTCAGTCAGGGGATGGAGGATCACCTATACACTGCCTATCCCGTGCTAGATCACGGGTTTGTGCGCGTGATTGATTACATGGGCGATGATGCGGCGATTTGCCAAGCGGCGCGGGTGAGCTATGGCAAAGGCACCAAATCGGTTCAAAATGATGAAGGGCTTGTGCGCTATTTGATGCGGCATTGGCACTCAACGCCTTTTGAAATGTGCGAGGTGAAGCTGCATGTGAAGNTGCCGGTTTTTGTGGCGCGTCAATGGATCCGACATCGCACGGCCAATGTGAACGAATATTCGGCCCGCTATTCTATTTTGGACCGCGAATTTTACATTCCTGCGCCCGAATCCCTTGCATCGCAATCGGTGGTGAACAATCAGGGGCGCGGCGCGGCGCTCACTGGGCAAGAAGCCGAGCGGGTACTGCGCTATCTGCGCGATGATGCGATGCGCGCCTATGATCATTATGAAGAAATGATTTCTCAGGATGGTCAGGATGGCTTGGCCAGAGAATTGGCNCGTATGAATTTGCCTGCGAATATTTATACGCAATGGTATTGGAAGGTGGANTTGCACAACCTTTTGCACTTTTTACGTCTGCGCGCTGATGCGCATGCGCAATATGAAATCCGCGTCTATGCGGATGAAATTTGTAAACTGGTGGCCGATTGGGTGCCCTTCGCCTATCGGGCGTTTGAAGATTATCGTATGGGCGGTGCAACGCTCTCAAGCACTGCGCTGGATTGCGTGCGGCGGATGCTCAGAGGCGAGGCGGTCACGCAGGAAAATTCTGGGATGAGCGCTGGTGAATGGCGCGAGTTTCAAACAGCGCTGGCAGATTAGCCGANGCAGACGCGCTACTGGGTGATCTCAACGGTTTGGAACAGTTTGCCTTTGGGTGTGAAAAGTAAGATTTTATTCTCTTGCGTCACCACAGCATACCAGTCGCGGGTTTGCGTGAACGCAATTGGTGTGACGCCGCTGGGCAGCGTAATTTCTGGGGGAACGTTCAGTATATCTTGCTGAAAACGAATGACAAACAAGATGATTAAGATTATCATTCCGCCAATCATCGTGGCGCTTAGCAGCGTCACCAGACGCCGCAAATAATCGAGATGCGGCACCTTATTTTCAGGCTCTGTAGGTTGCTCCATGACGACTACCCTTATTGAATTTCAGATCGCAGCGGACCCTCCTCAGCGCCTTGATAAAGCGCTTTTTCGCGATGCACCAGCGCAGGCTGAACTTTCCCGTACATATTTAACGCGTTTGATCCTGGCAGGTGCGGTTCGGATCAATCTGGCGCCACAAAACAATCCAAAAGCCAAAGTTGTGGAAGGGGCGCAGGTTCAGATTGAACTTCCCTGNGCTGCCGAGCTCAATTTAACGCCCGAAAATATTCCTTTGCGCGTGGTCTATGAAGATGACGCGCTGATCGTGATTGATAAACCCGCTGGGATGGTCGTTCATCCCGCACCCGGATCGCCAACCGGTACGCTGGTGCATGCTTTGTTGCATCACTGCGCCGATAGCCTGTCGGGCATTGGCGGCGAAAAGCGCCCGGGCATCGTGCATCGCATTGATAAGGATACATCCGGGCTTTTGGTGGTTGCGAAATCGGATAAGGCGCATCACGGTTTGGCCAAACAATTTGAATTGCACAAAGTAGAGCGGGCTTATCGCGCGATTTGTTACGGGGTGCCAGATGCCAATGAGCCCCGGTTAAGAGGGGTGCGCGGGGTAAATTTTGAAGCGGGAAATGTGATGAAAATCACCACGCATCTGGCCCGCCATCGCACCGACCGCCAGCGTCAAGCGGTGTTTTTTGAAGGCGGCCGCCATGCCGTAACCCGGTCGCGATTGCTGGCAAGCTATGGATGCCCTGCGACCCTTTCGTTGATTGAATGCCGGCTTGAAACCGGGCGCACGCATCAAATTCGTGTGCATCTGGCGCATACTGGCCACGGCCTATTGGGGGATCCGGTTTATGGTGGCCGGCGAAAGATTGGGAAAAAAGCCTTGTCTGAGGCCAGCTTGGCCCTGGTCAGTGGTTTTTCACGGCAGGCTTTGCATGCGGCTGTTTTGGGTTTTGAACACCCGGTTTCCGGCGAGAATATGCGTTTTGAAGCGCCATATCCCACCGATTTCAAAACCCTTCTAGAGGCGTTGGAAAAGGATGGCTAAAGGCGCGGGGTCGCCAGCGCGACTGGCTTGGCTTTGCCGTTTATTTTTTTCTGTAAACTTTTCCAGAAGCGCTGGCCCTGATCTTGAAATGCCAAAGCCCGGCTCTTATCTCTTACGCATAAGATGCGTGTATGAGGTAACCGATGGCAAATTATTCTAACCTTCCCGCCCCAACCCCAGAAGGGGGTTTGAGCCGATATTTGCAAGAGATCCGTAAATTTCCAATGCTTGAGCATGAAGAAGAATATATGCTGGGCAAACGTTGGGTGGAAAAACAGGATACACAAGCTGCGCATAAAATGGTGACCTCGCATTTGCGGCTGGCGGCAAAAATTGCCATGGGCTACCGCGGCTATGGGTTGCCGCAGGCAGAAGTGATTTCAGAGGCCAATGTTGGTTTGATGCAGGCCGTAAAGCGCTTTGATCCTGAAAAGGGGTTTCGCCTTGCCACCTACGCCATGTGGTGGATAAGGGCGAGCATTCAAGAATATATTTTGCGCAGCTGGTCTTTGGTAAAAATGGGCACCACAAGCGCGCAAAAGAAGTTGTTTTTTAACCTTCGCAAAGCCAAGTCGCGTATCGGCGCGCTGGAAGATGGGGATATGCATCCCGATAAAGTGCATAAAATTGCAACAGATTTGGGCGTCAGCGAAGAAGAGGTGGTGAATATGAACCGCCGTCTGTCCGGCGGGGATGCCTCTTTGAACGTACAAATCGGGGCTGATGGCGAAGGCTCGATGCAATGGCAGGATTGGCTGGAAGATGAAGACGCGGATCAAGCGGGCGATTATGAGGCCAAAGATGAGCTAGAGCTGCGTCGCGCTATGCTTGAGCAAGCGATGGAAGTGTTAAACCCGCGTGAGAAAGATATTTTGATCAAACGTCGGCTTGATGAGCAATCAATCACGTTGGAAGATTTGAGCGAAGAATATAGCGTAAGCCGAGAACGCATTCGCCAGATTGAAGTGCGCGCATTTGAAAAGTTACAACAGGAAATGCGACGGCTTGCCCATGACAAAGGCATGCTCAGCGCCGTCTAGGGCTTTTGTGCATTGCTAAAACCCGCTAGCCTGAAGGAAAAGGCAATCGGGAGAATATGTAATGACGAAGACAGTGCGCTGGGGAATATTGGGGGCGGCTCATTTCGCCAAACAGCATATGGCGCCGGCGATGCAATTGGCCCGCAACACAGAATTGGTGGCGCTTGGCACGTCGGATGGTGCAAAAGCGGCGCCTTTCAAAGCGCTGGCCCCTGGCCTGAAAGTGCATAGCAGCTACGACGCCGTTTTGAACGACCCTGATATTGATGCGGTCTATATTCCTTTGCCCAACCATCTGCATGTGGCATGGGTCAAAAAAGCCATTGCCGCTGGCAAGCATGTTTTATGCGAGAAACCAATCGCGATGCAGGCGTCGGATATTGATGAGCTTATTGCGCTGCGCGATAGCGCGGGTTTGATGCTGGTCGAAGCCTATATGATCGTTCATCATCCACAATGGCAATACGCAAAGGCACTTTTTGAAAGCGGTGTGATCGGGGATCTGGTACAGGTCGATGGCGTATTTTCGTANAATAATGCAGAAGATGTGGCTAATATTCGCAACCGCCCGGATACGGGTGGTGGCAGTTTGCCCGATATCGGCGTTTATACATTTGGCAGTGCGCGCTATGTCACCGGACAAGAGCCTGAGGCGATTTTGGACGCCACGATAACGTGGGAAAACGGGGTAGATGTTTGGGCTGGCGTCACTGCGCAATTTCCCGGCTTTCGGTTTATGGGCGTGACATCAATGCGTATGGATGCGCGGCAGGAAATGAACTTTCATGGAACCAGTGGGTTTATTCGCCTTACGGCGCCTTTCAATCCGCAGGTTTTTGGACAGGCAGAGGTTGAACTACACCAAGGGGGCGAGGCGAAACACGTGAAGCGCTTTCCAAATGAGAATCATTATACGCGCCAGCTTGAAGCGTTTCAGGCCAGCCTTCATGAGGGGAAAGATTATCCTTGTCCGTTAGAGTTTTCACAAGGCACGCAACGGATGATTGATCAGGTNTTCCGAAAAGCCCGCGGCTAAACCTTGGGCTGATTTGCTTTTTTTGAGCGCGTTTCTAGACGCCGTTTGCTGTTCGCATCGATAAATTCGAGCACCAAGGGGCGAATGTTGTTGCGCCAACTTTTGCCAGCAAAAATACCGTAATGTCCGGCATCGGGTTCTAAATGGCTGGCTTTCTTATCCGCTGACAGCCCCGTGCAAAGCGCCAACGCTGCGACGCATTGGCCCGGCGCTGAGATATCATCTTTGGCACCTTCTACGGTTTTGATGGCCACATCCGTTATCGCGCCAAAATCAATCGCCTTACCCGCGATGCTAAACGTGTTTTGCGCGATCTCGCGCGATTTGAAAANGCGTTCAACGGTGCTCAGATAAAATTCAGCGGTCATGTCCATAACTGCAAGATATTCGTCATAGAACTTGTTATGCGGATCGTGATCCGATGCCTCGCCGCGGATCACTTTCAAAACTTGATCGCGAAAGGCCAGNGTGTGGCGCTCGGCATTCATCGACATAAATGAGGATAATTGAAGTAACCCGGGATAAACTTTTCGGCCAACGCCAGCATATTTAAACCCAACGCGCTGGATCAGGGTCTGTTCAAGCTGCCCCATTGTGACGCGATGGCCAAAATCAGTGACATCGGTTGGGTTTGCATCCGGATCAATTGGCCCCCCGATTAAGGTCAGGCTGAGGGGCTGCGCCTTTGGATCTTCTTGCGCCAGATAGGCTGTGGCGGCCAGCGCCAAGGGCACGGGTTGGCACACGGCGATTACATGCGTGTCGGGTCCCAGATGGCGCAAATAATCCACCAAATAAAGCGTATAATCTTCAATATCGAATTTACCATCCGATACAGGAATGTCCCGCGCATTATGCCAATCGGTGATATAAACTTCACAATCGGGGATCAGGCTTTTCACTGTCGAGCGCAGCAAGGTCGCATAATGGCCNGACATGGGCGCCACCAACAACACTTTTCGCGGCGCGGTGGGCCGATCTTGTACGTCAAAATGCACCAAGTCGCCAAAGGGGGCTTTCAAAACGGCTTTTGGCTCTACCACATGATCCCGCCCATCTGCACCGGGCATGCTATCAATTCCCCAATCAGGCTTTACGCTCATCCGTTGAAAACTGCGCTCGGTCACTTGCCCCCAGGCGGCCATCCATTCAAGCGCAGGGTTGGGCATCATTGCGAAACCGGGATTTGAGGCAAAGGCTTGCGCGCTTGCGCCAATCCATTGGTTGGTATTGCGCATGGTTTCCATGAAATCATAATTCGCCATAAACCGCATTTTCTGCTCCAAACTTAACCATTTTGCCGCTTTGCATCGCCGCTTGGAATTTTTATCCGGCGCTGTTATGCTGCATAGCAGAAATATTAACTGAAAAATGCAAAAATGACAAGAAAAGACAATGCAGTTGCAGAAAAAGCTGACCAAATGAGTGAAAATTTGGTCAAGCTNGAAGAGCTGTCGCAGCGCTTTTTAACTCTTGTGCAGAACAAACAGGCCGTAGCCCCGGCTTTGAGCGGCCCCGGCCCGGATTTGATGGTCAAAGCTTCGCATGCTTATTGGGAAGAGGCGGTGAAGAACCCGGCGCGATTAATGGCGCAGCAGGTTGAATATTGGGGGAAATCTTTAAGCCATTTTGCAACGCTGCAGCAAAACCTTGGTGGAATGCAAAGCGTGGGTGGGGAATCATCAGCCACTAANNCGGATCCTCGGTTTTCCAATCCGATGTGGCAGAGCCACCCTTATTTTAGTTTTGTAAAAGACCAATATTTGCAGAATGCGGCAGCTTTGCGCAGCGCGGCGCGCAGCATGGATGGCTTAGCGGCCGTTGAACAAAAACGNCTGTCATTTTTTACCGATCAAATCATNGATATGATGGCGCCCACAAATTTTCTAGGCACCAATCCAGATGCGCTGGAGCGCGCGATCGAAACAGATGGCCAATCTTTGATTGATGGGTTGGAAAACCTAATCTCGGATTTAGAGGATAACCAGGGTGAACTGGTTGTGAAGCTGGCAAATGACAAAGTGTTCGAATTGGGGGTCAATATTGCCAATAGCCCGGGCAAGGTTGTTTTTGAAAACCGGATGTTTGAATTGCTGCAATACAGCCCCTCCAGCGAAGTTGTGCACGCGATTCCTCTTCTCATTTTTCCGCCTTGGATCAATAAATTTTACGTTTTGGATTTAAAAGCCCAGAACAGTCTTATCAAATGGCTGACAGAGCAGGGCTTTAGCGTGTTTGTGGTGTCTTGGGTCAATCCTGATGACAGTTACCGTGATGTTGGGTTGGAAACATATATCGAAGATGGGTTTTTGACCGCTATCCGTGAAGTGAAGGCGCGCAGCGCGCAGAGCCAAGTGAACGCAGTTGGCTATTGTATTGGCGGCACAACATTGGCGCTGACTTTGGCCTTGCTGAAAAAACGCGGAGATTCTTCGGTGAATTCGGCAAGTTTTTTCACCACGCTAACGGATTTTTCACAACAGGGCGAATTCACCCCATTCCTGCAAAATGANTTTATCGATGGGATTGAACAAGAAGTTGCGCAGCGCGGTATGCTGAAAAGCTTTGTTATGGCGCGCACGTTTAGCTTTTTGCGCGCCAATGATCTGATTTATAAGCCAGCGATAAAAAGTTATATGATGGGCGAAGCGCCGCCGGCGTTTGATCTGCTGTTTTGGAATGGAGATGGTACCAACCTTCCCGGGCGGATGGCCGTGCAATATTTGCGCGAATTATGCCAAAGTGATGCTTTCGCCACGCANGGCATAACGTTGTTGGGAGAGCGTTTACACTTAAAAGATGTCAAAGTTCCCGTGTGCGCAATTGGCTGCGAGACCGATCATATCGCGGCCTGGAAAGACAGTTACCGGGGCGTGCAGGGAATGGGCAGTCGCTCAAAACAGTTTATTTTATCCCAGTCAGGCCATATCGCAGGCATTATCAACCCTCCCAGTAAAAAGAAATATGGCCATTTCACGAATCAAGATTTAACCCTCTCTNGTGATCAGTGGCAGAAAACAGCAGATTTTAATTCTGGCAGCTGGTGGCCCAGTTGGAGCGCATGGCTGACCCGTCGGTCCGGTAAAAAAATCGCCGCGCGCCATTTTTCCGAAGCTGAGCGTGAAAACCTTCCCGATGCACCCGGGCGTTATGTGCGGCTCTAGCCGCTTTCAGCGGTGGTTGCGCAGCTTTTAACATTTTTATGCTGCACTGCAGAAAAAACTTGCAATGCTGCATTGCAGCATCTATATGTTGCTTAAGTGATCGCGGATATCGCCGCCCAGCTGAGGAAAGTAGAATGACAAATTTGAACGATATGACGGGTTTTTTCAAAGATATGATGGGTGCATTTCCTGTTGATACAAAGTCTTTCGAAGAAGCGATGAAAGGCACGACAGCCCTGAATGAGAAATTTGCCAGCGTGGCAGTGGAAGCTGCGGAAAAAAGCGCTGAAATCTCAAACAAATGGACAAAAGAGACATTGTCGCGCTTAAGCACAATTTCAAAAGCAAAAACAGATCCAGCCGATTACGTAAAAGTGATGACAGAGTTTGCCTCTGCGCAGGCTGAAGTTGCGGCCGAAAATATGGCAGCCTTTGCCGAAGTGGCAAAGAAAGTTCAAACTGACACGGTTGATTTGATGATGACCGCGGGTAAGGATTTTAGCGAAGATGCATCTGCTGCGGTTAAGAAAGCCACTAAAAAAGCGGCCGCCTAAGCAAATAGGACCACATGATAGTTTTGCCTTTCCTCCCAGAGGCAATTCACAGTAAAGGGTGTGCTTCGGCGCACCCTTTCTTTTCTTTTCGCAAGCGCGTAATGTTTTTCTGCACTGCTGCATTTTTGGGAGGTCTGCGTGTCTACAGCCAATAAACCTTTGTTGATCAAGCGCTANGCGAGCCGGCGCTTATACAATACGGAAACCAGCGATTATGTGACGCTTGAAGATATTGCAGGTTTCGTGCGTGACGGGCGCGACGTTCAAATCGTTGATTTGAAGTCCGGGGATGATTTAACCCGCCAATATTTATTGCAAATTATCGCCGAGCATGAAAGCCGCGGTGAAAGCGTTCTTCCAATCAATGTGTTGAATGATTTGGTGCGCAGTTACACGACGCAGGCATCGAGTATCGTGCCGCAGGTCTTGGCCATGTCTTTTGATATGATGCGCGANGGTCAAGCGAAAATTTTTGAAAATATGGGCGGGGGTAACGCTTTGTCGCAGGTACCCGGTTTTGATGCTTTGCGCGCGCAGCAAGAGGCGTTTGTGAAAGCGATGACATCGGGCTTCGCGGCCTGGCCAGGTGCGGCCNAGGATAATCCCGCAGCGGCAAGCCCTGCGCCACAGGCCGCGCCTACAACGTCAAGCGCGGCTGATGAAGATTTGCAGCAAATCAAAAGCCAATTGGCGGATCTTCAAGAAAAGCTGAGCAAGCTGGGATCTTAATGGTCTCAGCGAGGGGTAGCAGCCTGTCAGCAGCGCGGCANAGGCCCTGTTAAAGTCCCAATCGGTCGCGCAGACTGTACCATGTCATGGCCAGTACAAGCAGCGGCAGGCGTGCGTAGCGGCCCCCCGGGAATGGAAGCTGAGGGATCTGCGACATCGTATCAAATCCGTTGGCTTGGCCCATAATTGCCTGTCCGATCAATTTTCCGGCATGCGTAGCGGTGCCCACACCATGGCCCGAATATCCCGAAGCTGTGATGATGTTTTTTGACATCCTTGCAAAATAGGGCGTTCGGCGCATAGTGATGCCAAGCGTGCCGCCCCATGCATATTCAAGTTTAACATCTTTGAGATGCGGAAAAATTTTCAACATCGGTGTGCGGACTTTGGCTGCAATGTCGGTGGGGAAGCGATAGCCGTAGCTTTCACCCCCGCCAAAGAGCAGCCTTCCATCATGCGACAATCGGAAATAATTCACCACGAACTTGGTATCTGCCACCGCCACATCTTGGGTTAACACGCGTGTGGTTGCCGGGCCCAGCGGTTCTGTTGCAGCAATGAAATTATTAATAGGCATCACGTGCCGGGCTATTTTTGGGTGGAGCTTGCCCAAATAGCCATTGCAGGCCAGAATTACCTGCGCGCAGGTGATCTGTCCGTTTGCAGTTGTAATGGTTGGCTTAACCCCATCTTTTAGATCGATGACGCGGGTATTTTCATAGATGCGAACGCCCGCGGCTGCGGCTGCTTTTGCCAATCCCAAAACATAGCGCAAAGGATGCAGATGCGCGCTTCCGTGATCCAAAACCCCGCCTTTATACAGCGCAGAAGGGCAGAGCGCTTGGCTTGCCGCTTCATCGAGCAGCGTGATTTTATCATAGCCATAGCGTTTTTGTAAAAACGCTGCACTACGATGAAGGTTTTGCCTGTCTGCGTTTGAAAACCCAAGCTCGGCGATGCCGGGTTTTAAAAAGCAATCAATTTTGTGCTGCTTAATCAAGGATTTGCTACAATCAATAGCCTCTTCCGCCAGATCCCAAAGGGCATCCGCCGATTGTGGCCCCAGCCAGCGCAGCAAGGTTTCTTGATCCAGCCTTTGCCCTGACCCTAATTGGCCACCATTGCGCCCCGACGCGCCAAACCCGACGCGCTGCGCCTCTAAAAGCGTGACTGCACAGCCCTGATTGGCCAAATGCAGCGCCGCTGATAAGCCGGTATATCCGGCTCCGATAATGCAAATATCCGTATTATCCGTTCCGTCAAAGCTGGGAAAGGGCGGTAAAAATTGCGTTGTCGCAGCATACCAACTGGGCGGGTATTGCCCGGGTTGATCATTGGCGTCGAGCAGGTTCATACGTTTAAAAGAAGATGTTCGCGTTCCCAAGGGCTAATGACCTGTAAAAACTCGTCATATTCGGCGCGTTTTACAATAGAATACACCCGCGTAAATTCGGATCCTAAAATTTCATGCAATTCGGACGCGTCTTCAAAAAGCCCAAGCGCTTCGCCCATGCCGCGGGGCAGGTCTTCGCGCCCCTCATATGCATCGCCGCGATATTGTTTCGAGGGCCGCAATTCATTTTTCATTCCCAAATATCCGCATGCCAAAGACACAGCGATCCCCAAATAGGGGTTGCAATCCATCCCNGCGATCCTGTTCTCAACCCGCCTTGCCTGAGGCTCAGAAATCGGAATGCGGATCCCCGCTGTCCGATTGTCACGCGCCCAAGATAGGTTAATCGGGGCGGCATGGTCTTTGACATAGCGGCGATAGGAATTCACATAGGGCGCCAGAACCGCAATCGCTGATGGCAAATGCGTTTGCAGCCCTGCGATGAAGTTATAAAACAAATCTGTTTCGCCNCCTTGGGGGCCGGAAAACACATTTGCCCCCGTTTCGATATCGATGATCGAATGATGAAGATGCATCGCGCTGCCGGGTTCTTCGGCGATCGGTTTGGCCATAAAGGTGGCAAAGCAATCATGGCGCAGCGCCGCTTCGCGTATCAAACGCTTGAAATAGAATACTTCATCTGCAAGCCGCACCGGATCTCCATGGCGGAGATTGATTTCCAGCTGACCGGCGCCGCCTTCTTGGGTGATCCCGTCAATCTCAAACCCTTGGGCTTCCGCAAAATCATAAATATCGTCGATCACTGGACCGAATTCATCTACCGCAGTCATAGAATAGGACTGGCGCGCGGCGGCCGGACGCCCCGAACGCCCCATCATGGCTTCGATGGGTTTGGCCGGATCAATATTGCGGGCGACCAGAAAAAACTCCATCTCCGGAGCGACAACCGGTTCCCAACCTTCTTTTCTGTAAAGCTCGACAACCCGCTTTAGCACGTTGCGGGGAGAAAATAAGATTGGCTCATCTTTGCGATCATAAGCATCATGGATNACTTGCAGCGTAAAATCACCCGTCCATGGCGCGGCAGTTGCGGTGGAATAATCCGGTTTCAACAGCATATCGCGTTCGATAAACCCGCCTTCCCCCGCGGCTTCACCCCAGCCGCCCGTGATGGTTTGATAAAAGATTGAATCGGGNAAATAAAACGTGTTTTGCCGAGCAAACTTGGTTGCTGGNACAGCTTTTCCGCGCGCGATTCCGGGTAAATCAGCGATCACGCATTCGATCTCATCCAGCTTTTGATCTTTTAAATAGGCCAAAGCGGCGTTGGGCATTTGCTTAAANATTTCATCAAGACTGGGCATCTTAACCTGCTTTCGATTTGAAAAATGTGGCAATTTTTTCCGCCAAAATATCGTTTGAATTCGGATCAGATAATTTGCTTTGGGCCGTTTCCAGCAATGTTTGCGGCACGTTTTTTTTGCCCCGGAACTGGATCAATCCGTGGATGAAGGCGCTGTCGAATTCTGGATGCGCTTGCAGCGAAAAAATAGCGTCTTCATATTCGAGGAAGGCGTATTTGCAAAAGCCGTTAGAGCCTGTGCAGCGGGCTTTGGGGGGCAGAGTGACCACCTGATCTTGGTGCCAAGCGTTTATGCGCACCTTCTGGCCTTCAAATTGATAGTCGGTCAGGCCGATGCTCCAGCCGCCGGAAAANTTTTCAACATGCCCACCCATGGTTTGGGCGATGATTTGGTGACCAAAACATATTCCAACCAAGGGTTTTTTCGCAGCAACAATGCGCAAGATGAGCGCCTTTAAAGGTTTGATAAAGGGCAGATCTTCGTAAACTCCGTGGCGCGAGCCGGTGATCAACCAGGCATCGGCTTGAAATTCATCTTTTGGAAACTGCTCATTGACCACGCTGAACACGTCAAATTTAAAGCCATGCCCGTCTAATAAAGCGGCGCAGAGNCCGCCGTAATTCTCTGTCTGCGGGCGCATTTCGTCCGGGGTGTGGCCAGCCTGTAAGATGCCGATTTTCATAAAACCCTACTTGCCGTTCGGAAGGCGTTGTATCGTTGCAGGTGTAGGTTACACCGTTTCAAGATATATTTTCCAGTGCTCTTCTTGCGGAATATTCTTCAAGCCGTCAAGTTCTTGGCGCTTGGTTAAAGAAAAGTTTTCAATAAGTTGTGCGGGNAAGATCCGGGCAATCATCGGATCGTTTTCAAACATATCTATCGCTTCAGACCAGCTATGGATCAATTGTGGCAGATCTTGGCTGTAAGCGTTGCCCGTGATGGGCGGCGGCGGAGTAAGATCATCTTCGATGCCAAGCAGCGCTGCACCTAGTATAAGGCTCAGCGTCAAAAAAGGGTTTATATCGCCGCCTGCAACACGATGCTCGATCCGCCGGGCTCTATGNGCGCCTGCAGGAATGCGCAGCGCGGCCGTACGGTTTTCGTAGCCCCAACAAATTGATGTGGGGGCGTGGTTTTCCGGATCCATACGCGTATAGCTATTGGCATGGGGTGCAAAGCCAAGCGTGGCGGCACGCATCGTGGCAAGGCAGCCTGCGATGGCGTTTTGCAGCAGGGGTGATCCCTGTTTTGTGCCGTCATCAAAAATATTTTCTCCGGCCTCATCAATAACTGAGAAATGCAGATGTAAGCCATTTCCTGCATCGTTTGGGTAGGGTTTGGCCATAAAGCTGGCGGCATAGCCATGCTTGCGTGCCAGGCCTTTGAGCAAGGTTTTAAAAAGCCATGTATCATCCGCAATGCGCAACGCATCGCCATGTTGAAGGCTGATTTCGAATTGCCCGATACCCGCTTCAGAAGAGGCGGCTTGTGCGTTGATCCCCATCTGTGCGCAGCTTTGATAAAGCTCTGAGAAAAAGGCTTCAAACGCGTCTAACTGTTGCAAGGATAGAATTGCGCTGGAGTCGATTTTGCGATTGCTGGCGGGGTCTTTTGGCGGCCTCAGGCTTTCAGCACTGTCATCGATCAGATAAAATTCAAGCTCGGTGGCGGCCACAACCTGCCATCCGCGCGCGGCGTAGCGGTCCAGAATTTGGGCCAAAGCGTGCCGAGGATCTCCTTCAAAAGGGCGTCCATCCTCTTCAAACATCCACATCCCTACCAATGCGCTTGGTTGGTCAAGCCAGGGCATTGGCACAGGCCCTCGATTGGTTGGCAGCAGATAGCCATCGCCGTCGCCAGACGCAAATAAGAGCGGGCTATTGATAATATCTGCCCCCCAAATATCTACGTTCAGCACAGATAATGGCATACGCAGATCGCCCGAGGCCAATTTTCTCTGATCTTTTTGGGGCATGCGCTTGCCGCGCATTTGGCCGTTTAAATCGCAGGTGGCGATTCGAAACGTATCGAGATTATCCAGATCCATTGGTCTGCCCTTGTTTGTTTATTTGAACCACTCACAGCCTCCTAACGAAGGGGTTGGACAGATTGTGTTTAAAGAGAATGGCTTGAAAAATCTAGCGAATTAGCGTTGGGCGCAGTTTCAAGCGCGCGGTTTGATCGGGGGGCAGGTGCCGGTTAAGGCGTTTGTTGATAAGGCCAAAAAGAACCAAAATCAAAAACGTCAGCAAAACGAAATACCCGGCTAAAATTGGATAGGGAATAAACGGGTTGAAGGTTTTATCGGCAAAATAGTTGGCGTAGTATAAAGCATCTCCGCGCTGCTGCCAGGCTGGAAAGGCTGAAAAAAACACCAGCGTTGTAGAGTGAAATAAAAAGATTGCCTCATTGGTATAACCAGGCCAACCCAGCCGTAACATGGTGGGCCAGATGATCCGGCGAAACCGCGCCCATCCAGAGAGCGCATAGGCATCAGCAGCATCCAAATCTCCCTTGGGAATAGATTGCAGCGCGCCATAGAAAATTTCGGCAGAATAGGCGGCTGTGTTCAAAAACAGCACCACCAGCGCGCCCATCCAGGCCGAGGTTAAAGGCGCAAAGATCGGGACGTTGCTTTTCAAACCCAGAAATAAAAAATACGCGAAAAAAAGTTGGATAAACAAAGGCGAACCGCGGAATATAAAAATAAACCACTCACAGGGTTTGCGTAAAAGGCGGCGGTGTGACGCTTTGCCAAGCGCCAGCGCCGTGGCCAAAAAGAAACCAGCTGCCAAGGCCAAAACGCCAAAATACACGTTCCAGATCATCCCCGAGCCGATCAGCGTGAATTGTTGACACAGCGTGAAATCCGAGCGTGGCAAGAGCCGCTCGCCGATGCCCAGCGATCTAAGGCCATACTCTGCAATTGTGTCCCAACAGCTCATGCGGATCCTCGCGCTTGCGCTTGGCCGCCCAGCGTGGCCTGGCCTTTGTTGAGCCGCCGCATCAAGCGGGTTTGAACGCTTTCAGATAATTTTGTGAAGGCCAGATAGAATACCAGCAGCGCAAAGAAATACCACATACGGTAATCGCCATGTGGATAATCGGTGAATTTTGCGGTTTTTGTGCCACCCAATTCGCGGGCCCAATAAACGATATCTTCAATGCCAAGCAAAAACAGCAGGGGTGTGGCTTTTATTAAAAGGATCCAAATATTACCAAGCCCGGGCAGCGCATATACCCACATCTGCGGCACTAAAATGCGCCAGAAAACTTGCCTTTGGCTCATTCCATAAGCAGCGCCTGTTTCAAGCTGGGCTTTTGGCACTGCGCGCATCGCGCCATAGATAACGTTTGAGGCAAAGGCCCCGAACACAATGCCAAAGGTGAAAACCGCCAGCGCAAACCCGTAAAGATCATGCACCCAAGGGGCGGCGCTGGACAGCGGCAATTTGGCCGCATCGCAGACCACAAAATCATTGCCTTGGCGAATGGGCTCTGACCAATCGCGGCACAGTGCCTTGTGGCGCATCCATTCGAGAATTTGATCCAAAGCAATGACGAAAAACAGAAAATACGCGATATCGGGAACGCCGCGCACGATCGCGATATAGCTCCGACCGAGCAGGCTGAAAATAAGCGTGCTTGATCGCGCGGCCATTGCGCCAAGAAATCCCAGAGCCAGTACCACGGGCGCGGTGATCAATAATAGCAGCAAAACGGTGCCCACAGCCCAATACAATCCGACATGTTTGCCGGTTGTGAGGTAGCAGGCCCACCACTGCGCATCTGCCAGCAGATCAGGGTTTGTACAAAATGAAAAAATAACATCCCCCAATTGGTGTTGGGATGGGAAAGATCGGACCTTTTGGCAAAAGCCAAGGCCCGATCAAAACGGTGTTTCGGCTTAGAATGTTTCGCCGATTTCCCACTTGGTAATCAAAGCGTTCAAGCTGCCATCGGCTTTCATCGAGTCAATCGCTGCGCTAAATTTTGCTTTCATTGCGCCATCGCTTTCACGAATGCCCATGCCAACGCCACCGCCCAGCATCACTTTATCACCCACCATCATCAGATCGGCGTTTTCATCCGCGATTGGGGCCAGATAGGCCAAATCGGCTAGAACCGCATCAGCTTCGCCATTGCGCACCGCGGCAATGGTTTCTTCTGGTGTGGCAAATTCCACCAAAGTGGCACCGGAAGAGGCGATATAGCTTGATTGAATGGTGTTTGATTGCGCTGCAATCACGCCGCCGCTTAAATCAGCTGACTCCGATATTGCCATATAGGCAGATGGATCAGGCTGCGTGTAATTGCTTGTNAAATCAATCACTTCATCNCGCTCGGCTGTGATCGACATACCGGCGATGATTGTGTCATAATTGCCGGATACCAAATTTGGGATAATGCTATCCCAATCATTGACAACCCACTCGCAGGTTAAAGAGGCACGCGCGCAGAGCTCGTCGCCCAANTCGCGCTCGAAACCGTCAACCTCGCCAGCATCATTGATGAAGTTATACGGAGGATAGGCTCCTTCTGTGCCCATACGCACAACATCGCCGGCAAATGCAATACCGGTTGACAGCGCCAATGCTGCCGCAGTTAAAAGACGGATAGTCATGATAGATCTCCCTTTGGTCATGTTAAGCCGCCACAGTCGAGCTTAAAAACTGTCGCAGCCGGTCAGATTTTGGTGCGTCGAAAACGGTTTTCGGCGCGCCTTGTTCTTCGATAAGCCCTTGGTGCAAAAATATAACATGATTTGACACATCAGCGGCCAATTTCATGTCGTGAGTAACGAGCAGCATCGTGCGCCCTTCGGCCGCAAGATCTTTGATCACGCGGATAACTTCTTGTTCCAGCTCAGGGTCAAGCGCTGAGGTAGGTTCATCAAATAGTAAGGCTTCNGGCTCCATGCACAGCGCCCGCGCAATCGCCGCGCGCTGCTGTTGCCCCCCTGATAATTGCGCCGGATAGGCATCGCATTTATCGCCAATGCCCACTTGCTCAAGATAGCGGCGGGCGCTTGTTTCAACCTCGGGGCGGGGGCGTTTGAGCACGGTGACGGGTGCCTCCATCACGTTTTCCAATATGGTCATATGCGCCCATAGATTAAACTGTTGGAACACCATAGATAGATTGGTGCGTATCTTTTGCACCTGCTGTTTATCGGCTGGCATACGGTTATATTTCCCNGCGCTCCAAAGCACGGCCTCGCCGTTAAACAGGATCTCGCCCTGTTGGCTATCTTCCAATAAATTCACGCAGCGAAGCAACGTGGATTTTCCCGAGCCGGAAGACCCGATCAGCGATACCACATCCCCCTTACGGGCGGTCAGGCTNACGCCTTTAAGAACCTGNAAATCTCCATAGGATTTGTGAAGTTTGGAGATCTCAATAACATTTTCTGGCTGTGGCAATATCAACTCGGCGTTTTGTTCAGGCTCGCACTACGCCGTAAAATAAAAGGTTATGCAATCAAAAAATATCTGCTCGCAGATGTTTTTGTGGTTTTTTAGCTGTGCGGGTGGCCTTGTTTCTTATGCCTGCATCACGCGGCGGCGTGCAGAGGCGCTATCGACATCTGTAACCCCCAGCAAACTGACAACCAGACGCAACAGCGCGTCTTCTTCAGCGTCGCGATTGCCATCGGCCAAGGCCACCTGCCATAAGGCTTCCACGACTGCGATCCGGTCTTCATAGGCAACGCGGTCTTTAATGGCGCGGGTAAAGCGCACGGTGTCAGGAGCCTCTTGTTCCAAAGTTTCTGCGGTTTCGCGCAGCGCGATCGCCTCTGGTTCGGCCAGTTCGTAGCGTGCCATAATCACCTGCGTTATGCGGTGGATTTCTGCGGCTGCATATTCATTATCCGCGCGGGCCAAACGCACCAGCAAAGCGGTCATAGCGAGGCGCGCATCATCGTCGTGAAGCGGCTCTGCTTGGGGTTCGAGCAAGGATTTTAAAAACGATCCGAACATATGTGATGCTTTCTGAGTAAGGGCCCTAATAGATCAGATAGGGCAGGAGATTAAATTTCAATAAAGGTAGCGCTGCGGTTCGTCTGCGCGCCGGTTACTGCGTTTGGCCCTTTTTAAAGCAAAAAGACAGGCGGTCCAATTCATCCATTAGCCCATAGGGCGGATTGATGAAGAAGAGGCCAGAGCCCACCATTCGATGGTTTTCTTTTGCGGGAGGAAAAACAACTTCATGGCGCAAACCTTCTGGATATATCGCTTCCAATTGCGCCAACATTTCCGTATGGGCCGCGCTGCGCAGTACGGGATACCAAAGCATCACGCTGCCCACGTTCCATTTGCGCGTTACTTTTGTAAGCGCTTTGGGGATTTCAGCATAATCTTGTTTAAGTTCATAGCTGGGATCCATCAAAACCAAGCCGCGCCGCGGNGTGGGTGGGCAGAGCGCTTGCAGCAAATCCAAGCCATTCTGGAGGTAAAGCTTGGCTTTATATTGCGCCAGATTATCCCGTAAAGCGGCGTGTTCTTGCGGGTGCAATTCGGCCAGATGAAGATGATCCTCTTTGCGCAGAAGCGAGGCGGCAATCAAGGGCGAGCCCGGATAGGCATGCGGCCCATGCAGGGCGCGGCAATCTTGCAGGGCGCGCAGATAAGGGTGCGCCGGGTCAAACCACCCNGTTTTTAACGCCAGTGTGATCCCCGCCTCGGCCTCGCCCGTTTTCGCAGATTCGCGCGAAGTAAGGTCATATAATCCGCGGCCTGCATGACTTTCGAGATAGGTCAGAGGTTTAGGTTTTTTAAGCAGATAGCTCAAAACCCATGCCAAAGCCGCATGTTTGTGAATATCTGCCAAGTTCCCGGCGTGATAGCTATGTTGATAAGATAGCATAGCGGTGCGTTAANCGCGTCTGGGTGTTCGAAGAACGCCCCAAATCTCAGCCATATTCAAAGCCGTTTTCAAGCTCAAACCAATCGCGAGACGTCTTTTGCGGCACGGATGAAATCTTTGAACAGCGGGTGCGGATCAAAGGGTTTTGATTTCAGCTCGGGGTGGAACTGAACGCCGATAAACCAGGGATGATCTGTCCACTCGACAATTTCTGGCAACCGCCCATCCGGGGACATGCCGGAAAAGCGCAGCCCTGCAGCTTCAAGCTGGTCACGATATTTGATATCCACCTCGTAACGATGGCGATGGCGTTCATCGATCGCTTGCGTCCCATAAATATCAGCAACTTTTGAGTTTTCTAGCAAAGTGGCGTCATAGGCGCCGAGGCGCATCGTGCCGCCTTTGTCATCTGAGACGCTGCGCGCCACTTTGTGATTGCCTTGCACCCATTCTTTCAAATGATACACTACGGGCTCAAAGCGCCGTTTTCCGGCTTCATGGTCAAATTCTTCTGATCCTGCGGCTTTCAGTCCAACCACGTTACGCGCCGCTTCGATCACCGCCATTTGCATGCCAAGGCAAATGCCCANATATGGCACGTTGTGCTGACGCGCAAATTCAGCGGCTTTGATCTTTCCTTCTGTGCCGCGCTCGCCAAACCCGCCTGGCACTAGGATCGCGTGGAACCCTTGCAGATGCGGCGCAGCATCTTGGCTTTCAAAAATTTCCGCATCGACCCATTGAATTTGCACGCGCACGCGATTGGCCATGCCGCCATGGGTAAGGGCTTCCGCGATCGATTTATAGGCATCTTCCAATTGCGTATATTTTCCCACAATGGCAACATTCACCGCGCCTTCTGGGTTGTAAATCCGATCGGCCACGTCTTCCCAACGCGCCAGATCCGGCTTCGGAGCTGGGGCAATCTGAAACGCGTCAAGTACCGCCTGGTCTAAGCCTTCGCGGTGATAGGCCAACGGCGCCTCGTAGATTGACTTTAAATCTTGCGCTGCGATCACGCTTTCCGGCCGCACATTACAAAACAGCGCCAGTTTTTCGCGTTCTTTTTCGGGGATCGGGCCCTCTGAGCGGCAGACCAAAATATCTGGGGCAATGCCGATTGAGCGCAATTCTTTGACGCTATGCTGGGTGGGTTTTGTTTTCAGCTCGCCGCTGGCTTTGATGAATGGCAACAAAGTTAAATGCATGAAAATACATTCNCCGCGCGGCTTATCCTGCGAGAATTGGCGAATGGCTTCAAAAAAGGGCAAACCTTCGATATCGCCAACCGTTCCGCCGATTTCACAAAGCATGAAATCAACCTCATCCTCGCCAATTTTGATGAAATCTTTGATTTCATTGGTCACATGCGGGATCACCTGAATGGTTTTTCCCAAATAATCCCCGCGGCGTTCTTTTTCCAGTACTGTAGAATAGACCCTACCGGAAGACACAGAATCGGTTTGCCGCGCCGCGACGCCCGTGAAACGTTCATAATGGCCCAAATCTAAATCGGTTTCGGCGCCATCATCGGTCACAAACACTTCGCCATGCTCAAACGGGCTCATCGTGCCCGGATCTACATTCAGATAAGGATCGAGCTTGCGCAATCGCACGCTATAGCCGCGGGCCTGCAGCAAAGCGCCCAAGGCGGCCGAGGCCAACCCCTTGCCCAAAGAGGAAACAACGCCGCCTGTGATAAAAATAAATCTTGCCATATTTGGCTGTCTCCCGTGGTTTTCGCGGTGCAAAATCTGCCGAATGTGCCGCCTGAATTCATACGTGAAACAGGCAGGCTCACGGGAGTTAAGCAATAAAGGATTCGNTGCCGTTAGGCAATATCACCACAAGATAATGTTGTGGTGATTTTATCACCCTCAAGGATTGGCTGCTCAGTCGGCGCTTGGAACCAAAGGCGCTTCGGTTGGGGCCGTCGGGGGCAAAAGCGCATCGGTATCCAGCGCGTCGCCTTGTTGCTCGCTTTGTACGGCGCTTGCGCCGCCAAGCCGGTCAATAACCGAAGAACCGGCTGATTTGCGCGCTGCGATCGCCGTTAAAGTTAACGATGTGATGATAAACGCCACCGCGAAGATCCATGTGAGCTTGGTTAAGGCCGATGCGGCTGCCCGCCCAGACATCACGCCATCACCACCGCCACCGCCGCCAAGACCAAGGCCGCCGCCCTCAGAGCGTTGCAGCAGCACCAAAGCGATCAGTGCTAAAGCCAGAAGCAAATGAATGGTCAGAACGACGTTTTCCATGTCAAACCCAATTTTGTAGAACTTCCGGCTAGATAGGTAAGTTTTAGCCTCGGGGCAAGGGGCAATAGCCGCTTGACCTGCGACAAACGTCTTGTCAGAGTATTTTAATGCCCCATGATCACTCAGATGACGCGCATCCGCATAGTTTGCTGCCTTCAGATCCCGCCCTGCGGGTGAAAGCGCTAGAAAGCCTTTTGGTCGAAAAAGGACTGGTGGATCCGGCTGCGTTGGACGCGATTATCGAGACTTATGAGCATAAAATTGGCCCTCAAAACGGGGCGGCCGTTGTGGCGCGCGCGTGGCGAGAGCCGAAGTTTCGCACGGCGCTTTTCACAGATGCAACAGCCGCTGTTTCCGAAATGGGGTTTTATGGCCGCCAAGGCGAGCATATTGTGGCCTTGGAAAATACCGATAGGCAGCATAATCTTGTCGTATGTACCTTATGCAGTTGTTACCCGTGGCCCCTTTTGGGCATACCGCCAGGCTGGTATAAATCGGATGCATATCGCGCGCGCGCGGTGCGCGAGCCGCGNAAAGTTTTGGCAGAGTTCGGGCTTGAATTGGCGCGGGATGTCGCCTTGAAAACTTGGGATTCAACCGCTGAAATTCGGTATTTGGTTATCCCGCAGCAGCCCGCGGGTACGCAAGGGTGGAGCGCAGAGGCCTTGGCCGCATTGGTCACGCGTGATGCGATGATTGGCACCGCCATCGTTCCGAGCCCGGCATGAGCCGCGTGCACGATATGGGCGGGCGGTTTGGTGATGGCCCCGTTCGCAGAGACGCGGATCCCGAGCCGGTCTTTAAAGAAAAGTGGCAGGCCCATGCGTTGGCGCTGACGCTCGCCGCGGGAAGCCTTGGACGATGGTCGNTGGATGAATCACGCCACGCGCGCGAATGCTTAGAGCCGCGCGATTACATGCGGTTTTCCTATTATGAAAAATGGCTCGCAGGCTTGACAGATTTGCTGGTGGCAAAATTGATTGTCACCCCGGAAGAGCTGAGTTCTCTATCCGCGCAACCGGCCGCGCCAGAGCTGCAACAGCGGCGTTTGCCGGCTGCGAAAGTGGCGGCTGTCTTGTCCAGCGGCGGCCCTACATTGCGCGAAGAGGCCGGAAACGGTATTGCCTTTGAGCTTGGGCAAAAGCTGCGCGTGCGCAGAAGTGGCAACCTTGCTGTTGCGGGTGGGCATTCGCGTCTTCCCGCCTATGTTATGGGGCAGGTGGGCACCATCATCACGCTTCATGGCAACCATGTTTTTCCCGATAGCAACGCCCATCGCGCGGGTGAAGCGCCGGAGCCACTATATACGCTTAGCTTTGCTGCGAATGATCTGTGGGAAGATGNTGAGAGTGATCAGGATCAGGTGATGCTGGATTTGTGGCACAGTTATTTGGAACCGCTATGAGGGCTGATTTAAGCGCACCCGTCTTTGATCAACCATGGCAAGCGGACCTTTTTGCCGTGACCGTTTGTTTGAATGAACAGGGGCATTTCTCTTGGAGCGAGTGGACGGGTTGGTTCGGGACAGGACTGGCGCGACGCGGTTTGGAAAAGCAGTTAAACGGCGGCGAAGATTATTTTTTGGTTTGGTTGGAAACCCTCGAAGCCGTTTTGCAGCGGTTGGATATGGCCAGCATAGACCAGCTTGCGAGCGTGAAAAACGCATGGCAAAACGCCTATTTGGCAACTCCGCATGGGGCGCCGGTGCGCTTGCCCGATCGAAAATAATCTCTTAACAAAATTCGAGGTTCACTCTTGGGCAAAGCCTCGTTATACCGGCGCGGGTTTTAACTTATTTTGAAAGGTCCTTTATGGCAAACGTCGTTGTGGTCGGCGCTCAGTGGGGCGATGAAGGAAAAGGCAAAATAGTCGATTGGCTGAGCGAACGCGCCGATGTGATCGTTCGGTTCCAAGGCGGTCATAATGCCGGGCATACGCTGGTGATTGAAGGCCAAGTGTATAAGCTTTCGCTTTTGCCCTCCGGCATCGTTCGAGGCGGAAAATTATCGGTGATCGGCAATGGCGTGGTGTTGGATCCCTGGCATTTGCGCGAGGAAATTGCCAAATTGTCGGGCCAAGGGGTCGAGATCAACNCTGAAAACTTGATGGTGGCNGAAAATACNCCTTTGATTCTGCCCGTTCACGGAGAATTGGACCGGGCCCGCGAAGCACAAAACAACGTGGCTAAAATTGGGACAACGGGCCGAGGTATAGGCCCCGCTTATGAGGATAAAGTTGGACGGCGCGCGATACGCGTTGCGGATCTGGCCGATCCGGCCACGCTTGAAACCCGCGTCGATCGCATGTTGCAGCATCACGATACATTGCGCCGTGGTATGGGGCTGCCCGAAGTTGACCGCACAGCCTTATTGGCCGCGCTGCATGAGATTGCGCCAAGCGTGCTGAAATTCGCTGCGCCCGTTTGGAAGGTTTTGGCAGAAAAGCGCAAAGCAGGGAATCGTATTCTGTTTGAAGGCGCGCAGGGCAGTTTGCTCGATATTGATTTTGGAACCTACCCTTTTGTAACCTCATCAAATGTGATCGCGGGTCAAGCGGCGACAGGGTCTGGCGTTGGGCCGGGATCCATTGATTTTGTTCTGGGCATCGTCAAAGCCTATACAACCCGCGTGGGCGAGGGGCCATTTCCCACCGAGCTTGACGATGCGGATGGGCAGCGGTTGGGAGAGCGGGGCCATGAATTTGGCGTTGTTACAGGGCGTAAGCGCCGCTGTGGCTGGTTTGACGCGGCTCTCGTGCGTCAAACTTGCGCCACATCTGGCGTGAGCGGCATTGCCTTTACAAAGTTGGATGTTTTGGACGGGTTTGAGACGTTGAAAATCTGCACAGGCTATACGCTTGACGGCACCCAATTGGATTATTTGCCGACAGCCGCGGATGAACAGGCCCGCTGCGTTCCAATCTATGAGGAAATGGCGGGTTGGAGCGAAAGCACCGAAGGCGCGCGCAGCTGGGCAGATTTGCCCGCCAATACAATTAAATACGTGCGCCGCGTGGAAGAGTTGATAGGCTGTCCTGTTGCGCTAGTTTCAACTTCACCCGAACGGGATGACACCATTTTGGTGACAGATCCTTTCGCGGATTAAAACGGTTTAGGTTCGGCTAACAGGGAGATAGGCTTTGGCGTTAAGTTATAAAGCCCGGCGGCGCTGGTCATTGTTTGTGTTGGTGATTGGATTGCCGCTCTACGTGGTGGCAGCGGTTAATCTGGTTGGCGTCTTTGAGCGCCCCTCAATCTTTGTTGAGCTGCTCGTCTATGTTGTGCTTGGGGTGGTTTGGGCGTTTCCATTGCGGTTTATATTTCGCGGTATCGGACAAGCTGATCCCGATCAGGATGATGCGCTATAGCGCGGCTTTAAACGGCGATTTGGCAGCACTGCCGGATGTTGTGACCCTGGTGAAGCAAGTCTAAGCAGCATTGCTGGGGGCATGAACTTACGCTGGTGATTTTTGTTTAAAGATGATCTGAAAAGGGATGATCCAGATGGAGCCGCAGTTTTCTTACCCGCATCCGGTCACGCTGGTTGGTGCAGCGCCGCTTGATGCAGATTTACTGCGATTTGCGCTTAACTTTGCTCCCAAAGCGCTTGCTGCAGATGGGGGTGTGAACCATTTGCGCGCCCTTGGCGTTGACCCGCTCGCGGTGGTTGGAGATATGGATTCTGTTGCTTTGGAAAACCAGCAGATGCGGGAGCACAACCTGTTTTTTCCAATAGCTGAACAAGACAGCACCGATTTTGAAAAAGCGCTGGCGCGCCTTGCCGCCCCGTTGATCTTTGGGGTCGGCTTTTTAGGCGGACGCTTTGATCACGCTTTGGCAGCGCAAACTGTCTTGGTGCGCTATCCCCACCGCAAATGCATTCTTTTGGGGTCGGAGGATATCGTATTTTTGGCACCGCCGCGGCTTTCGCTGGATTTACCATTTGAAACGCGGCTGTCTTTATATCCAATGGCACCGGTCAAAATCTTATCAGAGGGCCTATATTGGCCGACGCGCGACCTAACATTCCAACCCGATGGTCAAATCGGAACGTCAAATAAGGTGAGTGGTGCGCTTCGGCTTCAGCCAGAGAATGCCAAAATGTTGGTTATTCTGCCGCGATTACATCTTGCGCAGGTCGCTGCTGCGCTGGGCGCTGCGCCGTCTTGGCCTGCTCTTGGAACATAACGTATAGGCCAGAGGCCATCGTTATCACAATGCCCGCTGATGCGAGTGGGTTCGGAAGTTCTGAAAACAGCAGCCAGCCAAATAAGGTGACAATCGGGATTTCCAGATATTGCAGCGGCGCCGTAGTCGCCGAGGGCAGATAGCTGAGAGACCAGGTCATGCTGAGCAAGGCAAAGGTTCCCACAGAGCCAAAGCTGATCAACAAAATGATTTTATCCGAGCTGATGGTGGAAAAATCAAACAGGGGCACAGAGCCGTCTTTGAAGATCAGCAGCGCAGGGGCGATCAGAACCACCGCCATAACACCGTTCACGGTTTGAACTTTAATCACATCATTTTCTTGGGTGATGAAACGCGTTATCAACATGAAAATTGCGAAAATAAACGCCACCAGAAGCGGTAGAACTGCATAGAAACCTACCTCTTGAAATGACGGTTGGATAACCATCAACGTGCCAACGAACCCCACCACACAAGCCAGCAAACGTTCTTTGCTGACGTCTTCTTTCAACACGGCCCATCCGAGCAAGATCACCAGCAATGGCAGGATGAAAACAATGGCAACGGCATCGGCAAGTGGTAAATACTGAAGGGCCACCACCATTATTGCGATCCCTGTGATTTGNAGCACTGTGCGGATTGCCGAGAGGGTTAAAAACTTTCCAGAAAAATGCCAGCTGCCCCCGATGGCCAAAGCCATTGGCGCCAAGATGATCACTTGTATGGCGAAGCGAATGAAAATGAGCGGTCCCAGGGCNACGGTTTGGCCAAGGATTTTGGCTAAGGCGTCGCCGAGAGGGGCCAGTGTACAGAAAAGCAGCATAAAGCCGATACCGAAAAGGGTGCGATTTTGTTCCATACTTCTACTATAGGTTGAAGNGAGATCAATTGCAATCTAAAGTTGTTTTAATTTTTCAAGCTTCCGCTCACGGTAAAATACGTAAAGCCCAGAGCCGATAATAATGCTTGTACCGATGATGGCCGTCTGGTTGGGAATATCGTTAAAAATCAAATACCCAAAGAACAAGGCNCTCACGATTTCAAGATAGTGCAGGGGCGCCAAAGTGGTTGAGGGTGCAAACTTCAATGCATAGCTGATCAGCAGGTGTGAAATAGAGGCAAAGGCGCCCACAGCGAATAACCAAAGCCAATAAATNCCGACTGGCATTACCGGTGCGAAAAGGGGTGATTCTGTTGCAGATCCCCAGATCAAGAATGGCAAACATAAGATCGTTCCCGTCAAGGCGGTGTGAAATTGTAAGGGAATTGGGTGAAGGTTTTGCGATAAGCTGCGCGTCACCAACATGTAAAGCGCAAAGGTCAGAGCGGTTGCCAAAGGAAAGAAAGCCACGGCTCCAAAGGCAGAAAAACTGGGCTGTATTACCAAAATCACTCCGCAAAACCCCACAAGGCTAGCGGTTAATCTGCGCGAACCAACGGGTTCGGAAAAGAAAAACCGCCCCAAGAGTAAAAGAATAAACGGCTCGACAAAAACGATCGCTAATGCATCGGCGATCGGCATCACCGCAATCGCCGCAACGAAACAATAGGTTGAGGCAATTAAAAATACCGCACGGGCAATCAACGGCACCATCAAAGCCCGCGGCACTCGAAAAGAAAAGCCTAAAAGCAACGCCACCGGAAACATAATAACGCTCTGTACCGCAAAGCGCGCAGTGGTAATCTGTGCCACTGGAATTTTATCTGCCGCCAGTTTTGCGGCCACATCCAACAGAGGCGCGCAGGCGCAAAATCCAAGCATCATGGCGATGCCCAGAACAACCCGATCGGTGCTTAGTGCCGTAGGGGCGTTCGTCGATACAGACATTGGTCTTCCTTACTATTGGGCGCGGCTGCTGCAGATTTACCTTTAAAAGGCACGGGTGATCCGCAGGGTTTTAACAATTGGGAACATTTACCGCCAAGCCGCCCAGCGAGGTTTCTTTATATTTGGCATTCATATCCTCGCCGGTTTGCCGCATCGTTTCAATACAGGCATCTAACGGAATCAGATGTTGACCATCGCCGCGCAACGCCAAACTGGCGGCGGAGACGGCTTTAATCGCACCGAGGCCATTGCGTTCGATACAGGGCACTTGCACCAGACCTGCAACCGGATCGCAGGTCATTCCCAGATGATGCTCTAAGGCAATTTCAGCGGCATTCTCGATTTGCTCTGAGCTTCCTCCAAGCGCGGCGCAAAGACCAGCCGCGGCCATTGCGCTGGCGCTTCCCACTTCTGCCTGACATCCGGCTTCGGCGCCGCTGATTGAGGCATTATATTTGACCAACCCGCCAATCGCGGCCGCCGTCAGCAGAAAAACTTCAATTTTAGCGCTATGCGCACCCGGCACATGATCCAGATAATAGCGGATCACCGCGGGCACAACGCCGGCCGCCCCATTGGTCGGGGCCGTGACCACTTGCCCTCCGGCTGCGTTTTCTTCGTTAACGGCCATCGCGTATACGCTCATCCAATCGTTGATCGTATGCGGAGGCGCAAGGTTTAACCCGCGCTCTGCCCGCAGCTGATCCACCACACCTTTGGCACGGCGGCGCACTTTTAAGCCGCCAGGCAAAATCCCCTCACTTGCAAGGCCGCGATCAATGCAATCTGACATCACGCCCCAAATCTGTGCGACGTTGGCTTTGAGCTGCGTTGGTGTAATGCGGGTTAANTCATTGGCCCGCTTCATTTCTGCGATGCTGCGCCCCGATGTGCGCGACATCTCCAACATTTCTTTGGCAGAGTGAAACGGATAGGGCACCGCGGGGCCGGTATCCACATCTTTGCCTTGCGCCAGTTCCGCTGCGGTCAATACAAACCCGCCNCCGATCGAATAATAGGTTTCTTGCAAAACGACATCCCCCTGCGCATCAGTGGCCATCACAACCATTCCATTGGCATGCCCGGGCAGATTTGGTCCGTAATCAAACACCAAATCTTCTTTCTTGTTAAACTTGAGGCTAGGTAAATCTGGCGGTGTAATTTCCCCGGTAGAGGCAATTCGTGCCAAAACGCTTTCGGCTTCCTCGGCTTTATAAGTGGCCGGGGTGAAACCCGCCAATCCAAGAATAGAGGCCCGATCTGTGGCATGNCCAATGCCAGTAAAGGCCAAGGATCCATGAAGGCGCAGTTTGATCCCGCCAAATTCAAAGGGCGATTGACGCATCATGGCCAAAAACCGCTCAGCGGCACGCATCGGGCCCATCGTATGTGATGAAGACGGGCCAATCCCAACTTTGAACAGATCAAAAACAGAGAGAAACATGATCATTCATCCTTTTAAACTGAGGTCCTGTAAACGNATGATGTTTCTATATCAAAACAGTATCGCGTTTCAAAGTTNGGGGCCAATGCGCCTCTCTAACTGTGCATCTGTTTGGATTTAGACAGAAAAACGACCTTTCGATAAGAAATTCGCCGCTGATAGGATAAAAAGCAGCCCAAAGCCGATTGGATTATCGCAAAAGCCCCCTCGCACATCGAGCAAGAGTGCTTTATGGGTGGCGCAGGTTTAAAAGGGAGATCGCGTTATGAACCAACCGCTGGCTGCTGCAGATGCGGCGAAATTCGCTGCTGCAAAGCGGGCGTCTGAATTGGTTGAAACGGGTATGAAGGTTGGCTTGGGCACTGGCAGCACCGCGGCGTGGTTGGTCCGCGCCCTGGCCGCGCGTCAACACGAGGAAGGTTTGCGCTTTCAAGCCGTGCCAACATCCACGCAAACCGCGGCACTGGCCGGTGCGCTTGGAATTCCATTAACCACGCTCGATGCAGCCGGTTGGCTTGATTTAACGATTGATGGGGCCGATGAGGTTGATGCGCAGTTCTCTTTGATAAAGGGCGGTGGCGGCGCGCTGTTGCAAGAAAAAATTGTTGCCAAAGCCAGCGATCGAATGGTGGTGATCGCTGATTCTGAAAAGCAAGTGGCGCAGCTGGGTAAGTTTGCATTGCCCGTGGAAGTGATCGGCTTTGGCAAAAGCGCAAGCGAAACTTTGATCAAAGAGGTCCTGAAAGATTTGGGGTTCGCAAATCCTGTTAGCAAATTCAGGCCGGGCCAAGCGGGCCTTTTTGTTACTGATGAGGGCAACCATATTCTGGATATTGAACTTCAGACTATTTCTAATCCCGCAGCCTTAGCGCAGGCGTTGAACCAAGTGCCGGGGGTGGTTGAAAATGGATTATTCATTGATATCTGCAGCGCATTGGTGATCGGCCATTCGGATGGGCGGGTATCATATACTGATGTTGCCACAGGCACCGAAGAGGCGGGCCAGATCGATCTAAATCAAGCCGCGCGCTTGGCCGAAATGGGGCGGTGAAGATGCGGTTTGATTTCAATTTGTTTGTTATTGGCGGTGGATCGGGCGGCGTGCGCGCGGCGCGCGTTGCGGCTGGTGAGTTGGGGTTGAAAGTCGGCCTTGCCGAGGAAGATCGTTATGGCGGCACCTGCGTAATTCGGGGCTGCGTGCCGAAAAAGCTGATGGTTTATGCCAGCGAGTATAGCCAGATACCCAGCCAAGCAAAAGCATATGGTTGGCAGATCGATAACGCCCGGTTTGAATGGCCGCAATTGCGCGGCAATTTGCATGCCGAGCTTGATCGGCTAGAGGGGGTGTACCGGCGCTTACTCAGCGAGTCCGGCGTTACAAGTTTTGACGCCCGTGCCCGGATCGTTGATCCGCATTGCGTTGAACTGGCAGATGGCACGCGCGTGACGGCAGAGCATATATTGGTGGCCACTGGCGGAAACCCTGTTTTGCCGGATATCCCCGGGATCGAGCATGCGATCAGTTCAAATGAAATGTTTTTATTAAAGAGCCTACCCAAAAGCATTTTGATCGTGGGCGGTGGATATATCGCCTGCGAGTTTGCAGGGATTATGAATGGGCTTGGCGTTGCAACCACGCAGTTTTACCGCGGAGACCAAATTTTACGCGGCTTTGATGACGAGGTCCGCAACCATTTGGCCGCGCAAATATTGCTGCGCGGAGTTAATCTGCGCCTCAACAGGAATGTTGCATCGATCGAAAAAACTGAGCAGGGCCTTTTGGTTGCCGATAGCAATGGCGAAACAGCCACGTTTGACCAAGTGATGTTTGCAACTGGTCGGCGCGCCAATAGTGAGGCTTTGGGCTTGGAAACGCTGGGGGTAAGGCAAAAGCCGAATGGCGCGATCGAGGTAGATGCCTATTCGCAAANCTCAGTGCCCTCGATCTATGCGATTGGCGATGTGACCGATCGGGTGAACCTTACGCCTGTGGCAATCCGCGAAGCTATGGCGTTCACGTCCACTGTGTTCCAAGGCCAGCCGGTGGCGGTTGATCATGATTTGATCGCTACAGCCGTGTTCACCCAGCCAGAATTGGGCACGATCGGGCAGAGCGAGGCAGAGGCCCGTGCCAAAGGCCCGGTTGATATTTACACCACGCAGTTCAAGCCGATGCGCCAAGGCTTTGCGCAACAAGACGAAAAAACCTTTATGAAATTGGTTGTCGATCAAGCTTCCCAAAAGGTTTTAGGCTGTCATATCATCGCCCCCGGGGCCGGTGAAATGATTCAAATGGTTGCGATTGCGATCAAAATGGGGGCGACGAAAGCGGATTTTGATCAAACCGTGGCGGTNCATCCGACATTGGCCGAAGAACTGGTTACGATGCGCCATCCATCACGCAGCGGTTGAAATTGAAAAAAATACGCCCATGTAAAGAGATGGGGAAATTCACAAATATGCAAGGTCAAATAAGGGAACGAATTTAATGACTGGAAACTCAGGTGGCCCATGGGGCCGCGGCGGCGGCGGCGGTGATAATGATGATCGCAACCGTCCCAATGGCAACGGCGGCGACGATCGTCGTCCGCGCAATGATGGCCCGCAAATGCCGCCAGAATTGGATGATATGCTGCGCAAAGGCCAAGAGCAGCTAAAGGTTTTATTGGGCGGCGGTTCGGGNGGAGGATCCAACGGATCTTCGCAGCAATCCGGCCCCGGCATGGGCCGCAGCGGCTATTTATTGATCGCGGCTTTATTGGTGGCGTTTTGGAGTTTTTCCAGTTTTTACACTGTGAAGCCGGAAGAAAAGTCGGTTGAGTTATTCCTTGGCAAGTTTTCCTCTATTGGCAATCCGGGTTTGAACTTTGCCCCTTGGCCACTAGTCACCCGTGAAGTGTTGCCGGTAACCCGAGAACAAAATGAAAGCATTGGCGTGGGTGGCCGCGGCAGTGACGCGGGTTTGATGCTGACGCGCGATGANAATATCGTGGATATTGATTTTGAGGTGGTCTGGAATATTAGCGATCCCGCAAAATATTTGTTCAACTTGCGCGATCCACAAATGACCATTCGCGCCGTGTCTGAATCTGCGATGCGCGAAATTATTGCCCAATCTGAATTGGCCCCGATCCTGAACCGTGACCGGGGTTTGATCGCTGCAAATCTTGAAACCCTCATTCAAGAGACGCTCGACAGTTACGGCAGCGGCGTCAGTTTGGTGCGGGTGAACTTTGATCGGGCAGACCCGCCCGAACAGGTGATTGATGCGTTCCGCGCGGTGCAAGCCGCCGAGCAAGAGCGCGACCGTCTGGAAAAGCAAGCGGATGCTTATGCGAACCGCGTCTTGGCGCAAGCCCGTGGTGAATCTGCGCAGGTCTTTGAAGAAGCCGAAGGGTACCGTGCGCGCGTGGTGAATGAGGCGACGGGTGAAGCCAGCCGCTTTAGTGCGGTTTTGGAAGAATATAGCAAAGCCCCCGAGGTAACCCGCAAACGGCTGTATCTGGAAACCATGGAAGAGGTANTAGGTGGGCTTGAGAAGGTGATCATCGATGATCAAACCGGCGGTCAGGGCGTGGTGCCCTATCTGCCATTGAACCAATTGCGTCAGGAGAAAAACTAATGCGTAAGTTAAGTTTTATTGTTCCAGTCGCTGTCGTTTTGATCGCGCTGTTCATGTCAACCGTGTTCATCGTTGATGAGCGGAATAAAGCACTGGTTTTGCAATTTGGCCGCGTGGTTGCGGTGAAAGAAGATCCTGGTTTGGCGTTTAAAATTCCCTTTATTCAAGAAGTTGTCTTCTATGATGATCGGATTTTAAGCCGCGATGTTGACCCGCTGGAAGTGACGCCTTTGGATGATCGCCGTTTGGTGGTGGATGCGTTTACGCGGTATCGGATCACGGATGTGAACCAGTTTCGTGAAGCCGTTGGCACCGGCGGTGTGCAAGTTGCAGAAAGCCGTTTGGACAGCATTTTGAAAAGTGAAATGCGTGAAGTTNTGGGCTCGGTTAGCTCGAACGATATTCTCAGTTCGGATCGGGCTGTTCTGATGTCGCGGATCCGCAACGCGGCGATTGAAAAAGCGCTGCCGCTGGGCATCGAAGTGGTTGANGTAAGATTGAAGAGAACCGATCTGCCGCGCGCCAACTTAGATGCGACCTTTGCCAGAATGCGCGCCGAGCGCGAACGTGAAGCCGCAGATGAAATCGCTCGCGGGAACGAAGCGGCGCAGCGGGTACGGGCCTTGGCGGACAGAACGCAAGTTGAGATCGTATCTGAGGCGAAGCGCGAATCTGAAATCATCCGCGGTTTGGCGGATGCAGAACGAAACGCAATCTTTGCCAGCGCGTTCGGGGCAGATCCGGAATTCTTCGAATTTTACAGATCTTTGGCGGCTTATCGAACCGCGTTGAAGGGTCAGAATTCGACGATGGTTATGTCGCCGGATTCCGAGTTTTTCAACTATTTGAAATCGGATGTAATCGCTAAATGATCGAAATCTGCCTATGGGCGATTGGATTGATTTTAGTTTTCGAGGGGCTGGTCTATGTGCTGGCCCCTTCTTTGGTTGAAGCGATGTTGCAATATTTGCAAGCCTTGCCGCTNTCGCAGCGCCGGTTCATTGGGGCCGTCATCGCTTTGCTGGGCGCTATTATTTTATGGGCTGCGCGGATAATCGCCTAGCGCACCGCATCAGCACACGTTTGTTCACATTTAGCTGAAGATTGGCTGTGGCCCTTGTCTGTTGGGGGGGGCGGGCTTATTTAAAGGCGGAGGCCGGATATTTTGACAATCTCCAAAAGATCCGCGGTCGAGCAAACCACATTGAGCAAATGACAAGGAGTTGCATTTATGAATATTAAGCGAGGCAGCGCATATGTGCCCGTTATAACCGCAAAAGCCCCGGGGCAGATAAGCTTTAAAGCCGTGAAACTGGCCTTTCTGGTGACAATTTTGGTTCTTTTACAAAGCCTAATGGCGGCGGCGCGCAGCGCTCCGGAAAGCTTTGCTGATCTGGTTGAAGAGATTAGCCCCGCTGTGGTCAATATTACGACAACGACAAAAATGTCGGAAAATGTAATGCCACGCGGCGTGGTGCCCGAGGGCAGCCCATTTGAGGATCTCTTTCGCGATTTTAATGAGCGTGGCCCCTCGCGGCCTGGACCGCGCAGAGGCTCGGCGCTTGGGTCAGGCTTTGTGATTTCAGAAGATGGCTATGTGGTGACCAATAACCACGTGATCGAAGGTGCTGATGAGATTATGGTTGAGTTTTCCGATGGGGCAGAGCTTTCTGCAACATTGGTTGGAGTTGATAAAAACGTTGATATCGCGGTTTTGAAAGTAGAGGCAGAGGGTCCGCTTGCTTTCGTTGCCTTTGGCAATAGCGATGTGGCGCGCGTGGGCGATTGGGTGATGGCCATCGGCAATCCTTTAGGGCAGGGATTTTCGGTATCAGCAGGGATAATTTCGGCTAGAAATCGTGAGTTATCAGGTAATTATGACGATTACATTCAGACGGATGCAGCGATTAACCGCGGCAATTCGGGCGGCCCTTTGTTCAATATGAACGGGGATGTGATCGGTGTGAATACGGCCATCCTCTCGCCGAATGGCGGATCGATAGGGATTGGCTTTTCCATGTCGTCCAATGTGGTTTTGCCCGTTGTTGATCAAATCCGGGAATTTGGCGAAGTGCGTCGGGGCTGGTTGGGCGTGAATATTGGCAATGTCACCGATGAAATGGCGGATGCGCTTGCGATGGATGAACCATCTGGTGCCATCGTGTTGGATGTTTTTGATGGCCCGGCGAAAGCGGCAGGCCTGCAAGTGACCGATGTGATCGTGATGTTTGACGGGCAGGCGGTTACCGATTCTGGATCCCTGGTCAAATTGGTTGGCAAATCGCCCGTGGGCAAAGTTGTAAAGACGATCGTATTGCGCGACGGGCAGCGTAAAACGCTGGACGTGATTTTGGGGCAACGGCCGGGTGAAGAGGCAATTTTGGCAACCGCGCCAGTGCCAGAGGAAACGATAGAGGTGCCAAAAGCCGAGCTGCTTGGTTTAACGCTGTCAAACATCACGGATGAGTTGCGCGAAGAAAATGCTTTGGATGGCAGCGTTGAAGGGTTGTTAATCACCAATGTCGATGAAAGTTCGGATGCCTATGAAAAAGGGATCCGCGCAGGCGATATCATCACCGATGCGGGCCAGCAAACGATCAGCGATGTTGCCGAACTTGAAGCGCAAATTGTTGCAACACGTGAGGCGGGTCGGCAATCGGTTCTCGTGTTGGTGCGGCGGGAAGGTCAACCGCGTTTTGTTGTGCTAAGCGTCGAATAAAAAAGAGAAAAAAGATACACGGGGCAGATTATATTCTGTCCCGTGCCTTAATGAGGGCGGTTAAGCCGAATGCGTCTCGCCTTGTGCTTTATCCTGCGTAAGCAAGTGATCCAGCAAAGGTGAGATATCTTCAATCTCTCGGGCAATCACATGCGTTACACCCGCTTCGCGCTGCAAATGCCCCGTGACCCGCATCAGCCGCGCCGACAGAATAGCCCGCCGAAATTGTTCATATACTTTACGCCAAACCACGATGTTAATCGTGCCTGTTTCATCTTCTAAGGTGATAAAAATTACCCCTTTCGCAGTGCCGGGCCGTTGCCTTAAAATGACCAATCCGGCCACGCATATGCGATCAGCGGTGGCAGCATAGGGCAGGTGATCCGCCGGGCAGGCCGAGGGAGGCTTTGGATATCTGGGAAAATGAGGGTTTTGCATGAGAACAAAAATAGAACATTTAACTTTTATGACAAGTTGTAAATTTTCGCTCTCGCAAAATGGCGCTACTATGCGTATCAGCATGATTCAACAAAGCGAAGTGTTTAAGGCAGGCTGCAAATGGCAAAGATAACATATATTGAACATAATGGCACAGAACATAGCGTAGAGGTGGCCAATGGGCTCACCGTGATGGAAGGCGCTCGGGATAATAATATTGCTGGAATTGAAGCGGATTGCGGCGGCGCCTGCGCCTGTTCAACCTGCCATGTTTACATTGATCCAGCATGGGTTGAAAAGCTGCCAACGCGTGAGGCGATGGAAGAGGATATGCTCGATTTCGCCTATGAGCCTGATCCCGAACGTTCGCGCCTGACCTGCCAGTTAAAAGTGACTGATGCGCTTGACGGATTGGTTGTGCAGATGCCCGAAAAGCAAATTTAAGCCAATCTTCAAGTTCTGAGCATCCTGAAAAAACCGGATCGGGCGCTTACAGGGCCCGCCATCCGATATCGGTGCGGTGGAAGCCGTCTGGCCAATCAATCTTTTCCAGCAGCTCATAGGCGCGGCTTTGCGCCGCGCTCAGCGTTTCCGCGCGCGCGGTGACGTTTAAAACCCGCCCACCATTTGCGCGCAGCGTCGTGCCCTCTTGTTTCGTGCCAGCATGAAACACCATCTGTTGGGAATCAAAGGCCAGATCGTCTAAGCCTTTTATCTCGCTGCCCTTTTGATAGGCGCCCGGATAGCCTTGGGTTGCCAAAACGACGGTGAGCGCGTGATCATCTGCCCAATTTATTTTGGCGGTGTTCAGTTGCCCCTGCGCCGTTGCCAGCATCAGATCAAGCGCTTGCGCGCCAAGACGCATCATCAGCACTTGGCACTCGGGATCGCCAAAGCGGACGTTATATTCCACAAGGCGGGGCTGCCCTTCTTTGATCATTAGTCCTGCATAAAGCACGCCTTGATAAGGNATACCGCGCCGGCGCATTTCGGCCATCGTGGGGCGGATAATCTCATGCAATGCTTTCTCAGCAATCTCCTGTGTCAGCACCGGCGCTGGCGAGTAGGCCCCCATGCCGCCGGTATTGGGGCCGCTATCACCATCGCCCACGCGCTTGTGATCTTGGGCGCTGCCCATCGGCAACACATTCTCGCCATCGCAGAGCACAAAGAAAGAGGCTTCTTCACCTTCCATGAACTCTTCAATCACGACTTCTGCGCCTGCGCTGCCAAATTCACCCGCGAACATGTCATCCACGGCAGAACAGGCAGTTTGGATATCTTCGGCGATAATCACGCCCTTGCCTGCGGCCAAGCCATCGGCCTTTACCACGATTGGTGCCCCTTGCGCGGCGATATAGGTTTTCGCGCTTTGCGCATCGCTAAAATGCCCATAGGCTGCGGTTGGCGCTTTGGCGGCATCACAAATTTGTTTGGTGAAGTTTTTGCTGGCTTCCAGCGCCGCGGCGGCTTTGCTAGGGCCAAAGGTTAAAATATCAGCCGCTCGCAACGCATCCGAAACACCCAGCGCCAGCGGAGCCTCTGGGCCGATAATCACAAAATCAATTTCCTGCTGCTGTACGAATGTCAGGATTGCGGCCGCATCCTCAATATCTATGGCAACGCACTCCCCCAACGCCGCCATGCCGGGGTTTCCGGGCGCCATCCAGAGCCGATCACATTTTGGGTTCTGCTGTACGGCCCAGGCCAAAGCATGTTCGCGCCCACCGCTGCCCAATATTAAGATATTCATTGCGCCTGCTCCTCTTGGCCTTTGCTTAACGGCGTTCTAAGCTGGCCTTCAGCAAGACACAAGTGAGGCGTTTATGTCAGATTTAATCGATGATCCGGTCGCTGGTTTTAACCAGCCAGAATTTACTGTTTCGGAAATTTCTGGTGCAATCAAACGTCTGATCGAAGGTGAGTTTTCGCATATCCGCTTGAAGGGCGAGATTGGACGCGTGTCCTATCCGAGATCGGGCCATGTCTACCTAGATCTGAAAGATGAAAAATCTGTGATTTCGGCGGTGGTCTGGAAGGGCGTTGCCGCGCGCTTGCCAATGCGCCCCGAAGAAGGGCTCGAAGTGGTTGCAACCGGGCGGGTGACCACCTTTGCTGGCCAGTCAAAATATCAATTGATTATAGAGGATCTTAAACCGGCCGGTATGGGCGCATTGATGGCGATGTTGGAAAAGCGCAAAGCTCAGTTGGCGGCGGAAGGTTTGTTTGATGCCGGGCGTAAAAAGCCTTTGCCGTATTTGCCCGACGTGATTGGCGTGGTGACATCGCCTTCCGGAGCGGTGATCCGCGATATTTTGCATCGATTGCGCGACCGCTTTCCCCGCAAAGTGCTGATTTGGCCGGTGGCTGTGCAGGGCGAGCGCTGCGCGGGCGAGGTCAGCCGCGCCATAGCTGGCTTTAACGCGCTTGAGGCAGGCGGAGCAATTCCACGCCCCGACTTGCTGATTGTGGCGCGTGGCGGCGGCTCGTTNGAAGATCTTTGGGGTTTCAATGAAGAAAGCGTGGCGCGCGCCGCCGCTGCGTCAGACATTCCGCTTATCTCGGCTGTGGGCCATGAAACCGATACCACGTTGATTGATTATGTTTCAGATAAGCGGGCGCCAACCCCCACAGCAGCGGCCGAACTGGCGGTGCCCGTGCGCCACGAGCTGGCGGCTTGGGTGAACGCTCAGGATGCGCGCATGAGCCAAGCTTTAAGCACATCTTTTGGGCGAAACCGGCAACGTGTGGCTGATTTGGCGCGGGCCCTACCGCGATTAGAGACGATTTTGGAAAACCCCCGGCAAAGGCTGGATTTTCTGTCAGAGCGTTTACCCACCGCCTTGCGCGGCTTGGTGCAAAGCCGGCGTTTAGCGCTTTCTGAAACCGCAGGCCGCCTTAATTTTGATGGGTTAAGGCAGCGTCTGAAAACGGCGGGTTTGAAATTGCACGCCTGCGAGCATCGTTTGGATCCGGCATTGCGTCATGGATTGCAACGCAAGCAAGATATTTTGACGCAAAAAACGCAGCAATTACATCCGCGCGCGCTGCGCCGTGACATCGCGCAAGGGCGCAAAGATCTTGCGCAGTTGGCGCGCCGGTTACGGGATGCAACCGATGTAGCGCTGTTAAAATCAAAGCAGCAATTGGACGGGTTGGAGCGCTTGCGCGAAACGTTGGGCTATAAGGCGACGTTGCATCGCGGCTATGCGGTTGTGCGCGCGCAAGACACAGTGATTACTTCGCGCCAAGCCGCCAAAGCAGCCTCTGGATTAGAAATTGAATTTGCCGATGGGCGTTTTGCTGTGGGCGAGCCGCGCGCCAAGCCAGCACGGGCGCATTCTAAATCTTCCGATCAAGGGTCGTTATTCTAGAGGCCTGATCGCCGTTTTGCCGTTTGTTGGCGCCTTGCTATGAGTCTGGTGAAACCTTCAATCTTCGGGTTTCCTGCGTTTTGAAGCTCAGGGTTTGCAGTGAAGAATTTTCGCTGAGCGGCAAGATTATTGTCTGTGACGCAAATCTTTTTTGTAAATAGGCGTTGCCCAACGGACCTACGCGAGATGGCTGCATGATTTGCCCAAAGCGCGGTTTTCATCGCGCTTGCACAGAGTAGAATGTTTCCGATCCGCGCCTTTTTCTCGGATATTGTTAAGCTTAGAACGTATCTGCACAGCGCTATGTCGTTTTTGGGCTTCATAAAACCGGCCAAGCACAGCTAGGGTGGCGCGAGAAGCGCAGGAGCAGATCGCATGGCATTGGATGAACGTAAAGGCGTTTGGAAATCGGGCAAAGGCAAGGGGCGTCATACGCCGAAGGGCCGCCAATATGAAGATCAAGCGCTGCAAGAGGTGCAAGTGTTGCTGGGCCCGCAACCTCGCGAGCGGGATTTACTGATCGAGTTTTTACATCTTATCCAAGACGAGTATGGGCATTTATCCGCGGCGCATTTGCGGGCCTTGGCGGAAGAAATGCGCCTGTCGATGGCTGAAATATACGAAGTGGCCAGTTTTTATGCGCATTTTGACGTGGTCAAAGAAGGCGAAACACCGCCTCCTGCCTTGACCATTCGAGTTTGCGACAGTTTGAGCTGCGAATTGGCGGGGGCTGCGAATTTACAAAAGGCTTTGCAGGATGGGTTAGATCCAAGCCAAGTGCGGGTGCTGCGNGCGCCCTGTATGGGGCGTTGTGATACCGCCCCCGTGCTAGAGCTTGGCCATAACCACATTGATCACGCCACAGTTGAGGCCGTCGAGCGGGCGATTGCGGCGCAGGCCACGCACCCAATAATCCCAGATTATGAAACCCTGTCTGAATATCAACAAAATGGCGGCTATCGCGCGCTGCAAGANCTTCGCCAATCTGGGGATTGGGAGGCGCTGCAGGATAAGGTTCTGGCCTCTGGTTTGCGCGGGCTTGGTGGTGCGGGTTTCCCGTCGGGTAAAAAATGGGGCTTTGTTCGGGCCAATGAAGGCCCGCGNTATTTGGCTGTGAATGGTGATGAAGGCGAGCCGGGCACATTTAAAGACCGCTATTATCTTGAGCGCATGCCGCATCTCTTTCTTGAGGGTATGTTGATGGCGGCATGGGCAGTTGAGGCGGAAAAGGCCTTTATTTATATGCGCGATGAATATCCGGCTGTGTTGAAAATTTTAGCCGATGAGATTGCTGCGCTTGAAGCGGCGGGTCTTGTGCCTGCGGGCTATATTGACCTACGGCGCGGCGCCGGAGCTTATATCTGCGGCGAAGAAAGCGCGATGATCGAAAGCATTGAGGGCAAGCGTGGCATGCCCCGCCATCGCCCGCCTTTTGTGGCGCAGGTTGGCATTTTTGGGCGTCCGACGCTGGTGCATAATGTCGAAACTCTGCATTGGGTGTGCCGGATCGCCCGCGAAGGTCCGCAAATTCTTAGCAGCGTAGAAAAAAACAGTCGTACAGGTTTGCGCTCATATTCTGTGTCAGGGCGGGTCCAAAACCCTGGCGTTTACCTTTTGCCCGCCGGCTCTACGATTACCGATATAATCGCGGCAAGCGGCGGGATGGCGCAGGGGCATGCGTTCAAGGCCTACCAGCCGGGGGGGCCGTCTTCTGGCCTATTGCCCGCCTCAATGAATGATATTCCGCTGGATTTTGATACGCTGCAACCGCATGGATCCTTTATTGGCTCTGCCGCGGTTGTTGTTCTGTCAGATCAGGACCGGGCCCGCGATGCGGCGCTGAATATGCTGCGGTTTTTTGAAGATGAGAGCTGCGGCCAATGCACCCCCTGCCGCGTTGGCTGCGAAAAGGCTGTGAAGCTGATGCAGTCTGAGAGCTGGGATCAACCATTGCTGGGGGAATTGTGCACCGCGATGCAAGATGCCTCGATTTGTGGTTTGGGGCAGGCGGCGCCAAACCCGATCTTAATGACGATGAAGCATTTCTCTGACGAGATATAACTAACTTTTTCGGGCGCCTTAAGGCGCTTTTTACGGCTTTACGCTGGCGATAAGCGGGCAATGTCGTTGAAGGCAGGTAGAGCCGTAAGCCTGCCTCTGCTTTGTCCCCTCTTCCATCTGGCGCTGATGTCGCTTAGGTGAAGGAGAAGACGCGGAGGCAGCCATGGCATTTTTTAAAAAGCTTAAAGATCGTTTGTTTCGATCATCCTCAAAGCTGGAAGACGGCTTAGACTCAATTGTGGCCGAGGGTGGAAGCCTTGAGCAGAATATTGTGGAAAACCTGCAAACAAGCGCCGAGGCCTCTGTACTGGTTGATACAGAGCAACAGAGCGCATCAATCGATGAAGCCGATCCAAGCCTGGGCGGAAAAAAGCCTTTAGATGACCATTTTGCAGCGCAGAGCGATCAGCACATATCTGCGCCCTCTTTTGCGCCGCAAGCCAAGCCTATAGAGGCGGTTGATGCGCCCTTGACCGACAGCGCCCCTGCGCAACAAGGTGAGAGTTTGAAGGCCACTTCTTCCCTAACATCAGCGCAAGGCTCTGCNGGCCGCGCCATGCCGCCGACGGTCGATCCTATGACAGAAGAAATGGCGCAGGATCAGNCGCAAATAATGGGTAAAACAGATACGGATTTGGGTGTTGATGCAGATCGTATCGCCGCGGCGCCTGCTGCGGGTGAAAGAGACACAGACACCGTTGTTAACCAAGCTGCTGCCAGCCAAGCTGCGCAGCCCCTTTCAAATGAAACCGCGCCGGAAGAAGGCTCTGCCTCTAAACCTACAGCCGCGGCGCAAAGCGGCCAAAACCAATCGGCCCCGGGGTTTTTTGGACGCTTAATGGGGCGGGTGCAATCGGCGGGCGTTTTAAAACGCAAGCTGGATGATGAGATGCTCGAGCAGCTCGAAGAATTGCTGATCACCTCGGATATGGGCGTGGATACGGCTTTGCGGGTGACGGGCAATATTGCAGAGGGCCAATTTGGCAAAAGGCTTTCGGTAGCTGAGCTGAAATCTATGTTGGCGGATGAGATTACGCGCATTATGGATCCCGTCGCGCGGCCTATGCCACTTTATGCACAAACCCCGCAGGTGGTGTTGGTGGTCGGCGTCAATGGCTCGGGCAAAACCACCACGATTGGAAAATTGGCCAGCCAGTTCAAGGCGGCGGGTAAGTCTGTGGTCATTGCCGCGGGCGATACGTTTCGCGCCGCCGCAGTGGAGCAATTGCAAATTTGGGGTGAGCGGGCTGGTGTTCCCGTGCTTACAGCCCCAGAAGGCTCTGATCCGGCCAGTTTGGCCTTTGACGCGATGACGCAGGCGCAGGCTGATGGCGCTGATTTGCTGCTGATTGATACGGCCGGACGGTTGCAAAATCGCGCAGATTTGATGGAGGAATTGGCGAAAATTGTGCGGGTGATCCGCAAAAAAGATCCAGAAGCACCGCATAACACCCTGTTGGTGTTGGACGCGACAACTGGCCAAAACGCGCTGAGCCAAGTGGAAATTTTCAAATCGATATCGGATGTTTCTGGTTTGGTGATGACCAAGTTGGATGGAACCGCAAAGGGCGGTGTGTTGGTGGCCTTGGCGGATAAATTCGGCTTGCCCATTCATGCGATCGGCGTTGGGGAACAGATTGATGATCTAGCGCCTTTTGATCCGGCAGAATTTGCCAGCGCCCTGACTGGGGCGGACCTGTCTTGAGCGATAGATTGCACGCCTGTGGCGATCAGGGGTTAGGGCGCCGCTGCCTCGGCTACAGCCGTTGAGGTTTTCGCAGTGAGCGCTTGGATTCTGACGGTTGAGGGGACGGAAGTAGGCCACCAGCTTGCGATGGTGTTGGCCCTTTCAGCGGCATTTTTGCACGCGGTTTTTGGCGCTTTGCAAAAAGGGCAACACGATCCTTGGCTGTCACGCGGCGCGATTGATATCTGCTATTTTATGATGGCAATGCCCATTGCCGTCTTCGTCTTGCCTTGGCCCGAGCCGGGGCTCTGGCCCATATTTTTGGGAATGGTGATCATTCATTTGATCTATAAGCTGATGCAGGCGGCAGCCTATAGCCGTGGGGCTTACACGGTGGTTTACCCCGTGGTGCGCGGCACCGGGCCGGTATTTACGGTTTTGGGGGCTTATTTGATTTTNGGTGAAACCTTCACGATGCTGCAATGGGTGGGGGTGGCGGTTTTGGTGCTGGGGCTATTTGGCTTGGCGCTTTATAACGCGGTTTATCTGATCGAAGATCGAGCGACCTTGCGCGCCGCTTTGGGCTTTGCGCTGGTGACGGGGCTGTTTGTTGCGCTTTATACCACCTATGATGCGTATGGCATTCGCGCGGCGCAAGATCCCTTTGTTTTCTTAATATGGTTTTTTGTTCTAGATGGTCTGTCGATGCCGCCCTTTGCCTATCTGAGATGGCGTAAAATGCGCAATCGACCAGATCTATTTCCTTTGTTTTTGCGCGGCATGATTGGGGCTTGGGTGGCGTTTTTTAGCTTTGGGTCGATTATGTTGGCGACACGTCTGGACAAAGTTGGAGAAGCCGCGATATTGCGGGAAACGTCAACGGTGTTTGCGGCTTTGATCGGATGGTATTTTCTGAAAGAAGCGGTAGGCCCAAGGCGCGTTGCGTTGATTTTGTTAATCGCCGCTGGGGCCGTGATCGTGGAAGTTGCAGGATAGGAGTTCCGCTATGTCGGAGAAAAACAATTCACCTCTTTTGTCATCCTTGCTTGAAATTGGGCCGGTGATCATTTTCTTTGCCGTGTTCATTTGGCGCAAGGGCGAAGTGATGGTGATTGGTGGGGTTGAATATTCTAGCTTAATTCAAGCCACCGCAATTTTTGTGCCTTTGATGATAGCCTCTACCTTTATCGGCTGGTTGGTGAATGGGCATCTTTCCAAAGTGCAGGTTTTGACGCTTGTCTTGGTTATTTTCTTCGGGGCGTTAACCGTGCTGTTGAATGATGAACGGTTCTTTAAAATGAAGCCGACTTTGATTTACGTGCTGTTTGGCGCGGCGATCACCTATGGGCAGATGCGGGGAAAGGGCTATTTAAAAGCGTTGTTGGGTGAGCGGATCCCAATGGAGGATATTGGCTGGCAGCTTATCAGTCGCAGATTGGCGATGTTTTTCTTTGCTTTGGCAGCTCTGAATGAAATTATTTGGCGCACGCAATCCAGCGAAACATGGGTTTATTTCAAAACCTTCGGACTGACATCGGCCGTGTTTATTTTCATGATTCTACAATATCCAATCTTAAAGAAATATGGCCGAATGGACGAGCTTTAAGCACGGCGATACATCGGGCTTTTCCGCTCTACGTTGAAACCTACTAGGTTTGACGGAATAAAAGCTTTTGGGCCTCTCGGTCTTCTTCCAATTGCGTTGTGCGGCGCGCGGCCTCTAAAGCCCGCCCAGCTTGAACGCCGGGGCGCTGCTTTACAATCTCAAGCCATCGGCTGAAATTTGGCTTGTCATCAAGGGTTTGCTCTTGGCGCCGCCAGAGCGAAGCCCAAGACCAAATTGCCATATCCGCGATGGAAAAGAAATCACCTGCCACGAATTCGGATACTGAAAGCTGCTTATCAAGCAGGGTGTAAAGCCGTTTGGTTTCGGCCCGATAGCGGTTTTGCGCATAGGGCAGAATTTGGGGCGGATCCATGGCTGGGGCATATCTTAAAAAATGATGGGCTTGGCCCGCCATTGGCCCGACGCCGCCCATTTGCCACATCAGCCATTGATCTACCGCGATGCGTTGGCGCTCGGTCTCGCCGTAAAACAGCCCGGTTTTTCTGGCTAAATATTGTAGGATTGCACCCGATTCAAACAGCGAAATCGGGGCTCTATCCGGCCCGTCTGGATCAACAATCGCGGGCATTCTACCATTTGGTGAGAGTTTCAAAAACGCCGCGTCAAACTGTGCCCCTGCGTTAATATCAATAAGATGGACCTTATACGGCAATCCCATTTCTTCTAAGGCAATCGAGATTTTCCAACCGTTTGGGGTGGGCCAATAGTACAGATCAATGGGATTTGTCACGATACACTCCTTGCATGCGTATTTATAGTAAGGGCCTGTTCTGCACCGCAAGCATAAACGCCTTTGAAAAGCGAATTTTCAAAGCAACGCGCTTTGTTGGGATCCGCCATGCTGCAAATAAAGGAACCCCAACATCCCCATTTGGCGTTTCAGGCCGGGCATGGCTGCATACGCGCAGGCAAGCCTAGCAAAGCTTGCCAAATTCGGTTCTGATGCTTGACCCAAATAGAGCGCTGGGGTACCCACGGGCAAGTGGTGATTTGAGTCCAGATTGCGGGCCACGTAAAACATATTCCGCTAAAAGGTCAGGAGAAAGCCCCCCTTTCGCTTGGCTGCGTTTGACGGGGATTTTGACGCCGCGCATGTGGCAGGAGTTTATAATGAAAAAGAGTTTGAAAAGCCGCACCAAAATGGTGCATGCGGGCCATCGGCGCAGCCAGTTTAATGAGGTCAGCGAAGCGGTTTTTTTAACCCAAAGCTATGTTTATGACAGCGCCGAGCAAGCTCAAGAACGCTTTGATGGCGACGATGAGGGTCATTTTATTTATGCGCGGTATGGCAACCCGACTGTGGCAATGTTTCAAGAGCGTGTGGCTTTGTTGGAAGGGGCCGAGGCAGCCTTTGCCACCGCCTCTGGTATGGCGGCGGTCAGTGGGGCGCTGCTGGCCACGGTGAAGGCGGGCGATCATGTTGTGGCGGCGCGCGCGCTTTTCGGCTCTTGCCTTTATATTTTGGAAGAAATCCTACCACAAAATGGTGTTGAGGTCACTTTTGTTGATGGAACCGATTTAGAGCAATGGGCGCAGGCGGTGCGCGCGGATACGAGATTGGTGTTTTTTGAGACTATTTCAAACCCGACTTTGGAAGTGATCGATCTGTCAAAGGTTGCGCAAATCGCGCATGCGAACGGCGCGTTGGTGATGGTGGATAATGTGTTTTCAACGCCGGTTTTTTCGCGGGCTTTGGAGCAGGGGGCCGATGTGGTTATTTATTCAGCCACCAAGCATATTGATGGGCAGGGGCGCATGCTTGGCGGCGTGATTTTATCAGATGCTAATTTCATTTCGGGTACGATAGAGCCCTATATGAAGCATACGGGCGGCGCGATGAGCCCGTTCACGGCTTGGGTTATGTTAAAAGGTTTGGAAACAATTGAATTGCGGGTGCGGGCGCAAGCTGAAACGGCGGCCTTGATTGCCCAAGATCTATCGGAGCATTCAGCCTTAACCCAATTGATCTATCCGGGGCATCCTGCGCATGCACAATATGAGCTGGCGCAAGCGCAACTTGGCACAGGTGGCACGCTGATCTCGGTTGAATTAAAAGGTGGCCAGAGAGCGGCGTTTGCCTTTTTGAACGCGCTGCAAATTATTTTGATTTCAAATAATCTGGGAGATGCAAAATCAATCGCGACGCATCCTGCCACGACGACGCATCATCGCCTACCGGCCGAGCAGAAACAGCACTTAGGTATCAGCGCTGGGTTAATTCGGATCAGCATTGGTTTGGAAGATAGTGAGGATTTGATTGATGATCTGCGACAGGCCTTGGCAGCTGCTCAAGCCGCGTGTAATGTGTAAAGTTAAAGTGACAAAAGTGATCCAGCGAGGTGGGTCACCCGTATAGGATATGATGAAATGAAGATCTTGTTTGGTTTCAATCTATAACGCGATCTTATGCAAAAAGGGCATAGCATGAATATTCATACCCGGAACGTGAACACACAGCCTGATCAAAACGCCGTTGAAGAGGCGTTAGATATATTGCGTAACTGGGTAGGTCACGCGGATGAAACCGAAATTGCGTCGCTGGATGCAGACTTGCTTGCGCAGATACTGCCTCAGCAATATCCTGAGTTTTCCGCAAGTTATAATTCTGATTTTACGGTCAATGAAGCTTATCGCGACAGTATGCCCGATTTGCAAAACGGGCCCACAGCGCTGATCCGCGGCGCGAAACAGCAGATCCAGCATGTTGGGATTTCAAATTTCCGGCTGCCGATTTGTTACCAAACCCGCAATGGCTCAGACCAGACCTTGCAGACATCGGTCACCGGTACAGTCAGCCTTGATGCCGATAAAAAGGGCATCAACATGTCACGGATCATGCGCAGTTTTTACCGCCATGCTGAGAAAAGTTTTAGTTTTGATGTGATGGAGCATGCGCTTGATGATTACAAAAGCGATTTAGAAAGCTTTGACGCGCGCATCCAGATGCGTCTGTCTTACCCGATGAAAATGGACAGTTTGCGCTCGGGACTGCAGGGCTATCAGTATTATGATATCGCGTTGGAACTGGTTGATCAGGGTGGCGTGCGCAATAAGATTTTGCATTTGGATTATGTGTATAGCTCAACATGCCCTTGTTCACTGGAATTGAGCGAACATGCGCGAAAAGAACGCAACCAATTGGCGACACCGCATTCGCAGCGCTCAGTGGCACGTCTCTCTGTGGTGCTGAGCGGCGAAGACTGCTTATGGTTCGAAGATATTATCGATCTATGCCGTAAAGCGGTGCCCACGGAAACCCAGGTCATGGTGAAGCGCGAGGATGAACAAGCTTTTGCCGAATTGAATGCCGCCAACCCGATTTTTGTTGAAGATGCGGCGCGTTTGTTTTGCGCTGGCCTGAAAGCGGATGGGCGCATTGGGGATTTCAGGGTGATCGCCAGCCACCAAGAAAGCCTGCACAGTCATGACGCGGTGTCTATACTGACCGAAGGCAGTACTTTCGCGCAAACCTCGCTTGATCCCAAAATGCTCGCGAGTTTAATTCACAGCGGATAAGCGCAATTTCGTTTCCGCTCTTGACAGAATTGGCCTGATTGTCCAACCGTCAGCGCTATGATCGATTTGCGACCCGTCGGCTATGTGATTGGAATGCTTCTTGGCATTCTGGGCGCCTCAATGGTGTTCCCGCTCTTGGTTGATATTGCCGAGGGCCGCGGCCAATGGCCTGTTTTCATGTATAGTGGCATTCTGACAGCCCTGTTTGGCAGCTTGCTTGCTATGGGCTGTTCAACGGGGGTTAAGCAAGGGCTTAGCATCCAACAAACCTTTTTGTTAACCACGGGCGTGTGGGTCGCTTTGCCTTTATTTGGCGCGCTGCCCTTTGTCTTTGGAGCCACGGAGGCCCGCTATGTTGATGCGTTCTTTGAGGCCATGTCGGGGCTTACAACAACCGGATCTACGGTGTTTACCGGATTGGAAGATTTGCCCAAAGGTCTGCTGCTTTGGCGGGGTATTTTGCAATGGTTGGGCGGTATCGGGATCATCGTTGTGGCCATGGTGTTTCTGCCTGAACTGCGCGTTGGTGGCATGCAAATTTTTAAAGCCGAGGCCTTTGATACTTTGGGCAAGATCTTGCCACGGGCCACAACCATCTCGATACAGATTTCGATCATCTATATCGCGATTACGATGGCCTGCACTTTGGCGTATTTTGCAGTTGGGTTGTCGGCCTTTGATGCCACTGTGCATGCGATGACCACCGTCGCTACGGGTGGATTTTCAAATTATGATCGTTCATTTGCGGCTTTTTCAGGGGCGGCGGAATACGTGGCGGTGGTTTTTATGATTTTGGCGGCGCTGCCATTCGTGCGCTATGTTCAACTGATCAATGGGCAAAAAACCGCTTTGCTACAAGACCGGCAAATCCGCGGATTTTTGATCGGCTTGGGGCTGATTGCGCTGACCAGTTGGATCGTTTTAACGTCGCAAACCAATATGCTCGCGACAACAGCCCTGCGCAAAGCCCTGTTCAACATCACCTCAATTATCAGTGGCACCGGATATACAAGCGCGGATTACATGCAATGGGGCGGATTTATGGTCACGCTGTTTTTCCTTGTTGGATTGATCGGAGGTTGCGCTGGCTCCACCAGCTGCTCCATCAAGATCTTTCGGTACCAACTGGCCTTTGCATCTATCTCGACCCAATTGCGCAGAATTCGATCGCCCAACGGCGTGTTTCAACCCCGTTATGATGGCCGCAAAGTTGACGAAGATGTGCTGACCTCGGTGATGTCTTTTTTCATGCTGTTTATGGTAACCTTGGCGGTTGTGGCAACGCTTCTGGGCCTGACGGGACTCGATTTTATCACGTCGCTATCTGCGGCCAGCGCAGCTTTGGCAAATATTGGCCCTGGGCTCGGGGATCAAATCGGACCCGCAGGAAATTTTGCGGGTTTGAATGATGCATCAAAGTGGATTTTATCGATCGCCATGCTTATCGGGCGGTTGGAGCTATTGGCGGTTTACACGCTGCTAACCCTAAAATTTTGGAGAGCGTAATATTGCGCAAAAATCTATGGCGCCGCTTGGGACGCAAATTTCTTATGCTCTAAAAGCACGGGGTGTCGATGTGGTTTTTGGAATTCCGGGGGTGCATAACCAAGAATTATATCGCGGATTGGAAGAGGCCGGGCTGCGCCATATTCTGGCCCGTCATGAACAAGGGGCGGGGTTTATGGCCGATGGCTATGCGCGGGCCACGGGCCGCGCGGGCGTTGCGTTCGTGATCACCGGCCCTGGCCTGTGCAACGTTATGACGGCTTTGGGGCAAGCTTATTCGGACAGCGTGCCTTTATTAGTGTTTTCGTCTTGTTTGGATGATATCGAAACTCGCAAGGGTCAATTGCATCAGATGAAAGATCAGCTTGCGGCCGCGGCAACCGTTTGCGATTGGTCAGAACTGGCGCAATCTGATGCGCAGGTCTATCGCCTTATGGATCAGGCTTTTGCAGAATTTGCGCAACAGCGGCCGCGCCCCAAGCATATTCAGATACCGATCACGTCTTTGGCCGCGGCGGCGCAAGCCGCGCCGGCTGCGCAACCGCTGCCCCGCGCCCCAGCGCCCGTGGCGGGAGATATCGCAAAAGCTGCCGAGATGCTGCGCTTGGCGAAAAAGCCGTTGGTTATTTTAGGGGGGGGCGCGCGCGCGGTTTCCGTGATGCCGTTATTGCAGCAGCTGGATGCTGCAAGCTTTACCACTTACGCAGGGCGGGGGGTGGTTGATCGCGCTTATCCGCTTCATTTTGGATCTTTACTGGCGCGTTCCGGCGCGAAATCGGTTCTTGGATCGGCGGATTTGGTCTTGGTGATNGGCAGCGAATTGTCCGAAGGCGACCTTTGGCGCGCCGATCTGGGCCATAAGGCACCTTTAATTCGGGTGGATCTAGACCCGGAGGTGTTGACGGACAGCCATCAAGCAGAGCTGGCAATTCCGATGCGGGCAGAGGCATTCGTGCCCGCGCTTTTATCACAGCTGCAGGGGCATAAAGCGCAAACGGTTTGGCGCGCGCAAGAGATCCAGACGCAGCGTCGAGCTTGGCAGCGGCAAGTGGATTTGGAACGCCCAGGCATCCTACCAATCTGTCGGGCTCTGCAGGCTGCGCTGCCCCAAGATACAATGATCTTTTCGGATATGACCCAATTTGCCTATCTTGCAAAAGAAATTTGGCCGATGTCGAAACCGGGCCATTGGCATCATCCGACAGGATTTGGAACTTTGGGATATGCGCTGCCCGCTGCTATTGGAGGTGCGATTGGCCGCCCCGGTTTGCCGACGGCGGCGATTATCGGAGATTACGGATTTCAATATTCCCTGCCGGAATTGGGCGTTGCAGCTGAGCTCGGATTATCGCTTCCGATTATCCTATGGGACAACACCAAGCTGCAGGAAATTGAAGATAGTATGATCTCTGCGCAAATTGCGCCTCAGGCTGTGCAGGCGTTAAACCCGAATTTCTCAACCTTGGCGGAAGCTTATGGATGCGCCGCCTGCAAGCCCAGCTTGCTGGCTGATTTGCCTGGTATAATAGAGGCTGCTTTCTGCGCAGGCCGCCCCACATTAATTCATCTAACGCCTGATATCGATTGACGGGTTTATTGGGCCCAACAACTGACCAAAGCGGCAAGTGGCCTGGCCGCGCGGGTGATTTGAACGTCCAATAATGGCTCCGAGGACAGCCCGGTATTTGCGATCAATCCGGCATTGAACAAAAGCTCTTTGAGCGGTTCTGCTTTTAAAGCATGATGGGTTTTGCCCGGTAAACTGCGCGTTCCCGGCCGGGTTGCCAAAAGCAATCCCGCCACCGCACCACTGCGATCGAGCAAGGGCCCCCCGGCATCGCCGGGCAGCGCGTCTAATGAGAGCCGGAGCCTATTCTCTTCTCCGCCAAGACCCTTGAGATCTTCAATTTTTGCCGCTGTAACGCTGGCGCCGCCCAAGCGCCCTTCGAAAGAATGACCTGCCAATAAAAGCGGATCGCCAAACGCCGCGGCGCGCCGGGCAAATTTCGCAACAGCAATGGGGGATAGCATCGTTTGAGGCTGCAACAACGCCACGTTTCCGCTGATATCCATTGCCAAGACCTTGGCCTCATAGGAATCTTCTAACGTGACCCGGCCACATTGGGTTAAATCCAACGCATCTGTCAGAACATGGCCTTGATTTGATACATAAATACCCGAGCGTACAAAGATGGGTTTTTTGGTATTTAACCCATAGACTTGATCGGGCATCTCTCCATAGGCGCGCCCTAAATCGGGATCCAACGCACCGCTAAGCACGCCAAAGCTTTGCCGCATTTCACGCAATAAACGCTTTTGCTGGCTTTTTTGTTGCGCCGGCCATACCAAAACAAAGCCTTTTATGCTGCCCTCAACCAACTCGGCCTGCGCGAAAGAAATTATCGCACGATCCTCGCCCCTGATCGAAAAGCGGTCATCATAAAGCCGGCGTGGTCCATTCTCGGGGATGATTTCGGTTGATCCCAAGGCTTTATAGATGGCGCGCAAAGCTTTGGAATCGCCCGCTTGCGAAATCAGATAGATCGCCGCGGCGCTATCATCTTTGGCTTTGAAATGCGCAAGCGGAGGCGCATAGCGTTCAAATTCCACCAAGCCCATTGGCATTTTCAAGCTGATGCCGGCTTCTAGATCGGTCATTAGCCTTAGATCAAGATCTTCAAGAACCGCATTATATTGCGCCAAAAGCTCTTGTCTTTGTTGGCTGGTTAAAACCCCCGTCGCGTCAAACCCGTTATCCTCTTGCCATGCCTGCATAGAGCTGCGGGTGCCTTGCCCGAATAGGCCATCAATAACCGATGTGTAATAGCCTTCGCTTTTCAGCGCGGTTTGTAGGTTTTTCTTTTCGGGCATGCTCAATTGGGATTCTGTTAGCCGCGCCTGTTCCAGGGTTTCGTCTTCCAAATCTGTTTGCGCGTTTGAATCCTTAAGCGGTTCGGTGATGATGCGGCGTTGCGTGCGACCCGTCCCGTCTTGTGGGGCTAGCGTCGCCGTTTCCACACCGCTTCCGCTTTGCAAGCTGCTTGGCCAGATTTGCGCCCCATAGCTCGACCCGGAGGTGACGAAACTATCACTTGGAATGGCCAAGCGCGATTGCAAATCGCGCCGCTGCGCGTCTGCAATTTCTTCGCTGAACGGGCCCATCGCGATCACATACCAGCCTGATCCAAGCGAAAAGGCGCTAATATTGGGCAGCTTGGCGGAATAGGCCCGTGCCCGATCTTCAATTTCAAGCAAGCTTGGCCGGGTTTCGATTTGAATCCAAACCGGTGTTTGGGCCATCACAAAATTCGAAAANGTTATGCTNAAAACGGCACACCATAATACTACCCGATAAAAAATCACTGCGACCCCTATTGCTTGCCCTGTTTGGGTTTATAGTCCAANTTTAAGATGCTCTTTGTTTAAGGGAGTAGCGCTTATTTGGAAAGTCCTTTCAAGCAGAGTTTTTGCCTAGTTTAATGACTTTTTACGCGCTCAGCTCGCCATGTTCCGTTTGTTTGTTGACCCCTGTCACGGCTTTGCCTAGGTAGGGCGGGCGCATAACTCAATGAAAAAGATACAAACCCATGACCCAATCGCCTCCGCGTTGTTTTCAAGATATCATACTTAGGCTGCAAGCCTATTGGGCAGCGCAAGGCTGCGCCATCATGCAACCTTATGATATGGAAGTGGGCGCGGGCACGTTTCACCCGGCGACCACGTTGCGTTCACTGGGCGCGCGGCCTTGGGCAGCGGCCTATGTGCAACCTTCTCGGCGGCCCACCGATGGTCGCTATGGGGAAAACCCGAACCGGTTGCAGCATTATTATCAATATCAAGTGTTGATAAAGCCCAGCCCCCCCGAATTGCAGGCGTTATATTTAGGTTCGCTAGAAGCGATTGGCATTGATATGGCGCTGCATGATATTCGGTTTGTCGAGGATGATTGGGAAAGCCCGACCCTGGGCGCATGGGGGCTAGGTTGGGAAGTGTGGTGCGATGGGATGGAAGTGTCGCAATTTACCTATTTTCAACAGGTTGGCGGGCATGATTGCCACCCGGTCTCGGGCGAATTGACCTATGGTTTAGAGCGATTGGCGATGTATGTGCTGGGCGTCGATCATGTGATGGATATGCCCTTTAACGCGCCGGATGCCCCGATCCATCTGTCATATGGCGATGTGTTCAAACAAACCGAAGAAGAATATGCGCGGTGGAATTTTGATGTTGCCAATACCGATCAATTGCTGCGTCATTTTGAAGAGGCCGAGGCGGAATGCGCCGCGATTTTGGAGCAAGAGCATATTGACCCAAAAACCCAAAAGCGCATCATCATGGCGCATCCGGCCTATGATCAATGCATCAAGGCCAGCCATCTGTTCAATCTGTTGGATGCGCGGGGCGTGATTTCGGTCACCGAACGCCAAGCCTATATTGGCCGGGTGCGCGCGCTGGCCAAGCAATGCGCCGATGCGTTTGTGTTAACCGCCGCTGGGGGCCAAACACAATGACCGGCAAACTTCTTGCATTGAGCATTATCCTTGCCGCGATGGTGGCGGGTATTTCGATTTATTACCTGCAGATCTATGCGTTTTACGATGAGGTTGTGGCAGATGGGGAAACGGATGTGGTGTTAACCCGGCGTGGTGACGGCGCAGTGACCCCGATCGCCTATCAAGATTTTCAGGCGATTGACTCGGGCAGCTCGCCAATCCGGTATCGGGCGTGTTTTACAACTTCTGAACCTTTGGTGGCGCTTCAAAGCAAATTTGTGACGCTTGAGACAGCCGAACCCCTAGTGGCTCCAAAATGGTTTGACTGTTTTGACGCCGCGTTTTTAGGGGCGCAAATCGAACAAGGTAAAGCGCGCGCGTTCTTAGCAGTGGAAAACTTGACTTACGGGATCGATCGCATCGTGACGATCCTACCGGATGGACGGGGCTTTGCCTGGACCAAGATTAACCGCTGCGGCAAGGTGGTATTTGATGGGAAAACCGCCCCCGAAGATTGCCCCAAGCCTGTCGAAAGAGACTGACATGCCCGATTTATTGATAGAATTATTTTCCGAAGAAATTCCGGCCCGTATGCAGGCGAAAGCCGCTAGTGATTTGCAAAAGGCGATGACGGATGGTTTGGTCGAGGCCGGGCTAACCTATGCCGGCGCNGCCGCTTTCGCCACGCCCAGACGTTTGACGCTGACAGTGCATGGCCTGCTGGCGCAAAGCCCCAGTCTGCGCGAAGAGCGTAAAGGCCCGCGCGTTGATGCCCCCGAACAAGCTCTTGCTGGGTTTTTGCGCGGTGCAGGCGTGGCCCGCGAGGCGTTAAGCGTGCGCGCTGATAAGAAAGGTGATGTGTATATCGCCACGATCGAAAAGCCGGGTCGCCCGGCGGCTGAGATTATTGCCGAAACGCTTGAAAAAACTGTGCGGCAGTTTCCATGGCCAAAATCGATGCGCTGGGGCTCTGGCAGCCTGCGTTGGGTGCGCCCATTACATTCGATTCTCTGCCTTCTCAGCGATGAGGCGGGTGCGGATGTTATTCCTATTGAGATTGANGGCGTGAGAGTTGGCGATACGACTTACGGGCACCGCTTTATGGCACCAGATCCGATTTCCGTAACCGGTTTTGAGGATTATCAAGCCAAATTGAAACGGGCGTTTGTGCTGTTAGATGCACAAGAGCGCAAAGAGGCGATTTGGCAAGAGGCCTCAAATCAGGCCTTTGCCGTAGGTCTTGATCTTGTGGACGATCGTGGGTTGTTGTCTGAAGTGGCCGGATTGGTCGAATGGCCGGTTGTTTTGATGGGCAAAATCGACGCGCAATTTCTGTCATTGCCCGCTGAAGTGTTGCAAACATCGATGAAAGAGCATCAAAAATTCTTTTCTTTGCGCAACCCGAAAACAGCGCAGATAGAAGGGTTTNTCACGGTTGCAAACCGAACCACTGCGGATCAAGGCGCAACAATTTTGGCAGGCAATCAAAAGGTTCTGTCCGCGCGCCTGGCAGATGCGAAATTCTTTTGGGAAAACGATCTCCGCTTGGCGCAGAATGAAGGTATGAGCCGTTGGGTTGATCGTTTATCGAATGTGACGTTTCACAACAAACTGGGAAGCCAAAAACAACGCGTCGATCGCCTGGTGCAATTGTCAGCAGATCTTGCGCCGCTGATTGGCGCGGATCCGGCTTTGGCCGCGCAAGCCGCCAGCGTGGTGAAGGCCGACCTGTCTTCAGAAATGGTGTATGAGTTTCCCGAATTNCAAGGGCTTATGGGCAGTTATTACAGTCATGCGGCGGGTTTACCNGATGATGTGGCAAAAGCCTGTATCGAGCATTATGCGCCACTTGGCCCTAGCGATCAGGTGCCGCAAACGCCACTGTCTGTAACGGTGGCTTTGGCGGATAAAATTGATCTTTTAACAGCTTTTTGGGCGATTAATGAAAAGCCAACGGGCAGCAAAGACCCTTTTGCTTTACGGCGTGCAGCACTTGGGGTGATCCGATTATTGATTGAGAATAACGTATCTCTTTCCTTGCTTTCGGTGCTACAAAAAGCCTATCCGAACGCAGATTTGCAAGATTTATTAGGGTTTTTCCACGATCGGTTGAAAGTATTTTTGCGCGATCAAGGGCTGCGCCATGATATTATTGATGCCTGTATCGCCGTGTCGGGCAATGATAACCTGACGGTGTTGGTAAAGCGCGCACAGGCTTTATCGCAATTCTTGAAAACCGATGATGGTGACAATCTTCTGCAAGCCTTTCGACGCGCAAATAACATTCTTAGCCAGGCTGAGGCAAAGGATGGCGTAGAATATTCTTACGGCGCCGATGTGAAATATGCCGAGAACGCGCAAGAGCGCGCTGTCTTTGAAATATTGGACCGACAAGAGCCGCTTATAGAACAGGCTATGAATGCTGCTGAGTTTTCAAATGCGCTGGCTGGTCTTGCTGCGCTGCGCGCGCCGCTTGACGGTTTTTTTGAGGCGGTTCAAATAAATGCCGAAAATGCGGTGATCCGCCGAAATCGGCTGAACCTGCTAAGCCGGATTCGGGCGCTGGGCGTTCAAGTTGCAGATTTAAGTAGGGTTGAAGCGTAATTTAAGCGGGGCGGCGGCGCAAAAGGCCGTGTGACCTTTGGCTTGAAACTGGCTTTATTCTGGCTATGCTGCAGAAGAGAAAGAAGGGTGCCGCAGTGCAGCAAAAGCAATTGGATATCACGCTTGTGACCCCCACTGCGGCTATGTCGGCAGAGGCATATGGCGGCCGTGCAAAATGTTTGCAGCGCCTGGTTCGTTTGGATTTGCCGGTCCCCCAGACGGTTGCCTTGTCTTTCAAAGCCGTGCATGAGATCGCATCGGGCATTCCTGCTGATGTAAATGCCATCCTTGGCTATTTTGATCATTCGGATTTGATTTGTGTGCGTCCGTCATCGCAAAGCGCCGATTGGGGTGGCCCGGGCGCAGTGCTGAATATCGGAATGAATAAGGCGCGTTATGCTGTGTTATGCGATACGCTGGGCGCAGAGGCAGCGGCGATATTATATTTAAGTTTTGTGCAGGCCTATTCTATTCACGTGGCCCGCCTAGACGCTGATATCTTCGATCATATCAAAGGCCAAGATCACGCAGCCCTCGAACAGGCTTTGCGGGCCTATGAGGAAGAGGCAGAGGAAGTGTTTCCGCAAGAGCGCGATGCGCAATTAACCCAAGTACTGGCATCAATGGCGCGCGCCTGGGAAGGCACATCGGCACGGTTGCTACGTCAAGCCAAAGGCGCTCCGGCGGGGGCTGGGCTTGGCTTGGTGGTGCAGCAAATGGCGTTTGGGCTGGGGCAGGGCGAATGCGGCTCGGGGCTGTTGCAATTGGTGAGCAGCGCGACCGGCCAACCCCAAGTGACCGGGCGCTACAAACGCCAAAGCCAGGGCCGCGAAGGTCTAAGCGGCGATCAAGGGGCAATTTTTCTGACCAGCGACCCGCGCGGGGCCTCTTTGCAAGAGGCTGCACCAGAGATTTTTGAAACTTTGATCGAGCAGGCCAAACTGATGCGCATTCGGTTGCGCGAAGAAATGCAAATTGAATTTACCATCCAAGATGGGCAGCTTTACATGCTGGATGGCGTGCGCGTGCAGCGGCGTGCCCCGGCAGCGGTGCGCATCGCTGTAGCCTTGGCAGAAGATGGTATTATTTCGCAAAAAGAGGCGTTGTTGCGCGTGGATCCAAGGTCTTTGGGCGAATTACTGCACCGCCAAGTGGATCCGGATGCAGCGCGCGATGTGCTATGTGAGGGGATGGCGGCCAGCCCCGGCGCTGCGGCTGGAAAGATTGTGTTTACCTCTGAAGCCGCGCAGGCCAGCGCGGCGCGCAATGAAGCCTGCGTTTTGGTGCGCCGCGAAACCAGCCCCGAAGATATTCGCGGGATGCATGCCGCCAGCGCCGTTTTGACTGAACGTGGCGGGATGACCAGTCATGCTGCGGTGATCGGCCGCGGCATTGGGCTGCCTTGCGTGGTCGGGGCCAACGAGATTTCGCTTAACCTGTCCGAAAAAACCTTAACCACGCCCAATGGACAGGTGTTTCAAGAGGGCGATGTGATCACGGTGGATGGCACCAATGGTCAGATTTTAGCCGGCCAACCTGCGATGATTGAAGCGGCTTTGAATGACGCCTTTCAATCTTTGATGACATGGGCTGATACGCATAGTGACATCAGGGTGCGCGCCAATGCGGACACCCCGGCCGATGCGCAAACGGCGCGGAATTTCAACGCTCATGGCATAGGTCTTTGCCGAACCGAGCATATGTTTTTTGAAGCCGATCGGCTGACCTTGATGCGCGAAATGATCTTTGCTGATGACAGCGATGAGCGGCGCGCCGTGTTGGATCGTTTATTGCCAATGCAGCGCTCAGATTTCATCAAATTGTTTAAAATCATGCAAGGTATGCCGGTTTGCATTCGCTTATTTGATCCCCCTTTGCATGAGTTTCTTCCCTCAGATCGGGCTGGGATCCGCGAATTGGCCGATGCGCTTGATCTGCCGATTTCGCATGTGAGCCGCCGCATTGAAGATATGGCGGAATATAATCCGATGCTGGGTTTGCGGGGGGTGCGCTTGGGCGTAACGGTGCCTGAAATTTACGAAATGCAAGCGCAGGCGATTTTTGAAGCGACGATTGAGGCCAGTCAAGATGGTGACCCGGTGGTACCGGAAATTATGATCCCCTTGGTTAGCGCAAAGCGTGAGGTAGAGCTGGTAAAGGGTAATATTGACTCTGTCGCTGCGAGGGTTCGAACCTCGTCAGGCGTTGATTTTGCATTCAAGTTGGGGGTTATGGTCGAAACGCCGCGCGCGGCGTTGCGCGCCAATGAAATTGCCCAGCATTCTGCTTTTCTGAGCTTTGGAACCAATGACTTAACGCAGATGACCTATGGGCTGTCGCGCGATGATGCGGGGCGCTTTATGTCGCGCTATGTCCAAAAACAAGTGTTTTTGGAAGANCCGTTCCATGTGCTTGATACGGATGGCGTGGGTGANTTGTTACAATTGGGCGCTGAACGGGCCCGAAAAGCCCACCCTGATGTGACAATTTCGATTTGCGGCGAGCATGGCGGCAATCCTGAATCAATCGCTTTTAGCCGCGCGCATGGGTTTGATTATGTGTCATGTTCGCCTTTTCGGGTGCCCAGCGCCCGATTGGCAGCGGCGCAGCTTGCAATTCAGGAAGAAACCGCCTATTCGGGCGCTCAATAACCCATCCTGACGCCTCATCAGGCGTAGTGTTGTGAAATATTTGACGTCTTATTTGCCTATTTGGAGATATGCTTTGAGCTTGTTCAAATCGCTTTTGGTATTCGTTTTTATAGGGCTTGCGGCCAGTGCGGCGCAGAGTGATACCCCCAAAGAAATGGTGGTGCTGGGTCTGCAGGTCGATCAGCAGTTTCGCCAAAATCTTCCTGCTTGGAGTTTTAACCAGTTCTTGTCGCGGCAAAAAGCCTCTCAAAACATGTTATACTCGGCCACCTATATGGAGACATTACCCGTTGCGAAGGGCGGTAAGCAATGGAGCTGTTTGGCAGAAGCGCTTTATTTTGAAGCCCGTGGAGAATCGATTGCAGGCCAATTTGCTGTCGCAGAGGTGATCATGAATAGGGCGGATAGTCGGGCGTTTCCAAACACAGTATGCGGTGTTGTTAATCAGGGGATAGAACGCCGACATGCCTGTCAATTCAGCTATAATTGCGATGGGCTGGCAGAACGCATTCACGATAAAACGGCCTATCAGCTGGCGGGTAAAGTGGCTGATCTTGTGCTGAATGGGGCGCCGCGGCGCCTGACATCGGGGGCCATGTTTTATCATGCTAAATCGGTTGCGCCNCGCTGGGCAAAAAAACTAGATCGCACAACCACCATCGGAGAACATCACTTTTATGCCCATGAGGCCGGAAAAAGCTGAGAAAACTTTACCGGAAAAATGACGCAACTGACGGCTTTGGTGACGCCTCTGATCGCAGCCAAAGAAAAGATCCCTTGTATCGCTGTGATGAAGCTGGAAGAGAGGCCCCGCATGACAGAAGAGATCAGGCTGGCGTTTGCCCATCCGTTGGAACGCGCGCAAGCCAGCGCTGAAGGCAAATATGACCGGATTTCCCTGCGCGACCATATTGTCGAGGTTGAGATCGGTGCGTTTCAAAGCGAACGGGGCGTCACGCAACGGGTGTGTTTCAATGTGGTGGTGGAAGTGCGGCCCGCGGCAGAATATAGCGATGATGTAGATCAAATTTTATCCTATGATCGGGTGACCGAGGCCATCGCAGCCGAGCTGAATTTTGAGCGGTTGAATTTGTTGGAAACCTTGGCAGAGCGCATAGCAGGGCGCATCTTAAGCGAAAAGCAAGCTGTGCGGGCCTTTGTGCGGATTGAAAAGCTTGATCGGGGTCCGGGTGCGCTGGGGGTTGAAATCGTACGCTCGAGCACGTCTGCCTTGCCCGCCTTTAAAGAGGCGGAAGAAGATCGCCCCAGACCACGGATCATACATTTGTCGAATTTGGCGGTAACCTCGCCCTTTTTGACCGGCTGGCTCGATGCATTGGAACATAACCCACAGCCAGTGATTTTATGCGTGGGCCTGCCGGAGTTGCCCCAGCCTAAGGCAGAAAATGCGCAAGTGGCACGGCGTATTGGTTTGCTGGCGATTGAGCAGAATGCCTGGTTGCTTGCGGCGCAGGATCCGCGCTGCGTTGTGGTTGCCACGCATACAGAGCTGGATTGGGCGATGAAAAATGGTCAAATCAGCGTTTGGGCGCCGTCAAAGATGGTGCTTGATGCGACGCACCCACCGCAAGGTGATCTGCAAAACAGCCTATCCTTAACGCGTTGGCTTGTGGATCTTTTGGAGGCGCAGGATGGTTTGTATATCGGCGCTGAGGCGCCGGTTGACCCTGCGTTGCGCTTGCGAAGCCAGCCGATCCAAGCGCAGCTTTTGTAAGCTTGCAATAGGTCAGGTTTTTGCGCATCACTGCACTATGACAGAGTATTATCGCCCTTTGCTGTGTAGATCCTATCCGCGCCCCGCCGCTGCGCTGATTTGCGCAGGCGGAAATGCGTGGTTTCAATTCGTTGAAAAAATCACCCGCGAGGGTGGCAGCGAAGTGGTTGATGCCAACAGCCTGCCGGCTGACTGGAAGAGCAAATTGACGCGGCCCCGGCCAAACTTTTGCGGTATGGATTTTCGCCGCGCGAATATCATGGGTATTTTGAACGTAACGCCTGATAGTTTTTCGGATGGCGGCGCGTTCTTAGATGCGAGCCTTGCGGTTGAGCAAGCGGTTCAAATGGCCGAGGACGGGGCCGATCTTATCGATATTGGCGGCGAGTCTACGCGGCCGGGGGCGGTTGAAATTTCGGTTCAAGAAGAAGTTGCGCGGATAACACCGGTTATCGGGGCGCTTGCGCAAAAGGTAAGCGCGGCGATCTCTGTTGATACGCGCAAATCCGCGGTGGCTGATGCGGCCTTTCAATCGGGCGCGCGTTTGGTCAATGATGTGTCCGGTTTTACCTTTGATCCCGATCTTTTAACGGGCTGTGGAGAGAATATGCGCCCGGTTTGCGTGATGCATTCACAAGGCCTTCCGGGAATGATGCAGAATAATCCGCAGTATGATGACGTGGTTTTAGATGTGTTTGATTTTTTGCAGGCGCAGATCGCAAAATTGGTGGCTGCAGGGGTGTCAGAGCGATGTATCTTAGCTGATATCGGAATTGGTTTTGGCAAAACGCTCTCGCATAATTTGGCGCTTCTCAATCGGATTAGTTTGTTCCACGGTTTGGGGGTGCCCTTGTTATTGGGCGTGTCTCGAAAGGGTTTCATTGGTCAGATTGCCGGTGTAGAAGACCCCCAACAGCGATTGGCTGGATCTCTTTCGGTGGCGCTTGCTGCCCGGGCGCAGGGGGTTCAGGTGTTTCGCGTTCATGAAGTCAGACAAACCCGAGAGGCGTTTGATCTTGATAAAGCGGTAGAAAAGGGCGAGGCCGATGGGGCGTAAATATTTTGGAACCGACGGTGTGCGCGGCCCAGCGAATAGCTTTCCGATGACCGCCGATATTGCGTTGAAACTGGGCGCAGCGGCGGGCCGATATTTCCAAAACTCAAAAAACCTTTCTAAGCGGGTCGTGATTGGAAAAGACACGCGGCTTTCTGGATATATGTTTGAAAATGCGCTCACGGCAGGGCTGACCTCAACGGGAATGAATGTCTTGTTGCTAGGGCCTGTTCCGACGCCGGCGGTTGGATTGTTGACGCCGTCGATGCGGGCTGATTTGGGGATTATGATTTCGGCAAGCCATAACGGGTTTGAAGATAATGGCATCAAATTCTTCGGGCCAGACGGGTATAAATTATCCGATGAGGTGGAAAATCAAATTGAAACCCTGCTCGAAGAAGGGGCAAACGGTTTGGCCCCTGCCGATCAAATAGGCCGTGCGCAGCGGATTGATGATGGTTTGTTTCGTTACGTAGAGCGCGCCAAGTCAAGTTTTCCCAGCGGAGTGCGGCTGGATGGTATGAAAGTGGTGATCGATTGCGCCAATGGGGCTGGATATAAAGCGGCTCCGGAAGTTCTTTGGGAATTGGGGGCCGAGGTTATCCCCGTTGCCGTCAATCCAAACGGAAGAAACATAAACCATAATTGTGGCTCCACCAAGCCGCAGGTGGCGGCAGAAACGGTTGTGGCACATGGCGCTGATTTGGGAATCTGTCTTGATGGTGATGCCGATCGGGTGATTTTGATCGATGAAAAAGGCCGGGTTGCAGATGGGGATCAATTGATGGGTCTTTTGGCGCAAAGATGGGCGTCTGAGGATCGGTTGCGGGGCAATGCTTTGGTCGCCACTGTGATGTCGAATTTAGGTTTAGAGCAGTTTTTGCAAGGCCATAAAATTGATCTTTTACGTACCAATGTCGGGGATCGTTACGTTGTTGAAAAAATGCGTCAGGGCGGGTTTAACCTGGGCGGTGAGCAATCTGGACATATCATCATGACAGAGCACGCGACCACCGGCGACGGTTTGATGGCCGCGCTGCAATTTTTGGGTGAAATGAAGCGCAGCGATACCTCTGCGAGCGATTTGGCAAATGTGTTCCAGCCTGTGCCGCAACTTTTGAAAAATATTCGTTTTTCTGCGGGTGACAGGCCACTTGACGCTGAACCTGTGCAAAAAACCATCGCTGCTATGGAAACAAAGCTTGCCGGTCAGGGGCGGTTGTTGATCCGTAAATCGGGTACGGAGCCTCTGATCCGGGTGATGGCTGAATGCACCGAACCTGCGTTGCTTGAACAGGTTGTGGATGAGGTTGTTGGGGCTGTTGAAGCCGTCTGCCAAGCGTGAGAAACTTGCATGTTGCGCCCTGTTTTTTTGTTTGGCTACAGGGCTGAGCGTGTAAAAAACGCGTCCAACTTAGCATGCGCATGCCTATCTTTAATCTTTAGGATTTGGCTCCAAAGAAAAGCCTATTAAGTGCTTTATACTGGCTGAGGTAAACGCCAATGATGATCAAAAGCAACGCCGCCAGCAAGCGGATTTGAAACGGCTCATTCAACAATATAATTCCAAAAACAACAGACCAAAGCGGCACTTGATAATTGGTCAAGCTCATGAAGACAGGGCCAGCGGTTCTGATCACCAACACCCGCAAAAGATTTGCCAGCGCGGTCGGAAACAGGCCTAAAAAAATCAATAAACCCCATCCAGTGCTGCTTATTGCAGGCGGCGGCCCCTCGATGACAAAGGCTGTAATAACCACAAAGCCACTGCCAATCAGCAAGCTTACAGCCGCCAAGCCTATGGGATCCATTGGCGCCAAGCGCCGCATCACAACCGAACTTATCGCATAGCAACTGGCGGCGCCAAAGCAAGCGATGCGTCCGGGCCATTCTAAATCTGCGCCTGTCATGTCTAAGGCTTTTGAGCCAATTAGAACCAACACTCCCACAAATCCGATGCCAAAGCCGATCGAGCGGCGCAATGTCATTTTTTCACCTGGTATCAATAAATGAGAAAGCGGAAGCACCAAAAGGGCAACCGCTGCCATGGTAACGCCTGAGAAGCTTGATGTTACATATTGCTGCGCCCAGCTGATCAATTGAAACGGGATTGCAGTGCTGAGTAATCCCACGCAAATCAATCCACCCCAGCTGCGTGTTTTATCCAGGTGCAAGCGGCGGCCGCGCAATTGCCAAAGCGCCCCGGTGACACCGGCCGCAAACACGATGCGCCCGGCTGTCAGCCAAAACGGCGTAACATGCTCAAGGGCCAGTTCGATGACCATAAAGGTGCTGCCCCAGATCACGCCCAGAGCGGCAACCATAAGCCAGCTGGCTTTCGTAATATACGGGGTGTCATTCATATTTTGGGGCAGTCCTGTTCAGGAAAGGCAATTGGGCGCCCATGCCCCAATGTGATCAGGGGCGCCCAAATCTTGTTTAGTTGCGGTCTTTATCAACCATTTTACCGGCAGAGATCCATGGCATCATGCCGCGCAAGGTTTCGCCCACGGCTTCGATTTGATGCGCATCATTCATCCGGCGGGTGCCCTTAAAGAAAGGCTGGCCAACGGCATTTTCTTGCATGAAATCGCGCACAAACTTGCCCGTTTGAATATCGCTGAGGATAGATTTCATCCGCGCTTTGGTTTCATCATAGGGCAAAACGCGCGGTCCGCTGACATACTCACCATATTCAGCCGTGTTTGAAATTGAATAGTTCATGTTGGCGATGCCGCCTTCATAAATCAGATCGACGATCAATTTTACCTCATGCAGGCATTCNAAATAGGCCATTTCAGGCGCGTATCCGGCCTCTACCAGTGTTTCAAAGCCCATGCGGATCAGTTCAACCAAGCCGCCGCATAAAACCGCCTGTTCGCCGAATAAATCGGTTTCACATTCTTCGCGGAAATTCGTTTCAATGATGCCAGAGCGCCCGCCACCGATTGCCGAGCAATAGCTAAGACCGATTTCCAAAGCTTTGCCTGATGCGTCATTATCAACGGCCACAAGGCAAGGCACGCCGCCGCCTTTGGTGTATTCGCCGCGCACGGTATGGCCAGGGCCTTTTGGAGCCATCATGATCACATCAACGCCAGGTTTGGGATCGATCAATCCAAAATGTACGTTCAAACCATGCGCGAACGCAATCGCCGCGCCTTCACGGATATTGTCATGCACATATTTCTTNTAGGTCTCGGCTTGCAGCTCATCGGGCATGGTAAACATGATCAGATCACACCAGGCCGCCGCTTCCGCGATGCCCATGACGGTTAAGCCTTCTCCTTCGGCCTTTTTCGCCGAGGCCGAGCCCTCGCGCAGCGCAACAACTAAGTTTTTGGCGCCGCTATCGCGCAAATTTAGCGCATGTGCATGGCCTTGTGATCCATAGCCCAAAATTGCTACTTTTTTGTCTTTGATCAGATTAATATCGCAATCGCGGTCATAATAAACGCGCATAAGAAACCCTCCATTTGCATTTCAATCCGCAGCGTTATATCGATATTTTAAGAATACGGGTTTCTTATTTGGTGTTTATATGCTAAATATAGTATAAATCATTCTAAATTTTTTATAAAAAAGAAAAAATCATGCTTGATGCCACTGATCGGCGCATATTGCGGGTTTTCCAAAGCAACCCGTCGCTTTCAATGTCTGATTTGGCCGCATTGGCTGGAACAACGCCAGCGGTTTTATCGCGCCGGCTTTCTCGGCTGCGTGACACACATGTTCTATTGGGCCAAGAGGCGCTTATCGATTGGTCAGCGCTGGGCTATAGCGTGGAAGTGTCTTTAAGGGTGGCTTTGGATAAAACCCAAGCCACCGCCTTTGAGGTGTTCTGCGCGGCGGCGCGATTGGTGCCAGAGGTCACCGAAATCCAAAGTTTTCTTGGCCGGGTGGATATTCGCTTATCGGTGATTGCCCGCGACATGGCGCATTATCAATCGATTTACCGCAATCATATTCTCGCCCTGCCGCATATTGCCGATATCGAAGCTTTGATGCATGTGGCGCGGATTAAATCGGATGAAGTGTTGCCCGTATGATCGAGATCGATGCCATCGACAGAGCGCTTTTGCGCGCATTGGTTGAAGATGCGGGGCAAAGCGCTGGCGCGTTGGCCCGCGTTTTGGGGATGTCGCAGCCTGTAATATGGCGGCGGATAAAGCGTTTGCGCGACACGGGGGTGATCAAGGGAACGCGGCTGCGGCTTGATAAAGCGGCTTTAGGATTCGGGGTGACGGTNTTTTTGGGCATAAAGCTTGCCACTAAGGGCCGCGTGAGTTTGGACGATTTTGAACGGGCTGTGACGGGTATTCCTGAGGTGCAGAACGTTGAGCATGTTTTGGGGCTCTATGATTATCGGCTACGGGTTGTGGCGCGCGATATATCTGATTTCGAACGTATTTTACGTCGCCGTATCATGACCTTACCGGGGGTTGGTGATGTTGAGGCAAATGTCTTGCTTAGCGAAGAGCGCCGCCCGGGCCCGCTAGATGCTTTGGAAATCTAATCGGGTGTGGCTAAGCCGTTTCGCTTTATCTCGCGCTGGAGGCTGTGACAGAAGGCCCCGCTTAGCAACTAGACTTTGCCTTTAGGGGCGCGCTGCCCTATTTATAANCANANTTGGAGGAAAAACGCGATGCCTGCTTTGCTAAATACAGTAGATCCCGAGGGACTAGAAGAATTTTCAGTCGTCTTTACGGATAGATCGTTAAACCATATGTCGACGGTTTTTCAATCCGTGATGACCGATATTTCTGCTATGCTGAAACAAGTTTACAATGCGGATGCAGTGGCTTTGATCCCCGGCGGTGGCACTTTCGGGATGGAGGCAGTGGCCCGCCAATTTGGCCGCGATGCGAATGTCTTGGTGGTGCGCAACGGCTGGTTTTCTTATCGATGGTCGCAAATCTTTGAAGCCACATCTGGCGCCGCGGCTGTTGAGGTGATGAAAGCCCGACAAGCTGGCAATGGCACGCAAGAGCCGTTTCGGCCCGCTGCGATCGAAGAGGTGGTTGCAAAAATCCACGACACGCGACCAGATATTGTGTTTGCACCGCATGTTGAAACCTCAGCGGGGGTGATCTTGCCGCCCGAATATTTGGCGGCTTTGTCTTCAGCGGCCCATGAGGTTGGGGCTTTGATGGTGTTGGATTGTATTGCATCGGGCTGCGCTTGGGTGGATATGCAGGCCAGTGGCGTGGATGTGCTTATTTCAGCGCCTCAAAAAGGCTGGTCCGCATCGCCCTCAGCGGGGTTGGTAATGCTGTCTCAGCGCGCGGTCGAGCGCATGGAACATACGGCCTCTGACAGTTTCGCGATTGATTTGAAAAAATGGCATGGCATCATGCAAATATATGAAAATGGCGGCCATGCCTATCATGCGACGATGCCAACTGACGCGTTGCGCGCGTTTCGTGATACGATGCTTGAAACCCGCGAATTCGGATTTGATAAACTGGAAGCGGCGCAGTGGGAATTGGGAAATCAAGTGCGTGCGATGCTGAAAGCGAAAGGGATTGTGTCGGTGGCAGCTGACGGGTTCGGCGCGCCAGGTGTTGTGGTAAGCTATACCAGCGACCCGAAAATACAAAACGGATCAAAGTTTTCGGCGCTTGGCATGCAGATCGCCGCCGGAGTTCCATTGGCCTGTGATGAGCCGGAAAATTTCATGACCTTCCGGCTTGGGCTTTTTGGCTTAGATAAATTATACGATGTCGATGCAACGGTGGCGCGGCTTCAACGGGTGCTCGATCAAGTGCTGTAGGCGGCGCCTGTTTGCAAGCCAAGACGCATCATCGCTTTGCGCAGCGGCGCTGGGCTGTGCAGCGCATTTAGGCCAAGCGCCCGCGCATCGCGCAGCGCCTGAGCCTGCGCCTGCGAGGCTGAATTTAGCAGGGAAACACCGGCAACGCGCAGGCGCAAATCACCAATGCGTTGGCGGTGGTAGCGATCCAGCATTTCAGCATCCCCCAAACGCGCAGGCTCGGCTTTGGCCAGCGTGAGCAAGGCATCGATATCCCCCAAACTCATATTCAAACCTTGCGCGCCAATGGGGGGAACAACATGCGCCGCTTCGGCGATCAATGCCACGCGCTGTCCGCTTAGACGGTTTGCCAATTGGCTGATGATCGGCCAAAGGCTGCGCCGGGTCACCAGACGCAAAGGCCCAAGATGGTTGCAAGACCGCGCGCTCATTTCTGCTTCAAAAGCCTCGGTGGGCATGTTTGATAAGGCCAGCGCATTCGGCCCGGTTTCCATCCAAACCACCGCAGAAGAGGGTTGCCCCTGATAATCTGGAAGCGGCACCAGCGTGAACGGGCCACCGCTGCGATGGATTTCCGTTGACACGTTTTGATGGGGAATAGGATGCGTAACCGCAAACGCCAATGCTTTTTGTCCAAACCGCGTGGTGCTCACAGAAATTCCAGCCTGGTTTCGGATTTCAGAGCTGCGCCCATCTGCTCCAAGAACCAAACGGGCCTTGACCTGCGTGCCATTGCTTAAGCTGATTTTGGCCTCTTGATCGCGGGTGAACAGCTTTGTGCTGGCCACGCCGGGTAAAAATTGAACCCGCGGTTCTGCCTCTAAAGCCTGAGAAATTTCGCGCCGCGACAGCCAGTTTGGAACGTTCCAGCCGAAGGGTTGCTCTGAAATGTCAGAGGCTTTGAAATCTTTGATTTGGCGCGGTTCGGGCGTTGTTTCAGGACCGCCTGCATCAATAATGCGCATTACGTCAAGCGGCATGGCATGATGTTCAAGCACAGACCAAAGGCCAATATTGTCTAAAAACGCCTTTGAGGGTTGCAGGAAAGCAGTTGTTCGTAAGTCAGAATTATCTTCGTTTCGGGATATAACGGGTGGGATCGGATCTGCGCATATGACCGAAAAGCCAGCCCTGCCGAAGGCGATCGCTGCAATCAATCCTGCCAGACCACCACCAGAGATAAATATATCAGCTTTTTCCATCACGCACCTGCCTTTCTTGCGTTCCCAACACATAACCTGATATCAGGACAAGTCCAACGGAAGCGACGGGCTTAGACGATCTGCCGCAGAAACTGCACGAGATCATCCGTTTGGTAATCAATATGGGGTTTATTCCCGGTTTGAGAGGCATTCACCAAGATCGTTTTCAAGCCCAGCTGATGTGGCACGTCTAAATTGCGAGGATCATCTTCAAACATGGCGGCTTGTGTCGGCTGCAAGTCTTCGCCGTCGAAAATAATGGCATAGGCCTGTGAGGCGGGCTTGGGATGATAAGCCGCGTGCTCAACCCCATAAAACGCATCAAATTGTCCCGCCAAGCCCAAAGCATTCACCACGTGCCGGGCGTACGGCGCGGTTCCGTTCGTATAAATAATTTTGCGCCCCGGTAACGCCTCAATGGCTTTCGCCAACGCGTCGCTTTTGGGAAGGTTCGAAAAATCGATATCATGTACCTGTTCTAGGAATGGATCGGGGTCTATATCATGTTCCTGCATCAAACCGGCCAAGGTTGTGCCATAGCGCCGCCAATAAGCATCGCGCAGCGTATCCGCCGCTTCCGGGGTCAGCTGAAGGTTTGATACGATGTAATCCCGCATTTTCACTTCGATTTGATCAAATAGCCGGATAGAGGGCTGATAGAGTGTGTTGTCCAGATCAAAGACCCAATGGCGGATGTGGCGCAGCTTCTGCGGCATGATGGTCAATCCTTCTTGTAAAAGCTGCCCTGTTGGGGTTGCTTTCCAAAACCGTAAATCGCTAAATTAGGGACTTATCACCGGAGTGCAATATGGCCCTTAACCGATTACATCAAAAAGACGCATATACGCTGATTTTAGAGGCGATTGATATGGGGGTTTTTAAACCAGGTGATCGGTTGGTTGAAAGCGATTTGGCAGAGCGCTTCGGCGTCTCGCGTACGCCCATTCGCGAGGCGCTGCAGCGGTTGGAAACACAATCGCTTCTGAATCGGGATGGCCGCAGCCTTTTTGTCTCGTCTCTGGATCACAATCAAATCGCAGATCTGTATGTTGTGCGCGCTGAATTAGAGGGGCTGGCGGCAAAATTGGCGGCGCGCACTGCGACCAATGAAGAACAGCGGGTGCTGGTTGAAATGGTCGAGCAAGATTTTGAACTGGTCGATGATCCTTCAGCTTTGGCGCGGGCCAATCGGCGGTTTCACAAGCAAATCCATCTTTCAACGCATAACCGGTATTTGGTGCAGCAGCTCGATCTCGTTCACCGTTCAATGGCGCTGATGGCGACCACGTCGCTTGCTGCAGATGGGCGCGGCTTAGAGGCGATGAAAGAACATCAGGCGATTGTTACAGCGATTGTCACACGCGATGAAGACGCGGCGTATCAGGCGTTGAAACATCATTTATCTTCCGCTTTTGTCACCCGTTTGAAACAAAAATCTGAGGCGACATAGGGGGAAGATAAGCCACCCCAGCTTTGACTAAATTGATCACCATGCGCGGTTTTCGCCCAATGAAAGCGGTTTACGATCAGCTCATAGAGCGCTTTATACGCCGATAGGGTGGCCATTGCGAAATATACAAGTTGCAGCGGCAGCCAACGTTTGAGNCCTTTATGCCCTGATTTTTCCACCGCCATAACCCCGATCGCACCATCGACCAGCAAGGCCAATGCAAATAGCGCACCGATTGCATTGCTATAGCCGTGGGAAAGCGCCAGATCTTGCCGCGCCATCAGCCCTGCCGCCACGCACCAGAATATCCAAAAAAGCGGCGCAAAAAGGAAGGTGGCAATCGCAGGAACGAATAATGCGTGCACCCCAACCCAGCGCCAAATACCCAGATCAGCCAGCAGCCGCTTTGGAGATCGATTATGGCACCAATAGGTCATAATATAGCCCTTTTGCCAACGTGAGCGCTGTGTGATCCAAGTTCGCGGCGTTTTGGTGGCCTCTTCAAAGGTTTTGCTATCGAGCAACGCGCATCGTAGGCCCGCTCGTGACAACCGCAGGCCCAGATCAGCATCTTCGGTAACGTTAAAAGCATCCCAGCCCTTTAAATCAATCAGGGCCGCGCGCCGGATATACATNCTGGTTCCCCCAAGCGGAAGCGCAAACCCAAGCCGTGCCAACCCGGGTAAAATAACCTGAAACCATGCCGCATATTCCAAAGCAAAACAGCGTGTTAGCCAATTTTTATGCGCGTTGTAAAAATCCAAACGCCCTTGAAGGCAAACGAGACGGGGATCGGCCATAGCGAACTGGTTNGCAACTTTTAAAAGCTGATCTTTTTCCGGGGCATCTTCGGCATCCAAAACGCCGATAATGTCACCGCTGCTGAAGCCAAAGGCAAAGTTTAACGCGCGTGGTTTGGTTTTTACACGCCCTTTTGGCACCGTTATAACGCAGCACCAACTTGGCAGATCGGTCGCTAATAATGCGGTTTGGGTTTCCACATCATCATCTTCCAAAATCAACATAACCTCAAGATGCGTGCGCGGATAGTCAAGCCTTTGCAAGTGATAGAGAAGGTGATGCAGGATCCTTGGTTCTTCGAGCAACGGAATCAAAATTGTGATACGAGGCAGAACTTGGGGCCGGTTGGATGGCGCTGCAGAGGCTGGTTTGTGGCCAAGGGCGCCAATAAAAATTGTGATTTTCAAGATGGTTGACAGGCTTAAGCTTGCCAAGGCCACGCCCAAGAAAATGTGGAATAGGCTCACTATCGCAGTGAGCTCGCTGCGCAGCAGCAAACCCGCCAAAACGCAACACAGGGCGATAAGATATGGGAGTTTCAGATTGAGTGATCGGCAGCTTTGATGGCTGGGCAAACCTGTTTCTGCCTGCTCAAGCAATTGCGCGGAAAAAAGCTGAAGCGTTTGGCTTCGAATTTGTGCAGGGCTGGCGAGAACAAGACTAAAATCACCGCATATCTGGCGCAATTCTCTAAAATTTTTGTAAAAATCCTGAACATTTGCGCAAGCAATCTGCCAATGGCCATTTGTAAACCGCCAAGGAACCAATCCTGTCTTTAACCAGAAACCTGCTGCCGATTTAGGAAAAACTGAAGGCTTATCGGGGGTTTCCGCGTGGTTTAGACCCTGCTGCTGCGCCAAGGCTTTTGCTATATTGTAATGAGAGACTGTTTTTTCTGATACCAAAAGCTCGCCCAAAGGGCAGGGGTGTAGGCTTTGTTGGTGCAAGGCAAGCCTGAGCTTCGGCGCAGAAATTTTGCCTTGTTCAAGAAGTATCTGCCCCAGTTTTTTACCAAATTCAGGCATCTAAACAGAGGTTAAGGTTGAGGTCGCGGCGGCAGGCCTTTGCAAGCTGAATTTACGTGCCATAAGGCACAGAACGCCAAAATAATTAAGATTAACCTAAAGGTTTACGCGTTAACCTTTGCCTTCATCGAGGCAGCGAAACGTTCAAACAGATAAAAACTATCTTGCGGGCCCGGGCTCGCTTCGGGATGATGTTGAACCGAAAACACCGGGCGGCTCTGCATTTTTAACCCGCAATTTGATCCGTCAAACAACGAGATATGCGTTTCAACCACGCCCTCAGGCAGCGATTGCCCATCGACAGCAAACCCATGATTCATTGACGTGATTTCAACTTTACCACTTTCTTGATCGCGCACAGGATGGTTGGCACCGTGATGACCATGGTTCATCTTTATGGTTTTTCCGCCAAGCGCCAAAGCCAGCATTTGGTGGCCAAGACAAATACCAAATATTGGCAAATTGGTGCTTTCAAGGATTTCTTGTATCATCGGCACGGCATAGCGGCCGGTCGCAGCGGGATCGCCTGGGCCATTTGATAAAAACACCCCATCCGGTTGTAGCGCCAAAACCTCTTGTGCCGTCGTTGTTGCTGGCATCACGGTGACATCACAGCCTGCAGAGGCCAAACAGCGTAAAATGTTACGCTTGGCCCCATAATCAATCGCCACAACTTTATGTTGGGCGCGCTGCTGAGGCTTGTGCCCATCTTTCCAGGTCCAACGTTGCTCATTCCAGTGATAGGTTTGGCGGCACGTGACCTCTTTGGCCAAATCCATGCCTTCCAGCCCGTTGAACCCGCGGGCTTTTGCGATCAAAGCCTCGCGGTCTATGTTACCTTCAGGATGATAGGCTATGGCGACATGCGGAGCCCCTTGTTGGCGGATTACGCGCGTTAAGCGGCGGGTATCGATGCCGCCAATCGCAATGCGGCCGCGGGCGCGCAGCCAATCTGATAATTCTGTTTGTGCGCGCCAATTTGAGGCGCGCGTTGGATCCCATTTCACCACCATCCCCGCGGCAACCGGATCCACCGCTTCATCGTCTGAATTATTCACCCCGACATTGCCGATATGTGGAAAGGTAAAGGTTATGATTTGGCCGCAATAAGACGGATCAGTCATAATTTCCTGATACCCTGTCATTGCGGTATTAAAGCACAATTCTGCCACAGCTTCCCCTGGGGCACCAAAGCCATTGCCATAAAATACAGTGCCATCGGCCAATGCGAGGCAGGCGGTCGGCTCAGATCTGAGAGAGGAGGCCATTTTTTCACTTTCTTGAGGAGTAAATTTGCGGCAACCTAATGAGTTGTGCCGTAAGCGTCAAGCGGCTCTGCCTCGGCGATTCCTTGCTGATTTTTAATCTGTGCTTGCTCTTGGCTGTGGTTTTCTCTACTGCTTGCGGCCGTCACGATGTTAGAGGTGTTTTATGGACCTTCGCGCCCGAATACTTGCTTCAATGAAGCAAGCGATGAAAGAAAAAGATGCCGAGCGTCTTTCGACCGTGCGCTTGATCAGCGCGGCGATCAAAGACAGAGATATCGCGGCGCGCGCGGATGGCAATGATGACGGCGTTGACGAAACCGAAGTCATGGCAATCCTTGGCAAAATGACTCGGCAGCGTCAGGAAAGCGCCCGCACATATGAAGAGGCTGGCCGGTTGGATTTGGCCGAGCGGGAAATGGCTGAAATTAAGGTTATTGAAGAGTTTTTGCCCAAACAGTTGAGCGCGGATGAAATTTCTCTTGCGGTTGAGACAGCGATTGCAGACATGAACGCCAGTTCTATCCGGGATATGGGGCGCGTCATGGGCGTTTTAAAAAGCCAATATATAGGTCAGATGGATTTTGGCCACGTTGGCCCCTTGGTGAAAGAGAAGCTGACGGCTTAGAGAAAGCCCCAGGAGGTTTTATCAAGCCGTGAGGCGCTGTTTATCTGGAACAGCCTCGTAAAATCTTCTTTGAATTTGCCTTGGTTAAGGCGGCTGGCAATTTCAGTTTACCATAAGCACTTACTGACCTTTGCTCTTGAGGGTTGAAGCTTCAAGAGCTGTCACAGATACACGACACCGCTACGTAACCAAAAACGTAAGCTTTCTTCCAATTTTTTATGACTGCTTAAATGAAAACAAGCAGTAATTTAGTCTAGACCGCCGCCGGAGAATGTGGTTTGCCCATAATCGCAGTTTGATGGTTGAATTCCTTAGACGCTCAAGTTTTGGTCGGCACGCGTGTATTAGAATTTTGCGTAAACTGATTACGATAGTATGGAGGTTACGAGATGGGTAAACGAAACGTTTGGATAAAACGGCATTCACGTGAAACCTTAAGGCAACAATTTATCGAAATAATTGATCTTCTTAATGAAAAAGACATCCCGTACCACCTCGAGGGCGGTGTTCTTTTGGGAATTGTCCGAGATGGAGATCTGCTTCCGTGGGATAATGACACTGATCTGTCTATCAATTTCGAGGATTACAAATTTTTAGAGATTGCTGCCAAAGAAATCAAACGCTTAGGCTGGAGATGCAAATTTAAGAAATTTGATACTTCCAGCTCGTTTGCGACCGCAGATGATATTCGTGTTTTTAAGATTTCCGATTATTGGTTGGGCTGCATGAAGGGTGGTAACAGAATGGATATCTTTTTAAAATATCAAGTGGATGGATACCGTTGCTGGAGCGCCGCGGGTGCGTTTATGCGTGTGGATAATAAGTATTACGATGGCTATGAACTTATTGAATGGAACAATAGAAAATTAAGAGTTCCGAAACACTATCGAGAATACCTAACTGAGAAATACGGAGATTGGTCAGTGCCCCAGAAAGTTTGGAGTGCTAAATCTGAAGGTACAGTTTTTGGCGGTTAAGTTAACCAGAATTCGGTGGCGGACCATTTTGGCAGTATAAAAACAATCATGATTGTCACGTAGCGTGGCTGACACGCAAAGAAACAAAAGGTTAAGAGAAAACTTAGCGAAGGGCAGGAAGCAATTGACCCATGTTTTGGATTGGATAGTAGATTGACAAAAGTTTACGTTGGTATGAGTGCAGATTTTCTGCATCATGGGCACATTAATCTTATCAATGAAGCTGCAAAGCTTGGTGATCTAACGGTAGGCCTTTTGACCGATAAAGCGGTCGCGTCTTACAAACGGCTGCCTTATCTTGATTATGATGAAAGAAAGGCTGTTGTAGAGGCGCTCAAAGGCGTTCGGGAGGTTATCCCTCAAGAAACGCTGGATTACCGTCCCAACTTAGAGGCACTGAAGCCTGATATTGTGGTGCACGGAGATGATTGGAAGAACGGAGTGCAATCTCAAGTGCGCCAGCAGGTGATCAATAAAATGGCAGAATGGGGTGGTAAATTGGTTGAGGTGCCATATACGCCAAACATTTCTTCAACGCAGATTAACAAATCATTGAAATTGCAGGGAACGACTTCGGACCGCCGTCGGGCACAATTAAAGCGCCTATTATCTTCCAAGAAGCTTGTAAGGGTGATCGAAACGCATTCGGGTCTTTCGAGCCTGATAGTTGAAAACCTTGAAGTATCGGTGGGCGATGTCAAAAAGAGCTTTGATGTTATTTGGTCGAGTTCGCTTACCGATAGTATTAATAAAGGCAAACCCGATATCGAGGCTGTAGATAGATCTGACCGTACCAATACAGTCGACACTATTTTCGAAGTTACTACAAAGCCCTTGATCTATGACGCGAATACGGGCGGAAAAACAGAGCATTTTGTCTTTACTGTGCGGACTTTAGAACGGCTTGGTGTTTCGGCTGTGGTGATCACAGATAAGCACTATTCAAGCGATAATGCCGAACAGGGCAATAACCAAATCCAGTCCATTTCCCCTACTGAAGATGTTTGTTCCAAAATTATGGCTGGAAAAAACGCTCAGGTTAGTAATGATTTTTTGATATTTGTACAGATTGATGGCGTTGTATTGGACGCAGAGATGAATGCTGCAGCTCAGCGTTGCAAGGCATACCTAGCGGCGGGTGCAGATGGAATAATGGTTGATTGTAGTAAGAGCAGTTTCAAAAGCTTACAAGAATTTGGGGTTCTTTTTAGAGAGTTTTCTTTTGGCCGAGCTTTAATCGTAGCACCAGCATCCTCTGATGAAAGCAAGGAAACTGAACTTTCGGACGCAGGTGTGAATGTGGTGGTTTATAAAGATCACATGCTTCGTGCGGCGTATCCGGCGATGCTCAGTGCTGCCCGATCAATCCTAACAAATGAAAATTGTTTTGACTTGGGACATGCGTGTTCGACGATTGAAGAAATCCTTGAAAGTATTCCATCGCATTAGAGAGTTTGAGCGCTATTAAAATGTGGCAGGCCAAGACTTACTCGCATCAGTGAAAAAGAAAACGTGTATTGCAATTGTGCGATAGCAATTTTCTTCTCTGCGTCTATTTCCAAAACAAAGCATGTTCTCTAAGGGATATGGAACACTCGCACAGGTTACAGTTTAAATAAGTGGAAAGTGAACATTTTATGCCATTAATTATAAATGAAATTGGAAGTTTCGAAAAGTTTGACCAATTTAAAACCTTATATTCGGGCAAAAAAATCCTGCTTGTTACTGGCAAAACATCTTACTCGCAGTCAGGTGCACAGGCTATTTTAAACCATGTTCTAAAAGATGAGATGACTTTCAGATTTCATGACTTTGAAGTAAACCCAAAGATAGATGACGCTGTTCGCGGGGTGAATTTTGCGCGCGAAAATAATATCCAGCTGATAATAGCAGTTGGTGGTGGCAGCGCGATCGATATGGCGAAATTAATTAAAGCATTCTACGCCTCACCAAACGATTGTCATGAATTGGCACGGGGCAAACTTGAGATGTCTGATCCGGGTATACCTTTAATCGCGGTTCCGACCACTGCTGGCTCTGGCAGCGAGGCCACACATTTTGCCGTTGTAAATATTGGTTATGATAAATACTCGCTGGCTTCCCAATTACTTCTGCCAGATATCGCTGTTTTGGATGGCAATTTGATTGATACATGTTCGCCATATCAGAAAGCATGTAACGGTCTTGATGCATTGGCACAATCGATAGAAAGCGCTTGGGCTGCAGGGTCTACAGAACAAAGCCGCGGCTATGCATTTGAAGCCGTTGAATTATGCGCAAAAAACCTTAAGAGCGTTGTAGAAGGCGATGCAAATCCGTTGACGTTACAGGGCATGTCAAACGCAGCATATCGAGCAGGGAATGCAATCAATATTTCTAAAACAACCGCGGCGCATGCATGGTCCTATGGGATTACCAATCATCATGGGATACCCCATGGGCATGCGGTTTGGTTAACGCTGCCCAAAATATTTAAAATGCATGCCACAGCCCATAGAGAGCAGGTTAGCGATGCGAGAGGAAGCAAGCATTTACAAGAAATCATGCAGAAATTGATGAAATCCTTAGATATTGAAGTTGCTAAACAGGCTGACACGATTTTGGAAAATTTTATAATAAGTCTCGGTGTTCCACATAAACTTACGATGATTGGAGCAGAGACAGTAGAGCAACGGGCTTTTCTTGCCAAACAGGCAAATATGGAACGTATGTCAAATAATCCGGTTAGCTTCACTGACCGCGATATTACTGAAATATTTTCACTAGATTAAATATATAAGGCCTAGTTTTTTTATAGAACAGGCACCTGTAAGCTGATGAGGTACCGTATCAAATTAAGTTATCGGGTTAACAAGGCTTAGAGTAACAACACTATTTTTTTGTCTCATGTGAATTTAAATATTAGGAAGTTTGCCTGCAAGCAGCACTTTGGTTCATTGAGGTTTAGAAGGGGCGTTAGCTGGCTGCATGAGCATATTGTTTGTCATATTCAGGTTACACAGGATCGTGTGCGCTTCTTTCAGGATTGTGATAGTTGGCCAGGGCAGACTTTAATTCTTTAAAAAGAGATTTGCGTTCGTCTTCGCTTAAAAAAGCTCCTATTTCAACCTCTCTTCCATTTCCGCTTAGGGTCACGTAATTGGGAAGCGGTCCTTCGGTGCCGTATAAATG